>Ga0315271_10000483_pt1 | contig 21927 bp, 15 predicted proteins | sample C3_top_MG_FD_204664 | JGI IMG/M metagenome (GOLD analysis project Ga0315271, IMG submission 204664) | Sediment microbial communities from Yellowstone Lake, YNP, Wyoming, USA - C3_top | ecosystem: Environmental > Aquatic > Freshwater > Lake > Sediment | place: USA: Wyoming | collected 2017-08-01
TTCATTTGTGTAATTCCTGTGTAATTGCGCCAGGGAAATGCATGCCGCCACCGACTTGTTGCATGAACGATTACAACCTCGTGTGCGGTTAATGGGCTAGGATTTTCTAGGACCGTAAAAGACACAAAGCGGTTCTACAACTGCCGAAACTGCCCGCTCTGGACCGGTCATTCAAGGCTGTGCCAGTGTCGGGTAACTGGCGACGTTCGTAAGGACGGCTGCACCGGCGCCGGTCGGTCGAGCGCCGGTGGTTCTTGCAAGTTTCACCAATGGTTCCGCAGGGTGCTGCAACGAGTAGTCTTCCTTGGCGTCGGAATTCTTTACAGTCCAATCCGCTCTAGGACCTGCGTTCGTCATTCTTGGCCCAAATGGATAGGAACTAGATAGAAAACTCCAGCAAAATCAATGCTATTCAAAAATATCCTTTTAGATGGCATGGTTTTCGCTATGGAAAGCCGATATTCAAATAATAGGATGGGGACAATGAGAAAAGCTATTTTGAAATCCTTGGGCGCAGCTGCCATGGCGGTCGCGATCAATGCCGGGTCCCTCGGTTCGGCCGATGCTGCGGTTGTTGTGACCAAGTGGGATCCGCTCTACGGACCACCCATTCCCAACTTGGGATGGGATCTACAGGCGAACTTTTATGTCCCCAACGCATGTCTAGCGATTCCTGGGAGTCACTTCAATTACAGCGGTTTAGATTGTGGAGTAAGTCCATACACTTGGGGTTTGTCTTCGGCAACGGTTCAACTGTACGACACGTCGTCGGCGACTCCAACAATTCCCATTGACACCCTGCCCTTTGGGCCCAATTACTTCACATATATTGGCATAGATGTCGCCGGTGGAATCGTGACCGGGGTATCGACCATTTCGACGCCGAACTCGGTACAGGGTGCGTCGCCAACTCTCAATGTCGATCTTTACAACTGGACGTTCAGGATCGGCGGAGTTGACGTCGCGACTTTGATCGCCACAGCAGCCAATTGGAACGAACAGAGCTTGGACCCTTACGTCTGCAACTGGGATGCAACAATGAACAATGGAGCCGGCGGCTCCAATTCCGACTCATCTTGCCAGTCAAGCGTCGCTCCAGTGCTAGTGAGCATGATTACGTATGACGACAATGGGATGGAAATCGGCCGAGTATCAGTACCGGAGCCGGGTAGCTTGGCGCTGGTGCTGAGCGCTCTAGCAGGTGCGGGAATCGTGCGTCGCCGTCGAAAATGAGCTCTTAGCATCGAATCGCAAAAGGCGGCTTATCAGTCGCCTTTTTCATAGCTGTACTTCAGAGCCCGAAAAAGCTGAAATCTCTTCAGCGCAGCGCACAGCCATTTCCAGTTCCCAGCGCTGACCTTTAGCCCAAGCGGCTTGAAACGATGTTCCATCCACCGCCTGTCTCAAGTCCGTAAGAAGCTCCTGCCAATGTAGGTTGTGGTCGTCCGACCCCTTAAAACCAAAGCGCTGTCGTAGGGTCGCCACCGCTGCCGCTAGCGCAATGACGTTGTTCAGCGGATGAGTCTGGGTCAAAGCCAGCCGCGCGTGGTCCTGCATACACCCCAACAATTCCTCGCGCATCTCAAACGCATTGAACGTATGCAAGCTCTGTGCAAAACGTGTTGCAGCACTCGGCACGTGGCCGTCTGCCAAGTCCACTTTGCCCAGCCACCATTGGGCGGTGGCGGCATCTTTGCGGTTCTCCGCGTCAACGCAAACCTGCAGTGATCGCGTAAACCAGGCTTTTGCCTTGTCTGCTGCGCCCAAGATCAGTTCAAGCTTTCCAACAGTCCATTCGCACTCCCCTTCCACTTCGAGGTTCTTGAGCTTGCGGGCCATCGCCAGGGCCTGCTCCAGTTGTGTGCGGGCCGCCTCCATTTCTCCCAACTCCAACTCAATTTGCCCCAAGTGCAGCAGCGATACCGCTTGCGCCACCTCATCACCACATTCTTGAAATAGCTTGAAGGCTTCAGGCTCTGTGGCACGCGCTGCCAATGCATCACCCAATTTCAAAAGCACTAGCGATAAGGTGGACAGAGTAGCTGCTGTATCAAGGGCGTTTCCCAAGCGCCGTCTGAGCACCAGACACGCGTTTAGCATTTGTTTAGCCTCGGCATAGTCCCCCTGGCTTTGCATCAGGCAGGCGCAGGAATACAAGGTGAAAGCGTGTGCCATGTCAGATGCCTGGACTTCCGGTAATGCAATGGCGGTCAGCAATGCATTGCGGCCCTCGGTCGCGTAGCCGCGCATGATCCAGACACCTACCAAAGCCACTGCCATCTTGGCACCGACAAATGGATCCACGCCGCCTCGAAAGGCCAATTGCATGGCTGAGCGCAAATTGTCGAGCTCGGTTTCAAAGCGTCGCGTCCACTGGCCCTGTTCGCCGCCCAGAACACCATCTCTAATCTTCTTGCTCAATCCAAAGAAATACTCGGCATGAGCGGCACCCACAGCATCCAATTCGCCGCTTTCATCGAGCTTCTCCAAAGAATATTCACGGATGGTTTCCAGCATCTTGTAACGGCTGGAGTCGCCGTCCGCTTCGAGCGTCACCAGGGATTTTTCAACCACCGAGGCCAGCAGGTCCGGCACCTCTTCGCTGCCGAGAGGTTCAGTCCCGCAAATGGCTTCAGCCGCCTCCTTGTCAATTCCACCGCGGAACACCGCCAATCTCTTGAGCAGGGTCTTCTCCTTGCCCCCCAACAGGTCATAAGACCAGTCCACAAGCCCGCGCAGGGTCTGCTGGCGCTCCTGAAGTACCCGAGCACCGCCGGTGAGGAGTTTGAAGCGATCGCTCACGCGCTGGTTGATATCAGTCACCGACATGGTCCGCACCCGGGCGGCGGCCAGTTCCAGTGCCAATGGAATGCCCTCCAAGCGCGCCACCAGCTCTGCCAGCGCAGGCGCGTTGTCGGCATCGAGTTCAAACGCCGGTATGTGCGACTGCGCGCGAACCACAAACAGACGAACCGCAGTGGACTGCTGGAGCACTTGCAGGCTGTTGCCCACCTGAGGCACCGGCAGAGGCAAAACGGGGTACAGGCGCTCGCCAGGAACGCTTAGCTCTTCCCGACTTGTTGCCAATATACTCACATGCTGCGCTGCCTTGATTACGGCGTAGGCCAGATCCGCGGCGGGCTCGATGAGGTGTTCGCAATTGTCAAACACCAGTAACACGCGCCGGGTCTTGAGGTGAGCGCAGACCGACTGGAGCAAGGGGCGATCGGGCTCTTCGCGTACGCCCATGGTTTGCGCCGCTTCGCTCAGTACCAGGGCCGGGTCCGTGAAGGAGGCGAGGTCGAGAAACCACACGCCATCCGGGTATTGGTGCATCACCTGCGCCGTTACTTCGAGCGCTAGTCGCGTCTTGCCCAGGCCGCCCATGCCCAGCAGCGTGACGAGACGGGCTCCACCCAGCAACGCTGTCACTTGTGAATGTTCCTTCTCGCGCCCAATGAACGAAGTAGTTGGCTGCGGCAAGTTATTGGGAATTTCCTTGACCGGCAGCCACCATTCGCCGGTGCGCACCACACGGAAAACCTTGTCGCCATCGGGCGGGGCCACAAAGAGCGACTCTGGTTCCCCCACCTCGAAGATTTCGACCGGCTCTGAGACGCCCTTGATCATCCAGTGCCCGTGCGACGCGACCTTCAGACTCGTCGTGCAGAGGCCTTCGTGCGCCTCCGTGGTCAGCAAGGTCTGGCCGCCGCGCGCGAGCGACATCACCCGGGCGGCGGTGGGTTTCGCCAGGCCGTCCACCTCAAGCGGCTTGGCACCGCGCGCAACGTCCGCCGCGCTGTTCTCGCGTAGGATGACCGGCCCAACGTGCAGACCAGCGCGGGCCTTCAGCGGCACCGGGAGCGCGGCGAGGGCGCGGTGATACGACAGCGCGTAGCCGACCGCGTCGGCCGCCACGTCGAACAACAGGAGCATGCCATCAGTCTTATCAATTTCGCGTCCACGCCAGGTTGGCAGCAGATCGCGGGCGCGGCGGTCGTGCGCAGCCCAGACGTCGGCCATCGCCGCGTCACCCAGCGCTTCTGACAGCTTGGTGCTATCTACCACGTCGGTCAGCAGCAGGGCGCGGACGTCGCTCATCTTACGGATAGAAGGATAGGAATTTCAGTAACATTAGTTCAAGTATCGCACTCCGGACCAGCAGCAACAAGATCGGGCTCGCCATCCTCATACTTTCAAACCAACGCATCACAATGGTGCCACAGTTATTGATGAAATGCGGGTTCAGGTATTCAGTTGAGATTGCCGGAAGCAGCGGCTGACCATCGACCGGTTACGCTGCCGTGCGGCCCTTCAAAGCCGAAATTCCTACGACTGCAATAGACAAAAATTTTGTATGTGCGACAAACGACTCTGGCCACTGCCACCCTGACGGCTGCAAACTCAAACGCATCACAGGCTACCATACCCACCCCCGCCCGGCGTACAGATCTCGAACACATCGCCGGGCTGCATCTCGGCCTGACCGATGTGAGCCAGCTCTTCGACCCGTCCATCGGCGCGCAGCACTCGGTTGCGCCCGACCTGACCCGACCGTCCCCCGGCCATGCCGAACGAGCCATGCACACGACCGTTGGACAGAATGCTGGCGGTCATGGGCTCCAGAAACCTTACCCGCCGTGTGCCGCCGTTGCCGCCATGCCAGTGCCCTGCACCGCCTGAACCGGCGCGAATTTCATAGCTCTCCAAGCGCACGGGAAAGCGGAACTCCAGCACCTCGGGGTCGGTCATGCGTGAATTGGTCATGTGGGTCTGCACCACGTCAGTGCCGTTGAAACGGTCACCGGCACCGGAGCCGCCGGAGATCGTCTCGTAGTACTGGTAGCGCGCGTTGCCGAAAGTGAAGTTGTTCATGGTGCACTGGCTCGAGGCCATTTCGCCCAGCGCGCCGTAGATCGCATTGGTGATGCAGCTCGACGTCTCCACATTGCCCGCCACCACCGAGGCCGGCGGATTCGGGTTCAGCATGCAGCCCTCTGGAATGATCACCGACAGCGGTTTCAGGCAACCGGCATTCAGCGGAATGTCGTCGTCGACCAGCGTCCGAAAGACGTACAAGACCGCAGCCATGCAGACGGCAGTCGGCGCGTTGAAATTGTTGCTCTGCTGCTCTGACGTACCCGTGAAGTCGATCACCGCGCTGCGCTCCTGAGCGTTGACACGGATCGCGACCTGGATCTGGGCGCCGTTGTCCAGCGGCAGTCTGAACTGGCCATCCTTCAGTCGCGTGATGACGCGGCGCACCGATTCCTCGGCATTGTCCTGCACATGGCGCATATAGGCCTGCACCGTGTCGAGCCCGAAATGCTCGACCATTTTGCGCAGTTCCTGCACGCCTTTTTCGTTGGCGGCGATCTGCGCTTTCAGATCGGCCAGGTTCTGCTGCGGGTTGCGCGAGGGGTATTCACCGCTTTGCAGCAACGCAATGATCTCCGCTTCGCGCAGCACGCCGCGGTCCACCAGTTTGACGTTGTTGATCTGCACGCCCTCTTCCTCGATGCGCGTGGAAAACGGCGGCATCGAACCCGGTGTCGTGCCGCCGATGTCGGCATGATGGCCGCGGGAGCCGACATAGAACGTCGGCCGGTCGTTCAGGTACACGGGCGTGATGACCGTGATGTCCGGAAGATGCGTGCCGCCGTGGTACGGGTCGTTGAGCACATAGACGTCGCCAGGCTGCATGCTCGCTGCGTTCTCGCGCACCACCGTCTTGATGCTCTCGCCCATGGAGCCGAGGTGCACCGGCATGTGCGGCGCATTGGCGATCAGGTTGCCCTGGGCATCGAACAGCGCACAGCTGAAGTCCAGCCGCTCCTTGATGTTGACCGAGTAGGCGGTGTTCTGCAACTGCAGGCCCATCTGCTCGGCGATGTTCATGAACAGGTTGTTGAACACTTCGAGCAGCACCGGGTCCACCGTCGTGCCCGCGGCAAAGCTCTGGGCGCGTGGCACGCTGCGGCTCAGGGCCAGGTGATCGAAGGCGGTGACCTCGGCGTCCCAGCCGTCTTCCACCACGGTGGTCGCATTCTGCTCGGCAATGATGGCCGGGCCGCGCACGCAGTCGCCCGGTTGCAGGTCCTCGCGCAGCAGCAGCGCGGCCTGCAGCCAGCGCCCGCCGCTGTACATGGGAACGGTCTCGCGCACGACGCCGCAGGCGCGCAGATCGCGCCACGCCTGCAGTGGGTGACAGGGCTCGTCCGGCGCGTCGCCAGCGACCACGGCCTCGACCGAAACCGCTTCCACCACCAGTGCCTTGCCCTGCATCAGGAAGGCAAAGCGCTGCCGGTACGCACTTTCGAAGCCGGCCACCACGGCGGCCACGATCGCCTCGGGCGTGGCGCCATCATCCGGCGCATACGCCACCAGCAGCGCTGAATCGCTTCCCTCGTAGCGCACATGGACACGCCGCTGCACCGTCACGCTGCCCTGGCTGACCTGCTGGCGCAGCAATTCGTCGCGCGCCTGCGCCACGAGACTGTCGAGCGGCGCGGCGATCGTTGGCACAGCTGCCGCATCGAGCTTGCGTTCCACCGCCTGCTCTCGGATCACGCTCTGGTCGGCCAGCCCCATGCCGTAGGCCGAGAGCACGCCGGCGAGCGGGTGCACGAAGACGCTGGTCATGCCCAGCGCATCGGCCACCAGACAGGCATGCTGACCGCCGGCGCCGCCAAAGCATTGCAGCGTGTAGCGCGTCACGTCGTAGCCGCGCGCCACCGAAATTTTCTTGATGGCATTGGCCATCTGCTGCACCGCGATACTGATGAAACCTTCGGCCACATCCTCGGCCGTGCGCCCGGTCTGTGCGGCGAGCGCGGCGAACTTGTCGCGCACCACCGCATCGTCGAGCGCCTCATTGGCCGCCGCGCCGAACACCTTGGGAAAGTAGCGCGGCACGATCTTGCCGACCATCACGTTGGCATCGGTCACCGCCAGCGGGCCGCCGCGCCGGTAGCTGGCCGGCCCGGGATTGGCGCCGGCGCTCTGCGGCCCGACGCGAAAGCGCGCGCCGTCAAACGCCAGGATCGAGCCGCCACCGGCGGCCACCGTGTGGATGCTCATCATCGGCGCACGCATGCGCACGCCGGCGACCTGGGTCTCGAACTCGCGCTCGAACTCACCCGCGAAATGCGAGACATCGGTCGAGGTGCCGCCCATGTCGAAGCCGATGACCTTCTCGATGCCAGCCATCGCCGCCGTGCGCGCCATGCCGACAATGCCGCCGGCCGGGCCGCTCAGGATCGCGTCCTTGCCGGCAAAGACGTGGGCATCGGTCAGGCCGCCCGACGACTGCATGAAGAACAGCTTGACGCCCGGCATCTCCTGCGCCACCTGCTCGACGTAGCGGCGCAGGATCGGCGACAGATAGGCATCGACCACCGTGGTGTCGCCCCGGCTAACGAACTTCATCATCGGGCTGGTCTCGTGCGAGGTGCTGATCTGCGTGAAGCCGACCTCGGCCGCGATGGCGCGCGCCGCGACTTCATGCGCCGTGTAGCGGTAGCCGTGCATGAAGACGATGGCGACGCTGCGCAGACCCTGCTCGTACTGCGCCTGCAAATCGCGCCCGAGCTGCGCGTCGTCGAGCGGCACGATCACGTCACCATGCGCGCCAACGCGCTCCTGCGCCTGCACCACCGCGCTGTACAGCAGCTCGGGCAGGATGATGTTGCGGTCAAAAATGCGCGGTCGGTTCTGGTAGGCGATTCGCAGCGCATCGCGAAAGCCCTGCGTCGTCACCAGCAGCGTCGGCTCGCCCTTGCGTTCCAGCAAGGCGTTGGTGGCCACCGTCGTGCCCATCTTCACGCATTCGACCTGCTCGGGCGTCACGGCCTGTCCCGCGCTCAGCCCCAGCAAATGGCGGATACCAGCCACGGCCGCGTCGCGGTACTGATCCGGGTTCTCGCTCAGCAGCTTGTGCGTAACCAGCGAACCGTCGGGGCGACGCCCGACCACGTCGGTGAAAGTGCCGCCGCGGTCGATCCAGAACTGCCAGCGTTTGGGGGTTGCGGGTGGCGTGCTCATGCGCGTGCTCTCCAGTTTTCTTCGATCAGGGAAACCATGTGTTCCAAGCGTTTGCCGGTGGCTGCGGCCACGGCAGCGGCATAGGGCGGCATGTTGGTGCATTCGAGCACCAGCGTGGTGACTTCGGGGTGGGCGCTAGTCAGGGCCAGTGCGGCTTCGACCACATCCTGCCCAGCCTGGCGCAGGTCCATCTCAAGCTCATTGCCGAGGACGCGGCGCTGGAACTCGCAGCCTGGCGCGACACCCGCGACGATCGTCGCCGGGTCGGCGCCGACGCCGCTCAACTGGCGCGCATCAAAGGCCTGCGCGTCGATCGTCAGCACGGCGCAGCGCTGTGTTGCAAGCTCGGGTGCCGTCAGCCACAGCAGGCTTGAACTCAGCAGCGGCACGGGCACCGCCGCCTGCAATTCGCGCTGGTAGCGCGCCAGAAAACCGCAACTGGTGGCCAGCAACGTGGCGCCCTGGTCGACGAGTTCCTGCGCCGCGGCGATGAAGTCCTGCAACGCCAAGGGTGCGCCATCGCGTACCACGCGCTGCGGACTCGCGCCGCTGACGGTGCGGTAGCACACCGGAATCTGCAGGCGCGCGAAAGTATCTGCGTTGCCGATGTCGCCAGGCGGGCGCGGAAAACGCGTATCGAGCATCAGGACGCCGAGAAACGACATGCGCGTGGCCCTCGCCTGCTACAGGCTGGCGGCCGAACGCGCGGCCTGGTCGTAGATGCCCGAGAGCAGGCGCAGCAGGCGCGCGAGCTCGCCGATCTCCCGGTTCAGGGCGTCGTCGGCATTGAGCGCATTGATCAGGCAGGATTCGCGGATCGCGCGGTAACGCTCCACGTACTGGCGCCCGAGATCGGTCGCGGCATAGGTCACCTCCTTGCCGTTCTTGCTTGACGCCACCACCGCCAGGTTCTGCAGCTTCTTCAGCGAGTAGTTGATAAGGTGCGTGTCTTCCACGTTCATGATGAAGCAGATGTCGGCCAGGCGCTTGTCGCGCGCGCGGTGCGTCACGTGGTGCAGCACCAGCACATCAAGCGGCGTCAGGTCCTTCAGGCCGGCTGCGCTCATGCAGTGCACGACCCAGCGCTCGAACGCGTTGCCGGCCACGATCAGGCCAAACTCGAACTCGCTCATCTCGGCGCTGCGCGGCGACACCAGATGCGCCGACGAGACGATGGGCGGCTGCGCCACCCGGGCCGGCGGCGCAGAAACCTTGACAGGACGCTTCTTCGTCATCGATAAACTCCAGATTGGCCACCGGACCAAATTGAACGGGAATTGTAAGTAACTAATCTACAATTCATTGACATTTTGTTGACATCGATGAAACCGCGTCACCTCCCGAGCCCATGAGAGAACCCGCCCTGCCCGCTGCCGCGGCGCTGCTGAGCGTGCGCGACCTGAGCGTCGAATTCGCGGTTCCGGGCGGACGCTTTCGCGCCGTTGACGGCCTGAGCTTCGATGTCAGGGCCGGGCGCACGTTGGCCATCGTCGGCGAATCGGGATCGGGCAAGTCGGTGACGGCGCAGGCCATCATGCGGCTGACCGATTACTCGGACGGAAAGATCGTCAGCGGCGAGGTGCTGTTCCGCTCACCCGTGAGCGGCTTGCAGGACCTGGTGCGCGCCAACGACGACAGCCTGCGCTCGATTCGCGGCAACGAGATCGCCATGATCTTCCAGGAGCCTATGACCTCGCTCAATCCGGTGTTCACGATCGGCAACCAGATCACCGAGACGCTGATCCTGCATCAGGGCCTGAGCCCGATCCGGGCGCGCCAGCAGGCCCTGGCCCTGCTGGAAAAAGTGCGCCTGCCCGACGCGTCGCGCCTGCTCGACGCCTACCCGCACGCGCTCTCGGGCGGCATGCGCCAGCGCACCATGATCGCGATGGCGCTGTCGTGCCAGCCGGCGCTGCTGATTGCCGACGAGCCGACCACCGCGCTCGACGTGACGATCCAGGCCCAGATCCTCAACATCATCCGCGCCCTGCAGCGCAACCTCAACACCGCCGTGATCTTCATCACCCACGACATGGGTGTGGTGGCGCAGATGGCCGACGACGTGGTGGTGATGTGGCGCGGGCGCCAGGTCGAACAGGGCCCGGTCGACCGGATCTTCCACGCGCCGCAGCACCCTTACACGCGCGCCCTGCTCTCGGCCGTGCCGCGCCTGGGCAGCCAGCGCGGCCAGGCCCTGCCGCGGCGTATGCCGCTGACGCTGCTCGAAGGCGACCGCTTGGTCGAGGTCGGAGTCGAGCAGGTGCAGGACACGGTTGACCCGGCCGCACCGCTCTTGACGGTCGAGAAGCTCAGCACCCGTTTTGATATCGCCCACTCTCTGCTCGGGCGCGTCACGCACCGCGTGCATGCGGTGGAGGAAGTCAGCTTCGACATCTACCCCGGCGAAACGCTGGCCCTGGTCGGCGAGTCGGGCAGCGGCAAGACGACCATCGGCAAGACCTTGCAGCAGTTGGTGACAGCGGCCAGCGGCACAATCCGCTTTGCCGGCCAGGACATCCGCACGCTCGACGCGGCCGGCCGGCGCCGGCTGCACCAGGACATCCAGTACATCTTCCAGGACCCGTTCGCCTCGCTCGATCCGCGCAAGACCGTCGGCTTCAGCATTGCCGAACCGATCATGACGCACAGGCTACTCAGCGATCCGAAAGCCGTGCGCCGCCGCCTGGCCGAACTGCTCGAATGCGTCGGCCTGCGCCCCGAACACAGCCAGCGCTACCCGCATGAATTCTCGGGCGGGCAGCGCCAGCGCATCTGCATCGCGCGCGCGCTGGCCTGCAACCCGAAACTGATCATCGCGGACGAATCGGTATCCGCGCTGGACGTCTCGATCCAGGCCCAGATCATCGACCTGCTGATGCAATTACAGGCGCAGCGCGGACTGGCCTACCTGTTCATCACCCATGACATGGCCGTCGTCGAGAGAATCAGCCACCGGGTCGCCGTGATGTACCTGGGACAGATCGTGGAGATCGGCGCTCGCCAGGATATTTTCGAGAACCCGCAGCACCCCTACACGCGCAAGCTGCTGGCAGCCGTCCCGGTCGCCGAGCCGGGCCGGCTGATCGACGCGCGCCTGATCGAGGGCGAGATTCCGAGCCCGGTGCGCAAGGTCGGCAATGAGCCCGCCATTCACCGTTTCATCGAGGTCAGTCCGGGTCATCGGGTAGCGCAAGCCGCCCCCTGACCTTTCATCGTTTTATCCAGGAGAAGCACCATGAAGTTGAAAACTTTCCTTGCCAGCACCACACTGGCACTCGCCAGTCTGGCAAGCACCGGCACGCAGGCGGCCGGGACGCTGACCGTCGCGCTGCACCAGGACCCCGGCAACTGGGACCCGATCGCAACCTTTCTGGTGTCCTGGGGCGCTGTCGGCGGCCAGGTGTTCGACGGCCTGATCATGCGCACACCGGACATGAAGCTGGTGCCCGGCCTCGCGACCAAATGGGAGTTCATCGAGAAGAACAGCAAGCTGCGCTTCACGCTGCGCCCGAACGTGAAGTTCCACAACGGCGAGCCCTTCGATGCCGAGGCCGTGAAGTTCACGTTCGACCGGCTGCTTGGCGAAGAGGGCAAGAAGGGGCCGCAGCAGTCCAACTACAACTCGATCGACAAGGTCGTCGTCGTCAACCCGACCACGGTCGACTTCGTGCTCAAGAGCCCCGACCCGGTGCTGCTGACCAAGCTCGCCGGCTACGGCGCGATGATCGTGCCGCCCAAGTACATCAAGGAAAAAGGCAGCCAGTTCTTCGGCATGAACCCGGTCGGCACCGGTCCCTTCAAGTTCACCGAATACAAGCCCAAGGTCAGCGTCTCGTTTGAGCGCAACGCAAGCTACTGGGGCGGCGCGCCCAAGCTCGACCAGCTGGTCTACCGCTTCATCAGCGAGCCCGCCACGCAGGCAGCGGAACTGCAGGCCGGGCGCCTGGACGTGGCCAACCAGATCCCGCTGGCGATGATCGAAACGCTCAAGAAGGACAGCAAGCTGTCGGTTGTCAGCGTCGATGGCCCGGTGGCGCTGGCGCTGCGCTACAACACGCAGCGCGGCATCATGAAGGACCGTGAGGTGCGCAAGGCGCTGACCATGGCGGTCGATCGCGACGCCATCATCAAGACCATTCTGCTCGGGCACGCCAAGCCGATCGCGAGCTTCCAGGGCACGCTGTCGTTCGGCAATGACCCGGCCCTCAAGCCGCTGCCGTACAACCCGGCGCAGGCCAAGGCCATGCTGCAAAAGGCCGGCGTCAAGCCCGGCACGCAGATCCAGCTCGACTTCCGCGGCCCGGACAGCAACTTCCGCGAAGTGGCACAGGCCGTGGCCGGTTACCTGCAGGCGGTCGGCGTCACCGTCTCGCTCAAGCCGTATGAAACCAATGTGCTTCTCAACGACATCATCCCGAACGGCAAGACCGGCGAGATGTGGCAAAACCAGTGGGGCGGCTGGACCTTCGACTACGACAACACGGCCTACGCCATGTACTACACCAAGCAGCGCTGGAATCCGTTCGACGACGACGCCAAGCTCAACGCCCTGCTGCACATGCAACGCAACACATGGGACCAGGTGGCGCGCAAGTCCACCTTGCAGGAGATCAGCCGCTACGTGGCCGACCAGGCGCTGGAAATGCCGCTCTACAGCCTGAACACGATCTATGGTCTGAACAAGCGCGCCAAAAACCTGGCCCTGCCGTCGGACGGCCGCTTCCGCTTTGTCGACGCGACAGTCGACTGATCCGGCTGGCTATTGAAGGACGGGCGAGCGCATGGCCCAATTCCTGATCAAGCGGCTGCTGCAGGCGATCTTCGTCGTGCTGGTGGTGACCCTGCTGGTGTCATATGCGGTGCGCCTGTCGGGCGACCCGGCGCTGATGCTCAGCCAGGGCGCCGGCAGCGTGACCGAGCAGGACCTGCAGAACATCCGCCAGGGTCTGGGCCTGGACCGTCCCTTCCTCGTGCAGTACGCCGAGTTCGTGCGCGGCGTCGCCGTAGGCGACTTCGGCCGCAGCTTCATGGGCGGCACGCCGGTGGTGCGCCTGCTCGCCGACGCGCTGCCGGCCACGCTGGCGCTGGCCTTTGTCTCGCTGCTGCTATCGGTCCTGGTGTCGGTGCCACTGGGCATCCAGGCCGCGGTGAAGAAGGGCAAAGGCGTTGACCAGTTCATCCGCATCATCTCGCTGGTCGGCCTGTCGTTCCCGAACTTCTGGCTCGCCATCATGCTGGTGCTGCTGCTGTCGATCACCTTCCCGCTGCTGCCGCCTTCGGGCTGGGACGGGCCGGTCAGCCTGGTCATGCCGGCGCTGACGATGGCCATCATCCTGTCGGCCACTAACGTGCGCCTGGTGCGCACGGCGATGCTCGAGACGCTGTCGGCGCAGTACATCATGGTGGCGCGCAGCAAGGGCCTGAAGGACCGCGTGGTGCTGTACAAGCACGCGCTGCGCAATTGCGCGATCCCGCTGATCACCTACATCGGCCTGCAGTTCGGCAACTTGATCGGCGGCCTGGTGGTGGTGGAAAAAGTCTTCAACTGGCCGGGGCTGGGCACGCTGGCCTTTGACGCCATCGCCAGCCGCGATTACCCGGTCCTGCAGGGCACGGTCACCGTGCTGTCCATCATCATCGTGGCCGTCAACCTGCTGGTCGACATCGCCTACGGGCTGGTCGATCCGCGCATCCGCAGCAAATGAACACCGTGCAAACCACCGCGCCCGCCGCTGCCACGCGCTCGATGCAGTGGCGCTCGCTCGAATTCATCCTCGGCGCCCTGCTGACCGGCATCATGCTGGCGCTGGTGCTGCTGTCGGTCTGGATATTTCCGGACCGCGGCTCGCTGATGGACCTCAGCGCGCGCCTGACCGAACCCTTCCTCGGCTGGTCCCATGCGCTGGGCACCGATCCGCTCGGGCGCGACGTGCTGGCGCGCGTGCTGGTGGGCGGTCGCATCTCGCTGATGGTCGGCTCCCTCTCCGTGCTCGGCGCCTCGGCGCTGGGCATCGTGATCGGCCTGATCGCGGGCTACTACCGCGGCTTCTGGGACATGCTGCTGATGCGCTGTGTCGACGTTCAGCTCGCCCTGCCCTTCATTCTGGTGGCGCTGACTTTCATCTCGATCCTGGGTGGCGGACTGGGCAACATCATCCTGTTCATGATGGTCTCGCAGTGGGTGCAGTACGCGCGGCTGGTGCGCGGCATGGTGCTGTCGGTGCGCGAGCGCGAGTTCGTGCAGGCGGCGCGCGCCTTCGGCGTGCGCGACCTGGCGATGATCCGCCACCACATCCTGCCAAACGTGCTGGGGCCGGTCATCATCCTGATGACGCTCAATGTGGCCAACAACATCCTGCTCGAGAGCAGCCTGACCTTCCTCGGCCTGGGGGTCGATCCGCTGATCCCGAGCTGGGGCGGCATGCTGGCCGACGGCCGCACCTACATGCAGACCGCATGGTGGGTCAGTGTCTTCCCCGGTGTGGCCATCATGCTCACCGTGCTGGGCCTGAACCTGCTCGGTGACTGGCTGCGCGACCGCATTGACCCAACCGGAAAGCTCTGATGCAGCACGCCGAACTGCTGGACCTGAGCGTGCCGCGCACGCTCGATGCCTGGGTCACGCAATTCGGGCAGACATCGTGGCGCGGCGCCACTGTCGAGGGCTGGCTTTTCGAAGGTTTTGATGCACGCCGCACCGCCGAACAGCGGCTGGCGCGCGCCGGAGTGCAGGCGCGCTTGCGCTGCGCCTACAAGCCCTTGCTGCACTACTTTCTGGAAGAGGTCGATTGCCGCACGCTGGCGGCGGTGACGATCCGCTATCCGGTGCATCCGCAGGCGTCCACAGGCCGCTTTCTGCTCGAGGCCTACCCGCTGGCCGCCCTGTTGCCCGATTGCAGGCTCGCGTTTGTTGCCGGCACCGATGACCTGAACTACCAGATCGCGCTCACGCTGCGCGATGGCTCCACCGTGCAGGCGAAGGTGTTTGCGCCGAATCGCATCCACCTTGATGCCATCGGCGCCACCCAGTTCTCGCCCACCGGCTGGCTGCGGGCGACACCGGGGACCGCTGCGACACCGCCCCTGGACGGCGCCCAGCCAACCGACTACGAGCAGGTCTTCGCGCGGATTGTGCAAACCGTGGCGCAGCACCCCTGGCCGGCGCAGGAACCCTATTTCGAGCGGCTCGACATCCGCGTGGACTTGCCGGGCTTCGAGCAGCGGTTGCCGGTGGGCGACGAGTGCATCAGCACCTTCGAGGCCCTGCACGAGGACATCTATTTCTCGCTGCTTGAAATCTTCCAGCAGCGGTCGGGCCGGCCGGAGAACGACCGGCGGCTGCAGCCCGGCCAGATCGTGCCCGATGTGCGCGCCAGCAAGGCCGCAGCGCGCCTGCGCATCAGCCTGAACCGCTTTGACGTGGCGGCGCAGGACCGGCTCGCACCGGTTCCCGCGGGCTCGCCACAAAGCCTGGCTGTGATGGACTGCGCAGCCGAGCCGCAGCGCATCGCCGCCGAGATACGTGCCATGCAAGGTCAGTGCTTTTCCGCTCTAAGCCGCCAGGGCCGCGAAGTGGCGGGGCTGTACCACGCAGGGCCCGGACCGGCCGTGTTGATCAGCGGCGGCCAGCACGCCAACGAAATATCGGGCGTGGTCGGCGCGCTGCGCGCGGCGCAAGCGCTGCAGGCCGCCGGCAAGGCGCACTTCGCGCTGATTGCGCTGGAAAATCCTGATGGCTATGCGCTGCACCGCGAGCTCTGCGTCCAGCATCCGCACCACATGCAGCACGCCGCGCGCTACAGCGCGCTGGGCGACGACATCGAATACCGTGACCAGGCGCCGCTCTTTGAACGCGCCGCGCGCGAGCAGGCCCTGGCCTTGTCCGGCGCCCAGTTGCACATCAACCTGCACGGCTACCCGGCCCATGAATGGACGCGTCCGCTGTCGGGCTATGTGCCGCGCGGCTTCGGCCTGTGGACGATCCCGAAGGGATTCTTCCTGATCCTGCGCCATCATCCCGGCTGGCAAGCCGAGGGGCTCGCGCTGCTCGAAGCCGTCAGCGCCGCGGTCTCCCGGGTGCCCGGCCTGCGCGACTACAACGCACGCCAGATGGCGCTGTACCAGCAGCACGCCGGCGAACTTCCGTTCGAAGTGATCCACGGCTGTGCCTGCACACAAAGCGAGACCGGTCATCGTGGTGCACCCGTCACCCTGATCACCGAATTTCCGGACGAGACGGTCGACGGCGAAGCGTTCCGCTTTGCGCATCGTGTGCAAATGGAAGCGGCGCTTGCCGCCCAGCGGGCCTGGATGAAACTGGCGCGCCGATAAGGCGTCACCTGCGCGTCAGACAAGCCGTCTTGAGGGTATCTCCGGGTCAACTGGCGCGGAATTTGCGTCTATGCTCGGGGTACACCTAACCCTCATCTTCCGGAGTCTTCATGAAATTCCAGCTTGCAGCCATCGCCGCCGTGTTGAGCATCAGCGGCACCGCTTTTGCCCAAACCAAATGGGACATGCCCACCGCCTATCCGGCCAACAACTTCCACACCGAAAACATCGCGCAATTCGCCAATGACATCGAGAAGGCGAGTGGCGGCAAGTTGAAGATCACCGTGCACGCCAATGCCTCGTTGTTCAAGGCCACCGAGATCAAGCGCGCGGTGCAAGGCGGCCAGGCGCAGATCGGTGAAGTGCTGCTGGTCAATTTCGAGAATGAGAACCCGATCTACGGCGCCGACGGCATTCCGTTCCTGGCATCGAGTTTTGCCGACAGCTTCAAGCTGTATCAGGCGCAAAAGCCGGTGCTCGACAAACTGCTGGGCGCGCAGGGCATGAAGCTGCTCTACACTGTGGCATGGCCGCCGCAAGGCCTATACGTGAAGAAGGAGATCGCCTCGGTCGCCGACATGCGCGGCGTCAAGTGGCGCGCCTACAGCCCGGCCACATCCACCATCGCATCCCTGATCGGCGCGCAGCCGGTCACGATCCAGGCGGCGGAAGTCAGCCAGGCCTTTGCCACCGGCGTCGTTGACAGCATGATGAGCTCCGGCTCCACCGGCTATGACAGCAAGATTTATGAGTCGGTCAAGTACTGGTACGACACCCAGGCCTGGCTGCCCAAGAACGCCATCATCGTCAACCTGAAAGCCTTTAACGCACTCGACGCCGCCACGCAGGCGGCCGTGACGAAAGCCGCAGCCGATGCCGAAACCCGTGGCTGGAAGCTCAGCGCCGAGAAGAACGAGTGGTACAAGACCGAACTCGCCAAGAAGGGCATGAAGATCCTGCCGCCCAGCGCCAAGCTGTCCGCTGATCTGAAGCAGGTCGGCAGCATCATGCTGGCCGACTGGGAGAAGAAAGCCGGCCCGGACGGCCAGGCCATCATCAAGGCGTTCCGCGGCAAGTGATCCCGCTTGTCATGCCGGACTCGATCCGGCATCCAGTGGCACGCTCGGCATGGATTGCGGGTCGAGCCCGCAATGACGATACAGGACCAAGTAACCAGAGCATCGATCCATGATTCGAAACAGCCTGAACAAACTCTATGACGCTGCAGCCTGGGCTGCGGCATTGATGATGGTCGGCACGCTGCTGATGGTGGTGCTGGGCATGATCGACCGCTACGTCACGATCAACTTTCGCGGCACCGACATGTACGCCGGCTACTGCATGGCAGCGGCCGGCTTTCTGGCGCTGGCGCACACGCTCAAGAAGAACGAGCACATCCGTGTCACGCTGCTGCTAAACGCCGTGCCGCAGCGCATCAAGAAGATGCTGGAGCTGTGGAGCCTGAGCGCGGCCGTGCTGCTGTCGGGCCTGTTCTGCTTCTACGCCATCAAGCTGTCCTACCAATCCTGGGATTTCAACGACATCTCGACCGGCAACGACGCCACGCCGCTGTGGCTGCCGCAGATCGGCATGGCACTGGGTGCGCTGGTGCTGATGATCGCCTTCATCGATGAACTGGTACTCGAATTCCTCGGCCTGCGCGTCGCCATCGACAGCGAAGAAGCGCTGCACAACGAATAACAGGAAGTTGAAATCTCATGAGTGAACTTGCTGTTACCGGCCTGCTGATCGGCTCGCTGTTCCTGATCCTCGGCAGCGGTGTCTGGATCGGCCTGACGCTGACCGGCGTCGCCTGGATTGCGATGGAACTGTTCTCCAGCCGCCCGGCCGGCGAGGCCATGGCGCTGACGATCTGGGGCTCCTCGTCGAGCTGGACGCTGACCGCCCTGCCGCTGTTCATCTGGATGGGCGAGATCCTGTTCCGGACCAAGCTCTCGGAGAGCATGTTCAAGGGCCTGGCGCCCTGGGTCAACTGGCTGCCTGGGCGCCTGCTGCATACCAACATCATCGGCTGCACGATCTTCGCTGCGGTCTCCGGGTCGAGCGCCGCCACCTGCGCGACCATCGGCAAAATGACGCTGCCGGAACTGACACGACGCGGCTACCCGCAGGACCAGATCATCGGTTCGCTCGCCGGCGCCGGCACGCTGGGCCTCCTGATTCCGCCGTCCATCATCATGATCGTGTACGGCGTCAGCGCCGAGGTCTCGATCTCGCAACTGTTCGTTGCCGGCATCCTGCCGGGCCTGGTGCTGGCCTCGCTGTTCAGCGGCTACATCATCTTCTGGTCACTGCGCCATCCGGACCAGATTCCGCCCACAACGGAAACCTTCACCATGTCGCAAAGGCTGTACGAATCACGGCACCTGATTCCGGTCGTTGGCCTGATCAGCGCCGTGCTCGGCAGCATCTACGCCGGTGTCGCCACCGCCACCGAAGCGGCGGCCGTCGGCGTCCTCGGCTCCTTTGTGCTATCGGCCGTGCAGGGTTCGTTGAATTGGTCAAATTTCAGGGAAGCGCTGATGGGCGCGACGCGCCTGTACTGCATGATCGCGCTGATCCTGGCCGGGGCCGCCTTCCTGACGCTGAGCATGGGCTACATCGGCCTGCCACGCCATCTGGCCGAGTACGTATCCTCGCTGGGCCTGAGCCCCTTCCTGCTGATCCTGGCGCTGACCGTGTTCTACACCATCCTCGGCTGTTTTCTCGATGGCATCTCGATGGTGGTTCTGACCATGGGCGTGCTGCTGCCGACCGTGCAGGCGGCGCACATCGACCTGCTCTGGTTCGGCATCTTCATCGTGATCGTGGTCGAGATGGCGCAGATCACGCCGCCGGTGGGCTTCAACCTGTTCGTGCTGCAAGGCATGACCAAGAAGGAGATCACCTACATCGCCCGCGTCACCCTGCCCTTCTTCTTCCTGATGTGCGTGATGGTGCTGGCCCTGTGGTTCTTCCCGCAAATGGCAACCTGGCTGCCGGGCAAGATGTAGCGGGCCACGGCCCGCTTTATGATGGCGCCATCATGATGTCCGTCCTCGCCATTTGCATTGGCGCCTGCCTCGGCGCCCTGGCCCGCTGGCGCCTGGGCCTTTGGCTCAACCCCGGCGCCGCCATTCCGCTGGGCACGCTGGCCGCCAACCTGAGCGGCGGCTATCTGGTCGGCGTCTGCGTCGCCGTGTTCCAGGGCCTGCCCAACCTCGACCCGGTCTGGCGCCTGGCCCTGGTCACCGGCTTTCTGGGCGCGCTAACCACCTTTTCCAGTTTCTCCGCCGAAGTGGTCGGCATGCTCGGGCAGCAGCGCTACGCGCTGGCCTTTGGCACGGCCGCGCTGCACCTGTTCGGCTCGCTGCTGCTGACGGTGGCGGGGATTCAGAGCGTGGCTTTTTTTGCTGCCTCCAGGCCCTGATCGACCCACGCAGTTGTGTTATGTCAAGCGTGATCCGAATTTACAGACCAGAATTCGTCGACTAGAGGTTGGTGGTGTTCTCCTGAATTGAGGAAGGTTCCATGTCAAAAGGTTTGCCCAAGCTGAAAAGGCTGTGCGCCGAACTGCCATCGCACCACGGCAAGGATCATGGCCTGGTGTAGCGGCCAACTGGCAACATGATGCGCAGCCCATGAACGCAGTTCCCACGCAACCGGGTTCAGAAGAAATTGAACTCAAGCTTGCCCTGCCAACGCCCGATCCGTCGACACTCGCACGGCAACTGGCGCGGATTCCGCCACTGGCAAGGCGCCAGAGTTCCCAACTGCTGTTGCACAACATCTACTTCGACACGCCCGAGCAGTTTTTGCGGCGGCAAGGCATCGCCCTGCGATTGCGGCGCGTCGGCGATCCGGCCAAACGGCAATGGTTGCAGACCCTCAAAACGGCGGACAGCAGCGCCTCGGCCCTGAGCCAGCGCGGCGAATGGGAAATGCCGGTGCGTGGCGCTCGCCTGTCGGCGAGCGCCTTGCAGGATACCCCGTGGACGGGCATTGACCCGCAGGGTGCCGTGTTTGCAGCACTGGCGCCAGTCTTCCTGGCAACTTTCGAACGAACCGTCTGGTTGGTGCGAAGACGCGATCGCAGCGTCGTTGAAGTGGCGCTGGACATCGGCCAGATTGTGGCCGGTGAAAGAAGAGCGCCTGTCTGCGAACTGGAGCTGGAGCTCAAAGCGGGGCCTGACACGGCCCTGTTCGACCTTGCCCGGCAGATCGCCGAAAGAATCTGCGTGCTTCCCGCAAGCGCCAGCAAGGCGCAGCGCGGCTACGCCCTGGCACAGGATGCCATCGCCAGCGCCGTGCGCGCCCGGTTGCAGCCTTTGCCGCCTGGGCTGGCGCTGTCTGAAATGGCGCAACGCGTGCAGCGTGAAATGTTCTGCCAGTTCACCAGCAACCTCGGCGCGCTGTTGGTCTCGGACGACCCTGAAGTAGTCCACCAGGCCCGCGTCGGATGGCGGCGTTTCAAGAGTGCCAGGCGCTTTTTCAGACCCGTGCTGGCGGTCGAAGCCGTGCCCTCGTGGCAGCCACTGCGGGCGCTGTTGAGCTGCTTGGGCAAATTGCGCGACCTGGACGTGGCGCGCATCGAGACCTTGCCACCGCTTGCCGCTGACTTTGCCGCACGAGACCCGCGGCGCGCCGCTGTATGGCAGAGCATGACCCTGGCCCTGGATCAAGCGGCCAGTGTGCAACGCAAGGCGCTGCGCTCTGCGCTTCAGGAACCGGCTGTGGGTGCCTGCCTGTTGGCGACCACACAGTGGCTGGAAGGCCTGAACTGTCGAGATGCTGCACATCATCCGGTGCTTGAAATAGATGTGTCACCACGCCGTTGGACGCGGGAGCGAATCGAGCGCTGGCATGAGCAGTTGAAATTGGCGTGCATGAACGCCGAGCAGCCTGAGCAGGAGCACCGGGTGCGGATTCTGGCCAAGAGAATGCGCTACAACGTGGAGGCGCTGCAAAGCCTGCTGCCGGACAAACTGGCGATCCGCTGGCAAGAGCAAGCCAGCAGCCTGCAAACCACGCTTGGCGCGATACGCGATGCGAGACAAGCCGCCCTTCTGGTGGCCGAACTGGAAGTCGATCATGGGCTTGCAGAGTTTCTTCGAGGCTTCGCCCTGGCGCAGGACCGTTGGCCCTGAGCGCTGCTTCTCACACTGCGGTTGGCAGGCCGGCTACAGCACCTCAGGTGACTGCACGGCAACAACCTGCGCCGGGCCATCCCCAACGCCTTCGCGATGGCGCAGCCACCAGACGGCGCCTTTCTTGACCGAGCAGTCGGCAGCGCCGAGGCCGATCAGCCGGGAAATGACCTGTCCCAAGGTGGGCTGATGACCGACCACCAGCACGGTGCCTCGGGCGCTCGGCCATTGCACGAGTTCGAGCAACTGGGCCACGCTCGCGTCCGTGCCCAGTTCGGCTCTCACCTGGTACTTGCGACCCAGCGCCAATGCCGTCTGCTCGCAGCGGCGCGCCGGGCTCACCAGAATGCGCGTGCCTTCGGGCAATTGGCTATCGAGCCAGCGCGCCATTCGTTTGGCCTGCTTT
>Ga0315271_10000484_pt1 | contig 21917 bp, 20 predicted proteins | sample C3_top_MG_FD_204664 | JGI IMG/M metagenome (GOLD analysis project Ga0315271, IMG submission 204664) | Sediment microbial communities from Yellowstone Lake, YNP, Wyoming, USA - C3_top | ecosystem: Environmental > Aquatic > Freshwater > Lake > Sediment | place: USA: Wyoming | collected 2017-08-01
CGCGTCGCCGCTGCGCTCGGCATCACCGAGCGCACGCTTTACCGCAAGCTCAGGCACCACGGTCTGAGCTGACGCGAACCAGGCCCGCCGGCAAACAGGCATGAAAAAAGGCGCCGCCTGTTGCCAGGCGGCGCCTTGTCGGGCCGGGGCATCAAGCCCCATCAGGACATCCCGAATCAGCTGCGCCGGAAGTAGCGCAGACCGAACCCGATCAGGCCCATCGCAGCCAGCATCGGCAACACCGGGTCGAACGGTGCATTGCCGGAGCCGATGGCACAGCCACCGCCGCCGCCACTGCTACTCGTTGTTGTAGCCGGCGGCACGTCGGGCGCGACCGCTTCAACCCCGTTGCGGTACATCACGTCAGTGGCGGTGCCATTTTTCTCCATCCACAACGCACCTAGCGTCTTGCCGTCAGGCGGCGAACGCAGCTGCGCCTCGGATTGCTCGGCCACTCCTTCGGCCAGCATCTGCACCGTCTCGTAGCTCACGCCTTGATCCGTGGTACGAGTCAGGAAAATATCCTCGGGCACGGGGGTGGCGGAGTTCGTTTCGGTACCCCATGAGACATACATCACATTGCGGTTCTGCACGTCGGATGGATCGGACGTTGCCGTCTTATTGGGCAACACGATGGTACCGGGTGTTCCGACGAGGCGGGGTTCCACCACGCGAATGGCCGGGTTGGTGACGCTGGACATCTGCTTCGCCGCACTCCACGTGTTGCCACCGTCGGTCGAACGCTTGATGAACAGGTTGTAGGTCCCCGTGGGTGGTGTGGCATCAGCCGCAGCCTTATCCGGTGTCAGGTCGTACGCAATGGCGGCAAACTCACCGCGCAACACGCCGCGCTGGGCCAGCGAGTTGTCGGTCAGCGACGCTGCCGTCGGGTCGCTCAGGTTGATCGGGGTATCTGCCAGCACGTCTGTCGCCAGGAAGCCAGTGGAACCCGGGCGCGAAATCGTATTCTTGATGCCGCGGCGAACCACTACATCGGACGCTGCTGCAGCTGTGGTGAGTGTTGTTTCGCGCCAGAGCAGCATCACGTGAGTCCCCGTGGTCGTTGGGGTGATGCCAGCGTCGTCCAAACTACTGGCAAACGCTTCTTTGCCTTGCAACAGGAAGCGCACGCGACGGGCGTTATTGGCCGTGTTGCTGATTCCGTCACCGGCCGGATGGGAGTCGAGGGCCGGATAGTTGCTTGCGGGAAAACTGTGATAAATGATCTGCTTGCCGCCACTGCCGTCGCCCTTGGTTTCTTCGTAGGCAATGACGGCCGTGCTGCCGCTGATGCCCAAGTTGGCGCGCGAGGCGCCTGGCTTGCCGGTCGCGGTATCGTTGTTGTCGCTCACCTGCACCGGAGCGGGGAAGGCTAAGGTGGTGCCCAATTCAAAATTGGCCTTGGACAGATAGGTGTACCAGATGTTGGTGCCCGGGCTTACGTTGGCGCCCGATGCACCATCGCCCGTACCCTCGGCATCACCCAGTTGCAGACCCTTGGGGTCGGCCTGGAAGGTGATGGCGAAGTGGCCGGTCGATGCGGTGTCCGTGGTGTATTGAACGGAACCGGCTGGCACGTCTTCATCCGGGTCCATCGAGCCATCGGTCAGGCGCTGCAGCGACCACGTCACCCCGCCATCGAGCGAGCGAGCCGCCCACAGGCACATGTAAGGCTGATTCTTGCCCGTCAGGGGAACCAGGTTGGTGTTGATTTTCTGCGCAGCACTGCCTTCGCAGTCTGAACTGGTCCAGGTCAGCAGCGCGTCTGCACCCTTGCCGGCGTTCAGCACGCCAATCGGCGGCACAAAGATGTTGGGTTTGTTGTTGGTGACATCAAAGGATTCGGTCACGAGGGTGACCGGGTCGGTTACGCTGATGACGTTGCCACCGTTGTTCGTGACCTTTGTTTCCGTCCAAGTAGCGCCGTTGTCGATCGAGCGCGCGATCCAGATGTTCTGCTTGCCGGCCGCGCCATCCGCATAGACCAGCAACTGGGCTTTCACGTCGTACTGCGGAACCGTCGGGTCAGACTTGTAGGAAATCCAGCCCATCTTCGCCTTGTAGGCGTTGTTGTCCGTGTCCAGCTTGGACACCACCACTGGCGGATCGAGCTTGATATAGAGCGTGGCGGCATAGGCCGCTCCTGCCACCGCTATGCCTACCAGAACTGCCAAATGTTTGCGCTTGAATTTCATAATCACTCTCCCCTTAAATTGAATTAAAAAATAATTCAGATATAAGTATCGATTATTCCTTGTTGATGTCAATTGACAAATATCAAACGTTAAGCGTTTTTCTCAAATTTATTTAAACAGTCAATTAACCGGGTACCCGACCCCAGCCTTGCGGCCTCAGCGTCCGATGCGAATCACCCGGTCTCCGTTTGGCTGCGCCGGGCCGAACAGGCTCAACAGGCCTTCCAGTTCCGTTTGGCTGTCCGGAGCCGGACGCGCCAGACCAGAGAAAGTCATGCCGCCCCCGGAATTCCAGCGGCCCGATCCCTGCAACTGCAGCGGCCCGGCCTCCGTCGACAACTTGATTCCGAAGCCCCTCCCGGCGCCCTCGAGGTTCGCCCGATAACTGCCAAGCGGCCGACGCACCCGACCCGATGTGGCGTCAAGCCAGCGCAGGGTGGCCTGGCCGGCGGTGCCGCCGTCGCGTCCAAAAAACAGGCTGTCGGTTTCAAGGACCAGCTTGCCACCCGGTTGCCAGAGGTCGAGGTCGGGGGAAACCTGCCCCAGCCAGCGAGCCGGCAGTTCGGCACGGGTCGCCCGCAATTCCAATCCCTTGCGGCCTGCACGTAGCACGCCCGCGGCATGGACATCGGCGCCGGCCACGTTTAGCTGGTAGCCGAGATGCCCCGCAAAGAAATCCTGCGGCTTCAGCTGCCAGTTCACCCGTCCAAGCTGCACCGCCGGGGCAGTGCCCAGGCGCAGCGCCAGGCCAGCAGCCTGGCCGCGCCACACACTGCCTTCGGCGTGCTCCAGCCACACCGCCTGCTGCGTCAGCTGCGGCAATGCCCAGGCCAGCAGGCTGGCGGGCGCCCAGGCCAGCAGCAGCACCAGATAAACCAGCACGGCGAGCCCAACGTGCAACGGACGCAATCGAAACGTATTCGGTTCGGCCATCACCCCCCCGCCAGCACCGCTTCGACCCGGACCACGCCGGGCGCGTCGCCCGCCACGATGTGCGCCGATTCAACGCGCATCCCGTCTTTCGCCTGCAACTCGCCGAGCCAGACGACCCAGTCGTCGAGCGCCACCTTCGGCAACACGACCCGGACATGGCGAGCGTCCGGCGCGGTGATCGATTCGATGCGTTCGCGCAGGCCGCCGGCGACGGCACGCTGCTCGACGACGCTTGTCAGGCTTTCTACCGAACGGGCCACCGCGGGCTGTGCCCGTAGCCGCACGACCTCGGCGCCATCCTGCTGCAGTTGCCGGGCCTGCACCCGCATCTGCGGCAGCTCCTTGCGAATCAGCGCCGCATCGCGCTGCATCGGCAGCCAGCCGTAGGCGTAGCCCAGCGCCAGCAGCAGCAGCGCGGCGGCGCCGCCGAGAACGAGACGCTCACGCGGCGCGCGTGCACGCCAGAATTGAAGCAACAGTGCTTTCATGGCGTGCTCCCCGTGATGGTGATGCGCGCCAGCGACTGCGGCGCGGTGCCGCTGACGTCCTCAATCCGGCTGTCGAGCCCGGCGCCATTCAGGCGGGCGAGCAGCACGTCGGCCGCTGCGCGGTCAGGCAGCGCGACCTCCAGTCGGAGCTGGCCGGCGTCGTAGTGAATGGCGCGCAGGTGGTTGCGGCTGTCGGCATCGAGCGCCGTCGCAGCGCGTGCCAGCAAGGGCAGGAAATCTCCCGGCGTCAACTGCCGCGATGCACTGCGCAACTCGGCCAGGTTGCGCTGCATCTGCAAGGGCGCGTCGACCACCACGCGCGCATCGGGAAAGGCCTTGCGAAAATGCTGCTCCATGGCCGTCTGCAGCTGCTGCTTCTCGCGCTTCAGCAGCACCCATTCGGTGGTCGTCGCGCCGACCTGCAGCAACACCAGCAGCCCGACAAGGACGAGCGGCAACCGCAGGACAGGCCACCAGTCGCGCGCCAGATTCGACGCCGCGAACACCCCCTGCAGCAGGTCGATGCCGCCGCTGGGCGTATCGGGATGCTGCAACGGCGACCAGGCCGCTCCCATCTCGACCGTCACCCCCAGCGCATGGCTCCAGGCTTCCACATCGGGCGGCGGCACGGCGTCGCGCAGGCGCACCTGCAGCCGTTGCGGCGGCGAGGCGGCGGCGCGCGCTTCTGCCACACTCAGCACCAGCGCGGCGGGCGGCTGCGCGGCCGAGCCCTCGTCGAGGCTCAAACCCGCCTGCGCGCCGCTGCGCAGAAAGCCGCTGCGGCCATCCCACACCATCACCCAGCCAGCGGGCGGCAGCGCGGGCAACAAGGTTTCCGGCCAGGCACTGCGCGGACGCAGGCCGGCCGCGTTCAGCCGTGCCAGCACCCGCGCCAGCCAGACCTTGTCGATCGCTGCCAGCGCGATCCGGCCGCCTGGCGACGTGGCACCCGCGGCCACATGCACCGTATCCGGCTCGCCCACCAGTTTGTCCTCGATCGCATAGGGCAGCAGCTGGCGCATTTTCTGCCGGTTGCCGCGCGGCAGCGTGGCGTGCGTCAGCAGCACCAGTTCGGCCGGAATCACCAGCTCGCAGGATTCGGTGCGCGGCAGGCCGGCAAGCGTCGCGCTGCCGGCATCGAGTACCTCGCCGCGCGAGCCGAGACGGCACCACGGCAACGTCGCGTCCGGTTCGGCATCGGGCCAGGAAGGAGGAATGTGGATGCGCAGCAGGCTCATGGTCAGGGTTCGATTGAATCAGATATTTTTTTGCCACACCAGCTTCGGCCAGGCGGTCGCTTCGCGTTCCAGCAGCGCAGCGTAGCCGACTTTCGCACGGCCGAAGCGGGCGTGGCCGGAGACCAGAAAATAACGGCTGTCTACGCTCAGGACTGTTTCGTTAACCTGTGTCACGGTCTTCGGCAGACGTGCGCGGAAGTCGGCAAGATCCTTGAAATATCGCTTGTTGCGGCCATCGACCAGCGACCGGGCCTGATCCAGCGGCAGGTCGGCCACCGCCGCCGCCAGCACTTCCGCTGGCGCCGTATTGACGTTGATCTGCGTCGGTTTCGGCAACGCGGTGACGAAGGGGCGCAGGCGTTCCAGCGTGGCCGCGTCGAAGCCCTTGACGCGGGCGAGTCCGTCCACCGTCGTCAGCGGCTGGTTGCCGGCGCGATAAGGCGGGTCGAGCACCAGGTAATCCATATCCTCGGCGCCGCCAGGATAGGTCACCTCGGCGTCGGGATCGATCCAGTCGACCACCGCGTCGGCGAGTTGCGGCGACAGTTGCAGCAATTCGAGCAGTTTGCGGAACACCGCCAGGTCGCTCACGCTGGCCTTGCCTTCGCGCACCAGGCTGTTGAGGTTGAACAAGCCCTGCTGATCGGTCACCCCTCCGGCCAGTTCGCCGCCTTCGACCGGCAGCGGCGCCAGCGAACGGGCCCAGCCTTCTTCCAGATGGTCGACATTATTGTCGCGGGCGTCCTGCGCCAGAATCGCGCGCGCCCACTGCAGCGCCGCCAGCATCACCACCCGGCTCTGCGCCTGTTCGTTGAAGTTGCTCACCTGGCGCACCCACAGCTGCTGCTGCCACGCCATGAACGAGGCCGCGCTGGCCACCAGCGCGACCACCAGAATGGCGGTGATGACGGCCATGCCGCGCTGCCGCCTCATGGCAGGGCGAACACCCGTGTCACGGTGGTGCCGCCGTCGAGCTCGACCACCACCTCCAGCGCGGCTGGCAGCACGGCCGCCACGCCCGGCAACGGCCAGCGCGGCTGCCAGTTGCCGGCCGCGTCGAGATAGCGCAACTCGAACCGGCTGACCCGTTGCAGCAAGGGATACACCGCGGGGGCGCTGAGCGGCGCCTGGTCCAGCACCGGCCACATCAGCTGCTCGAGCGTGCCATTGTTCAGCCGGTAGCCGTGGCGCTGCACGTCGGCCGCCACGCCGGTCTGCCAGGCCAGGCCCATGCGGCTCAGGCTCAGGGTCGCATCGTTGGCGAGCGGCTGCGGGTTGCCGACCAGCGCCGGCTGCAGCAGGCCGCCGCTGTCGCGCACCGGCCGGTTCACTGCCTGACTCAGGTCCTGCTCCAGTTGTGCCAGCGTCAGCGCGAGATCGCGCCAGCGCCGGTTGTCCTCGGCGAGGTGCTTGCGCGTCTCGAGCACCGAGGTCAGTCCGCGGTAGGCCAGCGTCGACATCAGCGCGAAGATCGTCAGCGCCACCAGCACTTCCACCAGGGTGAAGCCGCGCTGCCTCATTTGTCCTCAGCCCGCGCCAGATAACCGGTCAGCTGCGCCAGCGAATTTTCGTCGCGCCCGCTCTCGCCCACGCTGATTTCGATGCGCCGGAACAGCGGGTTGGGGGTGGTGCTGACGGTTTCGCGCCAGGTCAGCTTCAGACCGGCCTGCTCCGCTTCGCCGGTGCGCGTGCCCACGCCGGGCCAGGCGCGGCGCGCCTGCAGTTCGGCCAGCCGGTTCTGCGCCACCCAGCCTGCCAGCAGCCGCTGCCGCAACCCGGCCGAACTGTCGACCATCATCACCGCGAGGCGGCTGGCGGCAGCGAGCGCGATCGCGAGGATCGCCAGCGCCACCAGCACCTCGACCAGGGTGAAGCCGCGTTGCAGCCTGCTCATTGGGCCGTTCCCTGCGGCCATTCGATCGACACCCGGCCGAGGCGGTCGCCCTGGATGCGCGCATGCGCCGCGTTGAGCGTGAGGTCGACGGTGAACGGCTCATTGCTGCCCGCAGGGAGGAACAGCAGGCGGTCGCCCTCCGCCAGAGGGATCTGATTGACCTGCAACGCCGCGAGCTGCACGCCGTCCGCCAGCGGACGTTCCCGCAGCAGGTCGTCGCCGCTGGACGGCACCCACTGGTTCTGAGCATCCCGCACCCAGAAGCGATAGTGCCCCTGCTCCACCGACAAGCCGATCGGTTCGCCCGAGGCAACGGCCTGGTCGCGCGCCTGCTCCAGCAGCAACGCCAGCCGCTCGGCCTCGGTTCTCAGCCGTCCCTCATCGTCCGGCATCATGCGCACGCTGACCAGACCCAGCATGATGCCGATGATCACCAGCACCACCAGGATTTCGATCAGGGTGAAGCCGCGCTGTCTCACAGCTCCCAAGAGCCGATGTCCGCGTTATTGCCTTCGCCACCCGGCGTACCGTCCGCGCCCAGGCTGAAGATGTCGACCTCGCCGTGCACCCCGGGACTCAGGTACTGGTACGGATTCCCCCAGGGGTCCTTGGGCAGGCGTTCGAGGTAGCCGCCGGATTTCCAGTTTCCCGGGATCGGCCCCGAAGCCGGCTTCTCCACCAGTCCCTGCAGTCCCTGATCGGTGGTCAGATAGCGATGGTTGTCGAGGCGGTACAGGTTGAGCGCCTGCCGGATCGAGGCGATGTCCTGTTTGGCGGCGACGATGCGCGCCTCGTCCGGACGCCCCATGATCTTGGGCACCACCAGCGCGGCCAGGATGCCGAGGATCGCGACCACCACCATGATCTCGATCAGGGTGAAGCCGTGGGCGGCGCGGGTCATGCAGGCAGGTCTGGATTGCATCGTGTTTCCTTACGGTTGAGTGGATAGTGTCTTGGGGGTGCGGGTGCTCAGGGCACGCTCAGTGTCATGCTGGCCACCCGTTCCGGGGTTTTGTCGGCAGCGGCATACATGCCTTTGAAGCTGGAGACCTGGCTGTTGCCCGCATACGGATCGAGCGCCGTGACATGGCGCGGCGGCACGCTCTGGTAGAGCAGTTCCACGCTCACCTTGTACGGTCCGGTGTGTCCCGCCGTGTTCACGCTGTACGTCACCCGGTCGCTGCCGCCGATGAAATTCGCATCGGTGCCGATTCCCACTACCTGAATATCAGGATCGGTCGCGTCGGGGCTCATGCCGGCCGGCAACAGACGATTGTCCTTGAGATAGCCCGCCGCATACATCAGCCGATACGTCAGCTGGCCGTGCACATCGCGCATCACCGACTCGTACACCTGAACCTGGCCGGGCTGGCTGATGCTGTCGTAGTGGGGCTCGTAGCCGACGTCCAGGCCGACGATCTCGCCGAACGAATCGAAGTTGCCGGATTCGAACACCGCGTTGCCCGCGCCATCCTCCACCTTGACGTGCAGCCACGCCCGGCGGCTGGGATAGCTGGTGGGAAATTTATGGCCGGTGAGATTGGTGACGGTCACCGGCACGCTCAGCGCGTCGCCCGTCCGGCACGGACGGGCATCCAGCCGCGCGGTGTTCTGTGCCAGATTGTTGCGGGTGCGCACGATCGACGCCTCCAGTGCGCTCAGGTCGGCCACCAGCCCGAGGGAATTGGTGGTTGCCCGATCCTGCTTCAGCATCGTCAGCATGAAGCGGTTGCCCCCGCTGAAGTGATGCTTGCCGAATGGCGACTGGGTGCCGGTCGGCCCCACGTTGGCGAGGCGCACCGGGCCGTCGGCCGCCGGCATGTGGCAGGCCTGGCACGAGCGGGTGGTGCTGAAACTGCTGGCGAGCCATTCCTTGTAGGGCATCTGCTCGGGGAACAATGTGCCGGTAAAGTCCTGGGTGTCCGGATCGATGGCCTCGGTGGTCAGGGTGTGGCAGCTCGCGCACAGTTTGCTTTCACGGATATGCGCGCCGTAGACGGGGGTGAAGGCCACCTTGTTGATCATCGGGTTGACGGCGACGCTGGTAAACGGCCCGTAGATCTTGCGGGCGCTGCCGGTCTCGTCGCCGATGAGGAAATTGCCCGAGAAGCTCGCCTCGGTGCCGAGGTTGCCGGGCTCGATCCGGTGACACAGCGTGCACGACACGCTGTCCTGACCGAGGCTGCTGACATGCAGGTCCGTCAGGGTGAACGACGTGCCTGCCTGCTTGGCCTCATACACCGCCATCGGCGCATGGCAGGTCAGACATTTGCCTTCGATCGCCCCGGAATGGGCGGGGTTGGCTGCGCTTTCCGCCGACACGACGGCCAGAAAATACGGATCGCGCGCCGAGTTGGCCATCATGGTGCCGGACCAGTCGGCGGTCAGGTCGACCTGTTCGCCGGTCAGCGTATCGAAGTTGCTCGGCGGGCTGACCGTGCTGTCCGCGCGGTGGCAGCTGGCACACAGACCCGAGCCGGCGAAGCGGGCCGAGGTCGCCGTGGTCAGATTGGCCGCCGTGAAGCCGGGCGGCAGCACCGCAGTGACGGCCGGCGGCACCGAGGCACCGAGCACGCAGTATTCGGTGGGGCCGTCGGTGGAGCTGGATGCCGTACCCGAATCGCCGCCGCCCCCGCAGCCGGAGAGCAACAGGCCGGCCGCAGCCAGCCCCGGGAGTGTCGATCGAATGAATGCCATGATCACTTATCCCTTCCAGACCAGGGGGAGCAGAAAATAGCCCGCGTTATAAAAAACGTGCAGCGCGATCGCCGGCAGCACGCTGTCGTGGCGATCGCGGAAATAGCCGTACAGCAGGGACGGCAGCAGCACGCCGGCGGCCCACAGCGGCGGATGGCTGATGAAATGCAGCGCGGTGAACAGCAGCGTCGCGAGCAGATTGGCCAGCGTGAAGCCACCGAACTGGCGCCGGCCCCACGGTCGCGCCAGCAGCCAGCCCTGCAGCAGGCCGCGAAACAGCAGCTCCTCCAGCAGCGGCTGCAGCAGGATCAGCGAGGCGAGTGCCGCGAGGCCCGGCACGGGTGCGGGCTGGCCCAGCCCTGCCAGCGCCAGCCAGAACACCACGCCGGCCAGCAGTGCCAGTCCGAAGCGCGGGTCGGCGAGCCAGCCCCATCCCGGACGCAGCCCGATATCCTGCATCCAGCCCGGGCGCGGAGTCGTGTCAGCGGAGCGGAAGTTGAGCGGCTTCATCGGTGTCGGGCGCATCAGTGCACCAGCTGGTTCATCTCGAAAATCGGCAGCAGGATCGCCAGCACGATCACCAGCACCACCGCCCCCATCACCACGATCAGCAGCGGCTCCAGCAGGCTGGTCAGCCCCATCACGCGGCTCTCCATTTCGCGGCTCTGCTGCGCGGCGGCACGCTCCAGCATATGCACCAGGCGGCCGCTCGCCTCGCCGCTGGCGATCATGTGCACCAGCATCGGCGGAAACAGCTTGGCGGCGCCAAGCGCGCGGCTCAGGCTGCCGCCCTCGCGCACCCGGCGTGCCGCCTCTTCCACCGCCTGCCGCATCGGCAGGTTGGCCACCACCCCCGCACCGGCCTGCAACGCCGCCAGCAACGGCACTCCGCTGCCGACCAGAATGCCCAGCGTGCTCGCCAGTTGCGCGCTGTTGACGCCACGCACCATCGACCCCACCAGCGGCAGCCGCAGCAGCCAGCGGTGAAAGCGCAGACGCGGCCCGGGTTGGCGCAGCGCGCGCCGTGCCGCCCAGATCGCCGCGACCAGGCCGATCAGCCACAGCCAGCCGCTGGCGCGCAGGAAATCGCTCAGTCCGATCAGCGCGCGGGTCAGCCACGGCAGCGTCTGGTGGGTATTCTGGAACACGCTCACCACCTGTGGCACCACATAGGTCAACAGGCCGATCACCACGGCGCCCGCCACCAGCGTGACGATGGCCGGATAGATGAAGGCCAGCCCGACCTTCTGCCGCAGCGCCTGGTGCGATTCGGTGTAGTCCGCCAGCCGTTCCATCACGTCGCCGAGGCGGCCGGACTGCTCGCCCGCCGCGACCAGGGTGACGTAGAGTTCGGGAAACACGCGGGGATATTTCTGCAGCGCCCGCGCCAGCGGGTGCCCCGCCAGCACCTCGCCGCGCACCCCGGCCAGCACCTGGCGCTGGTAGTCGGTATCGGCCTGCTCGATCAGGGCGTTGAGCGTCTGTTCCACCGGCAGGCCGGCCGCCAGCAAGGTGGCGAACTGGCGCGTGATCAGGCTCAGCTGGGCGCCCGACAGACGGCGCCGCCAGCGCCCGTGGCTGCCGCCGCCCGCCAGCGTGGCCTCGGACAAGGTCTCCACCGCCGCGACCAGCAGCCCCTGCTCGCGCAGCCGGGCACGCAACTGGCGCGCGGTATCGGCCTCCTGCACGCCCTTGCTCAGGCGGCCTTCAGCGTCATAGGCTTCGTAGCGAAATGCAGCCATGCGAACCGCCGCTCAGGTGTCACGCGTGACGCGCAGCACTTCTTCCAGCGCAGTCTCGCCGCTGCGCACCCAGCGCATGCCGTCCTGACGCATGCTGACCATGCCGTGTTGCACGGCATGGTCGCGCAGCACCTGCTCGGATGCCCCTTCGTGGATCATGCGGCGCAGCGTCTCGTCCGCGGTCAGCAGTTCATAGATGCCGGTGCGGCCGCGATAGCCGGTGAAATTGCAGTTCGGGCAGCCGGTCGCGCTGAACAGCGGCCCGTCCGATACCGGCAGCCCCAGCGCCGCGACTTCCTTGTCGCTCGCCGCGTGCGGCTGGCGGCACACCGGACACAGCCGGCGCACCAGCCGCTGGCCGAGCACCCCCAGCAGGCTCGACGCCAGCAGGAAGGGCTCGACACCCATGTCGACCAGGCGGGTCACCGAACTGGCGGCGTCGTTGGTGTGCAGCGTCGCCAGCACCAGATGGCCGGTCAGCGAGGCCTGCACCGCGATCTGCGCGGTTTCGAGGTCGCGGATTTCGCCGATCATGATGACGTCCGGGTCCTGCCGCAGGATGGCGCGCAGCGCGCGCGCGAAGCTCAGATCGATGCGCGGGTTGGCCTGGGTCTGGCCGATGCCGTCGAGGTCGTACTCGATCGGGTCCTCCACCGTCATGATGTTGAGCGTCTTCGCGTCCAGCCGCGACAGCGCCGCGTACAGCGTGGTGGTCTTGCCGGAGCCGGTCGGCCCGGTCACCAGCACGATGCCGTGCGGGCGATGGATCAGCTCGTCGAGCGCGTTGAGGGTGGCGTCGTTCATGCCGAGCCGCCCCAGTTCGAGCCGCCCCGCCTGCTTGTCGAGCAGGCGCAGCACCACGCGCTCGCCGTGACCGGTGGGCAGCGTCGACACCCGCACGTCGACCGGCCGCCCGGCCAGGCGCAGGGTGATGCGGCCATCCTGCGGCAGGCGCTTCTCGGCGATGTCGAGCTGCGCCATCACCTTGATGCGCGACACGATCGCCGCGTGCAGCGCACGCTTCGGCTCGATCACATCGCGCAGCGCGCCGTCCATGCGGAAACGCACCACCGAGCGCGTCTCGAAGGGCTCGATGTGGATGTCGGAGGCGTTCTCGCGCAGCGCCTGGGTCAGCAGCGCGTTGATCAGGCGGATGATCGGCGCGTCGTCCTCGCTTTCCAGCAGGTCGGCCACCTCGGGGATGTCCTGCGCCAGCTGCTGCAGGTCCATGCCCTGCTCCATGTCGTCGACCAGGCTGGCCGCATGGTTGTCGCCGCGCGCATAGGACTGATCCAGCGCGCGCTCGAACTGCTCCGGCGTCAGCACCTGCGTCTGCAGCGGGCGCTTGAGAATGCGCCGCAGTTCGGCCAGCGTGGCGGGCTGGGCGCCCTCACGCAGCCACACCTCGATCTCGTCGTCGGTGCGCCGCGCTACCAGCGCCCCGTGGGCACGGGCAAAGCCGTAGGGCAGCAGCGCGGCAAGCTGGGGATCCGGAACCGGGGTCGCAGGCGTATCCATGACTGACATCAGCGGATGGGCCGCTGCGGCAGGTCCTTCAGTTCAGGCAGCGAGTCCACCGGCATGTCGGGCAGAAACACGTTCGGTGGCGTCCGATATTCGACCTGCTTATTGCGGACGAAGTCATAACGGTCGCTGGTCAACGCGTTGGCACTGTTGGCGTCGCGCAGCACATACGGGCGCAGGAACACCATCAGGTTGGTTTTCACCCGCTTGCGCTTTTCATATCGGAACAGATAGCCGACCACGGGAATATCGCCCAGCAGCGGCACCTTTTCGATGCCGCCATCGGTCAAATCCGAAATCAGCCCGCCCAGGACGATGATCTGGCCATCGTCGACCAGCACGGTGGAATCGATCGAGCGCATGTTGGTGATCAGGTCGGCTGCCGCCGTGGTGGTCGAACTCAGGTTGGACACCTCCTGATGGATCAGCAGCTTGACCGTGCCGCCTTCCGACACCTGGGGGCGCACCTTCAGCGTCACACCGACGTCACTGCGCTCGATGGTCTGGAACGGCGCCACCGTGGTGGTCGTGCCGGTCTGAGCGTACTGGCCGGTGATGAACGGCACGTTCTGGCCCACCACGATCTTCGCCTCCTCGTTGTCCAGCGTCAGCAGGTTGGGGGTCGACAGGATATTGGAGTTGGCGTCCGACTGCAGCGCCTTCACCAGCGCACCGAGGTTGGTCACCACGCCGAGTCCGGGAATGTTGATGGTGCCCTGAACCACGCCGACGTTCAGCCCCTGACTCACGCTGCCGAGGTTGGCCGCCGCGTCGATGATGTTGGTGCCGGTGCCGCGGGCGCCAAAGTTGGTTCCGCCGATGAAATTCGTTCCACTGTCATACAGTTTGCTCAAATCCATCCACTGGACGCCGAATTCGGCTGCCTTCTCGGCGGACACTTCCACAATCAGCGCTTCGATGAACACCTGGGCACGGCGCGCGTCGAGCTTGTCGATCACCGCGCGCAGCGAGTTATAGGTCACGTCGGGCGCCCGGATGATGAGCGAATTGGTCGCCGGATCGGCGAGGACGATGTCGCTGCCTGCCGCGCCGGATGCGCTGCCGCTGCTGTTACTGCTGCCGGTGCTGTTGCCGGTGCTGCCAGCGGTGGACGGCATGCCAGCGGCCGTACCTGTGGTCATCGTGCCGAAGGTGGTGGCGGCCAGCGCTGCCGGTGCCACGCCGGACAGCACGCTGCGCAGGGTCTCGGCCAGTTTCGCCGCCTCGGCATTGCGCAGGTACACCACATGAATATTGCCACCCGCCGCGCCCGGCACGTCGAGTCCGGCGACCAGGCCGCGCAGCGTCTGGATGCGCGAGGGGTTGTCGCTGCGCACCAGCAGCGAATTCGAGCGCATGTCCGGCACGATCACCAGCCTCGAACTACCCGGCTGCCCCGCCGCCGCGCCCTCCGCCATCAGCCGCCCCAGCGACTGCGCCACGTCCACCGCCGACACATGGTTGAGCTTGATCAGCTCGGTATCGTTCGCGCTCGGCTGGTCGACCGCCTCGATCACCGCATTCAGCCGCCGCACATTGTCGGCGTAGTCGGTGATCACCAGGGTGTTGCTGCTGGGCAGCACGGAGATGGCATTGTTGGGACCGATCAGCGGCCGCAGCACCGGCATCAGCTGGGCCGCCGACTCGTACTGCAGCGGATACACCTGGGTGATGATACGGTCGCCGCTCTCGTTAAGCTGCTTGCCCCGGGTCACGCTGAAGTTCTGCTTCGCCTCCGCCTCCGGCACGATCTTCACCACACCGCCCCCCTCGATCGCGGAGAAGCCCTGCATGCGCAACGCCGACAGCAGAATCGGGTAGACCTGGCTGCGCGGCACCGGCCGCGACGACGTGATGATCACCGTACCCTTGACGCGCGGATCGATGATGAAATTCTTGCCGGTGAGTTCGCCCACCGCCTTGATCACCGAGGGAATGTCGGCGTTGATGAAATTGAGCACGACGCGGTCGCCTTGCACGCGCGCCTGCGCCTCCACTCGTGCCTGCGGTTGCGGTTGCGGTTGCGGTTGCGGCTGTGCCTGTGCTTGCGGTTGTTGCGCCGGTACTTGTACCTGCGCGTGTGCCTGCACAGGCGTCAGCGCAACCAGCAGCGCGCTGATGGTCAGCTGGCGAAACTCCTGTCGTGTTTTTTTTATGTTGTTCATCGCTTTTTACTGCAGCCTGAAAGTAAGAATAAGGGGCTTGCCCTGACGTTCGCCCACCACCGTGACGCGCTGCGCATTGACCGTTGCGGACAGTTGCCGCGCCAGATCCTGCACACTGGCGACCGCACTGCCATTGACCATGCTGAGCCTGTCGCCGCTCTGTAGACCCAGCCGCGCCGCGAGGCCGTTGCCGTCCACCATGGCCAGCAGCAGGCCGGGCTGCCCGGCGGTGCCTGCCTGCGCCTGCACCCCGAGTTTTTTCGGGTTGGCCAGCGCCTGATCGAACTCCTGGCGCGAAACCGGAATGTCGCCATCCGCCAGCGGCCGCCCCACCGCCTCCAGGTCGAGGCGTTCACGCACCCCGCGGTTGAGCAGGATCACATGGTCGGGCGCCACCGCCTCCAGCACCACCCCCGGCACGACTTCATAACCGGTGGCAAGCGCCTGATCCTGTCCATCCACCGCCAGAATCGCCATCGCCGGCAGCCCGCCCAGGGCGGCGAACACCCCGCGCAGTTTGAGATTGAGCGTGGTCGCCTGCTCGGTCGACGCGCTCGCCTGTCCCTGCGCCGCGCCGAACAGATGCGCCGCACGCAGCGACGCCAGTGCCGCGTCCAGCTTGATGTCGGCGCGTGCGCCGCCTGCCGCAACCGGCGGCACCGGCGCGGCAAAACGCCAGGTCCAGTGCGCCAGCAGGGCGGCCAGTGCCAGCAGCAACAACAGATTGAGCAGCGGCGCCCCCAGCCAGGGGAGGCGACGCAAAGAGGCGAAAAAGGCGTTGAGCGGCATCGCGGCCAAGCATCCTATAAAGGAAACGCCGGCGCAACCTTAAAAGGCTACACCGGCGTTAAAGAATCAGATACCCGCCTCACCCCGCTCTTCGGCGGGACGACGCGGGCGGGGCCTTACTTGTTGCCAGCCCTGGAACGACGCCAGCCGAAGAAGCCCAGACCTGCGGCCAGCAGCGCCGGCAGGCTCGGGTCGAAGCGACCATCGCCGCCGATGGCGCAGCCACCGCCGCCACCACCACTGTCGCTGGTGGACGTGGTGGCCGTGACGAGTTCGAAGGCGCCGATATCGGGCGGGTTCTCGCGGGCCACGCCACGCTGGTCGACAGTGACTGCCGCGTCAGCCGCCCCTGCGCCCAGTGCCGGACTTCCGGTAGACAGGGCGTGGGTCAGCGTTGACCCACCGTTGTTAGCCAAGGCGCCAATCTTGGGATCGACGTTGTTCTTGTCGGTGCCCAGAGTCATTACTGCGGAGCAAGTCGTATCGCTGCTCAGGTTATATCCGTTTGATGTGATGTCCGGCGTACCCGTACCGGTGACGCCACAGTTAGAGTTGGTCAGCACTGCAGTGTCCGGGAACGGGTCGGTTTTGTAATCGACAGGCACCCATCCCTTTTTGTTACCCGAGAGCAGCACATTCTTGATGGTGGTTACAGACGACCCCGACTTGAAAGTATTGATGCCGGCGCCTGCGGCTTCCGAGTCAGCGCCTGCAACGTTGTTTGCGATCGTGACAAAGCGCAACGAGGCCACGCCGTTGGTATAAAACCCTGCACCCACGTCAGCCCCCAAGTTGCCGCTGAGCGTCGAATTAACCATGTTGATAATCACGCCTGAGCGGCCGCTGACTGCTCCGCCACCAACGGCACGGTTGCCGCTCATGGTTGTCCCCGAGACAGTGACCGTGTTGTGTCCGGTCAGGAACACCCCGCCGCCGCCCTCGGCGATATTGCCGCTGATCGTCGAGTTCGTGATCGACGTGTTGCCCTCGTTATAGATGCCGCCACCGTTGGTGAGGGAATTGTTGTTGCGCACGGTGGTGGAAGTGGCCGTCATCGCTGCCGCGGTATAGATGCCGCCGCCATCGCCCTGTGCGACGTTGCCGTCAACGATCACGTCGGTGAGCGTAAGCGTGACGACAGCAGCCCCGGTCTCACCTTCGTGCGGTGGCTTGTTGCTGCCGCCTTGCCCCTCGGAATTGAGTTGTCCGGTTTTGTTGGGATCTACCAGCACGACTGCGGCAGCCGGACCGACGGCAAGCGCCCCGCCTGCGCGGCGCAAGTAGTAATTGGTCGGAATGAGACCACCAAGGACGGTAGAAGGAGGTCCTACCCCGAGATCAACCTGATTGGTTTGCCCCTGCGTCAGCTTCACCCCCTGAACCAACACATTCACCGTGCCTGTCGCGGGGTTGACGTGGAAAATGCGGTCGCGATTGACAGCGGCAATTGCCGGATCCCACTGGATGATCGTGGTGGCGGAGCCGGCGCCGATAATGCGCAGGCTCCTGGTAATGTCGAGGTCACCAACTGCAGCATTAGGTATGTTATCTACGGTCGCTGGAGTGGTGGATGTGTTCGGTGTCTCGTCCACTCCCTGGACGGTGAGTGTGTAGGTGCCGGCAGGCAACGTAATCGTGTCGTTGGTGCCGTATATGTCAGCAGTGGAAGGGCTTTTACAGTCGATCGAATTGGCCCCCATGTTGATCTGAATCACCGCCTCGCGCAGCGAGCATGCGCCATCATTGATCACCCCATCGGCCGCTGTCGGATCAACCGTAATGGTTGCCGCATAAACTGGCATCGCACCCGCCGCAGCCAGCACCATCAAGCCAAATAAAGCTTTGCGGCTAAGCCTGAATTTTGATTGGGTCATTTTCTTTTCTCCTTGAGTTAATAGTATAAGGACACCCTTATCTGATTTTAGGATAGAACAATTCCCATAAAAAATAATTGATAAATCGCAAACCCCAGGTGGGTTCTGCAAAAATTTTATTCAGGTGAGAGGCCGACAAGTATGGGCCAAGGGTCAAGATGGCTCGGTGTCGGGGCGCACGAACGGGGCCGGCGCGTAGCCCGAGGCGGTTCTTTTCTGCAACAGACGACACGCCGATCAGGATGTCCACCCCCATCGGCCCAGGGAGACGTTCCTGTCACGCCTGGCTGCCCCCTTGCGCCCCGCCGCCATGGGCAGGCGGGTTTTAAGCCAGGGATTTCAGCGCGTCACGGTCGCAGTGCATGCCACGCCCGTCTGTTTCCGCGACGAGTTTGCGGCGGCGGAAGTCGGCCATCAGGCGGCTGGCGGTTTCGGTGGTGACGCCGATGATGGCGGCGATGTCCTCGCGCAGCAGGTTGGGAATGCAATGGCGCTCGCTGTGAGCGTCGAGCTTGAGCAGCAGGCGGGCCAACCGGGTTTCGGCGTGGCCGGTGCCGAGTTCGGTGATGAAGCTTTCCGCCTCATCCAGGCTGGCTTGCCAACGCAGCATCAGCTGCTCGTAAATTTGCGGATTGCGTTTTTTGAGAGCGTGGATGACGCTGACCGGTATGCGGCAGATATCGGCTTTTTGCAAAACGATCGCGGAATTCCGGTTGCGCTGACCCAGCACCGATTGCAGACCGATGGCATCGCCACGATAGTGCATGCGCACGATGCGTCGGTTGCCGTCGTCGAGTGTATGCACCATCTTCACGCAACCGGCGCGAATGGTATAAATATCCTCACCCTTGTTGCCCTGCGCATAGAGTTCATGCCCCGCTTCGTACCACTGATTGTCGATGTCCCGTAGCGTCTCACCCAATTCAGATTCGGTCAGAACGGAAAACAGGACGGTGCCACGAATGGCGCAATGTACACAGTTCGAACGGCCCGGCCAGTGTTCGTCAGTACAGTAGGCTTTGTTTTTGGTCATGGATTTTGATTAAGCGCCGGAGACCCAAATAGTCGCGCCAGGCGTGTCCTGCACACTGCAAAATGAACTCACCTGGAATGCTGAAAACCCATCCAGGGGCCCGCCTAGCCCTGCAGCATCTCTGCGGCGCGCACGATGGCGAGCGCCTTGTTCTGGGTTTCCGTCCATTCGCTGGCGGGCACCGAGTCGGCAACGATGCCGGCGCCGGCCTGCACGAACAGCGTGCCGTCCTTCACCACGGCGGTGCGGATGGCGATTGCCAGATCCATGTCGCCGTTGAATCCGAGATAACCGACCGCACCGGCGTAGATGCCGCGCTTGCTCGGCTCGAGTTCGTCGATGATTTCCATCGCCCGCACTTTGGGGGCGCCGGAGACGGTGCCGGCGGGGAAGCTGGCGCGCAGCACGTCGAGCGCAGTAAGGCCGGGCTTCAGCTTGCCCTCGACGTTGGAAACGATGTGCATCACGTGCGAATAACGCTCGATCTGCATGCTCTCGGTCACGCGGACCGAGCCGGTGACCGCCACACGCCCGGTGTCGTTGCGACCCAGGTCGAGCAGTTGCAGATGCTCGGCGCATTCCTTGGGATCGGCCAGCAGTTCCTCGGCCAGGCGCTGGTCGTCCTCGCGCGTCAGCCCGCGCGGACGGGTGCCGGCAATCGGCCGCAGCGTGACGTTATCGCCCTCCAGCCGCACCAGAATTTCCGGCGACGAGCCGACCACGTGGAAGCCGCCGAAGTCGTAGAAGAACATGTACGGCGACGGATTGAGGCTGCGCAGCGCGCGATACAGCGACAGCGGCGAGGCGGCGAACGGGCGCGCCATGCGCTGGCTCAGCACCACTTGCATGATGTCGCCCGCCGCAATGTAATCCTTGGCTTGCTGCACGGCCGCCTTGAACTCAGCCTCGCCGAATTCGGACACCGGATCGGCAGCAGCGGTGACCAGTTCGGCCGGCAATGCAACCGGTGCGCGCAACTGCTCGGTCAAGGCCTGCAAGCGCAAATGACCCTGCGCATAGGCATCCTGCTCCAGCGGATCGGCGTGGGTGATGAGATAAAGCTTGCCGGCCAGGTTGTCGAACACCGCCAGTTCCTCGGTCAGCATCAGGAGAATGTCGGGCGTGTGCAGCACGTCATGCTTGCGCGTGGCCGCAAGACGCTTTTCGATGTAACGAATGGTGTCGTAGCCGAAATAGCCCGCCAGTCCGCCGGTGAATCGCGGCAGCCTGGCCACCGGCGCGGCCTTGAAGCGCGCCTGGAATTCGGCGATGAACGCCAGCGGATCGGGCAGGCTGTGTTCTTCCACCACCTGACCATCGGTTTCCACCGTCAGCAGATGCGCCCGCACCCGCACCACGGTGCGCGCGGGCAGGCCGATAAAGGAATAGCGGCCGAAACGCTCGCCACCCACTACTGATTCCAGCAGATAGGTATAGGGCGCATTGGCGAGTTTGAGATACACCGACAGCGGCGTCTCCAGATCGCCAGGCAGTTCACGCACCAGCGGGATACGGTTGTAGCCCTGGCGGGCGAGGTCGAAGAAGTCTTGTTCAGTCATGGCAAAAGTCCGTGAAAAAGTGAAAGGTGAAGGGCGAAACGTGGGGAACGCGTTTCACACACACCATCGCTTGCACTTCACGGCTTCCCTCATGATCAGTTGGCCTTCGTGACGAGCTTGCTCGCTTCGAGCAGGCTCGGCACCACCGCATCCAGATCCAGTTCGCTCACCGGGCGGCCACGGTTGTAACCATACGGCACACAGAACACCGGGCAACCCGCCGCGCGCGCGGCCTGGGTGTCGTTGAGCGAATCGCCGATCAGCAGCAGTTCGGCCGGCTTCACCTTGAACACCTCGCAGGCATGCAGCAGCGGCAGCGGGTCGGGCTTGCGCCTGGGCAGCGCGTCGCCGGAGAGGATCAGTTCGAAATAGTCGAACAGGCCGGTGTCCTTCAGCAGCGGATGAGTGAACACCTCGGCCTTGTTGGTGATGCAGGCCACATGCAGGCCCATCGCCTTGAACGCGTCGAGACCTTCGACCACGCCGGGGAACGGGCGCGAATGCAGCGACACATGCGCACTGTAATGCTTGTTGTACGAGGCGATGGCCTGCTCGAACAGCGCCGCGTCCGGCTCGGCGTCCATGTCGCCGGTGAGCACGCGCTTGACCAGACGCGACACGCCGTTGCCGATGTAGGTGGAAATGGTTTCCAGCGACGGGCAGGGGCGGCCCAGTTCGGCCATCATCAGTTCAGCGGCGTACGCCAGATCGGGCGCGGTGTTGAGCAGGGTGCCGTCGAGATCGATGACGACGGCCTTGATTGGGAGAGGGAAGTTCATGGTTTTTTTAGATGCAAGTTGCAAGATTCAAGATGCAAGAGAACACCTTGTCTCTTGCATCTTGCGTCTTGTATCTGTTGTTAGACCTTGGCCAACTCCGCGCGCAGCGCGGCGATGATGCTGTTGTAGCGCTGCGGGTCGCTGTCCTTGGCGGCGCCGAACACGGCCGAGCCGGCGACGAAGGTGTCGACGCCGGCGCGCGCCACTTCCATGATATTGGCGGGACCGACGCCGCCGTCGATTTCGATGTTCACCTTGAGGCCGCGATCATCGATCATCTTGCGCACCGCGCGCGCCTTGTCGAGCACGTAGGGGATGAACTTCTGACCGCCGAAGCCGGGGTTGACCGACATCAGCAACACCATGTCGAGCTTGTCCAGCGTGTATTCCAGCACGTCGAGCGGGGTGGCGGGGTTGAACACCAGGCCGGCCTTGCAGCCGTTTTCCTTGATCAGGCCGATGGTGCGGTCGATGTGCTCGGAGGCTTCCGGGTGGAAGGTGATGTAGGTGGCGCCGGCCTTGGCGAAGTCAGGAATGATGCGGTCGACCGGCTTCACCATCAGGTGCACGTCGATCGGCGCGGTGACGCCGTGCTTGCGCAGCGCCTCGCACACCAGCGGGCCGATGGTCAGGTTGGGTACGTAATGGTTGTCCATCACGTCGAAGTGGACGATGTCGGCGCCGGAGGCGAGCACGTTGTCGACTTCTTCGCCCAGCTTGGCAAAGTTGGCGGACAGGATGGACGGGGCAATGCGGTAAGTCATGGGAAGCTCCGGAGATTGAGATGAACCCGGCCATTTTAGCAGCCCGCCACGTCCTTGCGTTACACTGCGCGCATTCCATCCCGTCGAGCAATATCGTGGCCGAAGGCAATAAATATCACATCAGCGTCAACGTCAACACCGCCTACCTGGCCGATCAGAGCGACCCGTCGTCCGACCGTTACGTGTTCGCCTACACCATCACCATCGCCAACACCGGCACCGTATCCGCGCAGCTGATCTCGC
>Ga0315271_10000485_pt1 | contig 21886 bp, 11 predicted proteins | sample C3_top_MG_FD_204664 | JGI IMG/M metagenome (GOLD analysis project Ga0315271, IMG submission 204664) | Sediment microbial communities from Yellowstone Lake, YNP, Wyoming, USA - C3_top | ecosystem: Environmental > Aquatic > Freshwater > Lake > Sediment | place: USA: Wyoming | collected 2017-08-01
GCCTTCATCTTCGACCGCGAGATCCTCGACGCGCTGCCCGACCGCGAGGATCGGCGCGTCGAGTTCATCCACGACAGCATCGTCGAACTCGACGCCGCGTTGCGGGCGCGCGGCGGCGGCCTGATCGTCCGTCATGCCCGGGCGCGGACCGCGATCCCGGCGCTGGCCGCCGCGCTCGGGGTCGAGGCGGTGTACGCGAACCGCGACCACGAGCCGGCGGCGCGGGATCGCGACGCCGCCGTGGCCAGCGATCTCGCCGATCGCGGGATCGCCCTTTGCACGACCAAGGATCAGGTGATCTTCGAGGGCGACGACGTGCTGTCGCAGGCCGGCACGCCGTTTTCCGTTTTCACGCCCTACCGCAACGCGTGGCGGAAGGCGCTCACGCCCGACCACCTTGCGCCTTTGGGGTGCGACGATCGCGCCCGCTTGCTGGCGCGGCCCCCTGCCGAGTTCGACCTGCCGATCCCGTCGCTCGAAGCCATGGGGTTCCGCCGCACGAACCTGAAAGCGCTGGGCGTCACGCCGGGCATGACCGGCGGCGCGGCGCTGTTCCGCGATTTCCGGACCCGCATCGACCGCTACCGCGACGCCCGCGACTTTCCCGCCGTGAAGGGGCCGTCGTACCTTTCGGTGCACCTGCGCTTCGGCACGGTGTCGATACGCGAGCTGGCGGCGTACGCGCACGCACGATCGCTCGAAGCCGACGGCGAGGGCGCGGCGGCCTGGCTGTCGGAGCTCGTCTGGCGCGAGTTCTACGCGCAGATCCTCTGGCACCATCCGCGCGTCGTCGGCAGCGCATTCAAGCGTGCCTGCGACGCGCTGGCATTCCCGAACGACCCGGTCAGGTTCGCCGCCTGGCGCGACGGCCGTACCGGCTATCCGATCGTCGACGCCGCGATGCGCCAGCTGAACACGACCGGCTACATGCACAACCGGCTGCGCATGATCGCCGCGAGCTTCCTGGTGAAGGACCTGCAGGTCGACTGGCGCCTGGGCGAGAAGTATTTCGCCGACAAGCTGATCGATTTCGACCTCGCGTCGAACAACGGCGGCTGGCAGTGGGCCGCGTCAACCGGATGCGACGCGCAGCCCTATTTTCGCATCTTCAATCCGGTGACGCAGTCGGAGCGTTTCGACGCCGACGGCGTGTTCATCCGCCGCTACGTGCCGGAAATCGCGGCGCTCGAAGGGAAGGCCATTCACGCGCCGTGGGCGGTCCCGGCCACGACGCAGCGCGCGACGGGCGTGGTCGTCGGGCGCGATTATCCGTCGCCCATCGTCGATCACGCCGTCGCGCGCGCCGCCGCGCTGGCGCTGTACAGGGTCTGACCCTCCATTCAGTCCTCTTCCTGTTTCTTCGACTTCTTGTACTCGTTCGCGAGCTGCTGCTGCAAGGCCGGCGGCGCCTGCTCGTAGTGCGACAGCGCCATCGACCACGATCCATGGCCGCCGGTCACCGATTTTAGCCGCGCCGAGTAGCCGTCGAGCTCGACCAGCGGCGCCAGGCCAGTGATCGCGAGCACGCCGGGCTGCAGGCCGCGCGTGCCCGTGACCTGGCCGCGCCGCGACGAGAGGTCGCCGGCGATGTCGCCGGTGTTGCCCTCGGGACAGATGATCTCGACGCTGACGATCGGCTCCAGCACGATCGGCTTCGCCTTCGCCACCGCGTCGAGGAAGGCCTTCCTGCCGGCGCTGACGAACGCGACTTCCTTCGAATCGACCGGGTGGTGCTTGCCGTCGTACACGATCACGCGCACATCGTGCAGCGGAAATCCGGCGATGGCGCCGGTGCCGAGCACCTGCTCGACGCCCTTCTGCACCGCCGGCAGGAACTGGTGCGGAATGACGCCGCCCTTGGTCGCGTCGACGAATTCGAAGCCCGCGCCGCGCTCCTGCGGCTCGACGCGCAGCGACACCTCGCCGAACTGGCCGGCGCCGCCGGTCTGCTTCTTGTGCCGGTGAAAGCCCTCGGCCTTGCCGGTGATCGTCTCGCGATAGGGGATGCGCGGCGGGCGCGTGTCGACCTCGACCTTGAACTGGGTCGCCATCCGCTCCAGCACCGAGCGCAGGTGCAGTTCGCCGAGCGCGCGCAGCACCGTCTCGTTGAGGACCGGATCGTGCTCGAGCGAGATCGTCGGATCCTCGGCGATCATCCGGTGCAGCACGTCGGAAATCCGCTGCTCGTCACCGCGCTTTTTCGGGGTGATGGCCACCCCCTGCATCGGCACCGGGAACTCCAGCGGACGCATGTGAATGTGGTCTTCGTCGTGTGAATCGTGCAGCACGCAGTCGAACTCGATCTCGTCCACCTTCGCCACCGCGGCGATGTCGCCCGGCACGGCGCGGTCGATCTCGACGTTCTTGCCCCCCTGCAGCGTGAAGAGGTGCCCGACCTTGAACGGCTTCCTGCCGTCGCCGATGAACAGCTGCGTGTCGCGCGTCACCGTCCCCTGGTGGACCCGGAAGACGCCGAGCTTGCCGACGAACGGGTCGACGATCACCTTGAACACGTGCGCGAGCACGTGCCGCTTCGGATCGGGGACCGAGCGGAATTCCTCGACCGCCTCGCCTTCGCCCTTGTAGAACAGCGGCGGGTTGCCTTCCGCCGGATTCGGCAGCAGCTTGACCATGATTTCGAGGAGTTCCGGAATGCCCGCGCCGGTGCGGGCGGACACGAAGCACACCGGCATGAGATGGCCCTCGCGCAGCGCCTTTTCGAACGGCGCATGCAACTCCTCGGGGGAGATTTCGCCCTGCTCGAGGTACAGCGACATCAGGTCCTCGTCCACCTCCACGACCTGGTCGACCAGCGCCCGATGCGCGTCGGCGACCGACGAGAAGTCGGACTCGCCCGCCGGATTGAAGAAGCAATCGACCACCCGCTTGCCGCCCTCGGCCGGCAGGTTGATCGGCAGGCATTCCTTGCCGTACGCCGCCTGGATCGACGCCAGCAGTCCCGGCAGGTCGACGTTGTCCGCGTCGATCTTGTTGATGACCACAAGCCGGCACAGGCGGCGCTTGGCAGCCCAGTCCATCATCCGGGATGTGATCATTTCAAGGCCCGACTGCGCGTTGACGACCACCGCCACCGTCTCGACCGCATCCAGGGCGCCGATCGACTGCCCGATGAAATCCGGAAATCCGGGCGTGTCCACGAGGTGGACGCGCGTGTCACCGGTTTCCAGATGCAGCAGCGACGCGCGCAGCGAATGCTGGTAGGTCTTCTCCAGCGGATCGAAATCGCTGACCGTCGTGCCGCGCTCCACACTGCCCGGCGCTGCAATGGTTCCGGCCCGGTGCAGCAGAGCCTCGGCCAGCGTCGTCTTGCCCGATGCGCCGTGCCCGACCAGGGCGATCGTGCGAATGTTCTCTGTGGCGAATTGCGCCATTACCCCTCCGAAAAAGTTGGCTACGACGCCAATTTAACCCGAAAAGGGACGGGCCCGGGGTTGGGCTGGGTCAAACCCCGCGCTCGTGGCTCAAAAAAAGGCTCTTCGCGGAGGTGCGGGGCTACGTGAGCGCCAGCATCTCCCGCAGGTTGCGGAGCAGCTCCTCCTCCTGGAACGGCTTGCCCAGGTAGAGGTCGACGCCGAGCTCCCGCGCCAGGTTGCGGTGCTTTTCCGCGGTGCGCGAGGTGATCATGATGATCGGGATCTGCGCGTATTTCGAGTCGCGCCGAATCGTCCGCGTGAACTCGAAGCCGTCCATGCGCGGCATCTCGATGTCGAGCAGGATGACGTCGGGTATCTGTTCGTCGATCCGTTCGAGCGCGTCGATGCCGTCCTTGGCGGTGACCACGGCGAAGCCTTCGCGGGCCAGCAGCCGGCCCGTGATCTTGCGCACGGTGAGCGAGTCGTCGACGATGAGGATCTGCGGCGGCCCGCGCGTCGGCGCCCTGACCACCGGCAGGTACGAGGCCGAAACAACGTGGTCCGGCGCGCCGGGATCGGCGGCGGGCACGGCGCCGGCACGCTGCGCGAGCTGCACCGGATTGATGATCAGCACGATCTCCCCGTTGCCGAGCACGGTCGCTCCGGCGATGCCGGAGACGCGCGCGAGCTGGGGCCCGATGTTCTTGACCACGACTTCCTGGTTGCCGATCATTTCGTCGACGTGCACCGCGCAGAGACCCTGACCGGCCCGCAGCAGGAGCACCGAATTGTGGCGCGACGTCTCCGGCGGATGCTGGGTGTCGCCGAGCAGGCGCGGGAGGTAATGGAAGGGATAACTCGTGCCTTGCCACACCAGGTTGCGCGTGACATAGAGGTCGAGCAGCGCCTCGGGCTTGATCTGCTGCACCTGCTCGACCATCGGCGCCGGCAGCGCCCACAGCCTGCCGCCGGCGCGCACCAGCACGGCCTGCGCCACGGCCAGCGTCAGCGGCAGGTAGAGCAGGAAGGTCGTCCCTTCGTCGCGCCGCGTCGCCACCTCGACGCGCCCGCCCAAGGCCGCCACTTCCGAACGGACAACGTCCATCCCGATGCCGCGGCCGGACACCGCCGTCACCGTCGTCGTCGTCGAGAACCCCGGCTGGAAAATACAGTCGATCAGCTGCGCGTCGGTGGGCACCGCGTCCGCGGCAATCCTGTTCTGCGCCACGGCTTTCGCGCGAATCTGTTCCAGGTCGAGGCCGGCGCCGTCGTCGGAAAGCGCGATCGCGATCTCGTTGCCGACCTGGCGGACCGTCAGCGCGAGCTCGCCCGTTTCCGATTTGCCCGCCGCCGCGCGCGCGGCGCGCGGCTCGATGCCGTGGTCGAGCGCGTTGCGCAGCATATGCTCGAGCGGCCCCACGAGCTTTTCCAGCACGGAGCGGTCGAGTTCGACCTGCGCGCCGCGAATTTCGAGGTTCGCGCGCTTGTCGAGCTCCTTCGCCATCTGCCGCAGAATCCGGTACAGCCGCTCGGACAAGCTGCCGAAGGGCACGGTGCGGATCGAGAACAGCTGCTGCTGGATGTCGCGCGCGTACCGGGCCTGCGCGAGCAGCGCGGCGTCGGCGTCGTCGAGGTTCTTCAGCAGCGACTGCTGAACCGTGGCGACATCGTTGACCCCCTCGGCCAGCGATCGCGTGAGCTCCTGGAAGCGCGTGTAGCGGTCGAATTCGAGCGGGTCGAAGCCCTCCGCGGCAGACCCGAGATGCGACATCCGCGACTGGATCTGCGATTCGCCCTGAATCTCGATCTCGCGCACCTGCGCGCGCAGCCGGATCACGCTGATGGTGAGCTCGAGCAGGTTCGCCTTGAGCGCGCGCAATTCGCCGTCGATGCGGGAACGCGTGATCGCGACTTCGCCGGCCTCGTTCACCAGGCGGTCGATGATGTCGGCGCGAACGCGCAGGAGCGCCCGCTGGCCGGGCTCGGCTTCGACCGGCTCGCCGGTCGCGGCGATCGGCACGGCCGCGGGCGCTCGCGAAACGAACGGCAGCACCACCTGCTGTTCCGGCGCCGTCTCCGCCTGGTCGGCAGGACGGCCCGGCGGCGCCGCGCCGATGATCGGGACCTCGCCCGCGGGGACCCCGGGCACGGCCTCGCCGGCGGCGGGCGGCGACGCGAACGACGGCAGCGGCACGTTGATCCTGCCCTCGCGCAACGCGTCCAGCACGAATGCGACGCGGTCGAGATCGGACTCGAGCAGATCGAAGAGCGCCGTCCCGGGCGCCGCGAGCGCGTCACCGTCCTCCAGGCGCGATTCCATCCGATGGGTGAGCTCGCCCAGCCGCATGGCCCCGGCCATGCGCGCGCTCCCCTTCAGCGTGTGCAGCGTGCGGCGCAGGCGCCGTGCATTGCCGCCGTCGGCCGGAAAGCGGCGCAATCCGCGCAACGCCTCGCCTGCCTGCGGGAACAGCTCGGACGCTTCCTCGAGGAAGATCGGCAAGACCTGGTCATCGACGTCGTCGCGCACGCCGGCGAGCGGATCGGCTCCCGGACGCGACAGTCGCAACGCGGCATCGGTCGCCGTCTCCGCATCGGCAGCTGAGACGGCATCCCGCTCCGCGGCTTCGGCGGCAGCAGCGTGTTCGGCCGCAGCGACAGCTTCCCGCTCGGCGGCGGCGGCCATACGTGCAGCGACAGCTTCCCGCTCGGCGGCGGCCATACGTTCAGCGACGGCTTCCCGTTCGGCGGCGGCGGCACGTTCAGCGACGGCTTCCCGTTCGGCGGCGGCGGCACGTTCAGCGACGGCTTCCCGTTCGGCGGCGGCGTGTTCGGCGGCAGCGATCGCTTGCCGTTCAACGGCGGCGGCGGCAGCCGCGCGTTCGGCCGCCGCGGCTGCGTCCCGTTCTGCGGCTGCGGCAACCGCAGCACGTTCGCTGGCGTCTCCCGCGTCGCGGTCGGCAGCGTCAGCACGTTCGGCGGCAGCGAACGCTTCCCGCACGGCAGCCTCGGCCACGGCACCCGAAGCTTCGTCCGGTGCTTCGGGGAGGGCGCCGGCGCCGCCCTCGTCGTCGCGGGCGGCCTCGCGCGCGGCAAGTACTTCCGCATCCTCCGGCGCGTGCCCGGCCGCCGTTCCGGGACGCAGCGCTTCGAGGGCATACTGGACTTCCAGCGCCTCCGTCTCGTCGTCGCCGGTGAACGCCACACAGGCCGTGACGCGGGCGACCAGGGCCGCGAGTGCGTCGATCGCGCGCGCGAGCACCGGCTGCGCCGACGGGGGCGGCGGCAATTCCGCCTGCTTCAGCCCGAGGAGGCACTGTTCCAGCGCCTTGGCCGTGTAGGCGAGCAGCGGGAACCCTCCGGTGCGGTTGATGCCGTACAACGTGTGACTGGCCCGCACCATCGCCGCCGAGGGGGCCTGGTGCGGATCGAACTGCATCGCGGCCAGCTCGATGCGCAGCGTGGCGAGATGCACGTCCGCCTCGTCGCTGAGGATCCGGTGCAACGATGCGGAAATGGTGACGTCGCCGACCGTGATCTCGTCGGAACCCGCCGCGGACGCCGTGGAGACGCCGGCAGAAAGGGCGGGCTCGGGCGGGACGAGCATCGCGCTTGCGGCCGGAGCGTACTCGATGACACCGCCTTCGTCCTCGTCCGCCGTGCCCTCCCCTTCCGCCGCCGGCGACACCAGCGGCGCGGTCCCGCCCTGATGCCCCACGTCGGTCAGCGCCAATTCATCGACCGGCGGCGGCTCCGGTGTCGGCGCCGGAGCGGCGGCGCGAACCGCGGGCTTCAACACCGATTCGCGATGGCCCGGCAGCTCGGCCTCGAGCGCGCGGATCGCGGCGTGCAGCGCCGTCGCGTCGGGTGTCGCCTGGCCGGTCGCGCTGAGTTCGGCGACCCAGCCGCGAAAGCAGCGCTCGGCGACGTCGATCATCGACAGGACCGAAGGCGTCACCGAGCGGTCTTCCTCGAGCAGGCAGTTCAGGATCTTCTCGACATCGAACGCGAGTTCCCCGAGTTCGACGAGGCCCACCATCCGGCCGCTGCCCTTCAGCGTGTGGAAGCCGCGCCGCACCGTGCGCAGTGCGTCGGGCGTGCCCGGATTGCGTTCCAGCTGTGCGCGATGCAGGCCGACGGTATCGAGCACCTCGCCCGCCTCGATCAGATAGATTTCGAGGAACTCGGCGTCGAGCTTCTTCTGATCGGTGGCAAGCAGGCGTTGCGTCTCCGCGGAAATCGCCGGTGCGGGCGCGGCGGCGCCACTTTCGGCGATTGCGTCGACCGCGGCGGTCAGGGCCGTGGTGCCGCCGGCCTCCAGCTCCTTCAACGCCGCGCCCGCCTGCTCCACGAGACTGTCATCGCCGATCAGCTCCGCGTCGTCGCGCAAGTCGGCAAGCTTGGCCCGCAGGTCCGCGCGCGCGGCCGCATCCGCCGGCGCGCGGCGCACTTCCGCGGCGATTTCCGGCAGCGCGTTGCGCAGTTCCTTGACCGCGGCCTCGACCGACTCGGCCCGGTCGTCGGCGGGCAGCGCGGGCGCCTGCCCTGAAAGCTTCCGCAGCAACGGCACGATGAGGCGGTCGCGATTGGGCCTCTGCTGCTCGACGGCTTCGACGTAGAAACCGAGACTGGACAGCGATTCGGCCAGCAATTCCAGGTCGTCGTTCGACACCGCGGTGTCGGCATTCGCGTACGCGTCGATCTGCGCTTGGCACAGCATGAGCAACTCGTTCGCCTGGTCGAGGCCGAGCATGCGCAGCGCGCCGCCGACCTGCCGGCTCTCCTTTGCCAGCGTGGAGAGCTCGGCGCGCTTCCCGTGATCGCGGAAAAAGGTGTCGAGCACCTGTTCGATGTGCCGCAGGTTGACGCGTATCTCGCGCACCACCTGCGACAGCAGCACGCGCTCCTGCGCACGCTTCGACATTTCGTCTAGCTGCGGCGCCGCCATGGCGGCGCTCAGCGGCCGGTTCGACTGCACGGCGTCAAGGCGCGCGAGCATCGCATCGACCTGCTTCGGGAATTCGGACGTCAGGCCGGAATAGTTCTCGCAGGCACTTTCCGCGAGCAGCAAGCCCGTCGCGTACTCCATCGCGACGGCCTCGGGCATGTTCAGGGCCGGCATCCGGTCGAGCCTTGCCGCGAGCGAGCCAGTGAGCGTCATCAGCGCGTCATTGCCGATTTCGCGCGCGTGGGCCTCCGCCGTGGCCATCGCCTGCTTCAAGCGCGGCAGGTTCTCGGCGCGTCCGGATGCGAATTTGGGCCAGGCGTCCTTGGCCGCGCCGATCTGCTCCCGCGCCGCGCGCAGCAGAGGCTCCAGACGAACCATGTCGGCCGACAAGGCCTCGGCCGACGGAATGAGCTCGGGCAGCCTGAACGCCTGCTGCACCTCGGCGACGACGGGGGTGACCGGTGCGCTGATCGCGACGTAATAGAGCACTTCCCGTCGCAGGCGATCAGCGACCTTGGTCGAGCCTTCGACCACGCGGCGAATCTGCAGGTCGATCCGGGCCGCGAGCTGCTTCGCGCCGAAGGAGGGCTCGAGGCCCCTGGCAACGATCGCGTCCAGCAGCGCCTCGACCGTCCACCAGAACGTTTGCAGGCCGGCGGGCATGGCGACGGCCTCGATGCCCTTGACAGCGCGCTGCATCTTCGCCGCACCCTTGGCGTCCCCGCGCAACCAGCCGAGGAGGCCCGTCTGGAAGAGCCGGCGCTGTCGGAGCAGGTGTGCCGGCAGGCCGCCCGCGGGAGTCGATTCCGCCTCGGCACGCGTCGGTCCGCGCGCGGACAGGTCCGGGTAGAACAGGTCGCTGGGGGCCGCGGCCCTGACGCCGCGCGCCGCCTGCATTGCCTCGTACTCGGGGAAGAGCTTCAAGGCGAGCAGGGGCGTCCCGCCCACCACCTCGCCGAGGAAGACCGTGAGCTTGCGGCAGGCGCGGTCGATCGCGTCACACGCGGCGGGCAGCTCCGCCGGAGGGCCCGTCTGCAATCGCGCCAGCCCGCGCTCGATCTCGTCGGTGAACGGGACCACCGCGTCGAGTCCCACCATCTGGATGGCCCCGGCGGCCTGGTGGACATGGGCCTGCGCATGCTTGAGCGGCGTGACATCCCCGGTGCCGGCCCGGAACAAGGCAAGCGACTCCTGCCCGCGCGTCAGCGCCTGCCCGATCTCGCCGTGGACCCAGGACAGCGGCCCGACATCGAACTCCGGTGCGGTATCGATCGCCACGTTTATCGCTTCAGCCTGCCCGTTCCGTTCGCCCAACGATCACGGGGAGCAAGAATCGCACCCGACACCCGCTCCCGCTCCCGCCGCGGTTGCGCCTGCGCTACCGCCACGGTCCCTGCTCGGTCCGGTGCCCGCCCGTGCAGACTCAAACCTTGAATCCCGCGACGGAACTGCGCAGCTCCGCCGCCAGCCGGGTCAGCTGGCCGATCGACACGTTGGTCTCCTTGGTGCCCTCGGTCGTCTCTTCAGTGATCTGCAGGATCCCCTGCATGCCGCGCGTCACGTCCGAGACCGACACCGACTGCCTCTGCGTCTGGGCCGAGATGGCGCCGATCAGTTCGGCGAGCTCGCGCGAGACCTCCCGGATCTCGCCCAGCGCCTGCCCCGCGGCGTCGGAGAGCTTGGCCCCCTCGACCACGCCCTCGGTGCTCTTTTCCATCGCCGCGACGGCGTCCTGCGTGTCCGCCTGAATCGTCTTCACGATCGCCTCGATCTGCCTGGTCGCCTCGGCCGAGCGTTCCGCGAGGCGCTGCACCTCCTCCGCCACCACGGTGAACCCGCGCCCGGCCTCGCCCGCCGACGCCGCCTGAATCGCCGCGTTCAGCGCCAATACGTTCGTCTGCTCGGTGATGTCGGAGATGAGCTCGACGATCTCGCCGATCTCGAGCGACGATTCGCCGAGGCGCTTGATCCGCTTCGAGGTGTCCTGGATCTGCGTGCGGATTTCGTTCATGCCGCTGATCTGGTTCTGCACCGACTGGGCGCCTTTCTCCGCGGCGGTCAGCGATTGCTGCGCCACCCGCGCCGACTGCGCCGCCGACTGCGACACCTCCTCGATCGACTGCGCCATCTGCAGCACCGACCCGGAGGCCTGCTGGATTTCCCGGCTCTGCCGCTGCGACGCCTCGAACAGGCGGTTCGAGACCGCCTGCGCATCCTGCGTCGCCTTCGTCACCTGGTCGGTGGCCGAGTTGATCCCCTTGACCAGCGTGCGCAGTTCCTCGATCGTGAAATTGATCGAGTCGGCGATGGCGCCGGTCACGTCCTCGGTCACCGACGCCTGCACCGTGAGGTCGCCGTCCGCGAGACTGCCCATCTCGTTCAGCAGCCGGAGAATCGCCTCCTGGTTCCTCTTGTTCTCGTGCTCGCTCTGGTAGGCGCGGACGCGGGCGTCGTCGAGAAACACTTTGCCCAGGAGCAGCAGCGCGGCAAATGCCAGGACCGCGAAGACGGTGGCCGCGTACAGCGTGTAGGCGTGTGATTTCCCGCTTTCGAAATCCGTCGCCAGCCGCGCGGTGTCGGCGAGCAGCGCCTCCGACTCGTTGTTGACCCCGCGCGCCGCCTGCTTCGCCGCGACGAGGCGGTTCATGTTCTGCAGGATCGCGCCGACGCCGGTGTCGTACACGGCGAAGCGCTTCTGCAGGTCAGTGAGCGTCGCCCGCGCGTCCTCGCTGCGGACGGCAACAAGCTTCAACGGGTCGCTTCCCTTCAGCAGGCCGCTCACCACGTCGCGGAACGTGCCGGCATCCTTGCCGAGCAGGAACGCGACCTCGGGATCGATTTCCTCGCCGGCGGCGAGCGCATTGGCATTCTTCGCGATGCGCTGCGACAGCACCGCGAGCTGGTTCGCGTACTCGATCTCGCGCAGCGTGCCGCCGGCCTGGCCAATCTGCTGCGCCGCCTGCTGCGAGAGATCCAGGATGACGTTGTTGCCGCGATTGATGTTCTCGAGCCCCTTGGACAGCGAGACCAGGCTCTGCTGATTGTCGATCACGCGCTGCGTGCTCGCGTCGATGCGCTCCCAGCGCGCCCTGATCTCCTGCAGCTGCTTGACGATCCCCTCGTCCTGCGCGACGTCGAGATTGACGCCCTTGACCGTCCCGCCCGTCTGCAATGCGTCGAGGTCGGCCCTGAAGCGGTCGCGGCTGTCGGTCACCGCCGCGAACGCCGACGTCTGGCCCTGCGCCGCGAGCGCGGTGCCGCGGGCGAGGCGCTGCGAGAGCATCTGCATTTCGATGGCGGTGGCCGACGAGGCCGCGGCCTGCGATGCCTGCCGTCCGTCGAGAAAGACCATGAACGCGGCGAACACGACGAAGGTGACCATCACCACGCCGAGGACCTGGAACTGCTGGACGATAGGCAGGTGACCGACCAGCGGAATCTTCCGCGGCACCTTGATTTCGGACGTTGCCGAACGCAGTTGCTCCATGAGCGACACCGAAGCCAGCGGATCGTAGCCCTCCGGCGCCGCCATCCTGATCTGGGTGATCGGCAGGTCGGTCGACGCGCCGGGGGCGGGCTTCGCCTTGCTATCGCCGAACAGCTTCGGCAGCTTCAGCACAAACGCCATGTTTCCTCCGGGGCATGCATTGTGGGATCGGGCGAGGGACGGGCGCGGTCGCGTCGGTCAAGAGGCCGCGATCGCGGCAGTGCGGATCACAGCCCGACCTGCAGAAAATCAGGATCCTGGGTCAAGCCCACCAGATCGATCTCCTGCCATTCCCCGCCGCCGGCATCGATCCAGCGCTGGCCGTACCAGGGACGCGCGGAGGCTGGCGGCGCACCGGGCGCGAGCTCCGCGAGGTTGCGCAGCCCCAGCACCCGCGACACCATGATCCCGGCCCGCATTTCGCCGACGCGCGGCCCGAACAGGACGAGTCGACTGGCCCCGCCGGCGGCAAAGGGCGCGATCACGTCATGGCCGAGAAAGCCGGCAAAATCGACGACGCTGTACAGGTTGCCGCGAATGTTTGCGACTCCCAGGAACCACGGCTTGGTCAGCGGGACCGGGGCGAGCTGCGACAGCGCGATGACCTCGCCGGCGTCGGCGAGGCGGATCAGCCACTGCTGTCCGGCACTGGCGAGCCCGAGGCGCGACGACTCGACCTGCGCCGCCGTCTTGCCGGCGAGGCGGGCCGCGAGTTCCTGCTGGAACACGCGGAGGTCGATTTTTCCGGCGCGGGCCATTTGCGGTCGTGACTCAGTGCCCGCCCGGCCGCCCGAAGGGCACTGACTGCCCCCCCGGGGGGCAGCGAACGCAGTGAGCGTGGGGGCCGTTCATCCCTCAGCCGAGCGCCGCGATCTTCGCGAGCAACTCTTCCCGGTTCACCGGTTTGACGACGTAGTTCCGCGCGCCCTGCCGCATTCCCCAGATCTTGTCCGTTTCCTGCGTCTTCGAGGTGCAGATGATGATCGGGATCGACTTGGTCTCGGGGTCACGGCTGATCGCGCGCGTCGCCTGGAACCCGTTGAGGCCGGGCATGACCACGTCCATCAGGATCACGTCCGGCTTGTCGCGCTTGGCCCGCTGGATGGCGTCCTCGCCGTTGTCGCTGGCGATGACTTCATAGCCCGCCTTGGTAAGCATGTCGTTCAACACGTGCCGTTCGGTCGGCGAGTCGTCGACGATGAGGATTTTCTTGATGGTCATTGTGCCTGCCCGGTCCCCTGCATCCCATGAGGGGCGGGGCGCCGTCGCGTCCCGCACCCGATTCGCGCGCAACCCGCGCGCACCTCCGTCATCCGCCGCTGCCCCTGACGTGCGCAGCCACCGTCTTCAGCAGGCTTTCCTTGGTGAATGGCTTGGTCAGATACTGGTCGGAGCCGACCATCCGGCCGCGCGCGCGATCGAACAATCCGTCCTTGGATGACAGCATCACCACCGGCGTGGTGTGGAATTTGGCGTTTTTCTTGATCAGCGCGCAGGTCTGGTAGCCGTCGAGCCGCGGCATCATGATGTCAACAAAAATCATGTTCGGCTGATGGTCGGCGATCTTGGCGAGCGCATCGAAGCCGTCCTCGGCCAGGATGACGGTGCATCCAGCCTGCAGCAGGAATATCTCGGCGCTGCGGCGGATGGTGTTCGAGTCGTCGATCACCATCACCTTGACGCCCGACAGCGGATTCGGCTCCGGCAACGTGTTTTCCCCTTGCGATCCCCGCGGCGGCAATGCCGGGGGAAGTACGCTACAACTCACCAGGGGAGAAGTCTGCCACGGCTCGCAGCCCTTGCCTAGAGCATAAAGCTTGCCGGAATACCCATTCCGCCGCCATTCCGGGCAAATTCGCAACACCAAGGCAAGTTTTCGGGTTCGTCAGCATGCTGTCCGGGGCCTTCGTCGGTGCGCGGTGGGCGGCTCGCCACGGGCGCCTGTGCCGCCACCACCGTCCCGCGCATGGTCCACCGACGAGTCCGGCGGCACCCGAAGCCCGTGGCGAGCCGCCCACCGCGCACCGGAGCGTACCAATGCGCAGGACTCGCCTGCGCAAATTGCCGCTGCGCGAGCCCGAAGCAAGCGTCGGCGGGCTCCGGCGCATCGGTACCGTCCCACCAAGCCTTTGGCTTTCGTCGCATCGACGCAGTCCTCCACCGGCATTGGTCAGGGTCGTCCGGTGCGGGCGCCCGTGGGGCGCGCCGTCCGTGCATGGGTGGCGCGGCCACCCGCCGGCGTTGAGTCGCCGGCCGTGGCCGCGCCGGGACCCATAGGAGGGCGTTTGCGACCCTCGGGCGCCCGCGCCGCGCGGCCCTGGCCGATGCCGAGCACTAGCCCAGACCGCCCTTCCCGCAAATCGGCAACGACCGCCACGCCGCCCAACGACATCAACGGCCGAGGAACATCCGGTAGGCGGGATTGGCGGTCTCGTCGACGCAGTCGTAGCCCAGCCGGTCGAGGAATGCCCGGAATTCGGCCTTGTCCGAGGGCGGCACCTGCATGCCGACCAGCACGCGGCCGTAGTCGGCGCCATGGTTGCGGTAGTGGAACAGGCTGATGTTCCAGCCGCGGCTCATGCTGTTGAGGAACTGCATCAGCGCGCCGGGGCGCTCGGGAAACTCGAAACGGTAGACGATTTCGTTTGCCGCCGACGGCGCGTGCCCGCCGACGAGATGGCGCACGTGCAGTTTCGCCATTTCGTTGTCGGTGAGGTCGTAGGCGTCGATCCGCCGCCGCTTGAGCTCGACGAGAAGCTGCCTCGTCTCGTCGCGGTTGGCGACCTCGATGCCGACGAACAGGTGGGCGACCTTCGGGTCGGCGTAGCGGTAATTGAACTCGGTGACCGAGCGCTTGCCCAGGAGCCCGCAGAATTCACGGAAGCTGCCCGGACGCTCGGGGATCGAGACGGCAAGCACCGCCTCGCGCTGCTCGCCCAGCTCCGCGCGCTCGGCGACGAAGCGCAGGCGGTCGAAATTCATGTTGGCGCCGCAGGCGATCGCGACGAACGTGTGATCCGTGACGCGGTGGCGCGCGCACCATGCCTTCACGCCCGCGATCGCGAGCGCGCCCGCCGGTTCGAGGATCGAGCGCGTGTCCTCGAACACGTCCTTGATCGCCGCGCACGCGGCGTCGGTGTCGACCAGCACGATGTCGTCGACCAGCTCCCGGCAGATCCGGAAGGTCTCCTTGCCGACCTGCTTGACGGCCACGCCGTCGGCGAAGAGCCCGACATGCGCGAGCTTGATCCGGCGACCCGCGGCCAGGGACCGCGCCATCGCGTCGGAGTCGACCGGCTGCACGCCGATGATCCTGATCCCGGGGCGTACGCGCTTCACGTACGAGGCGATGCCGCTGATGAGCCCGCCGCCGCCGATGGCGACGAAAATCGCGTCGAGCGGCGCCTGCCACTGGCGCAGGATCTCCATGCCGATCGTGCCCTGCCCGGCGATCACGTCCGGATCGTCGTACGGATGGACGAAGGTCGCGTGCGATCGCTTCTGCAGCGAGAGCGCGTGCGCGTAGGCGTCGCTGTACGAATCCCCGTGCAGCACCACCTTCGCCCCGCGGGCCTCGACCGCCGCGATCTTGATGTGGGGCGTGGTCAGCGGCATCACGATGGTCGCCTTGCAGCCGAGCTTCTGCGCCGCGAGCGCGACACCCTGCGCATGGTTGCCGGCGGACGCGGCGATGACGCCGCGCGCGCGCGCGGCGGGCGACAGGTGCGCCATCTTGTTGTACGCGCCGCGCAGCTTGAACGAGAACACCGGCTGCTGGTCCTCGCGTTTCAGCAGCACCCGGTTGGCAAGACGCCGGGAAAGGATCGGCGCCAGGTCGAGCGGCGACTCGATCGCGACATCGTAGACCTTGGCGGTGAGGATCTTCTGCAGGTAATCGACAGGCATGGGGTTCGCGGCGTGGCCTTGCGTAAACGCTACGTTCAAGCGTAGCAGGAATGCGGCGGGGAAAATGGGGACAGCCCACGTTTTCGCGAAACCGGGCGAAACCGGGGACAGACCACGTTTTCCTGGCGTTCCCCAAGCAACCCGGGAAGTCAACGACGGAAACCGTGGTCTGTCCCCGGTTTCCCCGGTTTCTCGCGGCGCACGCGGAATGCCGGTCTCTGCGCAAATCCCACAACCATTTCTGCTACGCTTGCCCCACGATGCTGCGGACTCCGCTCACCGCCACCACGCTTGCCGTCGTCGATATGGGCTCGAACAGCTTTCGGCTGGAGGTCGGACGCGTCGAGGGCGACCAGATCTACCGGCTCGATACCTGGCGGGAAACGCTGCGCATCGGCGCCGGTCTCGACGCCCAGGGCCGGCTCACGGCCGAGGCCCGCCGCGCCGCGATCGCCTGTCTGGCCCGCTTCGGCGAGCGCATCAAGGGCCTGCACCCCTCCGCCGTCCGCGCCGTCGCCACCAACACTTTCCGCGTGGCGAAGAACGCCGCGACCTTCCTGCCGCAGGCGGAGCGCGCGCTGGGCTTCCCGATCGACGTCATCACCGGCTACGAAGAAGCGCGCCTGATCTACAACGGTGTCGCGCATGTTCTTCCCGGATCCGACGAGCAGCGGCTCGTCATCGACATCGGCGGTGGTTCGACCGAGCTCATCATCGGCCGCGGCCTCGTCCCGGAACGGCTCGAGTCGCTGAAGATCGGCTGCGTTGGCGTCACCCAGCGCTTTTTCGCCGACGGGACGCTGTCGGCGACGGCCTTCGCCGCGGCCGACACCGCGGCGCGCACCGAGGTCGAGGTGATCGGGCGCGAGTTCAGCCCCGAACACTGGCGCACCGCGTACGCGTCGTCCGGGACCGCGCTGGCACTCGCCGAAATCCTGGAGCAGAACGGCATGTCGGCCGCGGGGATCACGCGCGAAGGGTTGATGCGGCTGCGCAAGCGGATGATCAGCGCGGGCCACATCCGGCGACTGCGCCTCGCGGCGCTGAAGCCCGAGCGGGCGCCGGTGCTCGCGGGCGGGCTGGCGATCATGGCGGCCGCACTCGCCGAGCTCGAGGTACCGCGCATCAATCCCGTCGGCGGTGCGCTGCGGCTCGGCGTCCTCTACGATCTCCTCGGCCGGACGATTCACCGCGACGTCCGCACGGCGACCGTCGAGCAGTTCCTGACGCGCTACCGGATCGACCGCGAACATGCCGCGCGCGTTGCCGCGATGGCTGTCGCGCTGCAGCGGAGGGGGCTGCCCGACACCGAACCGGCTGCACTCCAGCGGCTCGAATGGGCGGCGCTGCTGTACGAAACCGGTTTCTCGGTCTCCCACACCGGCTACCACAAGCACGGCGCCTACATTCTCGAGCACGCCGACATGCCGGGGTTTTCGGCACGCGAGCAGCGCGAACTCGCCCTGCTCGTGCTGGGTTGCCGCGGCAGCCTCGCGAAAATGGCACCGACACTCGCCGATCCCCAATTTCGCGCGCAGCTGCTGACCCTGCGCCTTGCCGTGCTGTTCCACCACGCGCGCCGGCCGATCGACCCGCCGCGCATCGTGGTCGCGTTCCGGCCGCGAATCCGCTTCGAGATCCCGGCGCGCTGGCAGAAGTCGCATCCGCTGACGGCGCACATGCTGGCGCAGGAACGGGCCGAGTGGGCGGCGCTCGGATACCCCTGGAGGCGGGCACCCTGAACGACCCGCACGGCACGGGCTTCGACCGCCGTTCCGTTCCACGGGCCCCGCCCCCGGGAATCCCCGGATGCCGCACGACCGGCGCCGGAGTCGCGTCGTCCAGGAGCCTGTCGGACTTGGGGGTTCGACAGGCTCCCAGGCAGTTGGCGTCCCCCGATCGGCCAGAAATGCGTACGCCTCTTGCTCGAGGCGGCGGCGTGGTCCGCCGCGTCACTGCGCTGATCAGACGAAATCGGGTCCGATGACCACGCGCAGGACGATCGCCGACGCGCCGCCGCGATCGCGGTTCGTAAGCCACCACACCGCGCCTTTCTTCACCGCCCAGTACGCTTCGTCGCCGGACAGCAGGAACGCCGCTACCGCCCCCAGCGTCGGCTGATGCCCGACGATGAGAACCGGTTCCCGCGCGTCGGGCCAGCCGGCCGCGGCGAGCACGGCGGCGACCGACGCGCCGGGGGCGACCTCGTCGACCGTCCTGAACTTGCGTTTCAACGCCAGCGCAGTCTGCTGGGCGCGATCCGCCGGCGACGCGAGGATGCGCGTCCCGTCGGGCAGATGACGGTCGAGCCAGTCGCCCATCCGCTCGGCCTGCTTCAAGCCTTTCGCGGTCAGGCGGCGGCCAAGATCGGGCTCGCCCGGTTCCGCCTCCGCGTGTCGCCAAAGAATCAGATCCATTGCTCCTCCTGTTGCGGGTGACCGGGTGCGTCAGTGCCCGCCAGCCCGTGCCAAGGGCACTGAGCGCCCCCTTGGGGGGAGGCGAGCGCAGCGAGCATCGGGGGCAGTCATCTCAGTGCCCGCCCGGCCGGCCGAAGGGCACTGAGCGCCCCCTTGGGGGGAGGCGAGCGCAGCGAGCATCGGGGGCAGTCATCTCAGCTGTCGCCGGGTTCGCGCAGGCGCGCGAGCAACTCCGCCTGCGCCGACCGCGGCTGCGCACGGCCGTGCGGTGCGATCTTCTTCCACGTGCCGTCGGCCGTCAGCACCCACGCGTCGCGGTTGTCGGCGAGGTAGCTTTGCAAGCCCTCGTCGACGACGCGTTTGGCGAGCGCCGGATCGCGCACCGGGAACGCGACCTCGATGCGCTTGAAGAGGTTGCGCCCCATCCAGTCGGCGGATGCCAGCCAGACGTCGGCCGCGCCCGCGTTCTCGAAATACCAGACGCGGTGGTGCTCCAGGAAACGGCCGATGATCGAGCGCACGCGGATGTTGTCCGAGTATCCGGCGACGCCGGGCCGCAGCGCGCACGCGCCGCGGACGACGAGGTCGATCTCGACGCCCGCCTGCGACGCGGCGTAGAGCGCGTTGATGACGCCCTCTTCCAGCAGCGCGTTCATCTTGGCCATGATCCGCGCCGGCTTGCCCTCGCGCGCGTGCTGCGTTTCGCGCCGGATCGCCTCGAGCACCCGCCGGTGCATCGTGAACGGCGCCAGCAGCAGGCGCTGCATGCGCGCCGCACGCGAGAGACTCGTGATGTGGAGGAACACTTCGCTGACGTCGCGGCAGATCGCGGGGTCGGCCGTCAGCAGGCCGAAGTCCGAGTACAGTCGGGTCGTCCGCGGATGGTAGTTGCCGGTGCCGAGGTGCGCGTAGGGCACGAGCCGCGCCTTGCCGTGGGCGTCGCGCTCGCGGCGAATGAGCAGCGCCAGCTTGGCGTGTGTCTTCAATCCGAACACGCCGTACACGACCTGGGCGCCGGCGTGCTGCAGCCGCTCGGCCCAGTTGATGTTCGCCTCCTCGTCGAAGCGCGCCATCAGCTCGATGACCACCGTCACCTCCTTGCCGCGCGTGGCGGCCAGGATGAGTGCTTCCATCAGCACCGAGTTGACGCCGGTGCGGTAGACGGTCTGCTTGATCGCCACGACATCGGGATCGTCGGCCGCCCGGCGAATGAACTCGACGACGGGCTCGAACGACTGGTACGGATGGTGCAGCAGGATGTCCTGCTGGCGGATCGCCGCCAGGATGTCCGGCTGCTCGCGCAGCGCGGCGGGCAAGCCGGGGACGAAGGGCTCGTACTTCAGCGCGTCGACGTCGACCTGGTCGATCAGCGAGGCGAGCCGCGCGACGTTGACCGGCCCGTCGCAGCGGTAGAGGTCGTCGGCGGTGAGTTCGAACTGCTCGAGCAGGAACTGCGCCAGCCGGTCCGGGCACGCCGCGGCCACCTCGAGCCGCACCGCGGAACCGAACTGCCGCTGCGGCAGCTCGCCCTGCAGCGCCTGGCGCAGGTTCTTCACCTCTTCCTCGTCGATCCAGAGGTCGGCATCGCGCGTGACGCGAAACTGCGCGTAATTGACGACGTCGCGACCGGCGAACAGCTCGTGCAGGTGGGCATGAATCACCGACGACAGCATCACGAACGCGTTGTCCTGGCCGACGACGCCGGCGGGCAGCCTGATGATGCGCGGCAGCACGCGCGGCGCCTTGACGATCGCGATCGCCGTGTCGCGCCCGAAGGCGTCTTGACCGGAAAGCTCGATCACGAAATTGAGGCTCTTGTTGACGACCTGCGGGAACGGGTGCGCCGGGTCGAGGCCGATCGGCGTCAGCAGCGGCCGCACTTCGCTCTGGAAATACTGCCCCACCCAGGCCCGTTCCGCCGCGGTGAATTCGGTGCGGCGAATGAGCCGGACGCCTTCCTTCTCCAGCGCCGGCAACACCTGCGCATTGAGCACGCGGTACTGGTCCGCGATCAGCGCACGCGCGCCGTCGCCGATTTGCCCGAACAGCGCGCGCGCGTCGTGCAGCGTCATTCCCGCGGGGGCCACCTTCGCCCGCAGCTGCTCCTTCACGCCGGCGACGCGAATTTCGAAGAATTCGTCCAGGTTGCTGCCGAGGATGCAAAGGAACCGCAGCCGCTCCAGCAGCGGCACGCGCGGGTCCTCGGCCAGCGCCAGCACGCGTCGATTGAACGCCAGCAGCGAAAGCTCGCGGTTGAGCGGAGAGGGGGGAGGGCCCTTGACAGGATCGCCTGGCGACATTTCACGGGGGCCGCTTCCCGGCAAAGGGGGCGGCGTGGTGGAAGGTGTGTGACTTTGGCTTTCCATTGTGACAGCGGCGTTACAGCACGCCCGATCGGCCGGCACCCGCGCCGGCCCGCCGCGGCGCGATCATGCGGGCGCGGGTTCCGCCGCGGGCACGTCGAACGCGAGCCAGAGGCACCTGCCCCCGGATTCCGTGTCGAGGGCCGCGAGGTAGTCGCGGTGCGCGGCCAGTTCCAGGGCGCTGGGCGCGATCACGCGCAGCGGGGCCGGCCCGCCGGCCGGCAGCCCGGGGGCGTCCCCGCCCACGGCCCCGGCGCGGCGCGACGGGGCGGCAACGTCGATGGTCAGCGTCTCCTGGCCCCGCGTCATCGCCAGATACGCCTCGGCCAGCAGCTGCGCGTCGAGCAGAGCCCCGTGCAGGGTCCGCCCGGCGTGGTCGATCCCGAAGCGCTCGCACAGCGCATTCAGGTTATTGCGCTTGCCGGGGTACATCTCGCGGGCGAGCGCCAGCGTGTCGATCACCCCGGCATGGATGTCGGCGCACCGCGGCAGGCCGGCGCGCGCCAGCTCGGCGTCGAGAAACGCGAGGTCGAACGGCGCATTGTGGATGACCCACTCCGCGCCTTGGGCGAAGTCGATGAACTCGGGCCCGATGTCCCCGAATTTCGCCTTGCCCTTGAGGTCATCCCACGTCATGCCGTGCACCTCGGTCGCCCCGGCGTCGATCTCGCGCTCGGGATCGACGCGAAAATGCACGGTGCGACCGGTCGCGCGGCGGTTGACGACTTCGAGCCCGGCGACCTCGATGATGCGGTGACCCTGCTGCGGATCAAGGCCCGTGGTTTCGGTGTCGACGATGAGTTGGCGCATTCGGGGATCGCCTGTGCTATTTCCGATAGCGATGGATCGTGGCCTGGATCTCGGCGATGGCCCGCTCGATCTCGTCGTCGGTCAGGTCGCGCTGCGGCCCTGTGCGGTCGGTCAGCGTGAGCGTGTGATCGATCTGCGTCTCGAACTCGCCGAGATCGAGGGTTTCGGTGATCGTCGTGGACGGCTCGTCGGGGAGCGCCTCCGGCCCCCAGCGGACGATGATCGCCGACAGGTTGTCGCCGTCCGACCCGCCGCGATTTTCTGCCTCGCGCATCATGTCGGGCGCCGTCTGCAGGATCGGCATCGAGGTCAGCCAGGCGGCGATCTCCTTCGTGTCGAGCACGCCCCAGAGCCCGTCGGTGCACATGACGATGAGATCGCCGTTGCGCAGCGGCGTGCGCTTGCCGAGGTCGATGACCGGGTCGACCATCCCGCCGAGGCAACTGAAAATCCGGTTGCGGTCGGGGTGCGTGGCGACTTCGCCGGCGCCGATGATGCCCTGGTCGACGAGATACTGGACCTTCGAGTGGTCCTTGGTCTGGCCGATCGCCCCGCCGTCGCGGAAGAGATAGAGGCGCGAGTCA
>Ga0315271_10000486_pt1 | contig 21882 bp, 19 predicted proteins | sample C3_top_MG_FD_204664 | JGI IMG/M metagenome (GOLD analysis project Ga0315271, IMG submission 204664) | Sediment microbial communities from Yellowstone Lake, YNP, Wyoming, USA - C3_top | ecosystem: Environmental > Aquatic > Freshwater > Lake > Sediment | place: USA: Wyoming | collected 2017-08-01
ACGACTTGCTTCGATTTGGCTCCACCACCGTAGCTCTTCTTCCAGATCAGTGTTTCGACACGGTTGGCACTGCCGAATACCTCATCCAAGAGTAACTCCGCAAAGCGATGTTCGTTGCCATCGATGGACATGAGTATCACCCCGTCCTCGCGCAAGAACTGCTTCAACAACACCAGCCGCGGATACATCATGCACAGCCAGCGGTCGTGCCGATCCAGCGTCTCGCCTTCCTTGCCCACCACCTCGCCCAGCCAGCGGCGAATCTCCGGGCTGTTGACGTTGTCGTTGTAGACCCAGCCTTCGTTGCCAGTGTTGTACGGCGGGTCGATGTAGATGCACTTCACCTGCCCCGCGTAGCGCGGCAGCAGCGCCTTGAGTGCATGCAGGTTGTCGCCCTGAACAATAAGATTTCCACTTGCGGCATCGCCGCAGGATAGTTCCGGCACCGGCTCCAGCAGGCGGAACGGCACGTCCTTGTGGTGTTTGACGACGGCTTCCTTGCCGATCCAGTTCAAGGTAGGCATGTGGATTCAATGTCCGGGTTTGTCATGGCTATCGCCCCTGTTCGATGGAAACAGGTCGATATAAGTCTTTGATTCTTTGCGGGTGGCAGGGCGTATCGCCCAAGGTCTATCGCCCGGGCGGTTCCGATAAGGTGCTTCATGTCCGATAGCCGCCTCATCGCGCCAACCGGTAGCGCCGCCAGCGCCTGTCCCCTTCGAAGCGCACCTCGCCTTTGTCGATGAGGGCGTCCACATTGCATCGTTGTGCGCAAGGCGAAGGGTTCGGGTTAAGTGTTACTGGCTGTTAGGCGGTAGGTCTTCAGAGGCTCGTTCCCGTATTCTGAGTTTGCCACCGGTTAAAACGCCCTCTTCCGTTTCGGCCTCTATCCGCAATACGCAAGGCTCGGTGATGCCAAGGGGGGAAAAGAACATGAAGGTCATGATGCCCATGCGCGTTGCATCGGCGGGCGCATTGTCCGGGCGGACTTTGTCGAATTCGATATTGGCCTCGGCAATCATGTCGTCGCCGAGGAAAGCCCTCAGAGCAAGCTTGGAAAATACATTGTCGATGGGGGTGAATGCGCGTATCTGCACACCCAATTTGGGTAGCAGGGCGGGCAGTTTGTCGACGATCAACTCTTCACTGTAGCAGCCAATCAGTGAATATTTGTTGCCTACTTCGTAGCGGATATCGTCGCAAAATTGGGTGATGACGATTCGACCCGCGTTCATGCCGGATCACCTCGGGTTGCGAGTTGCTTGCGAATCGCCCTGTAGACGCGCATTTCGTCGATGCCAAGTGCGGCGGCGATGCGGGCGATCAAATCGGTGCCAGGATCGGTCTGGCCTCTTTCGATTCGCGCGATGTGCGGCTGGCTTGTCGAGGCCTTGTCGGCCAGTTGCGCTTGCGAATAGCCCGCAGCAAGGCGAAGTGCGCTAAGCGTTTCAGGCTCATCGGCATACAGGGTGGTGGCAAGGCGCTTCCTTGCCTGTTGCATGTAGGCGGCTTTGTTCGCATCTGCTTCGGCTGCCTTCACCAAGACATCGACACTGACTGAACCCGGCAGGGGGAGCGGCCGAGGCGCGCTGAACTCAAACTTATAGATAAGTCCGGTCGGATTGGATTTGGGGCTAGAGGGCGCGCCAGTCGGCAAGGATTCTGAGGGCAAGGGCGCCGTTGAGGTCGTCATAGTTAAATTTCTCTTTATGCACGATGGCTAATACGTAAAGCTGCCGTGTCTGCCATTGATAACCATAAATCACCCGGTAGCTGGTTGCGGGTGTGTCCAGAATACGGAACCGCCATAAGTCGGTTTTCTTGCGCATCTTTTGCCATGGTTTGACATTGATAAGCATTGCGCCAACGTCGTTATCACCATAGGTGGTCAGCTTGTCTATTGCTTTGGGGTCTGCCTCTAATTGCTCAAGTACGGCCAGAGTCGTGGCCGCTGCTTCCGGATCCGATTCCCAAATCAGGTCAAGGTCTTCCTTGGCATGAATGTGGACATCGACGTGGATTATATGCAATTAGGTATTAAACGGCAAATGGAGGGGAGTCTTTAGGTTAAAACCCAAATTCTCAACAAGGACGTTTAGGGCATCCCAAAAGTGATTGTGGTGGAGAGGAGGAGGATCGAACTCCCGACCTCCGCATTGCGAACGCGGCGCTCTCCCAGCTGAGCTACCCCCCCGACGCAGCAAATTATAGCGTCAGCGGCGCGATGCGAGAAGGGCGGTGAGGCGTTGCGGCAGGTTGGGGCTGAATCGGGCTGCGAGCCAGCCAAGCAGAACACCACAGATGTTGGCCAGCGCATCGAATACGTCGGGCTGGCGGTCTGGGGTGAGGCCTTGCAGCCCCTCGATGGCGATGCCGAACAGCACGACATACATAGCCAACTGCCAGCGCTTTTGAATCACGAGCTGCGCCCACCAGAACATCAGCACGGCGTAACCGGTCAGATGGACGATCTTGTCGGTGTGCGCACCGCTTTCGTTGAGCAGGGGCGGCGTCAACGAGGCGATCAGCGTGATTAACACGCCGAACCAGCCGAGCGCCCGCCAGATAAGGCCGATCATGTTGGATGCCGATCGGATAGCCGCATCGCCCAGCGCAGCATCAGCACGCCCGCGATAATCATTGGCAGCGACAGCCATTGCCCCATGCTCAATCCCAGCCCCAGCAGGCCGAGGAAGCTGTCGGGTTCGCGGGCGAATTCGGCGAGGAAGCGCAAGCTGCCGTAACCGATGAGAAAGACGCCGGAGACTGCGCCGACCGGGCGTGGCTTGCTGGAATACAGCCACAGAATGACGAACAGCAACAGGCCTTCGCCGGCAAACTGGTAGAGCTGCGAGGGGTGGCGCACGATGCCGTCGCCCGCCTGCGGAAACACCATGCCCCAGGACACATCGGTGGCGCGCCCCCACAACTCGCCGTTGATGAAATTGCCGAGCCGCCCGGCGGCCAGGCCCAGCGGCACCAGCGGGGCGATGAAATCGGTGACGGCGAGCCAGCGCAATTTGTGGCGATGGGCGAACAGCGCCATCGCGAGGATCACGCCGAGAAATCCGCCGTGAAAGCTCATGCCGCCTTCCCACACTTTGAGAATATCTAGCGGACGATCCAGATATTCCATCGGTTTGTAAAACAGCACGTAGCCCAAGCGCCCGCCGAGGATGACGCCGAGCACGCCGTAAAACAGCACGTCGTCGAGCATTTTTGCGTCCCACCCCGACCAGGGCCGGTGCGCGATGCACCAGCGCCCGAGCAGGATCACCTGGGCGAAGGCAACGAGGTACATCAGGCCGTACCAGTGGATGGCGACGGGGCCGAGTTGCAGGGCGACGGGGTCGAATTGCGGATGAACGAGCATGGATCAGGGGTCAGGATTCAGGGATCGGGATTCAGGGAAGCGCAAGCGCGGGTAAAATATGCGGCTGATTATAAATTGCCTGAGTGAATCCCATGCCTGATTACCGTTCCTGGACAACGACCCGTGGCCGCAACATGGCCGGTGCCCGTGCGCTGTGGCGCGCCACCGGCATGAAAGACGGCGATTTCAACAAGCCGATTATTGCCATCGCCAACTCGTTCACCCAGTTTGTTCCCGGCCACGTTCACCTGAAAGACATGGGACAACTGGTGGCGCGCGAGATCGAGGCGGCGGGCGGGGTGGCGAAGGAATTCAACACCATCGCGGTGGACGACGGCATCGCGATGGGGCACGGCGGCATGTTGTATTCGTTGCCGTCGCGCGACTTGATTGCCGATTCGGTCGAATACATGGTCAACGCGCATTGCGCCGACGCGCTGGTGTGCATTTCCAACTGCGACAAGATCACCCCGGGGATGCTGAACGCCGCGCTGCGGCTGAACATCCCGACGGTGTTCGTCTCCGGCGGACCAATGGAAGCGGGCAAGGTGGTGTGGGAGTCCAAAACCATCAAGCTCGATCTGGTCGATGCGATGGTGTCGGCCGCCGATGCAAAAATCAGCGACGAGAAGGTGAACCAGCTCGAACGCTCGGCCTGTCCCACCTGCGGCTCGTGCTCGGGCATGTTCACCGCCAACTCGATGAACTGCCTGACCGAGGCGCTCGGTTTGAGCCTGCCCGGCAACGGCTCGCTGCTGGCGACCCACGCCGACCGCAGGAATCTGTTCCTCGCCGCCGGTCGCCTGATCGTCAGGAACGCGCGGCGCTATTACGAAGAAAATGACCACTCGGTGTTGCCGCGCGCGATTGCCAGCTTCGATGCGTTCGAGAACGCGATCGCACTCGACATCGCCATGGGCGGGTCGACCAACACCGTGTTGCACCTGCTGGCCGCCGCGCACGAAGCGGGGGTCGATTTCACGATGAAAGACATCGACCGCATGAGCCGCCGCGTGCCGCACTTGTCGAAAGTCGCGCCGTCGATCCAGACCTACCACATGGAAGACGTGCATCGCGCCGGCGGCGTGATGGCGATTCTGGGCGAGCTGGAGCGTGGCGGACTGGTGCATCGCGACCTGCCGACGGTGTTGATGAAATCGCTGGGCGAGCAGATCGACACTTACGACATTCGCCGCACCACCAACAAAGATGTGAAGGATTACTTTCGCGCTGCGCCCGGCGGCGTGCCGACGCAGACCGCGTTTTCGCAGGATCGCCGCTTCGCCAAGCTCGACGACGATCGTGTCAATGGCTGCATCCACGACCTCGAACATGCGTATTCCAAAGACGGTGGGTTGGCGGTGCTTTACGGCAACCTCGCGCTCGACGGCTGCATCGTCAAAACCGCCGGGGTCGATGAACACATCCTCACGTTTTCCGGCCCGGCGCGGGTGTTCGAATCGCAGGACGCGGCAGTCGAAGCCATTCTTGCCGACAGGATCGTCGCGGGCGACGTAGTGGTGATTCGTTACGAAGGCCCGCGTGGCGGCCCCGGCATGCAGGAAATGCTCTATCCCACGAGCTACCTGAAATCCAAAGACCTCGGCAAAGTCTGCGCGCTGGTGACCGATGGCCGCTTCTCCGGCGGCACCTCGGGCTTGTCCATCGGCCACGCCAGCCCGGAAGCGGCGGAAGGCGGCGCCATCGGTCTGGTTGAGGAAGGCGACACCATCGATATCGATATCCCCAAGCGCACGCTCAACGTCCGCGTGAGTGAGGCCGAACTCGCGCGCCGCCGCGCCGCGATGGATGCCAGGGGCGCTGCCGCGTGGAAGCCGGTTAACCGCACCCGCGCCGTCTCGCCCGCGCTGCGCGCCTACGCCTCGATGGTGACCTCGGCGGCGTTTGGCGCGGTGCGCGACGTGTCGCTGGTTGAACACCCGACCGAGGCGCAAATTCATGCTGATCCGCTCGCCCGTTTCGCCATTCCCGGCCAGTTGAGTTTCCGCGTCGGCGCGGGAGGCTTGACGTATGCCGACATCGACAACCACGGCGGCCGCGCGACGATTTGTTTGCAAGGCGCGCACGTGGTGAGCTTCCGTCCCAAATCGCAGCAGGAACCGGTGGTGTGGGTGTCCGACGCCGCCAAGTTCGCCGCCGGTAAATCTATCCGTGGCGGCGCACCGGTGTGCTGGCCGTGGTTCGGCGCGCACGCGACCGAGGCCACGTTCCCCGCGCACGGCTTCGCCCGCGCCGTGCCGTGGCAAGTGACCGCCACCCGCAAGCGCAACGACGCCAAAACCGAAATCACCCTGCAACTGCTGGACAACGAGCAGACCCGCGCGCAGTGGCCGCACCCGACGCGGTTGACGTTGGCCGTGGTGGTGGGCGACAAGCTGGAGATGCAACTGGCGACAACCAACACCGGCAACGCGCCGATTCAGATTGGCGAAGCGCTGCACACCTATCTGCACATCAGCGACATCGGCACGGTGAAAGTTGCCGGGCTGGAAGGCGCGACTTTCCACGACAAGGTCGACAATTTCGCGCAGAAAAAACAGTCCGGCGCGATCGGCTTTAATGGCGAAGTGGATCGTGTTTACGTCAACACCCCGGCTGATTGCGTGATTGAAGACGCAGGCCTGAAGCGCCGCATTCGCATCGCCAAAACCGGCTCGCAGTCCACCATCGTGTGGACGCCGTGGACGGAAAAAGCCGACAAGATGGGCGATATGGGCGTGGGCAAATCCGGCGCGGGCTGGCGCGAAATGGTCTGCGTCGAATCGGCCAACGCGATGGACAACATCGTCAGCGTGGCGCCGGGTGAAACACACACGCTGGCGGTGGTCTACAGCGTCGAACCCCTGTAAACAAGGAAGTACTATGCGCGTGATTCTGGTGGCCAATCCCAAAGGCGGCAGCGGCAAGACCACGCTGTCGACCAATCTGGCCGGCTATCTGGCCGCCAGCGGCAAACGGGTGGCGCTGCTCGATCTTGACCGGCAAAAGTCCGCCACCCACTGGCTGGCGATGCGCGACCTGGCATTGCCGGACATCGAGTTGATGCGCGAGGGGCAGAAGGAAGACAGCGACTGGCTGGTGATCGATTCCCCCGCCGGCTTGCACGGCAAGAACCTGGAGCGTGCGCTCAAACTGGCACACAAGGTGGTGGTGCCGATTGCGCCGTCTTTGTTCGACATCCGCGCCAGCCAGGATTTTCTGACTGCGCTGCATGCCGAAAAAGCGGTGCGCAAAGGCCACGCCTTCGTCGGCGTGGTGGGGATGCGGGTCGATCCGCGCACCCGCGCCGGCGTGACGCTGGAGCAGTTCATGGCGCAGCAGGATTTGCCGGTGCTGACTTTTTTGCGCAACACCCAGCATTACGTCAACGCCGCGTTCGAGGGCAAGAGCCTGTTCGACCTGCCGCCGCATCTGGTCGAACGCGACCTCGAAACCTGGCGCGAATTGAGCGCCTGGGTACTGCGCTAATCGGCTTTTGAGCGCGGATTGGTTCGCCAATAGTACTAATATATCAGTACATTAGTATATATAAAATATACTAATTGACTGGCTCCATCCATTAGAATGGGTCTAAATTATCTCCCGTTCCCACGGAAATACTTAGACCATGAAAACCTCACGCTGGATACTGGCCGGGGCGGCGGTGCTCGGTTTGGGCATCGCGCTGGCGGCGTATTGGCAGGCCCGCACGCCGCCCGAGATCGTTGCCGCGCGCAAGCTTGGAGCCGAGCTGTCGCAAAAAGGACGCGATGGGGTGCCAGCTTGCGCCAGTTGCCACGGTGCCAAGGGCGAGGGCAACGCCGCCGCCGGTTTCCCGCGTCTGGCGGGCTTGAATGCGGGCTATCTGGCGCGCCAACTGCGCGACTTCGGACGCGAGGCGCCGCTCACCGGCGCGCATTTCGACAAGATCGCGCGTGACTATTCGAAGACGCCGCGCATTAATCTGCCTTATTCCATGCTCACCCCCGGCTTGCGCCAGGATGCGGTGATGAGTCCGATCGCCAAGGCCTTGAAAGCGGCCGAAATCGAGGCGCTGGCGCAGTATTATGGCGCGCTGGATTTTGCCGCCAAGCCGCTGCCCGGCGACCCCGAAACGCTGGAGCGCGGCGAAGATCTGGCGCTGCGCGGCAAGCCGGAATACGGCGTGCCGGGCTGTTTTTCCTGCCACGGCCAGAATGCCGTCGGCGTCGGTGCGGTGTTTCCGGCGCTGGCCGGTCAGCCGCCGCAGTACATCATCGAGCAACTGAACCGCTGGCAGGCAGGCAGTCGCGACAACGACGAAAACGGCCTGATGCGCGCGGTCGCCGAATGGATGACCGAGGGCGACAAGCACGCCGTCGCCGCGTATCTCGCCAATCTTGGCCCGCAGGCCGCGCCGCAATGAACGGCTGGCGCGCCTGGGTGCTCGTGTTGCTGACCAGTCCCAGCGCCGCGCTGACGCCGGTGGACGCGCCGTTGCCGGGCAATCTGGTTGAAGTGCCGGTGGCCGCGCCGGGCGAGGTTTTCATCCCGCCCGCGATGGTCGATATCCCGGAAGACAAGCAGGGCGACCTGGTCAAACTCGGGCGGCGTATCTTCATCGACACAGTGAATCAGGCGCGCCGTTATGGCGGTAACCAGTTGTCGTGCGCCAACTGCCATTTGTCCGAAGGCCGCAAGCCGAACGCCGCGCCGATGTGGGCGGCGTGGGGGCGTTACCCGCGCATGGGCGATACGCCGGGCGAAGTGAAGACCTTCGAGTCGCAGGTGCAGGACTGTTTCCATTTCAATCTGAATGGCCAGAGCCCGCCGCTCGATTCGCCCGAGATGCAGGCGCTGGTGGCGTATTCGCAGTGGCTGGCTAGCGACGCGCCGACCCGTGCCGAGTTGCCGGGGCAAGGCTTCGGCGCCGCTGCGCCGCTGGCGGGCGCACCCGCAATCGCACCCGCTGCCGCAGGCTCGGCCACGCGCGGGCAGGGACTCTACCGCGCACAATGCCTGGTGTGTCATGGCTCCGACGGTCAAGGCGTTGCCAAACGCGGGGGCGGCTATCACTTCCCGCCGTTGTGGGGCGCCGCTTCCTACAGCGCGGGTTCCAGGTTCGCTCGCCCTGCCGTGTTGGCGGCGTATCTGCAAGCCAACATGCCGCTCGGGCGCGGCGGCAGTCTGACCCCGCAACAGGCGGCCGATCTCGCCGCCTACGTGCTGGCGCAGCCGCGTCCGGGCGATCCGCGCGTCGGGCTGATGCAGCGGCTGCGGAGCGCACAATGAAACAACTGGCGCTGCTGCTGACGGGTTTGCTGGCCGCGTCCCACGCGATTCCGCGCGACTGGCCGTACGACCAGCGCCCCAGCGCGGCGCTGCCGCTGGGCGATTTGCCTGGCACGCTGGTGGAAGAAACGCCGCGCCGTCCCGGCAAACGCTTCGTCCCTCCCGAACTCAATGAGTTGCCTGCCAACGCCTGGGGCGACCTGGTGCGCGAAGGGCGCGCGATTTTCATCGATACCCCGGCGCGCGCGCCGCGTTTCGCCGGCAACGGCATGAGCTGCGCGAGCTGCCACCTGGGCGAGGGGCGCAAGCCCGACGCCGCGCCGATGTGGGGCGCATGGCCGATGTATCCGACGTATCGCGGAAAAAATGACGACGTCAACACGTTCCAGATGCGGCTGCAGGACTGCTTCCGTTTTTCGCTCGACGGCCTGATGCCGCCGCTGCAATCGCGCGAGATCCAGGCGCTCACCGCCTATGCGCAGTGGTTGGCGCGCGGCACCTTGTCGGGCACGCCGCCGCCGGGACGCGGCTTTGTGCCGGTCAAGCGCGACATCGAACCCTCGGGCGATCGCGGGCGCGTGGTCTACGGGATGAAATGCGCGGTCTGCCATGGCGCCGACGGCGAGGGGGTGAAAGCGGCCGACGGCGAGCGCTACCAGTTCCCCGCGCTGTGGGGCAACCATAGCTTCAATCGCGGCGCCGGCATGTACACCGTGCGCACCGCCGCCGCCTACATCAAGGGCAACATGCCGCTCGGACGCGGGATGAGTCTCCAGGATCAGGAAGCTTACGATGTCGCGCTCTACATCCGGCTGAAGGATCGGCCGATAGACCCGCGCAAGGGCTGGGTCTCGGATTTTGCCCGCGGATTTACGGGACTGTGACGATGCTGAACCGTACCCCCTTGCTCATCTTGCTGCTGCTGGCGCCCGGTCTCAACGGCAGCGCCGCGCCTGACGCCGTGATGCAGGCCATCGATGTGCCGGTGTGGGACGAGTCCAGCGCAGCGCCTGCCGTGCGCCGCGATATCGTGCCGCCGCACATTGGGCTGGCGACCGAACAGACCGAAGTTTTCGTCGCCGACCCGGACGAACGCAAGTTTGTGCCGCCGCGTCTGGCCGAGCTGCCGGACAACGCCTGGGGCAAACAGGTGCGCGATGGTCGCGACATCTTCGTCGATACCCAGCGCTACGCCCGCCGCTTTGTCAGCAACGGCCTTAATTGCAGCAGTTGTCATCTGTCGGAAGGGCGGATGGCGGGCGCTGCGCCGCTGTGGGCAGGCTATCCGCTGTACCCGCTGTATCGCGGCAAGAACCTGCGTGCAAATACCTATCCGGAGCGCATCGGCGAATGTTTCCGCTACAGCATGGACGGCACTGCGCCGACCCTGGATTCACCCGAAATGCAGGCGCTGATCGCGTATTCGCAATGGCTGTCGACCAATGTACCGACCCGCGCGATCATGGCCGGGCGCGGGTTCGCCGGGGTACGTGCGCCGCGCGAGGCCTCGCACGGGCGCGGCAAAATCGTCTACCAGAGCCAGTGCGCGGTGTGCCACGGCAAGAATGGCGAAGGGGTGCGCCGCGCCGACGGCGGCGATGGCTATCAGTTTCCGCCCTTGTGGGGCTGGGATTCGTATGCCTCGGGCGCGGGCATGAACAAGCTCGGCACCACCGCCGGTTTCATCAAGGGCAACATGCCGCTCGGCAAGCGCGGCAGCCTCACCGACCAGCAGGCGCTCGACGTGGCATTTTTCCTGAAGATTCAGTCGCGGCCGTGGGATCCGCGCATGGGCTGGTTCAGTGTTTTCATGGATGATATTGCCGATGGCTGAGTCGCGTCTTGCCGCCCTTTTTCCGTTCCTCGTCTGGTGGCGCCTGCTCGACCGGCCGACGCTGCGCGCCGATCTTTTCGCCGGGGTCACTGCCGGGGTATTGATCCTGCCGCAGGCGGTCGCGCTCGCGGCGCTGGCCGGGCTGCCGCCGGAATACGGCATCTACACCTCGATCTTTCCGGTCATCATCGCCGCGCTGTTCGGCTCCAGCTTTCACGTGATGTCGGGGCCGAACACCGCGCTCGCGGTGCTGATTTTCATCGACCTGTCGTCCTTCGCCAGTCGCGGCACCGAGCAATACATCATGTATGCGATGGGGCTGACGTTCATGGCCGGGGTGTTCCAGCTCGCGTTCGGTCTGGCGCGACTGGGGGTGGTGTTCAACTACATCTCGCATTCGGTCATCGTCGGTCTGGCGGCGGGCGTCGGCGTCGTCATCATCATCCAGCAGCTCGGCAATTTCTTTGGCATCCTGATGAATCAGCGCGAGGAAATCTACGAAACCGTGCTGCAGGTCTGGTACAACCTCGACCATGCCAACTGGGCGGCGGCAGCGTGCGGTCTGGTCACCATCCTGGCCGGCACGATCACTCGCAGCATCAACCGCAAATTGCCGCACCTCATCATTGCCATCGTCGTCGGCACCCTGTTCGCCTGCCTGCTCGACTGGCTATTCGGCTCGGCCACGCTGCGCATCGACAAGCTCGGCTCGCTCACGTTGTCGGCCTTCCCCTTCGTTCCGGTCGACTTCAGCGCGGACAGCCTGATCGTCTATTACGACCTCGCCCTGTCGGCGGCGCTGATCGGTTTTCTGGGCCTGATGCAGTCGGCGGTGATTGCGCGCTCGATGTCGGCCAAGACCGGGCAGGCGGTCGACATGAATCAGGAAATCATCGGCCAGGGTCTGGCCAACGTGGTCGGCAGCTATCTGTCGTGCTTCGTCAGTTGCGGCTCGTTCAACCGCAGCGCAGCCAACTACGACGCCGGGGCGAAAACGCCGCTGGCGAGCCTGGTGTCGGCGGTCGCGCTCGCCGTACTGATCTGGTTCGCCGCCGACCTGATTGCGCTGATGCCCATTTCGGTGATGGCGGGGCTGTTGATGCTGGTCGGCTGGGGGCTGGTCGACCGCAAGGAAATCCGCCAACTGGTCAACGTGCGCGCCGAATTCATGATCTTCATTGCGTGTTTTTTCAGCGCGGTGGTGCTGGGTCTCGATTACGGCGTAGTCGTCGGCGTCCTGCTGTCGGTCGGCGTCTATCTTGCCAACGTCTCGCGTCCAGTGTTCAGGCGACTCGGCCGAGAGGCCGCGCGCGCCTATCTGCCGCCTGCGCTCGGTGACGACATCACCGTGCTGCGCGTCAGCGGCAATCTGTTCTTCGGTTCGGTGCAATCGACCGATGCCCAGTTGCGCGCGCTGGCGCACGAAGAAGGTCGCGCGCGCAGCTTGTTCCTGTCGCTCGAATACGTCGGCCACCTCGACACTGCGGGCGCGCAAGCGCTGGCCAAGGAAGCCACCCGCCGTCATCAGGCCGGCGGCCAGCTTTATCTCGGATTGAGCGACCACGGCTTCGACGCCATGCTCAGCAAATCCGGCGTGATCGACCTCATTGGTGCGCAATGCATCTACTACCGTCTGGCGACCGGCGAAGTGGTGCCGCGCGACGAATTGTTCAAGGATCCGACTTATGACCCGACTCGTTAAATCTCTCGTTTTCCTGTTTGCGCTGTTGGCCTGGGGTGCGCTGCCTGCCCATGCCGACACGCCGCGTTACAAACTGATCTTGCAGGTGAGCGAGGACTCAACCGATAAATTAAAACTCGCGCTGACCCAGGCCCAATACGTGCAGGACACGCTCGGTCGCGACAATGTCGCGATCCAGATCGTCGCCTGGGGGCCGGGGGTGAAAACGCTGCGCTACTACACCCCGCTGGCCGACGAGCTGAAGGAAATGCACGACCGGGGGGTGCGCATCGTGGTATGCGAAAAGAGCCTGTATGCCGCCAAGCTCAAGCGCACCGACCTGGTGCGCAACTTCAATCTCGCCACGGTGCCATCGGGACTTGCCGAAATCACCGTGCGCCAGGCCGAAGGCTGGACCTACGCCGCGCCCTGACATGCCTGCCCGTTCGATACTTTTTCTGCTGGCGCTGGCGGCGCCGCTGGCACACGCTGCGCCGGTTCAATCCGGCAAGGCGGCCTCCGGCAGCGGCAGCGTCACCTTCATCCATCTCGGCGACCTGCACGGCCACCTGATCCCGCGCCCTGACATGCGCGCCGGTTCGCCCACTTACGGCGAGCAGGTCGGCGGGCTGGCCTACGTGGCGAGCCAGATCAGGGAGATTCGCCGCCGCCAGCCGGGTGCGCTGCTGGTCAATACCGGCGACACCATCCAGGGCTCAGCCGAAGCGCTGTACAGCGAAGGCCAGGTGATGCTCGAGCTGCTGACGCCGCTGAAAATCGATGCTTTCGTCCCCGGCAACTGGGACTTCGTTTACGGCACCCAGCGCTTCATCGAACTGTTCGCCGGCAAACAGCCGAAAGCGCCGTGGGGCGCACTCTCCGCCAATCTGTATTACGCCACGCTGTACGACTTTCCGGCCACGCCGTATGCGCGCCAGGCCGGCCAGCGCGTGTTGCCGCCGTACCGCATTTTCCAGGTCGGCGCACTCAAGGTGGCGATGATCGGATTGACGGCGGATCGCGCGCCGCAGGCGGTGAGCACCCACGTGCTCGACGGCTTCAGCCTGACCCCGGGCAACGAAGAACTGGCTTATCTGGTGCCGCGTTTGCGGAAACAGGTTGACGTGCTGGTGCTGGCATCCGAGCGCGGCCTGGCGGCCAACCGCGAAATGGTCGAAACCATACCCGGCATCGACCTCGTGCTGTCGTCCGACATGCACGAAGAAACCTGGCAGGTGCTGCGCGCCCAATCCGGCGCCTTGCTGCTGGAAGAAGGTCAGGACGGCACCATGGTCGGCGAGATCACGCTGACTGTGACAAACGGCCGCGTGACCGGCCATCGCCATACTGCGCATCGCATCACCATCCGCCGCCTGCAACCCGATCCCGAGATGCAGGCCAAAATCGAGACGCTGCGCAGCGCCTTCGTCAAAGGCTCCGGCTTTCACCCGCACAGCAACCCGGTCAACGGCGCGGTGTTGCGCACGCCGATCGACACTGTCGTTGGCTACACCGAGGTTGCGCTGCACCGCTCCAACTATGCCGACAGCAAGGTGCAACCGGCGGTGATCGAAGGCAGCTCGCACAATTTTCTGGCCGACGCGTTCAAGAGCGTGTGCCGTTCCGACGTCGGCATGATTCGCGGCTTTCGTTACGGCACCCACGTTGCGCCCGGGCCGGTCAAGCTGGAAGACCTTTACCATTTCATGCCGATCGGCCCGCAGGTGGCCTGCGGCGTGATTCGTGGCGAGGATATCCGCTGGCAGATCGAGAATTCGGCGCGCGGCGCGCTGACGCCCTACATCGACGACTGGACCGGCGGCTGGCTGTTCGGCTGGTCGGGCGTCAGTTTCGATCTCGACCCGAATCAGGAGTACGGCTTGATGGCGAGCAACATTCGCGTCAACGGCGAGCCGCTCGATCCGGCGCGCGAATACCGGCTCGGCGGTTACTGGTATGTGGACAATGCCAACTGGATCAACCGCGTGCCGGCGGAACAAATTCGCGTGCTGCGCGCCGCCAACGGCGGCATCCTTGACGCCACCGATGTCGTCGCCCAGTATTTCTCGACCCTGCCGGGGCGGCGCTTCGTCCCCACCCCCGACCGGGTGAAATTGTTGCAGCCCTTGCCGAAACGCAGCGGCCCCAACGCCGAAATCCAGCCGCTTGCCGGGGCGCCCCATTGACCTTCACCCGCATCAATTTTATGAGCATCGCACCATGATCGAACGCTATACCCAAGCCCTGATGCGCCACCGCTGGCTGGTGCTGATCGTCCTGCTGCTGTTTGCCGTGCTGGCAACGGCAGGCGTCAAGCGGCTGTCGATGACCACCGATTTCCGCGTATTTTTCAGCGGTGAAAATCCGCAGTTGTCGGCGTTCGACAAAATGCAGAACACCTATACCAAGAACGATAACGTGCTGATCGTCATCGCGCCGAAAGACAAGCAGGTGTTCACCCCCGCGACGCTGGCGGCGGTGGAAGACCTGACCCAGCGTTCGTGGAAAATTCCACATTCGATCCGGGTCGATTCGCTGACCAACTTCCAGCACACCCGCGCCGAAGGCGACGACCTCATCGTCAAGGATCTGGTCAAGGACGCCGCCAGCAAAACGCCGGAGGAACTCGCCGCCGCCCGCGCGATTGCGCTGGCCGAGCCGCTGCTGGTCAAGCGCCTGATTTCTCCTGTGGGCGACGTCACCGCGATCAACATCACCATCCATGTGCCCGATGCCGAGCTTAAACATGGCACTCAGGACGTAGTCAAAAACGTGCGCGAAATGATCGGGCAGGCGCGCGTGCAGTACCCGGCGCTGGAGTTCCATCTCACCGGCAACGTGATGATGAACAACGCCTTCCCCGAGGCGTCGAAGAACGATGTCAAGACGCTGATTCCCATCGTGCTCGGCGTGGTGCTGCTGGCGCTGGGTTTTTTGCTGCGCGACCTGACTGGCGTGGTCGGCACTTTCCTCATTGTGGTGATGTCGATCGGCGCGACGATGGGGCTGATGGGCTGGATCGGGATCGAGTTGACGCCGCCCGCTTCATCCGCGCCGACCATCATCCTGACGCTGGCGATTGCCGACTCGGTGCATATTCTGGCGAGCTTCTATTACTACATGCGGCAGGGGCAGGACAAGGTGTCGGCGATGACCGCTTCGTTGCGCGCCAACGCCCGCCCGATCATCATTACCGCCGTGACCACCTCGATCGGCTTGTTGGGGCTGAATTTCAGTGATTCGCCGCCGTTCAACCAGCTCGGCAACATGGTCGCGGTCGGCGTCACCCTGGCGTTCCTGTTCTCGATGAGCTTTTTGCCGGCCTTCATGCTGGCGCTGCCGGTGCGCGCGCGCGCCACTCCGGCGGAGTCCGATCTGGCGATGGATCGCTTCGCCGAGTTCGTGGTGCGCAATCGCCGCCCGCTGTTCTGGGTCAATATCGCAGTGCTGGTCGCGTTCGCCGGGCTGATTACCCGGAATGAAATCAACGACCAGTTCGTCGAATATTTCGACCCCTCGACCGAGTTCCGTGCCGACACCGATTTCATGACCCAGCACCTGACCGGCATCTACTCGATCGACTTCTCGCTCGATGCCGGCAGCAACGAAGGCGTGTCCGACCCGGTCTTCCTCGCCCGCACCGAAGCCTTCGCGCAATGGCTGCGTTCGCAGCCCGAAGTGGTCCACGTGTCGAGCTTCACCGACATCATGAAGCGGCTGAACAAGAACCTGCACGAGGACAAGCCAGAGGAATACAAACTGCCGGAATCGCGCGAACTCGCCGCGCAATATCTGCTGCTGTATGAAATGTCGCTGCCGTTCGGGCTTGATCTGAATAACCAGCTCAACGTCGCGCGCTCATCGACCAAACTCGGCGCGACCGTGGGCAACCTCACCAGCAACGAAATGATTGCGTTCGAGCAGCGCGCGACCGACTGGATCAAGCAGAACTCGCCGCAGTTCGCCGCCACCACCGCCAGCCCGGCGCTGATGTTTTCCTACCTCGGCCACCGCAACCTGAAGTCGATGATGATGGGTAACGCGGCCTCGCTGATTCTGGTCGCGCTCACCATCATTATTGCGTTCCGCTCGATTCGTTACGGCCTCATCAGCATGATCCCCAACCTGGTGCCGATCATTCTGGCGTTCGGCGTGTGGGGCTTAATCAGCGGCCAGGTCGGGCTGGGGCTGACCGTGGTGGGCAGCCTCACCCTCGGCATCGTGGTCGACGACACCATCCATTTCATGAGCAAATTCATCCAGGCGCGACGCGATGGCAAAACGCCGGAAGACGCGGTGCGCTACGTGTTCGCCACTGCGGGCACCTCGATGTGGGTGCTGTCGGCGGTGCTGGTAGCGGGCTTTCTGGTGCTCGCGTTTTCAACCTTCCGCGTCAACGCCGACCTCGGTCTGTTGACCGCAATCACTTTCACCCTGGCGCTTGCCGCCGATTTTTTGTTTCTTGGGCCTTTGCTGCTCAAACTTGAGGAGAAACGTCATGCGTAAATCACTTTCACTGCTCGCGCTTGCCGCGCTGTTTACCCTGAATCCGGCATTTGCCGGTCCGGCCGAAGACAAGGGTCTGACCATCGCCAAGGAGGCCAACACCCGCGATAGCGGCTGGGCCGATAGCACCGCCGATCTGACCATGCTGCTGAAGAACAAGCAGGGCGAAGAAAGCCGCCGCGACATGCGCGCCAAAACGCTGGAAGTGCCGGATGACGGCGACAAGAGTCTGATGGTTTTTGATACCCCGGCCGATGTCAAGGGCACCGCGCTGCTGTCGTTCTCGCACAAGACGGCAGACGACGAGCAATGGCTGTATTTGCCCGCGCTGAAACGGGTCAAGCGCATCGCTTCCGACAACAAGGCCGGCCCCTTCATGGGCAGCGAATTCGCCTACGAGGACATCACCTCGCAGGAAGTCGAGAAATACACCTACAAATGGTTGCGCGACGAGAAGCTGGGCGGCCAGGATGTGTTCGTGTTCGAGCGTTATCCGGTCGACAAGAACTCCGGTTATACCCGTCAGGTGGTGTGGATGGACAAGGCCGCCTACCGCATCCAGAAAATCGACTACTACGACCGCAAACAGGCTTTGCTGAAAACGCTGAGCTTCAAGGACTACAAGGCCTACGGCAAGTTCTGGCGCGCGTCCGACATGAACATGGTCAACCACCAGACCGACAAGAGCACCCAGTTGGTGTGGAATGCCTACAAGTTCGGCGCCGGCCTGTCGGCGCGCGATTTCGACCAGAACGCGCTTTCCCGCGCACGCTGAGCGCCCCAGCGTCCGCCGCTGTTTACGAGTCCGCTCCCCATGCGCATCCCTTTTATACTAGCCGCCGTTCTGCTGGGCGGCGTGACGCCCGCTCTCGCCGACGGCTGGTCGGGCCGGGTCGGGGTCGATTATCTGCATTTCTGGAATGCGCCGCTCAACCCGGAGCAGTATTCCAACTACCTCTCGCCCTTTGCCGAAGCCGAGTACAACGCCGAGTGGGACGACGGCAAACAGCAATTCAACTTCACCGGTTTTGTTCGCGGCGACAGCCGCGACGACAATCACCAGCATGCCGACATTCGCGAGCTGGAATACCTGCTGGTCGCTTCGGACTACAGCCTGCGCGCGGGGGTCAGCAAGGTGTTCTGGGGGGTGACCGAAGCGGAGCATCTGGTCGATATCGTCAATCAGACCGACCTGGTTGAAAACCCGGACGAGAAAACCAAGCTCGGCCAGCCGATGCTCAATCTCACCCTGAATAACCTGGGGTCGGGCACGCTGGATCTGTTCGTGCTGCCGTATTTCCGCGAGCGCACCTACCCCGATGCCAGCGGCCGCCCGCGCACGCGCCTGGTGGTCGACGATGACTATGCGACGTTCGAGGCCAGCAACGGACACAAGCACGTCGACTTCGCCGCGCGCTGGAGTGTCAGCGAATCCGGACTCGACCTCGGCCTATCTTATTTCAACGGCACCGGGCGCAATCCGCGCCTGCTGCCGCAGCAGATTGCGCCCGGCCAGTTCGTGCTGGCGCCGCATTACGAGTTGCTGCAGCAGCTCGGGATCGACGCCAGCTACGTTGACGATTCGATACTGTGGAAACTGGAGGCGGTCGGGCGCGAGCAGCTCGATGCCTGGTATTTCGCGTCGAGCGTGGGTTTTGAATACACCTTGTCCGGCGTCTTCGGCAGCGCGGCCGACATCGGCTTGCTGTCCGAATTCATGTACGACAACCGGGGTCTGAACGCAACCCGGGTGATTCCTTTGCCGCCGGTCAAGGCCATCGGGGCGCCGCCCAATTATTACCAGAACGATCTGCTGTTCGGCCTGCGGATCGGCTTCAACGACGTCCAGAGTTCGCAGATTTTGATGGGGATCATTGCCGACCTTCAGGGACAGGGCCAGATTTATAACCTCGAAGCCGAGCGGCGGCTGGGTGAAACCTGGAAAGTGAACCTGCAATTTCGCAGCTATGCCAACATCCCGGTCAACAACGTGCTGTATACGCAGCGCGACGACAATTACATGCGGGCGTCGCTGGCGTGGTATTTCTGATGCATAGGCTTAACAAGCGAAAGGGAACCGTCATGCGTAGACCGCAAGCGGGATTACTCGCGATACTGATGCTGGCGGGAGGCGGGATGTCCAGCCAGGCCGCCACCCTCACCTTCATGCATTTCAACGATCTGCATGCCCACCTGACGCCGCATCTGGATATCGTGCGCGATGCCCAGGGCCAGAGCAAGCTGGAACAAAAGGGCGGCATCGCCAGGCTCGCCACCCTGGTCAAGCTGATCCGCGCGGACAATCCTCACTCCGTCCTGATGAACATCGGCGACACCTATCACGGCGGCGCCGAGGCCACCTTCACCAACGGCAACGCCATCGTCGCGCCGGTCAACGCGCTCGGCATCGATGTGGGGGTGCCCGGCAACTGGGACTTTGCCTACGGCCCGGCGGTCACGCGGCTGCGCTACGTCGAGCTGAATGCGGTGGAAAAAGGTGCGCTGAGGCTGGTCGGCGAAGTGGCGATGGGCTCGGGCGACATTGCGCGCCCCAACTTTCCCAATCTCGCCGCCAACGTCACCTTCAGCAGCCCGATCTGGAAAAAGGGCGACGCTTTTTTGCCGCCGACGCTGCTGAAAACCATCGGCGGCGTGAAAGTCGGTTTCATCGGCATCACTTCCGACATCGTGCCGACGATGCACAGCATGCTGGCGATGGGGCTGAATTTCCTCGAAGGCGAACCGGCCTACATCGAACTGGTCGAACGCCACGCGCGCGCGCTGCGCGGACAGGGCGCGCAACTGGTGGTAGTGATGTCCGAACTCGGCATCCACAAGGACTGGCAGCTTGCCAACAGAATCGGCAGCGGGCTGGTCGATGTGTTCTTCTCAGCCCATACCCACGAATTGACGTGGCAGCCGCTGCTTGGAAAAAGCGGCGCGCGGGTGGTCGAAGCGGGTAACGACGGCTGGCTGGGGCGCATGGATATTGACGTACCCGAGCACGGCAAGCCGCAGTTCAAATGGCAAGTGATCGCCATCGACAGCAAGGTGGCGGACGACGCTGCGATGGCCAAACTGGTGGCGGAAGCGCGTGCGCCTTTTCTCAAGCCCGATCCCGATATCAGCGTGCCGATGCCCGGCGTCAAGCTGACTCTGCATCAGCCGCTCGATCGGGTGGCGGGCAAGATCGACGGCCTGCTGCACCGCCGCGAGGCGCTGGAGTCTCCGTTCAACGCCGCCTGGGGCGAGGCCTTGCGCCAGGCAGCGCAGACCGATATCGGTCTGTCGCCCGGCTTCCGCTTCGACGCCGTGCTGGCCGGCGGCAAGGGCTACGAGGATGCCGCCGTGGCGCGCGGCAGCGTCACCGTCGAGGATATCTACCGGCTATTCCCCGCGCCCTACACGCTGGCCACCGGCAAGATCGACGGCGCCCGGTTGAAGGGCATGATCGAGAACAATCTCTCCGCTGTTTTTTCGCAGGACGCCTTCGCCACCCACGGCGGCTGGACCGACGCGCTGGGCGGCCTCGACGTCACGCTCAATCTGCTGGCGCCCGACGGCCAGCGCATCTCCGCACTCAAGCTCGCCGATGGAAAGTTGGTACGCGCCGACACCCAGCTCAGGGTGGCGGGCTGCACGCGACCCCAGGACGAAGCCGACGTGATGTGCAGCTATAGCGGCTTCGCCGAGGTGCAGCCGCTGATCAACCCGGCGACCCAAGCGCCCTATTACGTGCAGGAACTGTTCGCCAAGCTGGTGGCAGAAGGCCGCATCAAGGCGCTGCCGGACGCCCACCTGCACGACGCCTCGGGTCAGCCGGAATGGCCGCAGAGTCCGTGGGTGCAGCCGGTGTGGGGCGTTAAATAAACGCTCAGTGCGCGGTCGGCTTCATTAAATTGACGACCTGCGGCTTGACCACGCTCTTGGTCGATGAGCATGAACCATCGACCGACACGCCGAGTTGTTGCTCGGCTTCGTGCAGCAGGTTGATCACATCCACATAAAACTTGTCATCCGCCATCATGCGCGCGGTGCGCCCGCCCTCATTGGCCGCCAGCGCGTCGGCGCCGTTGTTGATCAGCCATTCGACCACGCTGGCGTCACCGCCGCCGGCGGCCAGCATCAACGGCGTGATGCCGAAGAAAATCCGCTCGTCGAGCGACGCGCCTGCGCCGTGCAGCACCTCGATCACCTCGACGTAGCCGCGCTCGGTTTCGCCGTTGTAAGCGGCTTTCGCCAGTGCGGTCCAGCCCTGCGGCGACTTGGCGTTGACATCCGCACCGGCTGCGATCAGCAGTTGCACCGCTGCGATATGGCCGTTGTGGGCGGCGTGCATCAGCGCGGTTTCGCCCGCTTCGTTGGCGGCGGCGTGATCCGCGCCCGCGTCCAGCAGATTCTTGAGTTGAGCGGCATCGCCCGATAGCGCGGCGGCAAATAATTCCTGGGACATGAGAGGCTCCTGCAATTTTACGAATGGTCGAGAGGGTACAATAGTTGACTAAATCAATCAACTATTATGCTGCCATGAAAAACCGCCTTGCCGCCGAACCCAGCCCCTACCTGCTGCAACACGCCGCCAACCCGGTCGATTGGTATCCATGGGGCGAAGAAGCGCTGGAAAAAGCCCGCCGCGAGAACAAGCCGATCCTGCTGTCGATCGGCTATTCGGCGTGCCACTGGTGCCACGTGATGGCGCACGACTGTTTCGAGGATGCCGAGGTGGCGGCGGTGATGAACCGGCATTTCGTCAACATCAAGGTCGATCGCGAGGAGCGCCCCGACCTCGACCAGATTTATCAGTCCGCGCACCAACTGCTGACGCAACGCGGCGGCGGCTGGCCGCTGACGGTGTTTCTCAGCCCCGACCAGACGCCGTTTTTCGCCGGGACGTATTTTCCCAGGACGCCGCGCTATCAGTTGCCGGGCTTCATCGATTTGATGGAAAACATCGCTCGCGCCTGGCACGAGCGGCGCGGCGAGGTGTTGGCGCAAAACGCAGCGGTGCGCGATGCGCTGGCGCGCCAGCAGTCCGCGCCCGGCGTGCAGCAGGCCTTGAGCGATGCACCGTTGGCCGACGCGGTACGCGAGCTGTCTGCCAATTTCGACCCGGTGTGGGGCGGGTTTTCGCGCGCGCCCAAATTTCCGCGTCCCGGCGAGCTGCATTTTTTGCTGCGCGAATACGCGCGCAACGGTCAGGACGTGGTGCGCGACATG
>Ga0315271_10000487_pt1 | contig 21872 bp, 21 predicted proteins | sample C3_top_MG_FD_204664 | JGI IMG/M metagenome (GOLD analysis project Ga0315271, IMG submission 204664) | Sediment microbial communities from Yellowstone Lake, YNP, Wyoming, USA - C3_top | ecosystem: Environmental > Aquatic > Freshwater > Lake > Sediment | place: USA: Wyoming | collected 2017-08-01
GCGGAAGGTCTTGGTGCGCATGACCGATTCTCGCACTCGCCAAGGTGGCCCCGCTGGCGATTACCGACACGGCCTCCTAGCGATCGGGCGTCAAGGGCGGCGGAGGGCCGCCAGTCGCTCTCGGACGACGCCCTCGATCTGCGTGGCGGCCTCGATGGCCAACGTGTGCTCCCAGAACCGCAAGACCGCCCAGCCGTCGGCCGCGAGCAGGTCGTCCGTCTCGGCGTCTCGGGCCGTGTTGGCAGCGATCTTGGGCCCCCAGTAGCCGGGGTTCGTGGCCGGCATGTGGAAGTGCTCGGGACAGCCGTGCCAGAAGCAGCCGTCCACGAAGACCGCTACGCGGGCGCGGGTGAAGACGAGGTCGGCCGATCGGCGCACGGCCTTCTCCGGCCGGACGGCGACCCGGTAGCGCAGACCCGCGGCGTGCACGGCCCGACGGATGCTCAGCTCGGGGCCCGTGTCGCGCGAGCGGTTCGCCTGCATCGTCTTGCGGTTCGCGGCCGACGACGCCCACGAGCCCTCGGGCGGCTCATAGCCCACGGGGTTGCGGCTGGCGGGGACGGGTTTGGCGCGGCGTCTCGGCACGCGCACAGGGTAGGGGAGCGGCGGCCCCCGCGGTCGGCCCTAGTGGTCCCAGCCTGCCTCCTCAACATCGAAGTTGATCGCCGCGTCACACTCCAGACAGATCGGCGGGTCCCAGTCGCCCGCTGGCGGCAGGTCCGTCCGACCGCACGTGGAACACCGGAAGGCGGCCTCCTCGCTTGGGGTGCCGCCAAGCACCGCCTCCTGGGCCTCACCGACGGGGTGGGCCATCAGCGGCGGCCAGGCACGCGGTTCCTCGAAGGTCGTTGATCGCGAGAAGGGCCAGCGCATGGCGACATGCTGGCGAGCCCTCGTGCCACCTAGGCTGTCACAGCGGCGTGGACGATTGAAGGCCGGACGCAGGGGGGCTCAGCTGGCCTCGGCGGCGACCGCGTACCGCTGCCCGAACCGCTCCATCGCCACGAGGACCGGGATCAGCTCGCGGCCCGCGTCGCTCAGCCGGTACTCGACGTGCGGCGGCACGACCGCGTGCACGGTCCGCACGACGAGGCCGTCCGCCTCGAGCTCGCGCAGCGACCGGGCGCGCCGCGCTCGACCCACGGGCTCGACGCCCAACCGACCGAACGGGCTCGTCGGCCGAGGTGGCCTAGACTGATCGTCATGCGCACCATCGAGGTTGACGGGCTCCGCGTCTCGCGGATCGGGTTGGGCACTTGGCAATTCGGCTCCCGCGAGTGGGGCTACGGGGACGACTACCTGCGGGAGACGGCGCCCGAGCTGCTCCGGCGGGCGATCGAGCTCGGCATCACCATGATCGACACCGCCGAGGCGTACGGCCCCGCGCGATCCGAGGCGGTCATCGGCGAGGAGCTCGGCGGGCTCACCGACGGCCAGCGCGCCGGGCTCACCGTCGCCACCAAGCTGATGCCGATCGCACCGGCCGAGCCCATCGTCGCCTGGGAGTGTGCCGGGAGCCGCCGTCGGCTCCGCACCGATCGGCTCGACCTCTACTACATCCACTGGCCGAACCCGTTCGTGTCGCCGCGTCGGGTGGGCCAGGCGGTGCGCCCCCTGCTCCGAGATGGCCTCGTGCGCCGGTTTGGCGTGAGCAACCATTCGATCGAGCAGTGGCAGGGGTTCGAGCGCGGCCTCGGCGCCACGGCAGTCGCGAACCAGGTCCGGTTCAGCCTCGTCTCGCCGGGTCCCGCGTCAGACCTCGTCCCGTACGCGGCGGACAATGACCGGATGATCGTCGCGTATTCGCCCATTGGCCAGGGCCTGCTTTCGGGCCGCGACTACACCTCGCTCCCGCGGATGCGCCGGCTGGGGCCCAAGGCGCGCGCCGCCGACACGGGCGCGGCGGTGGCTGCGCTGCAGGCGGCGCTGGCCGAGATCGCCATCGCAAACGACGCGACGCCGGCGCAGGTCGCGCTCGCCTGGGTCATCTCGCACCCGAACACGATCGCGATCCCGGGCGCGCGGACCGTCCAGCAGCTCGAGCAGAACGCGGCCGCCGCGGACCTTGTCCTCGCCGGCGACGAGGTCGAGCGCCTGAGCGCGCTCGCCAGGCCGTTCGGCCGATAAGGCCGCGATGAGCCGGCGCTGCTAGCCTTCTGGCGTGCCCCGACTCGACCCCGACGCGCTCCTCGCCGACCTCGACCCTGAGCAGCGTGAGGCCGTGCTCGCCACGCGCGGCCCGGTGGTCATCCTCGCTGGTGCGGGCTCCGGCAAGACGCGGGTCATCAGCCGCAGGACGGCCTACGCCATTGCCACAGACGAGGTCCGACCGGACCAGGCGCTGATCGTCACGTTCACGGACAAGGCGGCGGGCGAGATGGTCGAGCGCCTGCGCGGCCTCGGCCTGCCCGGCGTCACGGCCCGGACGTTCCACGCCCAGGCCCTCAGCCAGCTGCGCCACTTCTGGCCGTCGCGCCATGACGGCGAACCACTGCCAGCTCTGCTGGACTCCAAGCTGCCATTCATCGGCCGACTCGCGCGCCAGCTGCCGGGCCACTATCGGTTCACGCCCGCCAAGGACCTCGCGGACGAGATCGAGTGGGCGAAGGGCCGTCGCGTGCCCCCGCGCGCCTACGAGGATGCCGCCGCCACCGCCGGCCGCGAGCCGCCCATCCCGCTCGACCTGTTCGTGCGCGTCTATGACGGCTACGAGCGGGCGAAGGTGCGCGCCGGGCGGATCGACTTCGACGACCTCCTGCTGGACACGGTGGCGCTCCTCGAGGAGGACGAGACCGCCGCGTCGCTCGTCCGCGCCCGCAAGTCGTGGTTCAGCGTCGACGAGTACCAGGACACCAATCCGTTGCAGCAGCGGCTGCTGGAGCTCTGGCTCGGCGACGGGCGCGACCTCTGCGTCGTCGGGGACGAGGACCAGACGATCTACACGTTCACCGGGGCCACGTCGTCGTTCCTCACCTCGTTCGCGGCTCGGTGGCCGGGCGCGCGGGAGGTCGCGCTCGTGCGCAACTACCGTTCCTCGCCGCAGGTGCTCACCCTCGCGAACCGCCTGCTCGCGGGGTCAGGGCGCGCCAAGCGCCTCGTCCCAACGCGCTCGGACGGCCCGGAGCCGGTCATCGCGCGTCACGCCACCGCGGGTGCTGAGCTCGATGCGCTCGTTCGCTGGATTGCCGTGCGGACGCACGCGGGGACGGTCCCGGCCGAGATCGCGGTGCTCGTGCGCGTCAACGCGCAGCTCGTGCCGATCGAGGCGGCGCTGACTCGGGCAGGCATCCCGTACCAGGTGCGCGGCGTCCGGTTCTACGATCGGACCGAGGTCCGCGGCGCACTCGCCTCCCTGCGCCGGATGGCGGGCTCGTCCGGACCGTCGGCGCGGATCCGCGGCGCCGAGCTGCTCGCGCAGGTCGAGGCCCGCTGGCGCCGCGACCTCGGCCTCGAGGACGACGATGCGGCGGCCCGCGAGCGCGGCGACGAGGCCCGCGAGCGCCAGGCGTCGCTGGACACGTTGCTCGCGATCGCCGAGGGGGTCGTGGGCCTCGACCCGGCCGCTGATGCCACGAACGTCCTGGCCGACCTGGAAGTGCGCGCTGCGGCCGAGCACGATGGGGCGGCCGACGGCGTCAACCTGCTCACGTACCACCGGGCGAAGGGCCTCGAGTGGGACGCGGTGGCGATGACGTCACTCGAGGAAGGGCTCCTGCCGATCCGCCAGGCCGGTGACGACCTGGACGCGATCGCCGAGGAGCGTCGGCTGCTCTACGTGGGGATCACCCGTGCCCGCGAGCACGTGCTCCTCTCCTGGGCCGAGACTCGGCCCGGTCGTGGCGGCGCGGACGGTCGGCGGCGCCCGAGCCGGTTCCTCGCCGGGCTCCGACCGCCGGCCGGGCCGAAGACGGCGGGCGCTCGAGCGGGGGCCTCAGCCTCCGCGGCATCGGAGGGCGGGAGGCGGCAGCGCGGAGCTGCCCCGGCCTCCACCGGAGATCCGCTCTTTGACGCCCTTCGCGCGTGGCGGCTGGAGAAGGCGCGCGAGCTCGGCCAGCCGCCGTACGTGATCGCCCACGACACGACCCTTGCGGCGATCGCCGAGGCGCGCCCGGGCTCGATGGAGGCACTGTGGCGCGTGAAGGGGATCGGGCCCGCAAAGGCGGACCGGTACGGCGCTGCGATCCTCGCCGTCGTGGCACGAGGGCCGGGCGACGGCGAGCCCGCGGGGGATGGGGACGCCCCCGACGAGTCCAGCGAGGTCGCCGGGCCCCGGCCATGACGATGCGGCCGGCAGGCCCGGCGACATCGCCACGAGACGGCGTTGGCGGTATCGGAGGACGATGAACTGGGGTGCTGGTCCCCGACTACGCGGCGAGATCGCGCCTGCGGAATGCCCAGAGGGCGCCCAGCCATCCCGCGACCGCGATGGCCGCGAACAAGGCGAAGTCGCCGACCGGGACCACGCCGTCGTCGATGAGCGCAGTGGTCCGGAAGTGGTCCCAGGCGGAGACCGGCGCGATCCACGCCCAGTCCTTGGAGATCTGCGTCACGACGAACACGGCGTACATCCCGAAGACGATCCCGCCGACGATCCCCGACGCCCGGCCGCGACTGAGCGTGGTCACCGAGAGCAGCGTGGTCGGACCCGCGATCGCGCTCGCGAAGGCGAAGGCGAGGACGCCCGCCGCGGCGTACCCGCCGAGGTCGAAGACGTTGCCAGTGGCGGCTGCGGTGAGCCAGATGCCGAGCACCGCCGTCGTGGCCAGGGTCGCGAGCACCACGACCTGTGCCGCGATGTTCGTCGCGAGGTATCGGACACGCGAGATCGGCGTGGCGAGCGGCAGGTCGAGGAAGCCCCGGTCCAGGTCCGCAGCCACGGCGCGGGTCCCAAGGAGCAGGGCGGCGGCCGTCGCGATGATCGGCCACAGCCAGCTGGCCATGTACGTCGTGAAGAAGACGCCGGGGTCCGAGAGGAGGCCCGTCATGCCGAATGCGGCGAGGAACTCCTTGGGGAACGTCTGCATGTACTCGGTCATGAGCGCGTCGTTGGAGCGCAGGACGGGGTACATGGCGCCCATGATCGCGCCGTAGACGGCGAGGCTCACGGCGAGCCAGAGGGCGAGGGACCGGGCGCGCCGGAGCTCGAGGCGAAACGCGGTCATGCCGGCACCTCCTCGTTCCCGCCGGTCGCGGGCACGGGCTCGTCGCCCCGGTACAGGCGCAGGAAGAGATCCTCGACGTCGGGCGTGGTGATGGCGATGTCCTCGACGCGCAGGGCGGCGATCCGCGCGAGCAGCGCGTTGACGTCACCGCGCACCATCAGATGGACCTCGCGACCGGTCATGGCGATCACCTCCACGTCGGGCAGGTCGAAGGCGTCCCGGGCCGGCGGCGCGCCGAGCACCAGGTTGATCGAGCGCCAGTGCGAGCCCATCAGCGCCCCGACCGCGCTCACCTCGGCGATCCGCCCTTCGCGGATGATCGCGACCCGGTCGCAGGCACGCTCGACCTCGACGAGGTTGTGGCTCGAGAGGAACAGCGTCCGGCCGTCGGCGCGCGCCTCGGCCGCGAGCGCCAGGAACTCGCGCTGCATGAGCGGGTCGAGGCCGCTCGTGGGCTCGTCGAGCACGAGCAGGGGCTCGTGGCCCATGAACGCCGCCACCACGCCGACCTTCTGGCGGTTGCCGCGCGAGAGCCGCTTGATCCGCACCGTCGGATCGAGCTCGAGCCGCTCGGCGAGCGGCACCCATGCCCGGCGTGGCAGACCCCGCAGCCGCCCGAGGTACTCGAGCTGCTCGGCCCCGGAGAGCTCGCCGAGGAACCCGGGGTCGGACCCGAGGTAGCTCGCGCTCGCGTGGATCGCCGGCGCGTCGTCGAACGCGTCGAGCCCGAAGACGCGGGCTGACCCGCCGGTCGGGCGAAGGAAACCCAGCAGCAGCCGGATGGTCGTGGTCTTGCCGGCGCCGTTGGGGCCGAGGAAGCCGAAGGCCTCGCCCGGGGCGACGTCGAACGAGACGTCCTCGACGCCGCGTCGGCGCCCGTACCACTTCGTGAGGCAGGCAACCTCGATGACGGGGGTGGTCATGGGGTCCTCCCATGGCTCTCGCGACGCCGCGCTGCGTCGCCCTGCCGCGCCCGTCGTCCGGCGCGCGCCGCTCCGACGGGCGGCGCGGACCGCCCGCCGTGGATCGAGGCGATGGTGGTCCTCGGGCCGCGCGCGTTGAAGGTTCCAGTGGCCCGATTGGCGAGCCGAACGGTCCCGTTCGGACGGGACGGGCGGCTCGGCACCGGCGCGGGGAATCGAACCGCCCCGGCGGCGGGGCCGACGGGGCGGGGGAGTGGCGATGGGACGGGGCCAGGTCGCGCGGGCGACGGCCCGGGGCTTACGCCACCGGGTCGAGCGCCTCCTCGAACTGGCTCGCGTAGAGCTCGTGGTAGAAGCCGTTGGCGGCGAGCAGCTCGGCGTGCGAGCCCTTCTCGACGATGCGGCCGTCGCGCATCACCAGGATCACGTCCGCGTCGCGGATCGTGGACAGGCGGTGGGCGATCACGAATGACGTGCGCCCCTGCATCAGGCGAGCCATCGCCTTCTGGATCAACACCTCGGTCCGGGTGTCCACCGACGAGGTCGCCTCGTCGAGGATGAGGATCGGCGGGTCGGCGAGGAACGCCCGTGCGATGGTCAGCAGCTGCTTCTCACCGGCGGAGGTGTTCGTCGCGTCGTCGTCGAGGACCGTCTCGTAGCCTTCGGGGAGGGTCTTGACGAAGTGGTCCACGTGCGCGGCCTCGACCGCCTCGTGGAACTGCTTCTCGGAGACCTCACCCTCGGCGCCGTACGTCACGTTCTCGCGAATGGTGCCCTTGAACAGCCATGTGTCCTGGAGGACCATCCCGAAGGTCTTGCGCAGGTTGTCGCGCGTGAGCGTTCGGGTGTCGATACCGTCCACGGTGATCTTGCCGCGGTCCACGTCGTAGAACCGCATGAGCAGGTTCACGAGCGTGGTCTTGCCGGCGCCCGTGGGCCCGACGATGGCGACCGTCTGGCCCGGTGCCACCACGAGATCGAGGTCCTCGATCAGCGGCTTGTCGGGCAGGTAGCGGAACGCCACGTCCTGGAAGGTCACGTGGCCCTCGGCCGGCTCCTTGAGCATGGCGGGCGCCACCGGGTCGGGGATCTCCTCCTTCTCGTCGAGGAGCTCGAACACGCGCTCCGCGGACGCGACCGCGCTTTGGAGGACGTTGGCGATCGAGGCCGCCTGGACGATCGGGAAGGTGAACTGGCGCGAGTACTGGATGAACGCGGTGACATCGCCCAGGGTCATCTGGCCGTTGGCCACCTTGATGCCGCCGATGACGGCGATCGCGACGTAGTTGAGGTTGGAGACGAACTGCATCGTGGGCTGGATCAGGCCCGAGATGAACTGGGCCTTCCAGGACGCCTGGTAGAGCCCGTCGTTGCGCTCGTCGAAGACCTCGATGGCCTCCTTCTGGCGCCCGAACAGCTTCACGATGCTGTGACCGGTGTGCATCTCCTCGACGTGCCCGTTCAGGGTGCCGGTCCGCTCCCACTGGGCGGTGAACTGCACCTGCGACCGTTTGGCGATGAACACGGTCACGACGATTGACACCGGGACGACGAGCACTGAGATGACCGCGAGCTCCCAGCTGATGGTCAGCATCATGATGAGCATGCCGACCACGGTCAGGACCGAGGTGATGAGCTGGGTGAGGCTCTGCTGGAGCGTCTGGCTGATGTTGTCGATGTCGTTGGTGACGCGCGACAGGATGTCGCCGCGCGACTCGCGGTCGTAGTAGGACAGGGGCAGGCGGCCGAGCTTCTCGGACACCTTGAGCCGCAGCCCGTACACGGTGCGCTGCGTGACGCCGGCCATGATGTAGGCCTGGCCCCACGAGAACATGGCGCTGATGACGTAGATGAGGATCAGGGCGCCGACGATCGTGCCGAGCTTGTCGAAGTTGATGCCGACGCCGGCGACGATGTCGGGATAGGCCCTGATCTGGTCGAGGAGTTTGGGATCCATGCCGGGCGCCTGCGCCAGCGCGGCCACCAGCTGGTCGTGCGGGGCCCCGATCAGGCCCGCCTGCGCGATCTGCGGATTCTGGCCGAGCTGGGTTCCGATGAAGCCGGCCGTCACGACGTTGAAGGCGTTGCCCATGATCTTCGGGCCGATCACCGCCAGGGTGACGCTCACCACCGCGAGCAGGATCACGAGCACGATCTTGGGCAACTCGGGTCGGAGCTCGCGCGTGAGCCGCCGGAACGAAGGGCCGAAGTTCTTGGACTTCCCTCCGCCGCCGCCCATGCCCATGCCCATCATCCCGCCACCCGGACCTCGTCCGCGCCCCGGGCCCATCGCGGGCGTGCCGCCGGGTCGAGCGCCGGCGGGTCCGCCTGCGGGTCCGCCTGCGGGGGCGCCGCTGGGGCGTGCCTGCGTGCCGCTCATGCTGCCTCCTCCTCGGTGACCTGGGACAGCACGATCTCGCGGTAGGTCTCGCAGCTCGCCATCAGCTCAGTGTGGGTGCCGATGCCGACCACCCGTCCTTCGTCGAGGACCACGATCCGGTCGGCGTGGAGGATGGTGCCGACGCGCTGCGCGACGATGATCACCGTGGCATGCCCGAGCTCCCTCCCTAGTGCCGCCCTCAGGCGGGCATCGGTGCGGAAGTCGAGCGCCGAGAAGCTGTCGTCGAAGATGTAGATGTCAGGGTTGTGCACGAGGGCCCGCGCGATGGCGAGGCGCTGGCGCTGGCCACCGGACACGTTCGTGCCGCCCTGCGAGATGGGGGACTCGAGGCCCGCCTCCATCTCGGCGACGAAATCCTTGCCCTGAGCGACGTCGAGGGCCTTCCAGAGGGTAGCCTCGTCGGCCGCCTCGTCGCCATATCGCAGGTTGGATGCGATCGTCCCGCCGAACAGGTAGACCTTCTGCGGGATCACGCCGATCCGGTGCCACAGATCCTGCCGGTCGAACTGGCGCACATCGACGCCATCGACGAAGACCCCGCCGGCCGAGGCGTCGTACAGGCGCGGGATCAGGTTGATCAGCGTGGACTTGCCGCTGCCCGTCGAGCCGACGATGGCCGTGGTCTCGCCCGGTCGCGCCTCGAAGCTGATCCCGTGGAGGACCGGCGACTCGGCGCCCGGGTAACTGAAGGTCACGTCGCGGAACTCGACGCTGCCGGTCCGTTCGGGCGAGACCGGGTTGGCCGGGTCCATGATCGCGGGGACCGTGTCGAGGACCTCGTTGATGCGGCCGGAAGCCACCTGGGCACGCGGCACCATCACGAGCATCAGCGTCGCCCCGAGGACGCTGAACAGCACCAGCATGATGTACTGCAGGAACGCCATCAGGTTGCCGAGTTGCATCTCGCCGGCGTCCACCCGGCTCGCACCGAAGTAGATCACCGCGACCTGGCTCACGTTCATGATCAGGAAGATCAGGGGCATCGTGATCGCGAACAGCCGGTTGACTGACAGGGCTGTGTCCATCAGGTCCCGGTTTGCGACGTCAAACCGCTGCTCCTCATGGCGCGTCCGGACGAACGCGCGGATGACGCGCACGCCCGAGAGCGTCTCGCGCATCACGAGGTTGATCTGGTCGATCTTCTTCTGCATCGCCCGGAAGAGCGGGATGGCCCGCGACATGACGATGCCAACGACGATCAGCAGGATCGGGATGACCACGACCAGGATGCCGGTCAGCGGCACGTCCTGGCGCAGCGCCATGATCACGCCGCCGATGATCATCATCGGCGCGGACAGCATCATGACCATGACCATCAGGACGACCTGTTGCACCTGCTGCACGTCGTTCGTGTTGCGGGTGATCAGGCTCGCCGCGCCGAAGTGGTTGACCTCGACCTGGCTGAAGGTCTCGACCTTGCGGAAGATGCGGGCACGGAGATCACGGCCGAGCCCCATCGCGACCCGCGCCGCGAAGAACACGATCACGAACGAGCCCAGCATCAGGCCGAACGTGACGAGCAGCATCCAGCCGCCGGTCCGCAGGATGTAGTCGGTGTCGCCTTTGACGACGCCGTTGTTGATGATGTCCGCCTGGAGGTCAGGCAGGTAGAGGTTGCCGAGCGACTGCCCAAGCAGGAGGAGCAGGACGATCAGCACCGAGCCCTTGTAGGGCCCGAGGCTGCGTCTGAGCAGCGCGATCAATGGGGTGCCTCCAAGTTGGCCGTGGGCGTGGATGGGGCGGAGTTCATGTGGGCTTCGCGGGCGCATCGCATCGCGCGCAGCCCCTGGAGGAGCGCCGCCGCGTCGTCTTCCGCGAGGCTCCCGAGGAGCTGGGTGAGTTTGTCGCGGCGGTCGGCGGCCAGACTCTCGATGAGACCCGCGCCCTCCGAGGTGACCACGACCCGGACGACCCGGCGATCCTCGGCGTCGCGCTCGCGGGCCACGAGGCCGCGCTGTTCCATGCGGTCGACGATCCCGGTGGCGCTCGCCTGCGAGACGTCGAGGAGGTCCGCGAGCTGGTTCATCGCCAGGGTGCCCTCGCTCGAGAGCGCGAAGAGCACGTTGAGGTGGACGAGGCTCATGCGCCCGGCGGGCCAGTGGCGGAGCATGTGCATCTGCCGGCCGGGCGCGTAGGCGAGGAGCTCGTCGAGGAGCGCGGTGCGGAGTGCGTCCGCGGGCGGGGACTGGGCTTCGGTCATGGCGTGTTGGCGACCTTCAATGGGCGATAGATGATCATCATGACCAAGATGATCAATGGGACATGAAGCATATGACCAGCCGATAAGGATGTCCACTGGCCTGTTCGGGGATCACCGGGACCGAGGATGGGCCGGAGTTGTGCGCGTATCGTGCGCTCGGGGTGCAGGTCCTGTTCGATGCCCAACGTCAGGCCGTGATCGCACGGCGGAGCTGCCAGGCCGCGAGCGCCATTGCGACGATCCCCCAGACGGCCAGGACCGCCGCGTTCACCGCGACCGAGGCGAGCCCGCCGCCATCGCTGATGAGCGACTGGATCCCGAGCAACGCCCAGGAGTGGGGGAGAAGCCGCGCGACCTGCTGCATCGTCGGGGGCATGACCGAGAAGGGGATCATGCACCCGCCGAGCGCGCCGAGACCGAGCCCGGCGAAGACGCCGAGCGAGCTCGCCTGCGACGGGGTGCGCGCCAAGGCGCCAACCAGCATGGCGACACCCGCGGCGCACAGTCCGAACAGGGCGATGAGCGTGCCGGTGGCGATCGGGTCGCCCCACGTCACGCGGAACACGACGGCGGTCACGGCCACGATGTAGGCCGCCTGCAGCATTGCCACGAGGTACCGCCCGAGCGCCTCGCCGGCCACGATCGTCCCCACGGACGAGGGCGTCGAGAGCATCCGCCGCGAGACGCCCAGCTGGCGCGTGTAGACGAGGCGCCCGGCGTTGGTCATCGAGGTCAGGAACATGAACAGGATCAGCTGCGTCGACGCGCCGAACGTGAACGGCGAGAAGCCCTCGAACTGACCGGCCTGGCCGAGGACGGTCGTGTCGATGGCGAGCCCCGGAACCGCGGCATAGCCCGCGACGGCTGCGGTCTGCGCCTGCTCGAGCGGGATCTTGGCGGTCTGCGAGGCCACGCGGGCGGCGGTCTGGATCGCGGCGACCTTGGACACCGACGCCTCCACCGTGGCGCGGAGGCCGGAGGTGAGCGTGGTGCCCGTGCCCACGAACTGCAGGGTCGCGACACCCGTGGACGAGGCGATGGCGGCGCCGTAGCCGTCGGGGATGACGAGCCCGGCTTCGAGCTGGCCGTGCTCGACGCGGCCCTGGAGCGAGGCGACGTCGGGCATGACGCGGATGTCGAGTTGCGCGGGATCGGCCACGAGCGCGGCCACGAGCGCGGACGCCGCCGCATCCCCTGCGGGGGACACGACGCCGAGGCGAGCGGAAGTGCTGCCACCGAACTGGATGCCGAGCGCGATCACGATGATCGTGGGCAGCACGAACACGAAGAACAGGTCGGTCTTGTCGCGGATCTGCATGACGATGTTGACGCGCCCGATCTCGAGCGCCTTGCGGGGGCTGATCACTGGACCGTCACGAGCTTCCGCGAGCGCAGCAGCCCGACGCCGCCGAACGCCACGCCCATCGCCAGGAGCACCGCAGCCGGGCCGAGCGCGTCGGTCCAGACAGCGCCCGTGCCGTGCAGGTCGCCGAGACCGCGCATGAACCAGCCGTGGGGCGTGAGGAGCGTGAGGGTCGCCATGATGTCCGGCGCCTGGTTGACCGGGAAGAACGAGCCGCCGAGCACGCCCAGGGTGATTGCCACCGCCGCGGTCGCGGAGCCCGCCGCCTCGGCCGTGCGGCAGAACGAGGCGACGAACGTCGAGATCCCCGTGGCGGCGAGGATGGCGCCGAGCGCCAGCGCGGCCACGCCAAGCGGCGCACCCCAATCCGCCTTGATCAGCAGGGTCGTGGCGATCACGAGCACGGTCATCGCGAGCAGCCCGGCACCGATCCCCGCGAGCGTCTTGCCGATCAGCACCTCGCTCGGGCGCACGGGACCCACCAGGATGCGCGCGAGCGTGCCCCGGCGCCGCTCGTCGAACAGCGACACGATGCCGAAGGTCGAGGAGAAGAAGAGGAACATGATGGCCATGGACGCCGCGAAGTAGGTCGCGAGCGACAGCTGGCGAAGGGGCGCCGCGCTGTCGGCGAGCGCCACTGGTGGGGTCATCGAGGTGGCTGCGCCCGCGATCGCCGCCGCCTGGTCGGCTGTCATGGCGCCGCCCATCGCCGCCGCCGTCGTGGCGACCGCGAGCTGGGCCGTGACCACGCCGTCCCCGAACCGACGGGCAAGCGCCTGGGCGACCGCCGTCTCGAGCCCCGAGTTCCGGGCGCCGACGAGCGTGATGGTCACCGCCCTGCCCGCGTTGATGTCTGCGGTGAACCCGGCGGGGATGACGAACGCGGTGTCGGCCTTGCCGTCGCTCACGGTCGATCGGGCCTCCGCGTCTGTGCCCACATCGGTCACGCTGGCGGCGCCGGCGGTCGCGAGCGAGCCGATCACATCGGTGCGCAGGGCGTGGGCGAGGTGGCCGCCGTCGAGGTCGGCGACGACGTACGTGGCGTGGAACGACGTGGCGTTGCCGAGCAAGCCCGCGAAGATGAACGCGAGGCCGAGAGGCGCGACGACCGCGACGAGCAGCGCCGAGCGGTCTCGGAGCCGCTGCCGCAGGTCCTTCGCGGCGATCAGGAGCGCGATCCGCACGTCGTTACTCCGCGTCGCGCAGCGCGCGGCCCGTCAGGTGGAGGAACACGGCCTCGAGGTCGGGCTCGACCAAATCCACGCCCCGGACGGACGCCCCGGCCCGCCCGACCGCCTCGAGCAGGCTCGGCAGGACCGTCCCCGCGTTCTCGACCACGAACTCGATCCGGCCCTCGACCACCGCCGCGCCGGACACCCCGGCAACGGCACGACCCGCCTTGGCGGCAGCCTCGAGATCGCCGGTTGCGGTGAGGCGCACCTGGTCCTCCTGGCCGATGAGCTCCACGAGCTCGCGGCGGGTGCCCTCCGCCCGGATCTCGCCCGCGTCGATGATCCCCACTCGGTCGCAGAGGCGCTCGGCCTCCTCCATGTAGTGGGTCGTGTAGAGGACCGCCATGCCCTCGCGGGAGAGCGCGGCGACGGACTCGAGGATCGCATTGCGGCTCTGCGGGTCCACGCCCACGGTCGGCTCGTCGAGCAGCAGGAGCCGGGGGCTGTGGAGCAGGCCGATCGCGATGTTGAGCCGGCGCTTCATGCCGCCGCTGAACCGGTCGGTGCGCTCCTTCGCGCGATCCGCCAGCCCGACGAGCTCGAGGCACTCCTCGGCACGCTGGCGCAGCCTGGCCCCGCCGAGGCCGTACAGCCGGCCGAAGAAGTCGAGGTTCTCCCGCGCGCTCAGGTCCGGGTAGATGGCGAGGTCCTGGGGCACGACGCCGATCGCCGCCTTCGCCGCCACCGCGCCAGTGTCGATCTTGCGGCCGTCCACGGTGACCTCGCCGGCGTCACGCGACAGCAGGCCGCAGATCATCGAGATCGAGGTGGTCTTGCCCGCGCCGTTGGGCCCGAGCAGGCCGTACGTCTCTCCCTCGTGGATCTGGAACGAGACGCCGCGGACGGCTTCGAGCTGGCCGTAGCGCTTGCGGAGCCCCTGCACGTCGAGCACGACGGGGGCCGGGGTCGTGGTCATCGCGTGATCCCCCGTGCGGTTGGACGTGCGGCGCATCGTACCTCGCAGCGAGGTCCCGGCGGCCTCACTGCGCCCGCCCAGCCGGCAGGCCGAGCGTGGCACCCGACCCCGAGAGACGGGGAGCGGTCCACGTGGGCGACTGACCGCGCCGGCAGCGATCTGGCCGCGGCCCCGACCCTCGCACGGGGCCGCGCCGCCGTGCCCCAGCCCGACGCGGGCCTCTCTTGGTCGCCCGGGTTCACACGCGCGTCGTGAAGCGGATCACAGGGCGCCCGTCCGCGCTCTCACGGACATACGCGATGAGCTGGACGCCGGTGAACGGGTCCACCAGGATCGCCGGCGCGTAGACCCATGTGTCCGTCACGTTTCGCCCGAGGCTCGTCTCGGTCCAGGCCTTGCCGCGGCGACCGACCTCCAGCAGCAGTGCGTCCTCTGCTGCGACCAGCGCGTACAGGGTTCCGTCCACCTTGTTCACCCCGAGCGCGGTAGGCCCCGTCTGCGGCGTGATCCGCTTGACGTGCCACGCCCCGCCGGAGCGCGTGGCCACGTAGATGCCGTTCTTCGGGTCTGGCGGCGGCTCGGCGCAGCCGCCCCAGGCCAGGTTGTCGCGGACCCACAGGATTGACGGCGTGTCCGCGGCGTCGAGCGCGAGGGTCACGCCGTACGTCACGACCGAGCCGCCGCGCACCGCCTCGGTCTTGAAGGCCGAACCGGTGAACGAGCCGTAGCGAACGCCCGACGCCGTCTGGTAGGCGACGCGGAGCTGGCCGTCGGAGCCGACGCGCATCGAGAAGCCGTAGGCGGACGGCAGCGCGACGCCGTAGTTCGCCGAGCCGGCGACGGTCCGGAGCACGATGCCCGTGGCCTTCCACGGGTAGACAGCGAAGTACATCGTGCCGTTCGCGGCGCGGAAGGCGGTCAGCCAGTCGCGGGCCGCCCCGACCTTGGTCGGCGTGGTCCAGCTGCTGCCGGTGAGGGACTTGCTGCGGTAGTACACGCCGAGATCGGCGACCGACGCCTCGCCGTCGCCGCAGCCCTCCTCGTACGACACGGAGAACCGGGTCCACGCCAGCACGACGCGGTCGTCGAGGAACCCGATGAACACGCCGCCGTCCTCGCGCCGGGTCTCCCGCTTGAAGGAGGTGACGTCCCACGTGCCGTCGTCGAGGCGACGCCAGTACCGGACCCGGCCGCCGCAGATGCCCGCGAGGTGGTAGCCGCCTTGGCCGTCGATCCCGGCGACCACGTGGTCGCAGCCGGTCGAGGACGGGATGGTGACCGCGTCCGCGTGGTAGGTCACGGCGCGGCTGACGGCTGTCGTGGCGACGCGACCACCCACCACGACGTCGGCGGACAGGGTCACGCGGCCGCGCGGGGCGCCGATATGGGCCATGTCGGCAGTGCAAGTCCAGTTCCCCGACCCGTCCGCGTGCGTCGCGGTGCAGGCGAGGCGCGATGCAGCCGTGCCCCACGCGGCGCGGAACTCGACGCGGCTCACGGGCGCATCGGCCGCGGAGGAGCTGGCCTTCGCCGACAGCTTGACCTTGCCGGCGGCCAGCGTGGCGCCGTTCTTGGGCAGGACCCACGTGGCGGTGACGACCGGCGGGGGCATCGCCGACGGCATCGGCGACACGGACGCCGCTGGGAGCCCGGCCGACGCCCCAGGCTCACTCGCGGCGGGATCGGGCAGGTCCGAGGCCAAAGCTGTGCCGGTCGTGGCGGCGCGGTTCGTAGCCGGGGGGACCACTGGACCGGCCTGACAGGCCGCCAGCAGGAGCGCCGTCCCGAGGACGACGGCTCGACGTGCGAGGACGTTCACGAGGATCGCCTCCGTCACTGGGCCGCTGACGCCCGCTGCTGCACCCCCCGGGGCGACGGCCCGACGCCCAGTCTCGCGACTGGGCCGGCCGTGTCCAGTTCCGTGTGGCCCAGACCCGTCAGGGTCGCTTGCGGACCTTCCAGATCTCCTCGACGGGCCACTTGGTGCCCCAGTCGGAGCCGCCGGGCATGAAGCGCGACTCGAGGCCCGGCTTCGCCTGCGGCTCGAGCAACTCGAGGATCTCGAAGCCGTTCGCACGGAAGAGCGCGATCCATTCGCCATGGCTCGGGTGGAATTCGACCGAGCTGTCGCCCGGCCAGACCATGCGCCGCGTCCCGAACTGCGGTCGGAGCAGCCGGTCCGTCGCCGGCGCGTCCTCGTCATCGGGCGTGCACAGATAGCAGATGACGCTGTTGGTGAGGACGTGGAGCCGGCCGCCCGGCCGCAGGAGGCGCGCGGCCTCGGGGATCCAGGCCTCGGGATCGGCCCAGAGCACCGCGCCGTACTCGCTGATCGCGAAGTCGAACGAGGCGTCGGGGCAGGGGACCCGCTCGGCGTTGCCGTGGATCAGCGGGAAGGCGAGGCCGTGCTTGCGCTGGAGCATCGCTGCGGTCTCGAGCTGCTTGGCGGAGTTGTCGATGCCGGTGACGCGGGCGCCCCGACGCATCATCCACGCAGAGATGTACCCGGTCCCGCAGCCGAGCTCGACGGCATCGAGACCTGCGAGGTCGTCGGGGAGCATGCGGATCTCCGACTCGGGGAACCCGTAGGTCCCCCAGCTCTCCTCGCCGGGCTGCTCGAGCCAGGCGCGCTCGCCTCCAGCGACCCACTCCTGGGCCATGCCATCCCAGTACGCGCGATTGGTCGCGACGTGCTCGGGCAGCTCCTCGCTCGTCTCCTCGGTCTTGTCGTCCATCTCATCCTCCCCGGTGCTTCGCGGCCGCGGCCGCCAGCAGGTCCACGAGCTTGGTCGAGGCCGGCCGCAGGTCCACCTGCAGGTGCCCGACGCCGAGGTCGCGCCATGCGTCGAGCGCGCGGGCGATCTCGTCCACATCCGGGGCGAGCGCGTTGTCCGCCTTCGGGCGTCCCTCGGCGGGCGCCTCCGCGTCGATCGTGACGCCGACCGTGACCTCGACCGTCGCCGGATCCCGGCCCTCGGCCTCGCACGCGGCGACGAAGTCCGCACGCCGCCCGTGGAACCGATCGTTCGGCAGGCCGAACCACGCGGCGTTCCAGGCGTCCGCGTAGCGCGCGGTGAGGCGCAGCATCCGCTCGCCCTTGCCCGCGATCATGATCGGCATGTGCCCCGGCATCCGGCTCGGGCGGGGCGGAGGCGGGAGCAGCACGGCATCCTGCGCCTGGTGCCATTGGCCCTCGAGCGTGACCCGCTCCCCACGGACGAGCGGCAGCGTCACCGCGAGGAACTCCTCGAACCGGCCGACGCGGTGGTCGAACGGGTAGCCGAACGCGGCGTACTCAGGCTCGTGCCAACCGGCACCGAGGCCGAGGATCACGCGCCCGTTCGACACCTCGTCGATCGCGACGGCCATCTTGGCGGTGATCCCAGGCGAGCGGAACCCGGTCCCGAGCACGATCGTTCCCAGCTCGACCCGGCCCGTGACCGCTGCGACCGCCGCCAGGATCGCGAGCGGGTCGTGGGGCCCGCCCTCCTCCTCGCCGGCGACGCGGAACAGCAGGTGGTCGTACACCCAGAGGCTGTCGAGCCCGGCGTCCTCCGCGGCGACCGCGAAGGCGCGCATGGTCGGCCAGCGGGACCCGCCCGGTCCGTCGAGCTCGTTGAGGGGCAGCAGCGCACCGATCTTCATGGCGCCATCGTACCCAAGCCATCCTCGCCGCCCATCCCCGACAATGGCGCCGTGACCGTCGCACCCCGCCCCGCCACCCGCCGCATCGACCCTTGGCTCGCCGCCGGGTTCGTCCTCGCGGCCGTCATGTGGGTCCTCGTCCTGGTGTGGTCCGACCCCACGGTCCAGGCGACGGCCGTCTGGAATGGCCAGCCGGTCACCGCGCAGGACGCCCGGTCCTACTACGGGTTCAACTATGCGGACCTCTACGCCGGCCGGACCGACTGGAACGGCATCGGCGCGTACCCGTACTCGCCCGTCTTCGCGCAGGTGCTCTATCCGCTCAACCTGCTGCCATGGCCGCTGTTCGTCGGCGTCTGGACGGCGATCCTGATCGCGGCCGCCTGGTTCCTCACCGGGCCTGACTACTTCCTCCTCGGCCTCGTCGTGGGTGCGATGGAGATCGCCGGGGGCAACGTCTCGCTGCTGCTCGCGCTCGCGATCGTCAAGGGGTTCCGGCACCCGTGGACGTGGTCGTTCGTGCTGCTCACGAAGATCACGCCAGGGGTCGGGCTGCTGTGGTTCGCCGTCCGGCGCGAGTGGCGCCAGCTTGGGATTGCGCTCGGGGCGACGGTCGCGATCGCCATCGTCTCGTTCATCCTCATGCCCCAGGCGTGGCGCGACTGGGTCGACCTGCTCCGGGCGAACACCGGCAAGGGCGGGACCTGGGCCGCCATCCCGATCCCGCTGCTGGTCCGCGGCCCGATCGGGGTCGCGCTGATCGTCTGGGGCGCCCGGCGGAACCAGCGCTGGACCGTCCCGGTGGGCGCCATGCTTGCGCTGCCGGCGCTGTGGTACGGCTCGCTGTCGATTCTGCTCGCGATCATCCCGCTGACCACCCGCGAGGAGCGGGCGCGCGCTTGGGCGCGGGTCACGCGGCGTGTGGCCCCCGGGGCACAGGCGTAGGATCGGGCGAGCGTGCGCCGTTGGTGACACGGCGCCGGGCAATCGCTTCCAGGGGCCCCCGATGTTCATCTCCGGCAAGTCGCAACGATCGTTCGAGGAAGACGGCAAGCTCGCGCTCAGTGAGCTGGACAAGCGTCGCGCCGCCTACGAGGCGGAGGGCGAGGTCGAGCGGGACCCGGAGACGGGCGATCGCCCGGGCGTCGCGGAGCGCGTGAAGGACAGCGTCGAGCACGTGGCCGAGGGGATCGCCGCGCACCTGCCGCACCACAAGGCGTGACCCGGCTGGGCAGCTGAGCCCGAACCTCCAGAGCGGCGCCCCCCGCCGGGGGCTCTGCCGAGCGTGCCCACCGTCACGGCGGGCGAGCCGTCTGTGCTGGTCTCCCGGTGCGGTGACCTGGGCCGCAGATCACGAGCCGGGAATAGGGGTGGCGATGCGCGTCACGATTCGGACCAGGCTGCTCGCTCTCAGCGCGATCCTGCTGGCCACACCGTCACCTCGCCGCCTCGGGCGGGTCGCCTAGGTTCGAGCGCGGCGGCCCGCGCGGCCGTGCTGGTCAGCGCATGGCTCGCGCCGGGTCAGCGCCCGCCGATCACCGCGGCGAGCGCGTCCGCGAACGGGTCGAGGTTCGTCGGCGTGAAGCCGGCCACGTTGATGCGACCCTTGCCGACGACGTACACGCCGTGCTCGTCCTTGAGCTGGGCGACCTGCGCCAGCGTCAGGCCCAGGAGCGCGAACATGCCGCGCTGGGTGGCGATGCCGCTCCATTCACCTGGGATCTTCCGTGACTCGAGCGCCCCGACGACCGCGCGGCGGTTGTCCTTGATCCGCGACCGCATCGCCGCGAGCTCGGTCTCCCACTGCGGGCGCAGCTCGGGGTCGCCGAGGATGGTCCGCACGATGTCCGCGCCGTGGGCCGGCGGGTTGGAGTAGTTCACCCGGATGGCCGCCTTGATGTGCGACTGGGCCGCGTTCGCGTCGGCGGCCGAACGGGCGATGACGAGCATCGCGCCCACCCGCTCGGCGTACAGCGAGAACGTCTTGGAGAACGAGGTCGAGACGAGCAGCTCGGCGCCTGGGCGGACGAGCTCGTGCAGGCCCGCCGCGTCCTCGGCCAGGCCGTCGCCGAAGCCCTGGTACGCAAGGTCCACGAGCGGCAGCAGGCGCAACTCCTCGACGAGGTCACCGATCTTGCGCCACAGCTCGGGGGACGGGTCGACGCCCGTCGGGTTGTGGCAGGCGCCGTGGAGGAGGACGACGTCGCCCGGGCTCGCCTGGCCGAGGGCGGCGAGCATCGCCTCCTCGTCGATCTTGCGGCCGGTCGCGTCCGTGTACGGGTAGGTGCGGATCCGAAAGCCCGCAGCCAGGAACATCTGCGGGTGGTTGGGCCAGGTCGGCTCACTCATCCACAGCGTCTCGCCTGAGCCCGTCTGGCGCAGGAAGTCCGCCGCCACGCGCAGGCCGCCGGTGCCGCCCGGGGTCTGGGTGGCGAGCGCCCGGCCAGAGGTCACCGCCTCGTGGTCCTTGCCCAGGACCAGCTCGCGGACCGCGTCGCGATACGCGACCTCGCCGTCGATCGGGCGGTAGAGCTTGGTCGCGGCCGCCGCGGCGAGCCGGCGCTCGGCCTCGACCACGGTCTTGAGCATCGGGGTCTTGCCGGTCTCGTCCACGAACACGCCGGCCGAGAGGTTGACCTTGTTCGGGCGGGGGTCGACCTTGTACGCCTCGGCCAGGCCGAGGATCGAGTCGGGCGGGGCGGGAACGCGGGAGAGCGACGGGAGCGACACAGCAGGACCTCGACGCAGGATGTGAGCGGGGCGCCACCTCGGACTCTACACGGAGGCGCTGGTGCGGGCCGGTTTCGGCCTCGTCGTCAGGCGCCCGACGCCCCGAGCAGGCTGCCGATCGCATAGGTGACCACTGCGGCGGCGAGGCCGAGGCCAGCCTGGCGGGCGCCGACGAGGAGCGGCGGGCGGTGCGTGAGCGTGGAGACGGCCGCCCCGACCGCGAACAGCGCGACCACCGAGACCAGCAGCGATGCCCAGAAGGCGACCATGCCCGTGGCAAGGACATAGGGGATCACCGGGATGATCGCGCCGATCGAGAACGCGGTGAAGCTGCTCGCCGCCGCGGCGAGCGGGGATCCCATCGTCTGCTCGGAGAGGCCGATCTCCTCGCGGACGAACGTCTCCACGGCGGTGTCATGGTCGGCCATGACGCTCTTGACGATGAGGTCGGCTTCCGCATCCGACAGGCCGCGGGAGCGGTAGATGTCACGGAGGATGGCTGCCTCGGACGCCGGATCCTCGCGAAGCTGAGCACGCTGGAGGCCGACCTGGTAGTCGAGCACTTCGCGCTGGCTGCGGACGCTGATGAACTCGCCGACGGCCATGGAGAAGGCACCCGCGAGGAGACCCGCGATGCCGGCGATGAGCACAGTGTGGTTGTCGTTCGACGCCGCGCCGACGCCCATGATCAGCGCGAGGTTGCTCACCAGACCGTCGGACGCGCCGAAGACGACGGGCCGGACGATCGAGGCGCCGGGCGTGTCGTGCGGGCCTGTCGGCGCGAGGAGCTCGGACCAGCGAGCGCGCAACGAGTAGAAGGGCGACACGAGGACCTCCATCGACTGGCCGTTGGTGTTGGCTCAATTGTCAACCCGGCGGGTTGGCGTGTGCGATCCAGTCTGACCGGCCCTCGGCGGGCGGGGCCGATTCACCCCAGAATCGCGCCATGTCCGTCACGCACCCCATTCCCGACCCGGCCACGATCACCGTCTACGGCGCCGACTGGTGCGGTGACTGTCGGCGGTCCAAACGTCTGCTGGCCGCTCGCGGGGCGGAATACGCCTTGGTGGACGTCGACGCGGACCGCGCCATCCGCGACGAGCTGACGGCGAACGGCTACCCAGCGATCCCGGTCATCGTCATGCCCGGTGGCCTCGTGCTGATCGAGCCGTCGGACGAAGAGCTCGGCGAGGCCCTGAACGCCATGGCGGCCGTGGGGTAGCGGCCCTGGGAATCCGAACGGCCCCGCAGGTCGTCCCGCGCGAGGCCGTCGCGGTTCGCGCGTTGCGCAGCTGGGCGG
>Ga0315271_10000488_pt1 | contig 21834 bp, 24 predicted proteins | sample C3_top_MG_FD_204664 | JGI IMG/M metagenome (GOLD analysis project Ga0315271, IMG submission 204664) | Sediment microbial communities from Yellowstone Lake, YNP, Wyoming, USA - C3_top | ecosystem: Environmental > Aquatic > Freshwater > Lake > Sediment | place: USA: Wyoming | collected 2017-08-01
CGCGGCGTTGAAGAGGCTCTTGCCGGCGACCGCCTGGTGCTCGGCCAGCCCGAGGTGCTTCACCATGTGCAGCACCAGGATCGAGCCCATCCCGTAGAAGGAGAAGCGCTCGGCCGCCTCGTTCCAGGCCAGGTACCAGATCGACGTGGGGAGGCGCGCGGCGGGGGCGGGCGTGCTCATGTGGACGCGCATCCTGCCACACCTCGCCCCCATGGAGGGAACCCGGCGGCGAGAGCGCCGGCTTCCCCGCGGCGCGCGGATTGGCCATCTCGAGAGTCGTCTTGCACGGTTGGGGGCACTAGAGTGGAGGCGCGTGCACGAACCCTTCGCCACCGCCCTGCTGCTCGCCGCCGCCGGGGTGCTGCTGGCGGTCGGGGTGCTGGTGAGCCGCACCTCGGGCCGGCTCGGCGTGCCGGCCGCCCTGCTCTTCCTGGCCGTCGGCATGCTGGCCGGCTCCGACGGCCTGGGCGGCATCCGCTTCGACGACTACGGGCTCACCTTCCGGCTCGGGACCGTGGCGCTGGTCCTGATCCTCTTCGACGGCGGGCTCAACACGCCGCTCAGCAGCCTGCGCGGGGCGCTGGCGCCGGCGGCGGTGCTGGCCACGGCCGGGGTGCTCGGCACGGCGGCGCTCTCGGCGGTGGCCGCGGCCGGCTTCGGCCTGCCCTGGCCGCAGGCCATGATCTTCGGCGCCGTGGTCTCCTCGACCGACGCCGCCGCCGTCTTCTCGGTGCTGCGCGGCGGCGGGGTCTCGCTGCGGCAGCGCGTCGGCAGGGTGCTGGAGCTGGAGTCGGGGCTCAACGACCCCATGGCCGTCATCCTCACCCTCTCGCTCACCGCCGCCGCCGCCCGCGGCGAGCCCATCGGCTGGAGGCTCGGGCTGGAGATGGTGCTGCAGCTCGCCGTGGGGGCGCTGGGCGGCGCCGCCATCGGCTGGGCCGGGCGACAGCTCATGACGCGGGCCCGCCTCTCCGCCGCCGGGCTCTACCCGGTCCTCTCGCTGGCGCTGGCGCTGCTCGCCTTCGGCGTCCCCTCGCTGCTCTGGGGCTCCGGCTTCCTCGCCGTCTACGTGGCCGCCATGGTGATCGGCGGCGGGCAGATCCCCTACCTGCCCGGCCTGCGCCGGGTGCACGACGCCATCGCCTGGTTCAGCCAGGTGGGGATGTTCCTGCTGCTCGGCCTGCTCGCCTTCCCCAGCCGGGTCATGCACCAGGCCTGGACCGGGCTGCTGGTCGGCCTGCTGCTGGCGGTGGTGGCCCGCCCCGCCGTGGTGGCGGCCTGCCTGCTCCCCTTTGGCTTCACCTTTCGTGAGATCCTCTTCATCGCCTGGGTCGGCCTGCGCGGCGCGGTGCCCATCATCCTGGCCTGCTTCCCGGTGCTGGAGCGGGTGCCGGGCGCCACCGGCGTCTTCGACCTGGTCTTCTTCGTGGTGCTGGTGAGCACGGCGCTGCAGGGCGGCACCGCCCGCTGGCTGGCGCGCCGGCTCGGCCTGGAGGAGCCCTCCCCGCCGGCGCCCCGCGCCGTGCTGGAGCTGGTCAGCACCCAGCCGCTCACCGGGGAGATGATGGTCTTCCACGTCGAGCCGGCCAGCGCCGTGGCCGGGGCGCGCATCTCCGACCTGCCGCTGCCGCCCGACGCGGCGGTGATGCTGGTGCTGCGCGGGCGGCAGCTGGTGCCGGCGCGCGGGCGCACCGTGCTGACCTCGGGCGACCACGTCTACGTCTCGGCCGGCCCGTCCGACGCCGCGCTGGTCCGGCTCCTGTTCGGGCAGGCGGAGGAGACATGAGGAGCCCGGGATGAAGAAGTTCCTCGTGGTGATGAGCGAGATGCCGGGCCACGGCCGCGGCGTCAACGGCCGCACCCTGGTGCAGTTCCTCCGCACCTACGCCGGCCCCGGGGCGGTGGGCGCCTGCAGCGCCGCCGACCTGCTCGACGGCGGCGGGCGCGAGGCCGAGACCGTCTTCCTCGGCCTCCCCAGCCCGGTGAGCGAGCGCCACCTGGCCCGGCTGCGGTACCGCCGGCTGGTGCTCTTCGACCTCTCCGACTGGCACCACCCGCTCTGGACCGACGCCAACCGCGACCTGCTCCTCGGCGCCTCCAGTCTCTACCTCAAGGCCTGGACCGACGCGCGCTGGGACCACGGCATCCGCATGGGCTACGCCCCCATCCGCCGCTACGGCAAGCTGCGCCTGGCGCTGGCGCTGGAGAGCCTGCGCGCCGCGCTCGGCCTCCCGCCCCGGGCCCACCGCCACGACGTGCTCTTCCTCGGCGCGGCCACCGGGCGCGACCCGGGCCGGGCCGACCCGGTCACCGTGCCCAACCAGCGGGTCGAGTGGCTGCTGGAGCTGAAGACCCGCGGCGAGCACCTCGCCACCTGGGGCGGCCTGCTGGGCGGGACGCTGGCGCCCCACGTGGTGCAGCGCTACGGCGACCTCTCCCGCTTCATGCTGCCGGGCAAGGTCCCGTTCCGGAAGTACTTCCGCGCCCTGCAGGAGAGCCGGGTGGCGCTGACGCCGGAGGGGAATGCCCCCTGGTCATACCGCCACTACGAGGCCATCTACGCCCGCTCCATGATCGTCACCAACGACTTCCGCCCCATCCAGACCCTCATCCCGCTCCCCGACGAGGGGATGGTCCACGTCGAGCCGGGCCAGCCGGTGCTGCCGGCCATCGAGGAGGCGCTCCGGCTGCGGCGCGAGCGGCCGGAGCTGCTGGAGGAGAACGTCCGCTTCCTGGAGCGCTACCTCGACCAGGGGCTCTACTCGCGGCGCCGCCCCGCGCTCTGGGAGCGGTTCCTGGCCCAGCTGCCGCCGTAGCCCGGGCCTCGCCCTCAGGTGGCCGGCGCCCGGAGCGCCGCCACCGCCAGCAGCACCCAGCCGGCGATGAAGGCCACGCCGCCGAGCGGCGTGATGGCGCCGAGCCAGCGCACGCCGGAGAGGGCCAGGGCGTAGAGGCTCCCGGAGAAGAGCACCGTGCCGGCGAGGAGCAACCCGCCGCCCCAGCTGGCGGCCGCGCCGCTCCAGCGGGCGGCGGCCCAGCCGGCGGCCAGCAGGCCGAGGGCGGCGTACATCTGGTAGCGGGCGCCGGTCTCGAAGATGGCCAGCGCCTCGGGGGTGAGGCGGGCCTTGAGGCCGTGGGCCGCGAAGGCGCCGGTGCCGACGGCGAGTGCGGCAGAGAGCGAGCCGGCGGCGAAGAGCAGTCGATCCATGCGACCAGCCTAGTGCGGACCGGCTCCAGGCGCACCCGAACCGTCCGGGCTCGCCCCGGCGGGAGGCTTGCACGCCGCCGCGCGCCCCTTAGATCAGGGGCGTGTCCTTCGCCGACCGCCACTGCGCCCGCTGGCCCAGGGGCCAGCCCCCGCTCACCGGGCCGGGGCTGGCCGCGGCGCTGCGCGAGCTCCCCGGCTGGACCGCGGCCGAGCAGGGCACGCGCCTCACCCGCCGCTTCACGTTCGCCGGCTTCGAGGAGGCCATGGCCTTCGTCGCCGCGCTGGGCCGGCTGGCCACCGCCGAGGACCACCACCCCGAGTTCTCGGTCCGCTGGAACGTGGTCGAGGTGGTGAGCTGGACGCACGACGCCGGCGGCCTCACCGACAACGACTTCATCCTGGGGGCCCGGCTCGACGCCCTCGCCGGGGCGGGCACCGGCCCGCGCTGATCCCCCGGGGCTGGCGCCCGCGCCGGAGCGGCGCTACAGAGACCGGCGTGACTCGACTCTCCACCTTCCTGGTCTTCTTCTTCGTCGCCCTCGCCATCCTCGGCGGCATGCACGGCTACCTCTGGCTGCGGCTGGTCCGCGACCCGGTGCTGCCCGAGCCCTGGCGGCGGACCCTGACCTGGGTGCTGCTCGGCGCCGGCCTGCTCATCCCGCTCGGCCTGATGGCGGCCCGCATGGCCGGCCGCAGCTGGATCCGGTTCATCCCCAGCGCCGCCTTCCTCTGGATGGGGATCGCCTTCCTGCTCTTCGCCACGCTGCTGGCGGCCGACCTGGTCCGCTCCGGGGCCTGGCTCTCCGGCTGGGTGGCCGATTGGTTCCGGCAGATCCCCGAGCCGCCGGCCGACCCGGCCCGCCGCCTCTTCGTGGCCCGGGCCGTGGCCGGGGGCGCGGTGCTGGTGGCCGGCACCGCCGGGCTGGTCTCCTACCGGAGCGCCACCGGCCCGGCCGTGATCGAGGAGGTGCCGATCCGGCTGCCCCGGCTCCCCCCCACGCTCTCCGGCTACACCATCGCCCAGATCTCCGACCTGCACGTCGGGCCGACCATCCGCGAGAAGGAGGTGCGGCGGGTGGTCGCGCAGACCAACGGCATGAAGCCCGACCTGATCGTCATCACCGGCGACCTGATGGACGGCACGCCGCGTGAGCTCGGGGAGATCATGGCCGAGCTGGCCCGGCTCGAGGCCCGTGACGGGGTGCTCTTCGTCACCGGCAACCACGAGTACTACTCGGGGGTCGACGCCTGGCTGGAGGTGCTGCCCACCCTCGGCATCCGGCCGCTGCGCAACGAGCAGCTCACCATCGGCGACGCGGGCGGCCGCTTCACCCTGGCCGGCGTCGACGACTGGAGCGCCAGCCAGTTCGGCAAGGGCCACGGCATGGACCTGGAGAAGGCCGTGGCCGGGCACGACCCGGAGCGGCCGCTGGTCTTGCTGGCCCACCAGCCGCGCGAGTTCCAGGCCGCCGTGCTGGCCGGCGTCGATCTCCAGCTCTCCGGCCACACCCACGGCGGCCAGCTCTTCCCCTTCAACTACGCGGTGCGTGCCGCCTTCCCCTGGGTCAAGGGGCTCTACCGGGAGACCGTGGCCGGCCGCACCGGCCAGATCTACGTCTCCCGCGGCACAGGCTATTGGGGTCCCCCCATGCGGCTCGGCTCGCCGCCGGAAATATCCAAGCTCATCCTGACGTCGTAGATTGATGAGCATGATCGGTCCGACGCTGGCCTTCGCCCTCGCGCTCGCCCTGGGGCAGGCCAACGAGCCCACGCCCCACCCTGCCGTGCCCGCCCCGGCCCTGGCCCCGGCGTTCGCCGCGGTCCCCTGGCACCCCGAGGAGCGGATGGACTTCGAGGTCCACTACCTGGGGTTCACCATCGGCAGGTCGCGCCTCTCGGTGGGCCGGGTCGAGGACGGCGCCGTGCAGGTGCAGCTCTCCTCCGGCCCCGCCGGCATGACCTCGGCCCTCAACTTCCACCAGACGCTGCAGAGCACCCTCGACCTCGCCACCCTCCTGCCCCGCGCCTCGCTGCACGACGCCTCGGAGCCGGGCGGCTACAAGCACACCGACACCACCCGCTACGACCGCCCCGCCGGCAAGGCCACCGTCCGGGAGAAGGGGCGGTTCGACAACACCTACGAGATCGAGGTCCCGCCCGACGCCCTCGACTTCGTGACCATGGTCTGCCGGTTGCGCACGCTCCCCCTCCCCGACGGCGCCACCCACACCTTCAAGGTGCTGGCCGGGCGGAAGATCAACGTCGTGGTGGCCTCGGTGGTGAAGCGCGAGCGGGTCAAGACCGACGCCGGGAAGTTCATGACCGTCAAGGTGCGGATCCCCACCCGCTTCGACGGGAAGTTCAGCGAGAAGTCCCCGACCCACGTCTGGTTCAGCGACGACGAGCGGCGCGTGGTGGTCAAGATCAACGTCGACTTCGCCGTCGGCTCGGGCGAGGCCGAGCTGGTGGCCTACCAGTCCGGGCAGGCGCCCGCCGCGCCGTCGCCCGCCCCGGCCGCCCCCTCTCCGGAGCCGGTCCCCACCTGGTGAAGAGCCCCGGCCCGGCCCCGACCGCCCCGGCGGTTCCTGCGTGACGGCGCGGCTCGGCCCGGCGCTGGCCCTCGCCATCGCGCTGTCCGCGGTCGCGCCGCCGACGCCCGCGCCCGAGCTGCCCCCCTCCCCGCCGGCGCAGGCCGCCGAGGCCCCCACGCTGGCGCCGGCTTCGACCCCCACCCCCGTTCCGTGGAGCGCCGGCGAGCGGATGGACTACGTCATCGACTACCTCGGCATCACCATGGGCAAGGCCGCCATCTCGGTGGGCGGCACCAAGGACGGCGCGGCCCCGCTGGAGATCTCCTCGCGCGCCGCCGGCGTGATGTCGGTGATCACCTTCCGCCAGGTGCTGGTGAGCGAGCTCGACGTCGCCACGCTCCTGCCCCGATCGTCGGTGCTCGACGCCGAGGAGCCGGGCGGCTACCGGCACACCGACACCGCCCGCTTCGACCGCGCCGCCCACAAGGCCACGGTCCGGGAGCAGGGGCGCTTCGACAAGAGCTACGAGATCGAGGTGCCCGAGGGGACGCTCGACTTCGTGGCGCTGGTCTTCCGGCTGCGCACGCTGCCGCTCCCCGACGGCGCCACCACCGCCTTCCAGGTGCTGGCCGGTCGCAAGGTCTCGCAGGTGGTGACCGCGGTGGTGAAGCGCGAGCTGGTCAAGACCGACGCCGGAAACTTCCCGGCGGTGAAGGTGCGGGTCCCCACCGGCTTCGACGGCAAGTTCAGCGAGAAGAACCCGACCTACGTCTGGTTCAGCGACGACGCCCGGCGGGTGGTGGTCAAGATCAGCACCGACTTCGCCATCGGCCGGGCCGAGGCCGAGCTGTCGAAATACCGGCCGGGGCAGGCGGTCGCGGCCCCGGCCATCGGGCCGGCGCCGGTCACCGCACCTTCACCCTGAGCAACCGCACTGGCCGTCGTGGCTTGACGGGCCGGTTCGCGGAGCCGAAGCTGGACCGAATCATGGCCCGCGCCTCCAGCCGCCCGCTCGCCCTGCTGCTCGCCTTCGCCACGGGTGCGAGCGGCTGCTCCGTCCTGACGCTGCGCTCCCCGCCCAAGGTGGTGGCCGACCCGTCGAGGCCGTTCTCCACCTGCGAGGCGCCTCCGCCGCAGGCGATCGCCGACACCTTCCTGTTCGCCGGGTCCGGGTTCCTCATCGGCATGGCGGCGTCGAGGAGCAAGTTCACGACGAGCGAGGTGATCTGGAGCAGCGCGCTGCTCACCTCCCTGGCTGGCTCGGCCATCTACGGCTACTCGGTCGGATCCCGCTGCGCCGACCTGGACGAGCTTGGCCGGCGCTGCCGGAAGAAGGACCTGCAGGCCTGCCTGGCGCTCAACCCCGACTTCGACCCGACCCGGCCCGTCAGGCCCTCGCTGCTCTGCGCGAGGAACGCCGACTGCCCGGCGAACCACGACTGCGTCCAGTCGGCCTGCGTCGAGCGGCTCGCCCCCCCGCCACCGCCGCCTCCTCCACCCCGGCCACGGTGATCATCGCCGGCGGGGCGCCAGGGCGTCCCGATTGCCGCCTCCAGCGGCGCGTGCCATCCTCGACGCATGGCCGAGGCGCTCCCTTCACCCATCGTCCCCGGGCTGCGGCGCTGGCCGCCCCGGCTCGCCATGCTGGGGAGCGTCTTCTCCATCGCCCGGGCCCACGCCCCGTCGGCGACGCGGGCCTTCTCGGGTGCCGTCGGGCTGCTGCGCGGCGCCGACGCCCGCTTCGCCGATCGCCCCGCCCCCAAGCTGGCCCGCGCCGGCGGGCGCTGGTTCCAGGCGCCGCAGCTGCCGGGCTGGCCCTCGCCGGCCTGGGACCGCTTCATCGCCGGCGAGCTGGGGCGCTACGCCGGCTTCGGACCACGCGACACGCTCCAGTCGGTGCTGGTGGCCATCACCCGGTCCTGCCCGCTGCGCTGCGCCCACTGCTCGGAGGCCGAGACGGTCGGCAAGGGGCCTGACGTCCTCACCCTCGACGACCTCACCCGCCTCACCGGCGCGCTGGTCGAGCGGGGCGTCAGCGTCATCCAGCTCACCGGCGGCGAGCCGCTCTCCCGCCCCGAGGCGATCGAGGCGATGGCGCGGGTGGCGGTGCCACGCGCCGACGTCTGGGTGCTCACCTCCGGCTTCGGCCTCGACGCCGCCATGGCGGCGCGCCTGGCCGCGGCCGGGGTCACCGGCGTCCAGCTGAGCCTCGACCACCACCAGGCCGCCGGCCATGACGCCCTGCGCCGCCACGCCGGGGCCTTCGACCGCGCCCTGGCCGGCGCCGGCCACGCCCGGAGCGCCGGCCTCGCCGTCTGCCTCAACCTGGTGGCCCGCCCCGGCTTCGCCGCCCTCGCCGACCTCGAGCCCTACGCGCTGCTGGCCCGCCGGCTCGGCGCCCAGTTCATCCAGCTGCTCGAGCCGCGCGCCACCGGCGCCTGGGAGGGGGCCGAGCTGACGCTCTCCCCGGCTGAGCTGTCCGGGCTGGAGCGCTGGTCGCTCGAGATGATCCACCGCCGGCCCGACATGCCCCTGGTCGCCTACCACGGCTTCGCGCAGCGGCGCGTCGGCTGCTGGGGCGCCGGGGACCGCTACGCCTTCGTCGACCCGCTCGGCCGGCTCCACGCCTGCCCGTTCTGCCGCGGCTCGGCCGGCTCGGCGCTCGACGACCTGCAGGGCTCGCTGGAGCGGCTGGCGGCGCGGGGCTGCCAGGCCTTCCACGGCGCGGCGCCGGCGATGGTCCGGCTCGGCGCCCAGGGCCGGGTCAGCGCCGGTTGACCTTGCCGATGGCGACGCGCATGAAGCCGCCGAAGTAGAGCCCGCCGTCGACCCCGCTCACCTGGTAGGCCGGGTTGAAGGCGGTGGCCGGGACCTGCATGCTGTTGCTGGCCTTCCCGGACCAGCCCAACGTGGCTCCGAAGCCCCAGCGGAAGAAGCGGCTCCCGAGGTCGGTCGAGAGGGTCATGGTGACCGCGCCGTCGGGGAGGTACTTGGTGCTGCTCCAGAGCAGCGTGCCGTCGCCCTGCTTGACGCATCCCTGCCAGACCCTGACCCCGAGGTCGGCGTCCAGGTCGACGAAGAACTCCGGCTCCACCTCGTTCCGGAGGCCGACGCGGAGCGCCCAGCGCTGCGTGGAGTCGGTCCACTCGGTGCTGGCGTGGGGATCGTCGATGACCCCGAGGGAGAGCCAGGAGAGGCCGAGCCGGAGCCCGTCGAACCCGCCGGTGAGCGAGGCGCCGATGGCGCCGGGCTTGCCCTGGGCCAGCTTCAGGGCGGCGGCGTCCACGGCCAGCTCGACCGTGTCCGGACACCAGCGGCAGTCGGGCGCCGGGGGGGACGCCGGCGCCGCCGGGACCAGCATGAGGAGAGAGAGCAGTGCCGCCGCCTGGGCTGCCATCATGAGACCTCCGCGCCACCGGGTGCCTCTCCATCCTGCCATACCGCCGCGCCGCCACCCCCAACGTTCACGGTGGGTGGGCCGAGACCTTCCGTTGATCATCGCCACCCCGCTTCGTCTATGCTGGTGGCCCGCCGCTCCGCGCCCGCCTTCCGCTCCACCCGGAGGTCCTCATGGCCCGCCGCCCGCTGCTCCCCGCACGGACCGCCCCGTCGCTGCGCCGCGCCGCCCTGCTCGTCCTGCTCGCCTTCCTCCCGACCGGCTGCGGCTTCTGGCGCACCGTGCCGGTGACCACCATCGAGCGCGGCGAGGAGAAGGTGGAGGGGGTCGAGCTCCGCTTCAAGCTGAAGGGCGATCCGCGCCAGTGGCACCTGCAGGTGCAGCGGGTCGAGCTCCCCTTCGTCGAGGGACCGGCCTGGGCCGACGCCAGGACGGCGACCCAGGTCGGCTCCCCCGCCGCCACCGGCTCCGCCGACCCGTACAGCCCCGGCGTCACCACCCCGGCCCCGGCGCCCGCCGCCACTGCGGGCCAGAGGGGCGACTCCTTGCCGGCCGTCGCCGAGGCCCCGCGCCGCGTCGACCTGCGAACCCTCGAGCAGGCCGAGATCTACAGCCCGGGGCGCGGCTTCATGTACACGTTGGGCGGGACCCTGCTGGTGCTGGTGTTCCTGGCCCTGGTGGCCGCCCTCGCCAAGACCTCCTGCCCCTTCGTCTACGTCGACGGTCCCGGCGGCCCGGTCTTCGCCGGCGAGGCCTACAGCGGCGCCACCAGCAAGGCGATCCAGCGTGACGACCTGCTCCCCCTGCCCCGGCTCACCGGCCCGGTGGCCCGGCTCCGGCTCGCCAACGAGGCGCGGGAGACGCAGCTCACCGACCGGCTCGAGCTGGTGCTGGTCGATCACACCCCCGGGGTCCGGGCTCTTGCGACGCACGAGGCGCGCGCCGTGCTGGTCGGCCGCCCGGTGGCCCCGCTCGAGGTCCGCGACCTCGACGGCGGCGACGTGACGCGGCTCGTCCGGGCCGACGACCAGGCGACCTGGGCCACCGACCTCGAGGCCGCCTCGACGCGCCGCCCTGCGCCGGCGCGGGAGGGGCTCACCGCCACCTTCCCGGCGCCGCCCTCCGGGACGCGCCCGGTGCTCGAGCTGCGGGCCGGCAACACGCCCTTCCTCGACGTGGTCTTCAGCCGCTTCTACGCCCTGGCCGGGGACCGGCTCGGGGAGCTGCAGGAGTGGGGCGCCGACCCGAAGAAGGCCGGCGAGATCCGCGACTGGCGGGTTCGCGAAGGGGTCGACCTGCTGGTCGAGGCCTGGCGTGGCGGGAAGTGGGTGAAGGTGGCGGTGGTCCCGACGCCCGGCCCGGCCTCGATGAGGACGCTGGCGGTGCTGCTGCCTCCCTTCGAGGACGGGACGCCTCCGCGCCTCCGCGTCTCGGGCGGCGTCGGCTTCTGGACCATCGACCGGATGGGGCTCTCCACGCTCGTCGAGGATGCCCCGGCGCTCCAGCGGCTCGCCCCGACCTCGGCGCAGGACGGCGCCGGGGACGCGCGGGCGGCGCTGGCCGCCACCGACGGGCGGTACCACGTGCTGCCCGACGCCGGCGCGGTGCTGCCGCTCACCTTCACGCTCCCGCCGCTGGCCACGGGCGCGGTGCGCGACGCCTTCCTCGACACCAGCGGCTACTACCTGCTCCACACGCCGCCGCAGGCGACGCCGTCGGTGGTGACCCTGGGCCGGCTCTGGAACGAGGAGGGGGCGCTCGGCCGCTTCTCGCTCGACCTCTACCGCGGCTACCGCACCGCGCTGGCGGCGGCGCCGTCGAGACCGGCGGGGCCTTCGACTCCCGCGCTGCTCCGCTGACGGTCGGCGCGGCCCCGGCTCGCCGAGCTCCCGATCTAGCCCAGCGCCTCAAGCACCCGCGCCGCGGCCCGCTCGGCGCCGTCGAGCGCCGGCGGGGGCGGCATGGGGAGCTCCAGCACGGCCCGGACGGCGCCGCCGACTCGCCCGGCCCGCACCTCGGCGTTGCCGACGTGGACACAGGCCAGGTAGCGCGGCAGCTCGGCCACCATCACCGGGTACTCGGGGAAGTCGCCGCGCTCGGTGTAGACCAGCGGCGTCCCGGCGCCGATGGCGTCGGTGACGATGCCGTACCCCGGCTTGGTGACCACCGCGTCGGCGGCGCCGACCAGGTCGGGGTAGCCGAGCCCGAGCGCCTCGAGGCGCCCATCGGGCAGCTCGTCCGGCAGCAGCCAGCGCAGCCCGGCGTCGCCCTCCAGCTCAGCGCGCGACAGGCCGGGGAGCCCGATGCCGCCGAAGGTGACCAGCACGGCGGGCCGGCCGTCGAGCCCGAGCCGGCGCCGCGCCTCGGCGCGCTCCACCCGGGGCCGGCGGGCCACCATGCCGATCGCCTCGCGCACCGGGAAGGCCTCCAGGCCGGCGGCGAAGGGGAGCTCCAGCAGCCGGCCCACCGAGGCGTAGGCGGCCGCCGCCCGCGCCGCCGAGCCGGCCAGCGACGGCTGGCGGACCGAGAGGTGGCGGTAGATCCAGTCCCAGGAGAAGTTGCCGAGCGCCAGCGAAGGCAGCCCGGCGCGCGCCGCCGCCTCGAACGGCAGCGCCGGGACGTCGCCCAGCACCGCCTTGGCGCCGCAGCCGCGCAGGAAGTCGACCTCGGCCCCCACCCGCGCCTCCCAGCTCGCCTCGAAGGCCCGGCAGGCCGCGGCCGTGGCCGCCTCGTCGAACTCGAGCGCATCGCGCTGCACCAGGCCGACGTCGACCTGCTGGTGGCGCACGGTGAGCGGCGCCGAGACGGCGCGCCGCACCAGCCGCTCCGGGAGGGTGCCGACCAGGGTGATGGGCAGCGCTGGGGCCCGGGCGCGCACCGCGGCCAGCACCTCGCAGAGGCGGGTGGCATGGCCGAAGCCGTGGCCGGAGACGTAGGCGACCAGCATGGGCTTCACTCTCGCACGGCTCCCCCCGGCCTCACTTCGGCCACCACCTCGACCGGAAGTACCAGGAGGTCCCGGCGGCGATGAGCGCCATCCCCGCGAGCGCCGCGGGATAGCCGTAGCGGAAGTGGAGCTCCGGCATGAACTCGAAGTTCATGCCGTAGATCCCCGCGATCAGCGTCAAGGGCATGAAGAGTGCCGAGATCATGGTGAGCTGGCCGAGGCGGCGGTTGGTCTTCTCCTGTTGGAGCGCCTCGTGTCGCCCCTGGAGCTCGCCCAGGCGCCGATCCAGGCGGTCGACGGTGCGATCGGTCGCCCGCATGTTCTCCACCGCGACCTGGAAGGTCTCCCCGATCTGGCTCAGCGGCAGGGCGGCTTGCCTGCTGACCTTGAGGACCTCGAGCACCGCGAGTTCCTCCTCGACCACTCCGCCGAGAGCCAGCACCCGGCGCTTCAGGGCCAGGATCTCCTCCAGCCGGACGCTCTGCGGGCTCGAGTCCGTCCGGTCGGCGAGGGAGTCACCGGCTCCCCGGAGCGTGGCCACGTGGCGGCGCAGCCGGCTGGAGTGGACCAGGGCGAGGGCCGCGACCACCCCCGCGGTGGTCGGCTCGGGGAGCTTGAACCTCCCGACCATGGCATCGTCGAGCCGGAGCGAGCCGCCGGCCTCGTCGTGCATGGTGATCACCAGCCGCTCGAGGCAGAGGCAGCCGAAGTGATCGTGCTCCCTGGCCTGGTCGCCCGCCGGCACCGGGTAGGCGAAGAAGACCGATCCGGCCAGCGGGAGGATCCTCGTCTCGTCGGCGCCGACCTGCATGAGGTCGACCAGCCCTGGATCGAGCCCCAGGGCCGCCAGCCACTTCACGACGGGCTCCGCCGACTCGCTGGCGAGGTCGATCCACCGGGTCCCCTCCCCCGCTCGCCATGCGGCGACCGCCGCGGCCTCGGACTCCGGCCGCATGGCGCCGCCGGGCTCGAGCTTCAGGCATGTGACCTTCACGACGTACCTCCCTGTCGAGAGCCTTCACGCGTGCGCGCCGCGGGTGGCCGGCGGCTCATCCGCCCAAGGCGATGGTGAGCCCCACCAGCGCGCTCCCGAGCAGGACCATGGCCAGCCCGAGCAGCCAGGGCCTGAGACCCGTCGACTTCCCCAGCCCGTACCCGGCGATGAACAGGCTCGCCACCGCCACCCCGTTGGAGATGCGGAGGGCCCGCGCGGCGTCCTCGACGAGCAGGAAGGGGATGGTGGGCGGGAAGGTGGCGAGCACCACCAGGAGGCAGGAGGCCGCCGCGCCTCGCAGGTCGGCGGAGGCGAGGCCCAGGCGAGGCGACTCCGGGGCGTCCCGGATGCGCGCCACCATCCGGTCGGCCTCGGCCTCGCTGGAGCCGGCCGCCAGCTCCACGGGCAGCACGGCCAGGACGATGGCGCGGGCCGTGGCCGGGTCGGCGGCACGGATCCCCTGCAGCACGAGGGCCCTGCGGGCGCTCCCGGCCACCGAGACGATCACGTACATCACGCCGTCGACGAGCCCCCAGGCCACGTTGCAGGCCAGGGCGGTGACCAGCATCTGCCTGACGTCCTCCCGGCCGCTCTCCGCGACGCTCATGGCGCCGGTGAAGGTCAGGACCATGATGAGGCCGAAGATGATCTCGGAGAACCGGTCGACCGGGTCGAGGGCCCGCTTCTGGTAGTCGCCGACGACCTGGAGGGCGCGCGCCGCCAGCGGGGACGGTGCGGCGCTAGAGGGTGTGCTCATGGCGCTCATGGTTCCGGGAGTCTAACCCGGGCGGGTCAGCCAGCCCCAGCCAGCCCGACCGAGAGTTCCGCGCCGCGGACCATGGTCCGCGGTTCGGCCGGGGCCGGGACGGGATCGATCTTGCCTTGGGTCCGTCTTGGGCGCCCAAAGTTGCGAAGGGGGGATCACGTCCGGGTGCGACCGCGCTACCCTCCCCGCCCATGAACCGCCGCGCCATCTTCGTCCTGATCGCCACCTTCGGCGCCGCCCTCGCGGTGATGCTCTGGCTGGTGGCCGAGATGCGGACCGCCGCCGGCTCTCAGGGCGAGAGCGCCGCCACGATCCCCGGCAGCCGCTCGCAGCCCGAGCCGCGGGCGAAGTAGCCGCGCTCCGACCGCTCCGCAAGCTCGGCGAAGGGGTTCTCCTCCGGGTTGACGTCGACCAGCGCCGCGCCCCGCTGGAAGGCGATCCGGCCGATCTGCATGGGCAGGTTGGTGGCGCCGCTGGTCCCGACCACCAGCAGCAGGTCGGCGGCGCCGGCCGCCCGCAGCGCCGAGTCCATCGAGTAGTTCTCCTCGTCGTAGCACTCGTCGAACCAGAGCACGTGGGGGCGCAGCCAGCCGCCGCAGCGCGGGCAGGTGAGCGCGGCGCGGTCCCCGGCGGAGAGCGGCGCCTCCTTGACCCGCTCGCCGAGGTCGGGCTGGTCGATCCTTCCCAGCCCGCACTCCGCCGCGCAGCGCACCCAGGCGGCGTCGCCGTGGATGGCGAAGACCCGCTTCGACCCGGCGCGCCGGTGGAGGCCGTCGATGTTCTGGGTGACGAGGGTGAAGCGCTCGCCGAGCGCCCGCTCCAGCCTCACCAGCGCGGCGTGGCCGGCGTTGGGCTGGGCGGCCCGGCAGACGCCGAAGCGGTAGAGGTACCAGCGCCAGACCTCCTCCGGCCTCCGGTCGAACATCTCCCGGGTGGCCATCTCCTGGGGCAGGTAGTTCTTCGAGCCGACCACCCAGTACCCCTCGCTCCCGCGGAAGGTGGGGATGCCGCTCTCGGCCGAGATGCCGGCCCCGGTCAGGGCCACCACCCGCCCCCGCGCCACCCGGATCTCCTCGAGGATCTTCGCCAGCTTCGGTTCCATCCCGGCAGGATATCGTCCCGGGAGCCGATGGTGTGAATCCGCCGGGCCGGTTGGCGGCATCCAAGCTGGTGAACCGGTCATCCTGGCCGGAGAGGAGCAGGACGACATGGAGATCAACGAGATGTTCGTGGCCCTCGGCATCCCGCTCGGCGCCTTCTCGATGGCGGTCGCCATCGTGGCGCTGGTCGGCTACTTCAAGCAGCAGGAGCGCAAGCAGCGCGCCGAGCTGATCCGGCTCGCCCTCGAGAAGGGCCAGGCCTTGCCGGCCGGGCTGCTCGACTCGCCCCTCCCGGCCCGCAACGATCTCGCCAACGGCATCCAGACCATCTTCCTCGGCGTGGGGCTGAGCGCCTTCCTCTGGATCTTCAAGCCCGAGAAGCCCATCTGGGCGGTGGGGCTGATGATCGTGATCTTCGGCCTGGGCAAGCTGGCGTCCCACGCGGCCACCTCCCGCACGCCTCCGGCGCCGGGCGGCCCCGCGGCCTGAGGAGCCGACCGGACCTGATGGCGGCCTCCGACACCGAGCTGGTGGCGCGCGTCCTCGCCGGGGACGATCGACGGGCCTTCGCCGAGCTGGTGAGCCGCCACCAGTCGGTGGTGCGCGGCCTGCTGCGCCGGCTCACCTCCGGGGACGCCGCCCTGGCCGACGACCTGGCGCAGCAGGTCTTCGTGACCGCCTGGCGCAAGCTCGCGTCGTGGCGCGGCGACGCCAGGCTCTCCACCTGGCTCTACCGGATCGCCTGGAACGCCTGGTCCTCGCAGGCCCGGCGCGCCCCCCCGGTGGAGCCCCCGCCGCCGGACCCGGTCCGCTCCACCGAGGAGGCCGTGCTCGACCACCGGGACCTGGTCCGCGCCCTGGCCACCCTGCGGCCGGAGGAGCGGACCGCCCTGGCCGTCACCTACGGCCAGGAGCTGACCCACGAGGAGGCGGCCGACCTGCTCGGCTGCCCCGTCGGCACGCTCAAGACCAACGTGCTGAGAGGCAAGGAGAAGCTCCGGCGGCTGCTGGCGCCCGGGCTGGAGGAGACGGCATGACCACCGATCCGATCGACCGGCTGCTGGAGGCCCAGGCGGCCATCCCCGATGGCGGCTTCACGAGGCGCGTCATGGCCGCGCTGCCGCCCGCGCGCGCCGTCCCCCGCCCGCTCGAGGCCTGGCTGCTGGCGCTGGCCGCCGGCCTGGTGGCCGCGGTGCTGGCGCCGGAAGCCGCCGGGCTGGGGCGGGCGCTGGCGGACGGCTCGGCCGGCCTGGCCGGCCTGGCGCTGGCCCTCTCCGGGAGCGCCGGCCCCACGGCGGCCCCGCCCACCCTGCTGGCCGCCGCGCTCGCCCTCGGCGTCGCCGCCGTCGGCTCCTGGCTGGTGGCCCGGCCGCACTGATGGTCGCTCCACCGGCCCGGCCCGCCGTCCCGGTGGCGTCCCGGGCCCGGCGCGATTAGGTGAGAGGCATGTCCAGCGCCCTCACCGATGGCATCCGCGTCGAGGTCCGCAGCGACTTCCGCCCCGACCGCTCCGAGCCGCGGCAGCGCCGCTGGCTCTTCACCTACACCGTCACCATCCGCAACGAGGGGACCGCGCCGGCCCGCCTGGTCTCGCGGCGCTGGGTCATCACCGACGGCGCCGGGCAGCGCGAGGAGATCGAGGGCGACGGGGTGGTGGGGCGCCAGCCGCGGCTCGAGGCCGGGGAGGCGCACCAGTACACCAGCTTCTGCGTGCTCCCCACCAGCCACGGCTCGATGAGCGGCAGCTACCGGATGGTGCGCGACGACGGCACCCGCTTCGACGCCGAGATCGCCCCGTTCTCCCTGGTGGTGCCGGGGACCCTCAACTAGCGACCCCGGCGCGCCGCGCGCCCGCGCGTCGCTACCAGTACTTCTCCACGTGGATCTGCCCGGGGCGCCCCTTCTCGTGGACCAGGAAGCCCTGGCCGGTGAGCAGCCTGGTCATGTCCTCGGTCATGAGCGGGCTGCCGCAGAGGAAGACGTGGGTGTCGGCCGCCAGCGGCCTCTTGCCGAAGGCCTTCTCCAGCGCCCCGCCCTCCCAGAGCGACTGGACGTAGCCGGTGGCGCCGCCCCACGCGGTCGGCTCGTCCTTGGGGCGGCTCACGATGGGGAGGTAGGTGAAGTTCGGGCAGACCCGGGCCAGGGTGGTGAGCTCGGCGGTGTAGCCGAGGTCCCAGGAGTGGCGCGCACCCGACAGCACGGCGAAGCGCCGCTTCGGGTTGGCGGTGATCCCGGTCCGCAGCATGCTCATGTAGGGGGCCAGCCCGGTCCCGGTGGCCACCATCACCACGTCCTGGTCGGCCGGCACCTCGGCCAGCGTGAAGAGCCCGGTGATCTTCGGCCCCAGCCAGAGCTTCTGGCCGGGCTGGAGCGCGAAGAGGCGCGGCGTCAGCTCGCCGGAGCGGACCAGCGTCACGAAGAGCTCGAGGTGCTCGCCCGGCAGCGACGGCGAGGCGATGGAGTAGGCGCGCCGGATGAACCGCTCCGGGTCGGCCCCCGGCTCCTCGGGATCGGCCAGGGGCGTGCGCGGCGCGGCGGCCGGCAGCCCCACCACCGCGAACTGGCCCGACTGGAAGATGGGCACCGGGCCCGACTCGGGGGTGATGCGCAGCACCATCAGCCCGGGAGCGAGGTCGATCCGCTGCGTCACCACGGCGTTGAGCTCGATCTTCTTCACCTGGCGGCTCCCTTCTCGAGGCCCATCTCGGCCAGCAGGTGGTCGGCGCGGGCCACCTCGGTGAGGTACCAGAGCAGGTAGCGGCTGTCGACCTGGATGGAGCGGGTCGAGACCGGGTCGTAGAGCAGGTCGGAGGCGACGCTCTCGTAGGTGCCGTCGAAGAGCAGGCCCGCCAGCCGCCCGCGGGCGTCGAGCACCGCCGAGCCGGAGTTGCCGCCGGTGGTGTCGACGGTGGAGAGGAAGTCGACCGGGACGTCGCCCAGCCTCGGGTCGGCGTAGCGATCCCCGGAGCGGTCGGGCCGGGCCTTGAGCAGCTCGCGCATGGGCCCGGGCACGTCGAACTCGGCGTCGCCGGGGCGGTCCTTCTCGAGGACGCCGGCGAGGCGCGACTGGGCCGTGTAGATGACGCCGTCCCGCGGCGCCACCCCCTTCACGGTGCCGTAGGTGACGCGCAGCGTGGAGTTGGCGTCGGGCGCCACCAGCCCGCCGGCCTTCTCCAGCAGCGCCGCGGCGTAGACCGGCGCGTACCTGCTCCTCGCCCCGGCCCGGGTCTTCTCGGCCTCGCGCAGCTGCTCGCCGAGCGGATCGAGCGCCGTGGCCAGCGCCACGAAGCTGTCGCCCGGCGCCGCCTCGGCCGGCGGCTTCTCCAGGAGCGCCATGCGCACCGCCTTGTCCCCCAGCCTGGTCCCGGCGTAGAGCCGGTCGAGGTAGGCGTCGATGGCCGTGCCAGCCGCGCCGGGTTCCTGCCCAGGGGCCAGCCCGACGGCCGCGTCGAGCGGCGCGATCCGCTGCCCGGCCGGGAGCGCCGCCGCCTCGACCAGCGCGTAGCGGAGCAGGGCGCGGTCGGCGACCGGATCGTAGCTCTTCTCCAGCCGCTCCATCCCCTCGCGCAGGCGTGACCAGTTGCGCTGCTGGTACTCGGCCTCGCGCTCGGCGTCGGGCTTGCCCCGCTCGGCCGCCAGCCGCACCCCGGTGCGGGCCGCGCCCAGCAGCGCCGACTGCCCCAGGAGCGAGGAGAAGACCGCGTCCCGCTCGCGCGTCTTCTCCCGCTCCGCCTGCAGCGCGTCGAGCCGGGCGATGGCCTGGCCGTAGGCGGCCTGGCGCTTCGGGTCGGCGGCGATCCAGGCCAGCAGCGCCTGCTCGCTGGCCTGCCTGCTGGCCAGCAGGCCGGACTTCTTCGCCCCCTCGAGCACGCCCTTGGCCTTCTTCATCGAGTTGGCCAGGCCGCGGATGCGCGGGTTGACCTTGATGGCCGTCTCCTTCGAGCCGGCCGAGAGCTTGTCGAGCAGCGCCAGCAGCTCGGTGTTGCGCCGCACCGTGCGCGGGTAGCTCCACTCCAGCTGCTCCTTCACCTGCCGGGCCGGCTGCAGGCGCGCGGTGCGACCCGGGTAGCCGGCCACGATGACGAGGTCGCCCTCGGAGGCCCCCTGCGTCGAGACGGCGAGCCAGTGGGCCGGGCGGAAGGGCACGTTCTCCCTGGCGTACGGCGCCGGCTTGCCGCCCGGCGCGACGTAGGCGCGGTACATGGAGAAGTCGCCGGTGTGGCGGGGCCACATCCAGTTGTCGGTCTCGCCGCCGAAGTTGCCGACGCCGCTGGGCGGGGCGAAGACCAGCCGGAGGTCCTGCAGCTCGAGCTGGCCGATCTCGAACCAGCGGGCCCCCTCGAAGAAGGAGCTGACGGTGCAGCGCAGCCCGCCCTTCTCGCAGGCGGCGGTCCGCGCCTTGACCCGCTGCTCGATGAGCCGGGCCCTGGCCAGGTCACCACCGGCGGCGTCGAGCTTGCCGGTGATCTCGGCGGTCACCTCGGCCACCTGGACGGTGACGAAGGCCTTGGACCCGGGTCCGTTCCAGAGCTCCTCGGCGCGGGTCCTCGCCAGGTAGCCCTCCTTGAGGAGGTTCCGCTCCGGCGTCGAGTTGAACTGCAGGGCGCCGATGGTGCAGTGGTGGTTGGTGACGATGAGCCCGTCGGGCGAGATGAAGGAGGCGCTGCAGCCGCCCAGGCTGATGATCGCGCCCATGGGCTGGCCGGTCAGGTCGGCGAAGGCCCTGGGATCTCCCTGGAAGCCGAGGGCGGTGAGCCGCGGGGCCAGCGCGGGGATCTGCTGCGGCATCCACATCCCCTCGTCGGCGCTGGCGGAGGCGAGCAGCAGGACGGGGAGCAGGAGGAGCGGCTTCTTCACGAGGAGTCCTTTCGCGCGGTGCAGGAGCGAGAGGAAACCATGACGCGGGGTGGCAAGCCAAGTCCGGAACGCCCCGGGAGAGGCGAAGCGTCTACTTGCGCAGCAGCTCGTCGAGCAGCTCCTGCTGGGTGACGATCTTGTGGCGCAGCATGATGCGCAGCAGGGCCGCGGCCACCTGCGAGGGCTTGACCGGCAGGGCCACGTCTTCCTGGCCGGCCGCCAGCCGCTCCAGCGCGTCGAGGATCACGACCTCCTTCGGCGTCAGCGCCCGCAGGGCGATGCGCCCCTCGACCGCCTCCTCCTCCAGCACCACCTCGGTGACGGTGGTCGGCGGGATGGGGTGCGGCGCGGGGCGCGGCACCGGGGTGAAGGTGGGCCTGGCGGTGGACGGCGCCACGGCCGGGAAGGTGCCGGTCTGGCGTGGCGCCGAGGCCGGCGGTGCTACGGCCGGGTGCGTGCCGGTCTGCAGCGGCCTGGCGGCCGGCGGCGCGGCCGGCGGCGGCGGTTTCAAGGGGAGCGGCGTCAGCTCCAGCTCCTCGGCGGTGTCGCGGTGCGAGAAGCCACCGCGCGGGACCGAGCCGAGCAGGTCGCTGCGCGCGTCGTAGCCCGGCTCGCCGGGGGGCCGCTGGCCGCCCTGGCGCGGCCCGCGCTCCATCTGCTTCTCGAGCAGGTCGCTGTCCCCGCCGCCGAACGGGTCGGCCAGCGGCGGCAGGAACTCGCCGCTCACTTCGGTGTCGAGCGAGATGGCCTCGAGCGGCTGCTGGGTGGTCGAGGGGAAGTGGGCGCGGATGGCCTCGGCGATCTCGCGGTCGCCGCCGATGCAGACCTTGACCCGCTTGTTGAAGCGGAAGCGCAGCTCGTCGGCGATGCCGAGGTTGGTCGGGTCGGCCATGGCCACCGTGAGGGTGGAGTGGTCGGTGGCCATGGGGAAGACGTTGTGGCGCTCGGCGAACTCCCGCCCCACCAGCTTGAGCGCCGCGTCGAGCGAAGACTGGTCGAGCTTGCCGAGCCGGGCCACCTCGAACCCGAGCTTGCGGGCCAGGGCCTGCACGATGGTCGCCTCGGTGGTGAGCTTGAGGTCGAGCATGGCCTGCCCGATCCGGCCGCCCCACCGGCGCTGGTGACCCAGCGCCGACTGGAGCATGGCCTCGTCGATCACGCCGGCATCGATGAGCAGCTCTCCCAACCGCTTCTTGGACGACATCGGCCTCAATGTAACCCCGCGCCTTGGCCGGGTCGAGTCAGCGACCGTCCTGACCCTCTCGCGGGGGGACACCGGCTGATATCTGGGGACGCGACGAGCCTACTTGGCCCCCTCGCCGCGCGTGGCGATGGCCAGGCGCTGCAGTCCGAGCCGGCGCGCCAGGTCCATCACCGCCACCACCCGGCCGTGCGCCACGCCCTCGTCGGCCTGCACCAGCACCAGGGTGTCGGGGTTCTTCTCGGCCGAGGCCGTGAGCATGGAGCGCAGCTCCGGCTCGTCCACCACCTTGCCGCCGATCACCACGCGCCCGTCGGAGAGGATGGCGATGGAGAGGTCCCGCGCCGCCACCGAGTCCCCCTTCCCGCCCTTGGGCAGCGTCACCTTGAAGCCGCCCTTGTCGGCGCCGGACTCGGTGATGGCGGTGGTGGTCACCATGAAGATGATGAGCAGCACCAGGAAGATGTCGGTGAGCGGCGTGATGTTGATGTCGGCGAAGATGGCGCCTTCGGCGTCGCCCTCGCCCTCCTGGGCTCCTCCGCTCGGGCCTCCCATCGCCATGGTCAGCCCTCCCCGCCGGCGGCCCGCGCCGGGGCGCCCGCCTTCAGCGCCGGCAGCAGCTCCCGCACCAGCTCCAGGTACTCCTCGGTGAGGAGGCGGAGCTGGAGCGTCAGCTTCTGGGCGTGGGTGTTGAGCAGGTTGAAGAGCACCACCGCCAGCACCGCCACCGCGATGCCGGCCGCGGTGGTGATGAGGGCCTCGGAGATGCCGGCCGACACCACGGCGAAGCCGCCCTGCCCGGTGTGCGCCATGTCGTGGAAGGCGTTCATGAT
>Ga0315271_10000490_pt1 | contig 21824 bp, 17 predicted proteins | sample C3_top_MG_FD_204664 | JGI IMG/M metagenome (GOLD analysis project Ga0315271, IMG submission 204664) | Sediment microbial communities from Yellowstone Lake, YNP, Wyoming, USA - C3_top | ecosystem: Environmental > Aquatic > Freshwater > Lake > Sediment | place: USA: Wyoming | collected 2017-08-01
AAGGAACTTGCCACCCGTCCGCGTAGTTAACTGGTTCACAATTCAGGCCGCCTGCTCTTGGAGGCGGCCGGAGCAAAGGACATGCGATACTCGAAACGTCTAACTGGACTGCTCCTCGGCCTCGCGGCGGTGCTCGCCGTGCGTTCGGCCGGAGCACAGGCGCTCCCTGCCGGCTACGCCGGCAAGGCCGAGTGCCTCTCCTGCCACGAGAAGGACCTCGGGCACATCAGCAACACGGGACATGCAAAGCGGATCCTCGAGGAACCGCGTACTGCGGTTGAGAAGCTCGGGTGTGAGGCCTGCCATGGCCCCGGGAAGGCCCACGCCGAGTCCGGCGGAGAGGAGCGTGGTGGACTGATCGCCTACACCAAGAAGCCGTCGTCCGCTCTCGCGCGGAACACGGCTTGTCTCCAGTGTCACGAAAAGTCCAACCAGCTCAGCTTCGAAAGCAGCGTGCATGCACGGCGCGATGTGACCTGCGCCTCCTGCCACAGTGCCCACAATCCCGCCTCGGTCAAGGGCCAGTTGAAGACCACGACCGAGATGGAAACCTGCTTCTCGTGCCACAAGGATGTCCGCTCCAAGACCCTGCGGACCTCGCACCACCCGGTGCGCGAAGGCAAGATGGGCTGCGCGAGCTGCCACAACCCGCACGAGGGCAACCGCCCGAAGATGCTCAAGGCCGAGACGGTCAACGAGCTCTGCTACCAGTGCCACGCCGAGAAGCGCGGCCCATTCCTCTTCGAGCACGCACCGGTCAGTGAAGATTGCGCCTCGTGCCATGACACGCACGGCTCCAATCACAACCGGATGTTGAAGCAGAAGATGCCCACGCTGTGCTGGAACTGCCACCTGACCGGCTCGGGCCATTTCGGGTCCGGCGATAATTATTCCACCGAAAAGGGCGTGACCACGGCACCACTCGGAGCTATTTCAGGCTATCCCACGGTCAACAATCGGTTCGTCGGGAAGGCCTGCGCCAAGTGCCACATCAACATCCACGGCTCCAACTCGCCCTCGGGCGCATTCTTCGTGAGGTAACCCATGAAACGAGCAATGAAGGTTTCAGCGTTCGTCGCCATGGGAATCCTTGTGGCGAGCTCGAATGCCAAAGCACAAACCGCCCCAACGAGCACCAGTGGCGGCAAGGCCGTTGTCGGCGTGCAGACCCATACTGATGTCACGTCGTCGAAATTCACCGAGTACCGGTCGGTGCCGAAGGGGGTGTACGTCCCGTTCTTGAACCTCTTCGCGAATAGCAGCAGCCTCAACTTCAGCTTGTACGGGAGCAATGTGTCCCAGTCGGACCAGCGCTACTTCGGCGGGCTGAAGGCTGGCGGAATGGCCCTCAAGTACGACTACAACCAGATCCCGCATAACATGGGCAACGACGGCCATGCCATATTCGCCGAGACCTCCCCTGGCGTCTGGACAGCAAGCCAGACGTTGCGGCAGACGCTTCAAACGGCGAACGACACGAAACTACCGACGTCGGCTCGGACGTATGACTTCTACGCCACGCTGTTCGCGCCCACCCTCGCCTCAACCAATCGGGTGGATGTGTCCGGCGTCCGCAAGACGACGAGTATGGAGCTGAATTTTGGCCAGCACCTCCCGTTCGACGTCACGCTCGCGTACAAGAACGAGTTGAAGACCGGATACCGTGGGCTCGGAGGCGGAAACTTCCGCGGCTCCACGAGCCCTGTGTACGAGGTCGCACTCCCGCTGGACGAATTGACGCACGACCTCGCCCTGCGGCTGGGGTACAAGTTCAACGCAGGCAACCTCTACGCGTCCTTCAGTCGGAACATCTACGACAATCGGGCCGAGACGCTGACGATCGACAACATGCTGCAAGCGGTCGATGCGGTGCAGACTCCCGCGGCCGGCGCGACGCCGGCCTTGGGCAATGCCGCGCGTGAGCGCTTCGTGATGGCCCCGGACAACGCGGCGAATACGGGAACCGCAGGTTTCGTGTTCAAGATCCCGCTGCAGACTCGCATTAGCGGGAGTGTGGCGCTCTCCACCAGGACGCAGGACGCGCCATTCTATGCGTACGCCTTGAACACCGCGGTGTTCACTCCCGCTGGCAAACCGGCCAACGCCGTCGCGACACTACCACAGGCGTCGTATGGTGGTAAGGTCAACACGACACTGATCAACTTGGCACTCTCGACCAGGCCGCTCGAGGGGCTGTATCTCCGGGCGCAGTACCGCAAGTACGACCTGACAGACAACTCGAACAAGTTTGTCAGCACCGGCGATATGTCCCAGGCCCAAAGCCAGTGGAACGTCCTGACTCCTACCGTCGAGGACCCGTACGGCCAAGGAACGGCCAACGCTTACGACTACAAGACCGAGCGCTTCACCGGCACGGCGAGCTACAACTTTGGCCCCCTCACCATCGAAGGCCAGTTCCGCAGCGGTCAGCTTGAACGGACCAATCGCGAGGCACTTTCTGGCAAGGAGACCGGCACGGGAGTCACTGCATTGTTTCATGCCAACGAGTGGCTGGCGTTCCGCGGAACCTATGACCTGGCCAAGCGGACCGCTGTCGGCGAGACGGTCTATGGATACCAGATGGACGAGGCCGACTACAACACCACACGCACGGGCTTGCAGCTCGATCTCACCCCAGCATCAGGGCTGGACTTGAGCTTCGCCTATTTCCGTCGCGATGTGGATTACAACAAGGACAACATTCGGCCCAACCGGACCGTGGTGGTCAGTGGCGCCCCGAAGCCGGGGATCGTTCCCTTCGCCGATACGCCGAGCGGGTTGCTCTCGGCGAAGTACGACAGCTGGACCGGTGAATTGAACTACTCGCCCAACGCACGCCTCGAACTGGGTGTCTATTACACCTACGAGAATGACCTCAATACGAACCAGTGGTCGACGACCAGCGGCGACACCCTCGCCAACAAGCTCACCTACGCGAACGGCGACCAGGGCGACACCTTCGGCGCGAACGCGACGTTCCACTTCGTGCCCGAGAAGCGGACGTTCCTGCTGAACGCCTCGAGCCAGAAGATCAATGGCCTCGCGGATATCACGGCCAGGGAATCGGGGTCGTTCTACAAGCCCGGCCGTACCACGCTGATTCCGGCCGGTCAAGGCGGTGCGGCGGATATCACCGACTGGGATGACACCCAGATCACAACCCTGGTGGCCCAGTTCAACAACGAGCTCGGCAGGGACTGGATGCTCACGGTCGGATACCGGTACGACAAGTACGAGATGAATGACGCGTACAAGGCCAACAGCAACTTGATGCCTGTGAGCCTCGTCTTCCTGATGAAGCCGAACGACGGGTCATACAACGCCAGTACCGTCTACTTCCAACTGAACCACAGCTTCTAACACAGAGCTGACCAACTGGATGGGGCCCCCGCAGAGCGAAAGCTCTGCGGGGGTCTTGTCTTACGACCCTCGGCGCAACTCTTCGATATGCCGGTTGATCTGGTAGCGGGTGAGCACATTGTCCGGCAGCATCGCTGCGCCGGTGATCAGTCCCACGCACTCCGCCGCACCGCAGTGGCAGTCGAATGCTTCCGCCATCTGCCATTCCGTCGACGGATAAAAGAAGGAGAGTTCATCTCCCACATCGATATCACGGATCGCGGTCAATGCGAGCGCGGTGGTGTCGAAGAAGACGTTTGGCACGCAGGAATGATTGAGGTAGGTGAACGGACCGAGATCGTCGATGTGCGTGCTGACGCCGACCTGAACACTGAATCGGTTGGCTTCCACTGTTTCGCGATGGCCTGTGATCGTCGCCACCACGGTGCCTGCGGCGAATGCGCGCATAGCCACGACATGCCGCCCTTTCCGTTCGTCGCCTTGGACCACAACGGGAGCGTGCGTCGCCGAGGCGACTTCGGTCATACCGCACCCGCCGTTGCCCGGACCGTGACCGAGGTACCGGGCGTACCGCGTACGATTCCCCGACACGCCGCCGCGCCACAGTGGCACTCGAACGGCTCGCTCTGTTCATTCAGCATCGTGGTGTAGTCAAGGGTGAGCTCTTCGCCCGCCGCGATGTCGCGCCGGGCCACCACATCGAGCCCCAGATACACGGTGTTGGGATCGCAGGAATGGTTCTGCGGCGACCATCCCAGTGGATCCTCATCCCACAGGGCATACACTTCGGCGCTCAATGGAACGGCGTAGCGGCGAAACGCAAGTTGTTCCAGAGGTGGCCAGGTGCGCTCCACGTGGTGACGTGTCACCAGACGGTGCGCCCGGCCCTCGCCGCGGAAGAGCACGTCGCCCACCGAGATCGGATGGGTCGCAATGATGCCGTACCCCGACACGCTGCTGCCTCGCATGGCATACCGACTTTGCCGGCGTCGGTGGCGAGCCAATCCCTCTGCAATGATCAGCTCGGCGAAGCCGGCCTGTCCGACGCCGTCGTGCATCAGGATGTAGTCGGTGGACCCTTCATAGCCGTCGCGGTAGAACACGGAGCAAGTGAAATTGATGTCGAGAAAGAAGAGCTCACCTCTGGCATTCATTCGGAAATCGAGACGGGCATAACCAACGCCGCCGAACGCCGAGAACACCCGGCGTGCCGCATCCTGAAGTTGGAGCGAGAGTGTGGCGTCGGGCACTGGCACATTCGCAGAGGGGTGGAGTTCCGAGGTTTTCAAGGCGTAGGTCTTGTACTGATACCCCTCGGGAAAGCGAAACTCGACCGGCGCGAAGCAACGGCAGGGACCGACGCCTTCGGGGTTCGCCAGCACCAGCACGGTGAACTCCCGACCATCGACAAATTCCTCCACCAGCAGTTCGTCGTACTCGTCGAGGGTGGCACGGACCTTTTCCAGCAGTTCGGTCTCGTCGTGCACCAGCGAGTGGTCGTCAACGCCGAGACTATCGCCAGCATGCGACGGCTTGACGAAGAGTGGAAAGGTGAGATTCGCCGCTGCGGCATGGGCCTCGGCCACGTCGTGCACCAGGGCGTGGGCGGGTGTGCGAACGTCGGTCGTGAATGCGACGTATTTCATCAGCGGCTTGGAGGGGTCGTAGAGATGGGCCGGCGGGCCGCTGTACGGGAGATTGAGCAGGTCGAGTGACTGGATCACGTCGATCGACGGCACATCCCAGTCGAGATAGCCTTCACACAGGTTGATGAAGATGTCATAGTCTTGATGCGACAACTGCTTGAGTTGCCTATACGTCGTCAACTTGTTCAGGGCGATGTGATCAACGGTGTGGTCTGGCAGCAGCGTCGAGAGATCGCGCGGGGGGTCGTAGTGCCGATAGTCGACGGTGGAGGTGGTGTAGTCCGGCTGCAGGACGCAGATCTTCATGACGCAATAGCGGGGGCGAACACCGCACGGTCGGCGAGCGCGTCGTCGAGGATCGCGCGCACCACCTGACTGAACGACCCATCACTGAACCGGAGGATTGCGCCGATCGAGGTGTAGTTCTCGTCTTCGGATATCCCGCACTGCGCATTCACCTCCAGCACATAAAACTTCTTGCGGGCGGTGTCGTAGCGAAGATCGACCCGACCATACCCCCGGCCCCCCACTGCGGCGTAGGCGTCCCAACTGATGCGGCTGATCGTCTTCGCCAGCGAGGTCGGTGCCGCGGCGTACTGCCAGAGACTCTCCTGCTCGCCAACGGGGGTCTCGCGCTCGTAGATCTCCCAGAGTCGATCGAACGAGAGAAACTGCTCGGTCGGTGGCAGCTTCTCGTGAAAGACCCGTTCGATCGGTGGATAGACCCGTCGCCTGGCAGGGGCATCATAGGAGCCGACAATGAACGTCGTGAATTCCCGCCCGCTGATAAACGACTCGGCGAAGACGCCGCCATCGGTGAGATTCCAGCCACGATATCCCTGGTAGAGCTGCCGTACTTCGCTGGTGAGTGCCTTCGCCGTGTGCACCACCGACTTGATGGTGATTCCCATGCTGCCTGCAGAGACCGCCGGCTTGACGATGAGTGGCGCCCCCAGCCGGTTCAGTATTCCACGGGCGCCTGCGACATCCGGAGGGACCACTTCCCAAGGCGGGGTAGGCACGCCGGCGGCATCAAAGGCCGTCTTCATCACGATCTTGGAGGTCGTCATCTCGTAGAAACGCGTGTCTGCACCGGTGTAGCAGATTCCGAGCTCATCTAACCGCCGGATGACGTCGATCCCGGGGACGTTGTTGACCTCGTCGCCGTCGCAGAGGTTGAGCACCACCGGCGTGCGGCCCTTCGAATCGCGAATGACGCGACCGATGGTGGCCTCGACATTGTCTGTGGTAACCAGCTCCCAGCGCCACTCGATGCCAAGTCCTGCGAACACCCGCGCGTATTCGCCGTGGCTCTGGCTGTAGTCGCTGTAGTAGTCGAGGTTGGGGTCGTTGGTTTCGAGATACGGTGCGAAGACCCAGACGAGTAGCGGCCCGAGAGGGAGCGCCTCTCCGGTCAGCGGGGAGGCGGTCATGTGGGGAGGATGAGGTGTGGTTGACGCGATTGCGTACAATCAATCTCAGGCATTGAATTCAACGTACTACTGCTTGGGATGATGCCGCAACCGGACATCCTTTCGATCCCCGCACCTCACTTCAGACTCGGCCAGCCGAGGACCCCTCAAGGAGTACCCGTGACCCTGCTTCGCTCGCTGTTTACGACCGTGGCGCTTGCCGGTCTCGTCTCCGCTGCCGCCGCGCAGGGGACCGCTCCTGACCATGCCTGGCCCACTACCTCGCCGGCTGCCGCCGGGTTGAATGCCATGGTGTTTGACAGCATCGACGCGGAGATCAAGGCCGGCCGCTATGGCTACGTCGACCGGATGCTGGTCATTCGCCGCGGCCGCATTGCCTTCGACGCCAGCTATGCCCACGACTATGACAAGGCCTACGGCGACTCGGCCCGAGTGACCGATGGCCTCAACGCCCACGACCCCACCAGCCCCTACAACTACTACAGCGCCTGGTGGCACCCCACCTGGCGGCGCGGCGACCTGCATACCCTCCAGTCGGTGACCAAGACGGTCACGTCGGTGATCATCGGCACTGCCGTGACTCGAGGGGAGTTCCCCAGCATCGATACGCCGGTCCTCTCCTTCTTCGACACCACCAAGGTCGCCAACATCGACGACCGGAAGCGGCGATTGACCATCCGGCACCTGCTGACGATGACCGCTGGCCTCAGCTGGAACGAGGGCCTCCCCTATGCCGATCCGAAGAACACCGGCTCGGCGATGGAGGCGAGCGCCGATTGGGTGCAATACGTCATCGACCGACCGATGGCGGGCGAGCCTGGCGCCACCTTCAACTACAACAGCGGCGCGACGATGCTGCTGGCCCACATCTTCTACCGGGCCACCGGCCTCGACATCGAGGAGTATGCATCCCGTTACCTCTTTCGGCCGATCGGCATCGAGCGCTGGTACTGGAAGCGCAGCCCGTCCGGCGTCGCCGACACCGAGGGTGGGCTCTACCTCGAGGCTCGCGACCTGGCGCGAATCTGGTACCTCTTCTCCCAAGCCGGGATGTGGAATGGGAAGCGGGTGGTGTCGGAGGAGTGGGTGCGGAGCTCGGTGACCCCGGCGGTCAAGCTAGGGAGCTCGACCAGCTACGGCTTCAAGTGGTGGCTCTACCAGAACCCCGCTGATACCTCTCGACTGGTCTGGGGCGGCTCCGGCTTCGGTGGGCAATTCCCGATGCTCTTCCCCGAGTCCGATCTCATCGTGGTCTTCAACGCCTGGAATATTCTCCCTGGACTTCCGCGCTTTCCGCAGCGCCTGATGATGGAGCGGCTCGCGAAGGCGGTGGTGACGACAAACGGCGGTGGCAAGCAATGAGCATCGACCATCGTCCCCACCGCTTATCTTCCCTATATAACTGACGCTGAAATCACCCGACCCAAGGATCTACCCTGCCGTTCTCGACCCTCAAGCTCAACCCTTCCCTCCTCAAGGGACTGAAAGAGCTCGGATTCACCCGCCCTACGCCGATTCAGGCCGAAGCCATCCCCCACGCTATGGCTGGCCGTGACGTCCTCGCCTGTGCCATGACTGGCTCGGGCAAGACGGCCGCCTTCCTCCTCCCGATCCTGCATCAGCTGATCGACAAGCCGCGCCGTACCACTCGCGCCCTCGTCCTCACGCCGACCCGCGAACTCGCGGCGCAGATCCTCGAGGACCTGAACTCGTTCGCGGTACACACCCCGATCACCGCTGCCGCCGTCTACGGCGGCGTGGGGATGGGCCCACAGGAACACGCTTTCCGCGCCGGTGTCGATGTGATCATTGCCACCCCAGGCCGGTTGCTCGATCACTTCCGCTCATCCTATGCCAGAATTCCTGGCATCGAGTATCTGGTGCTCGATGAGGCCGACCGGATGCTCGATATGGGATTCCTGCCCGATATCCGGCGCATCCTGAAGCACATCCCGGCCAAGCGGCAGACCCTCTTCTTCTCTGCGACGATGCCGCCGCCGATTGCGCAGCTGACCCGCGAGATGCTGGTGTCGCCTGCGACCATCAACCTGCAGCGCACGGCGGCGCCAGCCATCGGGATCACCCAGGCGATCTACCCGGTCCCGCAGGATCTCAAGTCGCATCTCTTTCTCGAGCTCCTCAAGCGTGGCGAAATGGACGAGGCGCTGGTCTTTACTCGTACCAAGCACCGCGCCGACCGGCTGGCGAAGTTCCTGGTGAAGCATGGCGTGGAGGCCGACCGGATCCATGGCAACCGCTCACAGGCGCAGCGCACCGCGGCACTCGCCGCGTTCAAGAACGGCAAGACACGTATCCTCGTCGCCACTGACATCGTGGCGCGCGGCATCGACATCTCCGAACTCGGCCATGTCGTGAACTTCGATGTGCCGGTGGTGCCTGAGGATTACATCCATCGCGTCGGTCGTACCGCGCGTGCCGAGGCCACAGGCGATGCCTTCACCTTTGTCTCTCCGGAAGAAGAAGAAGACCTGCGCCGGATCGAAAAGGCCGTCGGCAAGCGACTGCCGCGGGTGGTCATCCCCGATTTCGATTACAAGGCCAAGGTCGAAGGAAAGCTCGAAGTGCCCCTTGCCGAGCGGATTGCGAAGATCCGCGCCGAAAAGGCCGAGGCACGTGCGCGCACCAAGGCGAAGGAAGCGCGCCGTCAGGCGGCGGGTCAGCCCTCGACGCCCCGACCGAGTAGCGGCGGCTCCTCTTCGCGCGGTGGCTCGTCCCGCGGTGGTTCCGGGGGTGGTCGCAGCCGCGGCCCGGGGCGCTGATGCTCTACGACTTCACCGTGGCGTTGCCCAACGGCACACCAGCCACCCTCGAGCCATATCGTGGCGAGGTGCTGCTGATCGTCAACGTCGCGTCACACTGTGGCTATACCAAGCAGTACGCTGGGCTCGAGGCGCTGTACCGCAAATATCACGACCGCGGCTTCTCGGTACTTGCCTTCCCTTGCAATCAGTTTGGGGAACAGGAGCCGGGTAGCGCGGAGGAAATCGCGAGCTTCTGTTCTCTCAATTACGACGTCTCCTTCCCGCTCTTCGGCAAGGTCGATGTCAACGGCGAGAATGCAGCGCCATTGTGGAGCTACTTGAAGTCGAAGCAGCCCGGCCTGCTCGGTTCCACCGCCGTCAAGTGGAACTTCACCAAGTTTCTGGTCTCACAGAGCGGTGACGTGGTGGAACGTTATGGTTCACGAACAACGCCCGAAGATATCGAGCCGGAGATCGTCGCCCTGCTGGCCGCAGGGACAGCCACCACGTAACGGCACCAACTCGGAGGACGCCGTGACCCGATCTGTTGCTCTCACGCTCGCGCTTGCATTCAGCCTCGCAGTTTCCGCCTCTGCACAACAGAATCCCAACCCGATCCCGAAGGATCCGAGTGAGTGGCCGCAACACTCGCTCACCCGCCCCACGCCGAGCGTCGTGCTGCCAGGAGCGATGGCTTCTACGGGTGCACCATCCGATGCGGTGGTGTTGTTCGACGGCACGTCGCTCGATGCGTGGCGTACCGCCGACACGACGCTCCTCAAGCCTGCGCGATGGAGCATCGGCAATGGTGCACTTGAGGTCGCCCCCGGCACCGGCGGCATCATGACTCGGCGTCGCTTCGGCGATGTCCAGCTTCACGTCGAGTGGATGACGCCCACGCCGGCAGTGGGCGAGGGCCAGGAGCGCGGCAACAGCGGCATCTTCCTGATGTCTCGCTACGAGGTCCAGGTGCTCGACTCCTGGCACAACCCGACCTACGCCGACGGACAAGCTGGATCGATCTACGGACAATTTCCTCCCCGCGTGAACGCCGTTCGCCCGCCGGGTGAGTGGCAGAACTACGACATCATCTTTCACCGACCGCATTTCGATACCGATGGAAAGCTCACCGTCCCCGCGCGACTCACCGTCTTCCTCAATGGAGTTCTGATACAGGAAGACCAGATGCTCCTCGGTCCGACGTCAAACGCCGTCCGCACACCCTATCGTGCGCACGCCGATCAACTGCCGATTCTGCTACAGGATCACGGCGTCAAGGTGCGCTTTCGAAACATCTGGCTCCGGGAGCTTGGAGATGGTTAGAACGATGATCGTCGTGATCGGGAGCACGATCACCGGCACGATTGGTTGGGTGATCGGCAAGTCCTTTGGAATCATGACCGCCTGGATGCTCAGCGTCGTGGGCACCGCCGTCGGCGTCTACTACAGCCGAAAGTGGGCGACGGAATACCTCCCATGATCCGCGGCTAACTTCCGTCAATGCCCTGGTACCGTCCCGCCGAACGCGCGCCGACCACCTGGCTCGCGATGAAGACCGTGGTCCACCTCGTCGTCCTCTGGGGAGTAGGCCTCTACTTGCTGCCACGGGCGATCGTCATCTGGCAGCGCGACGTCGATCTTCATGCCCTCTTCTTCGAGCCGCAGCACGAGCTCGCCATCGGGGTGATGGCCGTGGCCTCTGCCATTTCATTCTGGAGCGCGATGTTGCTGGCGGTGGCCGGACGGGGGACACCGGCACGTGTGGACGCCCCGCGCCACCTGGTGATCACCGGCCCCTATGCCTGGGTCCGAAATCCGATGGTTGTCTGCGGATTGGCTCAGGGAGTTGCCGTCGCCCTCTACACCGGATCCGTCCTGATATTCCTGCTCGTGTTAGTGGCAGGAGTCCTGTGGCACCTGATCAGGCGGAAGGACGAGGAGAAAGACCTCCAGCGCGTCTTCGGCCGCAACTATGAGTTGTATCGGCGCAGCGTGCGCTGCTGGATCCCGCAACGGCGGCGCTGGGCGCCGGCTGAGCCAGAGGCCGCGATCTCCGCGCAGACGCTCCGGCAGGAAATGGGACGACAGCGTCGGCGCCGGCGGCGGCGCTAACAACTTCGCATCGGCGCCGCCCTCTTCCCCAAAGGGAATTTCGGTACCATCGTTTTAGTCCTCCCGATCCAACCCTTTGCTGGAGCGTGCCAATGCCGGCCACTAGTCCACGCACCAGCGACCCCACCGTCCGTCTCTTCGCTGCCTGGCGGCGGCTCGAGCCGCTGCCCGGTGGCAGGTGGATCTTCTCCAAACTGCTTGGACTCATCGCTCCCTACACCGGTTCGATCGGCGCACGGGTCGAGTTGCTCGAACCAGGTCATGTTCGCGTCTCGATGCGCGACCGACGCGCCGTGCGGCAACACCTCGGCTCGGTGCACGCCGTGGCGCTCGTCAACTTGGCTGAGGTGACCAGCGGACTGGCGATGCTCGGCGCCGCTGGCCCCGGGGTGCGGGGAATCGTGACCGCACTCCGCATTGAATACCAGAAGAAGGCGCGTGGCCTCCTCCGCGCCGAGAGTTTCGCAACACCCCCGGCTGTGACCGAACCGACCGACGCCGAGGTCACAGCCTCCATCACCGATACCGAGGGGGATGTCGTCGCCATCGCGACCGTGACCTGGCGGCTGGCTCCCCGATGATCGACACGCCCTTCACTCGAGCGGTCGGCGTGCGAGTCCCCCTCATCTGTGGCCCGATGTACCCCTGTTCGAATCCGGAGCTGGTTGCGGCGGTCTCCGAGGCGGGCGGTATCGGTGTGGTGCAGCCGATTTCGCTCACCTATGTCCACGGTCACGACTTCCGCGAAGGGCTCCGCTTCATCCGGTCGCTCACGGCAAAGCCGATCGGGATGAACGCCCTCATCGAACAGTCGTCCCGGAGCTACCGCGAGCGGATGGAGCGCTGGCTCACGATCTCCCTCGAAGAGGGCGTCAGATTCTTCATCACCTCGCTGGGGAATCCGCGCTGGGTGGTCGATCTCGTCGCGCCGTATGGGGGGGTCGTCTATCACGACGTCACCGAGGCGAAGTGGGCCGAGAAGGCCGTTGCTGGTGGGGTCCATGGGCTGATCGCCGTCAACAGCCGCGCCGGAGGGCACGCCGGTCGGCTCGGAGCCGAAGGCCTGTTGGCCGAGCTGCAGCGCTTCAACCTCCCGGTGGTGGCCGCCGGCGGCGTGGGTGACGAGCAGCAGTTCCGCACGATGCTCGACCTCGGCTATGCCGCCGTTCAGTGCGGTACTCGATTCATCGCGACCACCGAATGCACCGCCTCCCTCCCCTACAAACAGGCGATCCTCGACGCCGAGGCAGAGGATATCGTCCTCTCAGAGCGGATCACCGGGGTGCCCGTGGCCATCATCCGGACCCCGTATGTCGAACGGATGGGGCTCAAGGCCGGACCCGTCGCCCGGGCGCTGCTTCGGGGCCGCCGGACCAAGCACTGGATGCGGACCGCCTATGCCCTGAAGGCGCTTTGGCAGCTGAAACGTTCCTCCCTCGACGCCTCCGGGAGTACTGAGTTCTGGCAGGCGGGCCAGAGCGTCGAGGGCATCACCAGGGTGGAGCCAGCCAGCGCGATCGTTCACCGCTTCGAGGCGGCTCTGGGGGGGTGACTCTTCCGCGATTCGGTTGTCACCCCCATCTTCTATGCAGCCCCGGGATCCCTCCCGGCCCTATTCCCCCACCGCAGCTCCTTCCAATCGAGGATCCACGCATGTTCCTGAGGAACGTTCGGGTCCACGGCCTTATCCTGCTCGCGCTCGCCGCGACCGGGGTGACTGCCGCGGCAGCGCAGACCACGGGCACCATCCGTGGCACCGTCACGCAATCCGGCGACAACGCCATCCTCGCCGGAGTGCAGGTGACGGTTCGAGGCGTCGGTGTTGCTACGGTGACCAACGCCAACGGCAAGTATCTCCTGCAGCGCGTCCCGACCGGACCGCAGACGATCATCTTCAAGTGGCTCGGCTACACACCCGTGGAGAAGACCATCACCGTCTCCGCTGAGACCAACGTGGACGCCTCCCTCGAACCGAAGCCGGTGTCGCTGGCGGACCTCTCTGTCTCGGCGGTATCGCGCGAGCCGGAACGGAGCGTGCAGGCACCGGCGGCATCGACCTCGATCGAACCACGGGTGCTGCAGTCCAATTCAGCCACTGGGCAGGTCCCCTTGGCACTGGCGCAGGCGCCGGGTGTCGACATCGTCCAGAGCGGCATCAACGACTTCAACATCAACGCGCGCGGATTCAACTCTTCACTCAACCGCCGCGTGCTCACTCTGCTCGATGGGCGTGATCTGGCGATCGCCTTCCTCGGCTCCCAAGAGTGGAGCTCGATCCCGACCGCGACCGCCGATCTCGGCGCGATGGAACTGGTCCGCGGCCCCGGCTCGGCACTCTACGGCCCGAATGCGTTTGCCGGGGTCCTCAACATGACCACCGTCTCCCCGCGTGAATCGCAGGGGGCCAAGCTCACCGTGAGCGGTGGCGGGCTCTCCTCCTACCGGATCGATGGCCGCTGGGCAACGGTGTTGAGTGAGGGCCGCTGGGGTATTCGCGTGACGGGTGGATACGGCTCCAACGACACTTGGAACCGCTCCCGCACCTCGATCGACTCGGCAGGAAAATTCTCGTTCGCGCTGCGGAACGAGTACAAGGGCCACACCGACTCCATCGTCAAGGCGAGCTCACCGGAACTCGTCCCGCTCGCCGGGCAGACGCTCTCTCCGGTCGTGGTCACCGGTGGCATTCCGACTCGGGCCGAGGCCACTGGTGATCGCGACGCGATCACATCGCTGTATGGGACTGCTCGACTCGATCGCTACTTCACGTCTGGTGCCGTCGCCACGGTGGAGGGCGGCCTCTCGCAGTCGGAGAACGAAACGCTCGTCACCGGCATTGGCCGCATCCAGGTACTCAAGGGCTTTAAGCCCTACGGCCGTGTGGCATACAACACCGAACATTTCAATTTCTTCGCCTATCTGAACCACCGCACCTCTGACACCGGGCAGGTCAGCCTCGCGAGCGGTGCCAAGCTCACAGAGGTTGCCTCGATTTCTCACGTTGAGGGCCAAGGGAACGTCGACTTCCTCACCAATGGCAAGGCGATCGGCGGTGTCTCGTACCGGAACTACAGCGTCAACACCGACGGCACGCTGATGCGTCCCGAGGACGACAATCGTTCTGACTATATCGCCTCGGCCTATGGCCAGGTGGAGTACAAGTTCAGCGGCATGCTCCGTCTGGTGGGTGCCGCGCGCTACGACGTCGGCACCCTCTTCGACGGCCAGTTCTCTCCGAAGGTTGCGGTCGTGTTCTCGCCCACGCCGAACCATTCGTTCCGGGCGACTTACAACCAGGCATTCCAGACGCCGAACTACTCGGAGTATTTCCTCCGCGCGGCGGCTGGCGCCCCGGCCAATCTGCTCCCGCTTGAAATGGCGCTTCGTGGCTCCGCACTCGGGCCGGCGCTCGCCGGTGTTCCAGTTGGCGCGCTCTACACCACATCGTCGGCGGTGCCCGTCACCGCCCGCGGTAACAAGAACCTTACCGTCGAGACGAACACCGGCTATGAACTCGGCTACAAGGGAAGCCTGACGCCGAAACTCTATGTCACCGTCGATGCCTACCAGAACGACATCGCGAACTTCGTCACCGACCTGCTGCCAGGCGTCAATCCGGCGCAGTTCCCGTACTGGACCGCGCCGAATGAAGTACCCGCACCGTACCGCCAGGCCGTCGTGGACGCCACCAGGGCGAATCTCGCCTCGAATCCGGCCGCGCAGGCCGGGATCACCCGAGTCGAGGATGGCAGCACTCAGGTCGTCGCCTCGTATGCCAACGCTGGTGCCGTCAGGCAGAAGGGCCTCGACATCGGGCTGGGCTACCAGTTCAGCGACGAATGGCGTGCCGATGGCTCGATCTCGTGGTTTGATTTCACTGTGACCGAGGCGACGATCGCCGGCGACAAGCTCCTCCCCAACACCCCAGAGAACAAGGAGACGCTGTCGCTGAGCTACGACGGTTCCCACAACCGCTTCGACGCCTCGATCTCCGGTCGCTTCATCGAAGGGTATCAATGGGCCGCCGGCGTCTTCTCCGGCTGGATCCCAGCAACACAGACTTTCAACGCTACCGCCGGCTACCAGTTCTCCACCCGGTACCGGCTCTTCGCGACCGGCACCAACGTCTTCAACAAAGAGAGCTTCCAGCTCTATGGTGGTGCAGTCGTCGGCCGGCGCCTCATTGTCGGGGTGACGGGATCGTTCTGATCTCGCGCTGAAAAGCTCTCAACGAGAAAGGGTGGCCCCCGACGGGGGCCACCCTTTTTTCTGGCCCCGGTTATCCTTGCACCCCGTGTCGCTCTTCGCCCCCACCCTCCTTCCCGTCGATCTCCCCGACGGACCCGCACCCACCCTCTGGCGCATCGCCGATGTGGCGGGGCCTGGCGACGCCGTACGCGATATCCTCGTGGCGCTACCACCCGGCTATGCCGAGCAGACCACCCGCTATCCGGTGGTCTACCTCCAGGATGGCCAGAATTGTTTCGATCCCTCGACAGCATTCGCGAGACACTGGGAGCTCTTGGAAGCGCTCGCCGACGTCGGGGGCCGACGCCCAGCCATCCTCGTCGGCGTTCCCAACCTCGGCATCGAACGGTTGCAGGAGTACTCACCCTTCGATGACGTGATCCGTGGACCGGGGGATGGGGCTGCCTATCTCCGCTTTCTCTCTGGTACCGTCAAGCCGCTGATCGATGCCGCCTTCCGTACCCGGCCAGGGCGGGAATCCACCGCCATCGCCGGGAGCTCGATGGGTGGACTGCTCTCGCTCTATGGCGTGATCGCAGGTGCCGCGACGTTCGGCGCCGCATGGGTCATGAGCCCGGCGCTCTGGTATGCCGATGCCGCGATTTTCGAATGGCTCGCAACGCAACCCGCACCCGTCGGCCGGATTTGGCTCGATGCCGGCGTGCAGGAAGGCCTCGACGAGCTGCTCGATGCTCGCAGGATGCGCGACCTGCTGATTGCGCGTGGTTGGAAACTTGAGGACACGCTGCGATATCACGAAGACCCCGACGGCGACCACGACGAAGCGTCGTGGGGCCGGCGCGTGCGCGAGCACTGGAGCACCCTTATCGGGATGCTGTCAGCGCCTCCGACTCCGAGGTAGCGCGTACCTCGCGCTGGCGAGCGCGAGAGAACTGCGCCGTGAACCGGCTCCGCATCCCATCGAGAATTTCGTAGAACGTCGGAATTACCAGCAATGTCAGCACGGTCGAGGTGATGACCCCGCCGATCACCGCGCGACCGACTGGGGCGTAGAAGTCCGCCCCTTCGCCACCGCCGATCGCGACCGGCAGCATGCCCGCAATGAGCGCGAACGTGGTCATCAGGATCGGGCGCAGACGAATCCGCCCTGCCTCGATCAGTGCCTCCCGCAGCGGGATGCCCCGTTCTTCACGCGCCCACTTGGCGAAGTCGATCAGCAAGATCGAGTTCTTTGCAACGATACCCATGAGCAGCATCACGCCCATCATGCTCATGATATTCAGGGTGTCGCCCGTGACGATGAGCGCAATCACCACACCGATTAGCGAGAGCGGGAGCGAGACCAGAATCGCGAGCGGATCGAGGAACGACCCGAACTGCACCACCAAAATCAGGTACATCAGCAGGATCGCGATGCCGAGGGCGGTGAAGATGCTCGAAAATGTGTCGTTCTGCTGCTGGTTCCAGCCACCTTCGGTCATCACATAGCCGGGAGGGAAATCGATCGTCGCGAGTCTCGCTTTCATTCCCGCGGTCACATCGTTGAGCGCGAGTCCTTTGGTGTTCGCTTCCAGCGTGATCACCCGGCTCCGGTCGAGATGGTCGATCTGCGCTGGCGCCCGTTCCAACGTGATCCGAGCCACGTGCCCGAGTGGGACAGTCTGTTGCCTGCCATCGCTGCCAATCACGGTCAGTGGCAGGCGCGCCAGGTCGGACGGATTCCGCCGTGCATCGGGTTGCAGGCGAACCCGCACATCGCGGGTTTTCCCCGACGGATCGACCCAGTCGCCCGCATCGATGCCGGCGAACGCCACCCGCATCGCCTGCCCCACCTGTCCGACCGTGAGCCCGAGACTGCCGGCCAAACCGCGATCAATTTCCACGGTGAGCTCGTCCCGCGGGCCACGGGCAGACAAGCTGACGTCGACGGCCCCAGGGGCTGTGCGTGCGGCTGCCAACGCCTTCTCACCGAGTTGGGCCAGCACATTCGCGTCGGGCCCACGCAACTGCAACTGCACTTCCTTGAACGCCCCGCCGAAGCCGCCACTGAACACCGAGACGTTGGCACCGCCAACCTGCTTGAACTCTTCCCGAAGCACGGCACCGAGTGCGACCGCGGAGATCGCGCGATCTTTCGCCGGTGACAGCTTCATGTAGATATGCGCCTGGTCGACGCCCGGCGTCCGCAGCGGCAAGGGCGTGCCAGCGGTGACATAGGTGTAGAGCACCTCGGGGTGCTTGCGTGCGATGGCCGCAATTGCCTCGGTGCGCTCCATGGTGTAGGCCAAGTTGGCGCTCGCCGGGGCTTCCACGATCACCTCGACCTCGGCGCGATCGGAGAGCGGTACGAAGCCCACGCCTCCCGCCACCATCTGCAATACAATCGCGCCAACAAAGGCGGCCGCGGCAAGACCCACCATCGACCAGCGGTGGTCGAGTGCCCAGGCGATCACCCTGCCATAGCGCTCGGTCATCCGGGAAAACCAGTGATCAAATTTGTCGAGCTGCCGCGTGATCCAGGACTTCTGGTCTTCCTCCAGATGCGGATCAGTCCAGTAGGCCGACAGCATCGGGTCAAGCGAGAACGATACAAAGAGTGACACGATGACTGCGCCGGTGATCGACAGCGCGAACGGCGCCAACCACTGCCCCGACTGGCCGGTCACGAACGCGATCGGCACGAACACCGCCACGATCGAGAAGGTGGTGGCGGCCACGGCGAGGCCGATCTCGGCGGTGCCCTCTCGGGCTGCCGTGTAGTGATCCTTCCCCATTCTGATATGTCGCACAATGTTCTCACGCACCACAATGGCATCGTCGATCAGGATGCCGATCGCGAGCGAGAGGCCAAGCAGCGACATCGTGTTCAGGGTGAAGCCGAAGATCCAGACGCCGATGAAACCGGCGAGCACCGACACTGGCAGCGCCAGCCCTGTGATGATGGTGGAGCGCCAGGAGTTGAGGAAAATGAAGACCACGAGAATCGTCAGCAACGCGCCCTCGATCAGCGTCTCCTTGACGTTGTTCACTGAGCCGCTCACCCGCACACCAGCATCCTGCACCACCTCCAACTTCGCGTCGGCGGGCAGTGCTGCCTGCAGCAGCTTGATCTGGTCACGCAACTTGAAGACGACTTCGTTGGTCGAGTAGCCCTTGGCCTTCAAGATGTTGATGCCTACGGCACGGCGGCCATTGAACGCGGCGCCAGTGCGAGACTCTTCCACACCCTCCGACACGTCGGCGACGTCGGCGAGCCGGATCACGCTGCCGCCGCGCTGGGCGACCACCAGCTGACGAAACTCCGCCGCACCATTCAGCCGACCCTTGAGTCGGATGGCGTGCTCTTCGAGACCGGAATTCACACGCCCCACTGGTGCGGTCAGGTTCTGGCTCCCCACGGCGCGTACAATTTCTTCAACGCCCACACCCGCTGCCTGCATCGCTTCCGGACGCAGTTGCACCGTCAACTCGGGGTAGCTCCCTCCCACGACCGAGGCCTGTGCCACACCCGCGATCGAGCGCAACGAGCTCACCAGCCCAGGGTCGGTCAGCGTCGTCAGCGTGCGCGTGTCGAGGGTCTGGGAACTCACCGTCAACGCCATGATCGGCTGGGCGCCCCAATCGAAGCGCGAGATGATCGGCTCTTCCATTTCCGTCGGCAGGTTTCCGCGAATACTCGCGATGGCATCCCGCACATCCTGCGACGCCTCTGCCACCGGCTTGGTGAATGCGAAGGTGACGGTAAACTGGGCAAAGCCATCGACCGCATTCGATGTGGTCAAGCGGCGCTCGACACCCGACAACCCGAAGATCGCTTCCTCGATCGGCTCGACCACCTCGCGCTCGACGGCATCCGGTGAGGCACCCGGGTAGGCGATCTGGACCATGACGACCGGTTGGTCGAGGTCCGGAAATTCATCGACCTTCAGGTTCAGCAGCGCCGCGATGCCGAAGGCGACCAGCGCCAGCATGGCGGTGACGGTGATGATCGGACGGCGAATGGCGAAATCAGAGATCCACATGATCCGGCTCCTCGCTCAACGATCGCGGCGGACGACGCGGAGCGTCGTCCCCGCCGGTGTCCCGATCACGCCACCGACCAGCAACGTGTCGCCCCGTGTGAGGCCGCTCGTGATCTCCACCAGTTCCGCCAGTTCATCCCGGATCCCGAGGCCCACCGACACCGATTCGACCTTGCCACCGCGCAACCGCTTCACCGATGGTGTCGTGGCTCGCTCATCGATGGCGCCAAACGGAATCGACAGGGCTCGCACCGATTCGAGCGCGACGCGTCCTTCGGCAAAGAGGCCGGCGACGAGCGCATTTCCGCTGTTCGGCACCAGGACGTACACTCGAACCTGGCGCGTGGTGGGATCCACGGCGGGGTTGATGCTCGCGATCCGACCGGTGAAGCGCTTGTCGGAGGAGCCCTGCACCGTGAACTCCACCTTCGACCCGACTCGCAGTGCGCTCACATGATCCGACGGCACCGATGCCTCGAGCTTGAGCTGCGACGGGTCGATCACGGTCAGAATTGGGCTGCCCGGCTGCAGGGCATCGCCGACGCTCGCGGGACGTTCACTGACCACACCCCGGAATGGTGCCCGTACGGTGGCATCGGCAAACTGCTTCTCTGCCGAAGCCAGGCGACTCTTCGCATCGGCGAGATTGGCATCGCCGGCCACTTCCCCGCTCTTCGCCGCCTCGAGATCGCGATCGGCAATCGCACCCGCCTTGTGCAGTACCTCCGCCCGCTCGCTATTGCGTCGGGCCATGTCTGCCGACGCCTGCGCGCTGCGGAGCTGCGATCGGGCCGAACGGGCTTGTTCGGCGATGGTCATGGTATCGATCAGCGCCAAGGCCTGCCCTGCAGCGACGCTGGCGCCCTCTTCGACATAGAGAGCCAACAACGTGCCGCCCACCTGAGCGCGCAACTGGGCGGCACGTTCCGCCTCAAGCGAGCCTGACAGGGTCGGACCACTCTCGATCAGCGCGCTATCGACCACTGCGATATTCGCGGACGAGATCTGCACGGGAGGGGTCTCGGCCGCCGCAGAGGTGTCTGACTTGCCGCACCCAACCAGCATAGCCACGAGGGGAACCGCCAGGCGTGTCGCACGGAACATCGGACGCAGTATCGGCATGGTTTGGTCGCTGCCCATCGGAGAAGAGTGTGGTGTCATCATGGTCAGTTGACCCCCGCACCGGATGGATTCCCGGTGCCGAAGGGGAGATCGCGGAGTAGCGCCGCGCGAACGCGCGCCACTTGCAAGTCGCGGGCGGCCAGCGCTCGGTTGGCTTGCGCCACCTGCAACTGGATCCGCACATCGCCCAAATCGGTGAGCGTCGAGAGCCCGTTCTGGTAGCGCACTTCCGCAATGAGGTACGCGCGCGCTGCCAATTCAGCTGTTCCGTTGCTCGCGGCCCAGACCGCCTCGGCCGCATCCAGATCACTGCTCACGTCCGCCGCCTCACGGTCGGCCAGTTTGCGGGCCTGACGCAACCGCAGCGCCGAGGCCTCACGCGCTGCCTCCGCCCCGAAGGCCTCTGCGCGCAAGCGTCCACCAGTGTAAATCGGGATGTCGAGCCGCAGGGCAACAAACCAGTCGCTCACGAAGCTGTCGAAACCGAACACCTGCTCCGGATAGGTGATCTTGGCATACGTGCTGGCGAGCGCCAACGTGGGCAATCGGGAATCCTTCGCCACCCGGAGCTGCGCCTCGCTGGCACGCAGTTCGGCGGCGGCCTGCACCACCGGAACCCTCGCCGCGATGCTGGTGTCATTCGCGCTCGGCGCAACCGACGAGGGAAGTACCGCGTGCGTCGAATCGCCCAGGGGAGTCGTCAGCGTAAGCATTGTCGTTTGTGGAAGGTCCAGCAACTGCCGCAACCTGACGAAGGCACGGTCGCGCGCTGCGCGACGCTGGATCACCGCACGCCGCTGATTGTCGCGCGAGACCGTCGCGCGCAACAGGTCAAATTCCGCGACATTGCCGACATTCTTTTCCAGTCGCGTCTGTTCGTACGCCCGCTCGGCTTGCGCCAGTGTGGAATCGGCGATTTCTACCAGTCGATCGGCGAGCTGGGCATCGAAATACCCCTGAGCCATGTTCAGGACCGCACGGGTCTGCTCACCCACCAATCCGGCATCGGCCGCATCACGCGCCGCAACGGCGGCCGACACCTGAGCACCGAGCGCCGGATTGAAGAGCGACTGCGACGCCGAGAGTGCAAAGTTGTAGGTGTTGGGGCGGCCGAACGGCAACTTCGAGAAGTCGAGGCTCGATCCGTTCGCGGTGCAA
>Ga0315271_10000491_pt1 | contig 21820 bp, 15 predicted proteins | sample C3_top_MG_FD_204664 | JGI IMG/M metagenome (GOLD analysis project Ga0315271, IMG submission 204664) | Sediment microbial communities from Yellowstone Lake, YNP, Wyoming, USA - C3_top | ecosystem: Environmental > Aquatic > Freshwater > Lake > Sediment | place: USA: Wyoming | collected 2017-08-01
TCGGCGATCCTCGCTACAACATCTCCGGAAGGCAGGACTTCGTCCGTCTTCCATCCGTTTGAGCACCCCACGTCCATGTATTCGATGAAGCGCAGGATCTGGCCCGTGTGTCGAAAATGCTCAGCCAGCGGCAGAATCTGGTCATCGTTGGCGCCGCGTTTGACCACGCAATTGATCTTGATCGGCGCCAGACCCACCATTGCAGCGGCCTCGATGCCAGCAAGTACATTGCTCACGGGGTAATCCACATCGTTCATGCGCTTGAATACCGCGTCGTCAAGGCCATCGAGGCTGACGGTGACACGATGCAGCCCGGCATCTTTCAAAGTCTGTGCCTTCTCTTTCAACAGAGCGCCGTTGGTTGTCAATGTCAGTTCGACTGACAGACGGGCGAGTTGCTCGATCAGGTTCTCCAGATGCCGGCGCAAGAGCGGTTCGCCGCCGGTGATGCGAATCTTTTCCACGCCGTGATCAACGCATACACGTGCGACACGAACGATCTCCTCGAACGTGAGCAATTCTGCCCGCTGCAGGAACGGATAGTCGCGACCGAACACGGTTTTCGGCATGCAATAGACGCAGCGGAAATTGCAGCGGTCGATTACCGAAATGCGGAGGTCGCGCAGACGGCGCCCGCGTGCATCCGCAATAGAAACGGGCGCTGACGTGGCGACGGCCGGCAAGTCAAAGTCGCTGCAGCTCATTGTCCCTTGCTAATCCAAAAGTCGTAGTGTGTGGTCTTAACCGAAGAAGCCAGACTATACAACTAGCTTGGCTTCGGTCATCACCCTTGACGTGTCCGATCTCAGCAGCCAGATCGATTCGCTGTTGCCCCTTCGCGCGGAACCCCTACCTCAAGCCGAGACGTGAGCCAATAGGTATTGGTTGGGCTTTGACCAAATGGTTTCCCGTCGAGGGTCATGTCGGAAAAAAGCCGCCCGAGGGCGGCTTGAGGCATTCTGGCGGAAAAGAAAACATGCTTACCATCAAGTTTGATAGCGGCGCGACTTGAATGATGTCGTCTTGCGGAAATTATCCCCACCCCCAATGCGACGAATATCGGCCCAGGTTCCCTTGTAGTAAGGGACAACGTTGCGGTCAACCCATTCAGTGACCACATCGCCGGCAATGCCGTTATTCCATCCGAACTGCATGAACGTATGTCCGCGCTTGATTGCGGCATCAGGATAGGCCATTGCGTAAGTGGCGCCATAGTCGTTGTGCAACTCGACAATGTCGCCCGGCTGGACACCAAGATCCTTTGCGTCCTGCGGGTTCATCTCAATCACGGCCATGGGATAACGGTCCTTGACGTGCGGATCGTACTTGTTGTGATATCCCGTCTGCCAAACTTCGTTGAGGCGCCCCTGGTTAATGTAGAAGCGGAACTTTTCTTTCTGCGCCATCACCGGTTTCGGCAAGCCCGGCCACGGGGAGGGAAGGAAGTGGGCCTTGCCGTCCTTGGTGTCGAACTTGTAGTCGGCATAGATCATCGGTGTCCCGACGAGTTTGCCATCCTTGTACTCCTTGATCGGCAACTGCACGCCATTGTTTCCAGCCTTGCGTAACCGCTCGTACGTGGCGATGTGTCCGCTGTCGCCGCCTTGGCTGTCAATCGGCCCAGCCCCGGGTTGTCCGGCACGCCGAAAACCATCGTTGAAAGCATCTTCTTCGCTCTTCCAGTCAAACCCGGAAAATCTGGTCACCATGCCGGCATTGCCTTCTTTCTGGTACATCGCCCTGAAGGTCATGGCGATGTCGGCGGCGATCAGACAGTCGGCCTTGGCAAGTCCCGGCGCATCCATGAACTTTTCGGAAAGACGCAGTCGGCGCTCGCCATTCATCGACGTCAGGTTGATTTCTCCCGGATGCGCGGCAGGGAGGGCGATGTGAGCCGCATCCATGATCATGGTCGGGTAGAGATCAATCAAGGTGACGAACAGGCCGCCCTTGTTCATGACGGCATCGACGATGGTGTCGACGATCTGCTCTGTGGTTCCGCCACGAACCTTGCGCATTGCCTCCTTGACGATTTCGGATCGGCGCAGAACAGCGTTGCGGTACTGCTCCGCATTCAAGGTTGTCTGAAAAGAGTTGCAACCCCAGAAAGTCAGCGTGCGCCCACGGCCTTGGATGATCTCCTGATCAACATAAATCTTGCTGTTGCCGGGATACGGGGGACGAGTATAGCCTTCTTGGTGACCGCCCATACGCACGCAACCGGTACCGCGACGGCCCACGTTATGGGTCGCGATCACCAGATCAAGCAGGGAAGACTGGATCAGGTAGTTGTCATTGCCCCAGATGATGCCTTTCTCGTAGGTGTGCGTGGTGCGTTTCATCACGCCTAGCGCCTTGGGCTTGTAGGCCCATTCGGCATACTGCTTGAGCTTTTCAACCGAAACTCCGGTGATTTTGCTGGACTCGGCAAGACTCATGCGGTTTGCAGCCACTGCGGCATCGTAGCCGCTGGAGTGCTGGGCGATAAAGTCCTTGTCGACCCAGCCCTGCTCCACCACATAAGTAAAGACCCCGTTGAACAGCGCGATGTCGGTGCCCGGCTCAATCTCAAGATGCAGCAGTTTGTCCTTGCCCGCCGCAGTTTCGATGATGGTCATTGTTGCCGTGCGACGCGGGTCGATACACACGATGCGGGTGTCCGGATGCGGTTCGTTCGGAAACCACTTTTGCTTCTTGTCCTTGGTGCCGCCCTGAAGATTGGGCAACAGATGCGCAAGAAAGTAATTGGTCTGGGTCTCGTACTGGTTGGCGCCAACGGAAACGATGCAATCAGCCACCTCGGAATCTTCATACGAATTGTTGAGCTCGCCGATGCCCATATCGCGGGTCGCATGGCACTCGGAGTTATAAGCCGGCCGGTTGTGGATGCGCACCAATGGTGTCTTGAGGGCAGTAAACATCAGCTTGCCGGTGCCCCAGGTATTCTCGAAGCCACCGCCTGCGCCACCGTGGTCAAAACAATTGAAGGCCAGCCCACCGGGGCCTTCCTTGTCGAGAATCTTCTTATGAACGCCGACATAGACGGCAAGAGCCTGTTCCCAGGTCGTGTCGAGCCACTGATCACCCGAATAGAGCTTGGGATATGCCAGACGCTCCTTGGTCAGCCCCTCGGACTGATACATGTACGAGGCCATCTTGCCGCCGCGCGTCGAAGACAGACCCTGATTGACCACGCAGTCCTTGTCCGGAACGATCATGATGTTGTAGCGCTTGCCATCGCGATCCTGTACCACATTGGTCATCGCCGGCGTCATGCAGGTTTGCAGCGGCGGCACTTGCTTGCGGAAATCCAGGCCGAGCGCGTTCTGGTTCGCCGCGCGGCCGCCTTCCTCGCTCTCGGGCCACTTGTACGCATGATAGCCACAGCCAACAATGCAAAAGTGGCAGGTCATATTGGTTTTTTGCGCTGTCACCGGGGGCAGCGCCACACGATCCTTCTTTGCCATTTCTCTCTCCTTACAGCACGTTCGATTGACGGCCGTAAATCAGGCCGTTGACGGAAACCGCAGTTACCGTGTCGTCTTTTTCGTTGTGCTTGAGCGTGATCTGCGGCAGGTTTTCCGTCGCTTGCCCGCATACCATTTGCCCGCCCATTTCCGCATCGAACACGCTGTAGTGGCATCCGCAGCGGAACGTCAAGGTAGCCGGGTCGTAGCTCACCGGGCAGCCCATGTGGGTGCACAGCGCAGAATAGGCGACGATGTCTTTCTCCGGACCCACTCCGCCGGGAACTTCGTGCCCCACTTTGACCAGGGTGCAGAGAGACTGTTCGTCCGGAAAAGTGAAACTGAGGGGACTGTTCGGCTTGAGTCCCCTGGCCTTGGTCAAAGCCTTGGGTTTATAGGGCAGGGTGGTCCGCCCGGCATCGACCGAGGTGGCTGCCTGAGCAGTTCCCACGACCATTGAGGCCGCACCAGCCGCGACCCCGCTTGAGATTTTCAAGAATTCCCGACGACTAGGCTTTTCCATGTTTGCTCCACAGGTTAGTTGATCCAACACAGGACGAGAAAATTGGCCGCTTCAGATTCGGTACCGCCATCCGTTTGCCACTTGCTTCAGGCCTGAATGAAAGCAATGTGCGTGCCTTGAACAATAGCCGCAAATATTCTGGTGTGAATTGCGTCACCGAAGCATCTGCTGTTTCCGAGCTTTTCGGCTCTGGGGCGCCAAGTCCAGCTCTTTGTCCGCACCCAAAATTGTGGTTGGGCCAGTGACCATGATCTTCCGGCGAGCGTTACGCTAACGTAGCATCTTCCTTCATTGCTGCGCTGCAACCTGTTACGCGCACGTAACACCGGGGAGGTCGCGGATCATGGGGCAGCTTTCGCGTTTATCATCGTCGGCATGAATGCGGAAAAACATGAGTCGGTGCTATCGCGCAGAAGGATGTTTCTCCAGTCCGCGCTGGTGCTGGCTGCGATGCCACTGTTGCCGGCCGGGGCCGAGACCGGCGCTCTGCGCATTGGCCTGACCCCGGTGTTCCTCGATGACCAGGTGAGCTTCCTGACGCGCTGGCGAACCTGGCTGGAGCGTCGACTAAAGCGTTCGGTGGTGTTTGTGCAGCGAGGCAGCTATCGCGAGGTACTGGACCTGATCCGCGGTGGCAAAATCGACTTTGCTTGGATCTGCGGCTACCCCTATGTACGCTACCGGCATGAACTGCGACTGGTGGCCGTGCCGCTGTGGCGCGGGCGGCCGTATTACCAGTCTTATCTGATCGTGCCTGCCGATGACGCCAAGTCGAACAGCCTGAGCGACCTGCGCGGCAAGGTATTTGCCTATTCGGACCCGGATTCCAACTCGGGTTTTCTCTACCCGCAATATCGGCTCACTACCCTGGGCGAGAACCCGACGACTTTCTTCTCCCGCAGTTTCTTCACATGGGCGCACAGAAAAGTCGTCGAGGCAGTCGGCGTTGGCTTGGCCGATGGTGGCGCGGTGGATGGCTATGTCTGGGAAACACTTGCCGAGTTTCAGCCCGCGTTGACCCGCTCCACCCGTATCATCGAACGTTCGCCTGATTTGGGTCATCCGCCTTTCGTCGCCCGTCTGGATATACCCGCGGCGGAGCTGCAACAGTTTCGCGCAGCCCTGCTCGGCATGCCCTCCGACACCGAAGGTGCGGAACTGCTGCGCCTGTTGCGCCTGGATGGCTTTGTCGCAGGCCAGCCGTCCCTGTTCGATGAAATCAAACGTATGGCAACCAGGGTGCGCCGGACTTGATCGCGCTGGCCGACCTCTCGCTGGGCTTGAAGATACCGTTACGGGTCATGGCGGCGGTACTGGGCACGGCTTTGGCGGTAACCGCCGCGCTGGTCACCCGCGAGTACGACGAGATGAGTCAGAATCTCGAAGCACATGCCAAAAGCCTGGCCCGGGTGATGGCCAACACGCTCGTTGCGCCGATGCTGCACGACGACATCTGGCGCGCCTATGAGATTATCCAGTCGGCTCGCGATCCTGCAGCCATTGCTCCGGAGTTGCAGGCCGACGTGGTACTGGTGACTGATCTGGAGTATCGGGTGTTCGTTTCCAGCCGCCCCCGCATGTTTCCCATCGGCAGCAGTCCGGCGAGCCAGGGAGGGGCCTACGGGCGTTTGCGCGCAGCAATGCTGGAGGGACAGCCAACCGAGCAGAAAGTGATTGACCCGGCCGATTCTGCCTATTACTTTGTCATGTCGCCGCTGGTGGCCGATGGCGTGGCGCTTGGCCACGTTGTTCTCGGCTACTCGAAGATTTCCTTTTTGCCGCGATTTACCGGGCTGGTCGGGCGGGCGGCCCTGGTCACTCTGCTGGTGCTGATCGTCATCATGCCCATTGCATGGGTCTCGGCGCGGCGCACCGGCGCACCCTTGCTTGCACTGGCCGACGCCATGCGTCGCGTGCCGGACGAGCTGGAAATGGCGCGCCTGACCGAATTGCCCGGGAGCCGCGACGAGATCGGGCAACTGGGAGACGCCTTCGTGCGCATGGTCGGCGAGTTGAAGCACAAGCAGGAACTGGAAGGCCAGATGCTGGTGTCCGAGCGGCTGGCGGCGGTCGGCCGCCTCTCGGCCGGCATCGCGCATGAAATCAACAATCCGCTGGGCGGCATGCTGACCGCGATCAAGACCTGGCAGCGCCATGGCAGCGGCGACCCGATGTCCGTCCAGACGCTGTCGCTGCTGGAACGCGGCCTCGACCAGATTCGCCACACGGTGGCTGCTTTGCTGGTGGAGACCAAGCCCAAGGATCGCGCCTTCGAACCAGCAGACATCGACGACTTGCTGATACTGGTCGAGGCCGAGGCGCGCGCCCGCTCGGTGCGCGTCGCCGTCGATAGTTCCCTTACGGCATCCTTGCCCTTGCCAGCGACTCTGTTGCGGCAGATTCTGCTGAATCTGCTGCTCAATGCAGTGGCGGCCGCCGAGCAGGGCGGCATGGTGCAACTCAACGCCGGGGCGAAGGATGGCAAGCTGCGGCTGTCCGTCTGCAACGATGGCGAGCACATTCCGGAGGACCAGATGGCCTATCTGTTTGAGCCCTTCGCCAGTGGCCGCGAGAAGGGGCATGGCCTGGGCCTGTGGATCGTGTACCAGATCGTGCAGCAATTGAATGGCGGCCTTTCGGTCGAGAGCGAGCCCGGGTGTACCACCTTCAGCATCGAGATTCCGTATGTCGAACCCGTCTGAAAATCTGCCGCGCCTGTGCCTTGTCGAGGATGACGAGATCATGGGCGAGTCCCTCGTCCAGCTGTTTCGCCTGGAAGGCTTCGAGGTGACCAGATGCCGCACCGCGGCCGAGGCGGCGGCGGCCATCGAGGCGCGCCGCTTCGCGGTCGTGGTCAGCGACATTCGCCTGCCGGATCGTGACGGCGGCGAGCTGTTTCTCGAACTTAAGGAGAGGCAGCCGAGGCTGCCGCCCTTCCTCTTCATGACCGCCTATGGCACCATCGACCGGGCCGTCGAACTGCTCAAGGCGGGCGGCGCCGATTACGTCACCAAGCCCTTCGATGTCGACGTGCTGGTACAGAAAGTGCGAGGCCTGGCGGACGGCTACGGAACGCTCGACGGTAACGCCGACGACTCCCTCGGCATTTCTCTGGCCATGCGGCGCATTGCCGAGTCGCTGCCGCGACTGGCGCGCCATGCGGCGGCATTGTTGATCACCGGCGAGTCCGGCGTCGGCAAGGAGCATGTCGCCCAATTGTTCCATCGCCACGCGGTTGGCGGCGAAAGCAAATTTGTCGCGGTCAATTGCGCCTCCATACCCGAGTCGTTGATGGAGGCGGAATTGTTCGGCTACGAGCGCGGCGCCTTCACCGGCTCGGTCAAGGCCAAGCGCGGCTATGTCGAACTGGCGCACGAGGGTACCCTGTTCCTCGACGAGATCGGCGACATGCCACTGTCGATGCAGGCCAAGTTGCTGCGCGTACTTCAGGAACGAAAATTCGTCCGACTCGGCAGCGAGACTCCGGTCACCAGCAATTTCCGCCTGGTCTGTGCGACCCATCGTGACCTCAAGGCGATGGTGGAGGCTGGGCAATTCCGCGAGGATCTTTACTACCGCATTCACGTGCTTCACCTGTACATCCCGCCGCTGCGCGAGCGGCTGGACGACATCCGCTGGTTTGTCCGCCATTTCGTCGAGGAATTCAATCGCAAACATCCCGAGGAAGCGCGCCGGTTGGACCCGCGCACCGAGCAGGCGCTGATGAACTACGGCTGGCCGGGCAACGTTCGCGAACTGCAACACGCGGTGGAACGTGCGTGCATCCTCTCCAGCGGCCCCCTGCTCGGCGCCGAGGCGTTTTTCGGCGGCAGCCTTGACGGCGAAACTGCGACGCAGTCGACTGAATCCGAATCCCTGACCGAGTACCTCATGGCCTGTGAACGCGACTATCTGTTGCTGATACTGGAGCGCCACGGTGGGCACATGACCCACGCCGCCGAGGCACTGGGAATTACGCGCAAGACACTTTGGGAGAAATTGCGCCGGCTCGGGATCAAGGCCAAGGGCGAGCCGTAAACCGTCGAATCAGCGGCAGTATCTCCTTTGTTGGGAGAGGCGGCTTGCCCCGCAATGTGGCCGTGCGGTCTGTCGAGACATGACTCAGGCCTGCCGTATCGGTGCCGCGCTTTTCTCCGCAATATTTTTCCCCCGGACCCGGCGCAGGATGCAACGCAAACGTGATGCCAGCTCGCGCAGATTGCACGATTTGGACAGATAATCGTCAGCGCCCACTTCAAGGCCGACGATTCGATCGATGTCGTCATTTTTGGCGGTCAGTATTACGACCGGCAATTCTCCCTGTTTGCGGATACGTTTCAATACTTCGAGTCCGCCCAGAACCGACCTAGTATCACCCAGTATGACGAGATCGTAGCAACCCTCTGCCGCCTGCAGCAAATCCATCTCGGCATCGCGCGCAACCGTAACGCCAAATCCTTGCCCCTGAAGATAGTCGGACAGCATCCGGCAAAACGCCAGATCGGCGTCCATCAGCAGTAATTGTGGCGCTCGTTGCAAGAAATTTCCCTCATCACCTACACGACACTTGCCTGCTATAGGCTCTTTTCAAAGATACGGATCAAAGTCCTTCTGAAGTCGCCCCCGGCCGCTCATCGCATCATCGTTTGACGTTGACGACAGCTCGGGCACATGCGCAGGCTGTCGATGCCACCCGGCAGGTTCTCGGCGTGCTCCTGCATCAAAGCCAGGCTGGCCGCCAACTTGCGGCGTCCGGTAAAAGGTGTTCCGCAACTGGTACAGGTCACCAACTCGTCGCTGGCTATCTGGCGCAAGGCTTCACGTGCCGCCGCGTTTGTCAGAAAGCGGGGTTGCAAGGCAATCGCCTTTTCCGGACAGCCGGCACGACACAGATCACACTGCACGCAAAGACTTTCCTTGAAGAAGAGGGCCGGTGCTGGATCAAGCTGGCCACTCAGTGCACCGGTGGGGCACAGGTGGGTACAGGCAAGACAGAGGGTACATTTTTCCTGATCTGCCAGGACAGCGCCAAATGGGGCACCGGTCGGGAGTACGCTCGTTTCGTATTCGCTCGCTTTTCGGTTCTGCGCAACGGCATCAACCAGCGCGAGAAAGCTCGTCCGCTTTTCGTCTGAAAGGCTGCTTTTAACCACGGTAGTCGGCGTAGACCGACGCAGGACGCTCTTGAGCTTGTCAATGGCGCTGCCAACATTCACGGGTGTCGCTATTTGCAGGGCCGCCGGGTCTCCGCCGAGGCTGGCAAAAATCGCACGCAGCTCGTTCAGCTTCTGTTCGATCAACTCGCGGCTCCGGGGCGGAGTCGACTCCGCGACGGTCAGCACCACGCCGCTCACGCCGCTGACCAGAGCGGTCAGCCACAGCACGTCTGAGAATGCGGGCAGCGGATTCACCTCGAACAGAAGAACCCCGGACATGTCCATGGCGAGCAGCAGATGGCGGGTGGCGGCATCGTGTACCACCAGAACGTGCGTATCGGAACCGCCAGCGTGCTCTGTCAGCAGTTCATTCAGCAAGACTTGCAGTGCTTGCGGTGTTGGCTGATGAAAACTCAGTGCGCCGGTGGGGCAGGCCAGGGTGCAACTGGCGCAGCCCTGACACAGAAAAGAATCTACTTCAATCTTTTCACCCGTCGAACGGATGGCGATGGCGTCGCAAACATTGAGGCAGCGCGTGCAACCGGCAACCCCCATGGTGCCGTGGGCGCAGAGTTGAGGGCGGTAGTCGAAGTATTTTGGCTTGTGGAAGTCTCCGGTCAATTGCGGCAGGCTATCCAACGCGCGTACCAGAGCCACGGCGTCACCGCCCGGTGCGTAGTAACCGTAGGGAAGTACGCTCTGCTTTAGTAGCGGCTCACGGCACAGATCCAGCACCAGATCAAAGCGCCGGTCGACATTGGCGCTGAATATTCCGGCGTCCTCCACTTTATCGATGGCGACGCGCACCGAGGCCGAGAACTGGCCGAGATGTCCTTGCAGCGAAACGATGCGACCGCCCACGGCACTGATGTTCGGCGGCAAATCACTCAGGGCGCCGACTCCCGGTGCAAACAGGGCGATCTTCAGCTTTGGCGCCCGCTTCAACAGCTCGCGAGCCGCATCCGCCGCTGTCAAGGAATCGCCGATGACCAGCACCGCGCCACGCGACCGATAGACCACACCATCATGCGGGGCCGGAGTACCCGGCGCCATGAATCTCAAGCCGGACAAACACCCGGCTTGAACGGACTGGCGCACACTCTCCGCTGTGGCTTGCTCAGACATCGGAGGCGAAGGAGGGTACGGATTCGAGAATGGCGTCGATGTCCTCGCGATCCAGCGCACAGGCGCGTGGAGTCAGGGTCAGCAATGCGCGATAGAAAGGCGTCTCAGCCATATCGACTGCTTTTTCACAATACTCCGGCACCCAGCGCAAGAGATGCCGGTCGAGAAAATCGCGTTCGCGGCGCACCCAATCCATTGCGGCCCGTGTGTTGGCTACCCGCCAGGCTTCGCTCTCGCGATGACAGGCGATGGCGAGAAAGCGCAGTTCAGCCGCGAGATGATCAGCGGGGCTCGCCTCGGGCAACGGTGGCACGATGTCTGCCTCAGCATAGGCAGCGATTACCTCCAGCGCGGTATCGCCACCCCAATTGCCGGTGCGAACCACCGACTCGAAGGGAGGCAAGCTACCGTAGCTTTCCGAGATGCCGCCGAACAAACGCGTGAATTCGATTGCCAGAACGTCAGACTCTTCGTCCGTGCTCATGGCGGCCTGCACGGCATCGGCAAGAGCGGCCGTCTCTTCGCCCAGGGGCTCGTCAGGGTTCACCGGCCCGAGCGCCGTCATCAGCTCGCCGAAAAGAGCGCGGCTCGGAGCCTCCGCAAAGCCGAGGGCGAGCAGCCAATAAGTACGGCCGCGACGCCCGGCAATATCCGCTAGAGCAGCAGGTTTGGTCACCTCAGACACCCCAGTAAGACCGAACGCCGTCCGGCACATAGCCCGGTACGTGACAGGTCAGACAACCCTTGCGATCAGCCTGCCCCACTTCAGCCATCTTGGGCGGCATGGGGTCGTCCTTGCGCAAGTACAGAATGTCCTTTTGCACAATGCGGTGGCAGTCCTTGCAGTCGAGCTTGCCCTGCACCTCGTGCACCTTGTGGAAGCGGCCTCCGACGGCCATCGACGGCTTGCCGCCGATCGAAGTCTTTTTGGCCGGAGCATCCGCACCCAAAGCCGGCGACATCGCCACAGCCAGTCCCAATGCCAGGGATGTAATCAGTGTCCTCATGACTGGGCCCCTTTATCTAGTGTGTAATACACCTGTGGCGTATTGCGGAAACGCCTGTTCAGTTTCATATCTTCAGGATCCACCGAAGAAGCCGATCGCGATCATCACCAGCAAGGCCAGCCCAAAGGCGATCAGTGTCAGACCGAGTATCTTCGAACCGAGCGTAAAGGGAGCAGATGGCGCATCCACCAGATATTTTTCCAGTTCGCCAGATTTGAGCAGGCGGCTGTATTCGTCCCAGTGTTCGTGCTTGAACTCTTCCAGTGATACCGTGCCAGTGAACATCACTATATCCGGTGGCGGGTACTTCACCGGGCGGAGGTGGTTGTTGAAGAAGTGCACCGTGAAGAGGAAGACCGCCGCGAGGAAGGCTTCCTCGCCGTGCACCACCATCGCTACGTTGAACACCCAACCCGGCAGCACGGAGGCTACGACATGCGGAAAGGCGAGCATCATGCCGCTGCCGCCGATGATGGCCATGCCCCAGAACACCGCCCAGTAGTCGAATTTCTCCCAATAGGTCCAGCGGTCGAAAGATGGCCGCGGCCCCAGACCAAAACCCCACTTGAACATGCCGATCATGTCCCACAGATCCTTCCAGCGCGGTACCAGCGAGGTCGGCCCGAACCACTCGAAGGTCTTGCGGTTGCGAATCAGGGAGATCGTCACATACACCAGATGCACGAAGAAGATACCCAGCATGGTGAAGGCGGCGATGCGGTGGATCAGACCCGACATCTTGGGACCACCGAGCGCCATCACCACCGTCTTCGCCCAGGACGTCTCGGCGTAGAACACCGTCATGCCGGTAAGCACAAGCGTCATTACGCTCAGCGCGAAGAACAGGTGGGCTAGCCGCCATGGCCAAGCAAAGCGACGGAAATGTTTGCCCTTCTCCAAGTGCAGTTCAGATGCGCGCACGGCCTTGCGGTGTTCCTTGTGATCGTGCCGTTCCTTGTATTCGCGGTAGAACCATAGCCCGGAATGCAGCCAGAAGAAGGTGAATACACCGATCAGCAAGGCAATCATGAACTTCGAAGTGAGCCACATCTGAGGATACTTCTCGAAGTCGTGGCTATTGGCGTGAGGACCGAAGGAGGCGAATCCGGCAGTGGCTTCGTGCATGCCGGGCTGCTTGTCGCTGTGGCACTGCCTGCACGTCTTGAGCAGATTCTTGGGATTGACTTTGGACTTTGGATGGTCGGCCTTGAAGATGCCATGGCTGCCGTGACAGTCAAAGCACTTGGCCGTAGTGGCGGAGCCGAGGGTATTGACCTGCCCGTGGTAGGTACTCAGGTAGGTCTTCCTGCTCTCTTCATGGCAACTGCCGCACTGTGCCGTGAGCGCAATCCTGGTCGGATCGTCAGAGGTGTCGCCAATGGCATGAGAACTGTGGCAGTCGGTGCATACCGCAGAATTGATGTTGTGATCCTTGATGATTGCCTGCCCGTGTACGGAGCCTTTGTACTGCTTCAGTTCGTCCGTGTGGCATTTATCGCCGCAAACGTTTGGTACGGTCTGATGCCACTCGGCACGTCGGGTGGTACCGCGCGGCGGAACCGCGAAGCTGTGCGTATCGTGACAATCTTCGCAGGTGGCATTGACGTGCGATTTGTCTTCCTTGTTCGGCCGGGAATGGAAGGATTTCTTGTAGGCCTCGATGTTTTGCACCACCACACCCAGGCGTTCCTTTTGCCGGGTTACATTTTCCTTCCTGGCGGTTTCCCATAGGGCCGTGTGGCACTGCACGCAATCCGGCTTTTGCGCCGAATCCTTCTTGTGCGGAGTTGCCGCGTCGGTAATGTCCTGGTGGCAGGCGACACATTGCATCGTCGAATGCACACTTTTTCCGTATTTGTCGGGACTGACCGCATGCAGGGGCCGCGTCTCTCCGCCCGCTCCCGGCAGTTCCGGCTGGCTCTTCTTGCCATCGTGGCAGCTCAGGCATTTGGCATTGTCGAGACTGGCTGTCGGCGAGTTTGTTTGACCCGAAGCGGCCACGGCTGACGCGGGAACCATGGATAAGATACCCAACAGGCTGGCTGCCAAAGCGATGAACCAGGCAGGAAGTGACGGGGAAGGACGCATGGTTCTGGTTTCCATTTGAACAAACTTCTTGCGGATGATAGGGAATTGAGTCTAGCGCCTATTCCCGGATGGCTCTTGCAACAAAAAACGGGCGCGTGAGGTCAGGAGTCAACCCCTTGCGCCTGCTGATCCTGGTGTTACCAAGATGCCCGCCAGTTGCCGCTTAAACATCACGGCACCGGCGAAGCCGGTTTCTTACCGAGACAAGATCCACTGGGCCACGTTCTTGATCACCTTGGGGTCCTTGGTGTCAATAATCGGGTGATCCGCTTCCTTGCCGTCATCCAGTTTGACCTTCTGCACCTTGCCCATGTGGGCAATAATTTTTTGCTCGCCATCCGGTTTGCCCTTGTATTTCGCGGCAGTTTTCTTGAGCGCCGGACCCTTCTTGGGCTTGTCGAGAGAGTGGCACTTGGTGCACTCGTTGTCGTCGAATATCTTCTCGGCGGCCGCGACATCAACCTGCGCCAGGGCGGGAAGCGAGAAAGACATTGCGGCTGCGATTGCGATGAGTAGCGATTGGCTGTTTGATGGATGACTCATGGGTGTTCTCCAAGCTGTGATGTGATTAATAGATAGAAATGTCGGTCAGGTGTTTCGTCCGCTGGTTATTTCCGAGAAGACCTCAGACACCCCAGTAAGACCGAACGCCGTCCGGCACATAGCCCGGTACATGACAGGTCAGACATCCCTTGCGATCGGCCTGTCCCACTTCAGCCATCTTGGGCGGCATGGGGTCGTCCTTGCGCAAGTACAGAATGTCCTTTTGCACAATGCGGTGGCAGTCCTTGCAGTCGAGCTTGCCCTGCACCTCGTGCACCTTGTGGAAGCGGCCTCCGACGGCCATCGACGGCTTGCCGCCGATCGAAGTCTTTTTGGCCGGAGCATCCGCACCCAAAGCCGGCGACATCGCCACAGCCAGTCCCAATGCCAGGGATGTAATCAGTGTTCTCATGACTGGGCCCCTTTATCTAGTGTGTAATACACCTGTGGCTCGTTGCCGAAATGCTTCTTCAGTTGCACGGCGTTGGTTGCCTTGATGCGCATCGAAATTTCCGACTTCGGATCGCTGATGTCACCAAACCAGCGCGCCTGGGTCGGGCAGACCAGATCACAGGCCGGCGTGTAGTCCTGATCCTTGCCGATGCGGTCGGCCTTGCCGTCCTTGATGGCTTTTTCCAGCTTGTGCCAGCAGAAAGTGCACTTCTCTGCGGTCTTCGGCTTCTTCTGGTGCAGCGGATGGCGATCGGCAAAGGCGATGCTCTCCATGCCTTGCGCTCCCTTGCCCGGATACAGCGGCTTGACTTCGGCATTCAGCTGCGGCACGCCGTATGGGCACACCGCTGCGCAGTAGCCGCAACCGATGCACTTCTTGTAGTCGATCAGCACCACACCGTATTCGTTCTTGGAGATCGCCTTGACGCCGATCTTGTCGCAGATCGCCTTGCATGACGGCTTCTCGCAGTGCATGCAGTTCATCGTGTTATAGATCTTGCTTACTTCGGGGTAGGTCCCCACCTCGTACTCGATCATCGCGTTCCACTGCGCATCGGGAGTGAAGTGATTTTCCGTCGCGCATGCGGCTACGCAGGAGCGGCAGCCCATGCAGCGCTTGGTATCGATGAGTCTTCCAAATTTTGCCATGATGATTTACTCCCTTAGACCTTGGTCAGCTTGCACTTGGTATCGTTGAAGGAGTTCATGCCCGACGGTACGTCCGGATGCAGCTCCAATACCTGGTTGATCCACGTACCCTTGTTGGCGCCCGGCGCATAGCCGGGACTCCACTGGCCGTAGTGGTAGGACACCGCCAGCGTATCGGGACGTACACCCTGCATGACCTTGGCCGTACCCTTCACCTTGCCGATACGGGTCTCGATCTGAACTGCGTCGCCGGTCTTGATACCCATTTCCTTGGCGGTCGCGGCATTGATCGCGACGTAGTTGGTATCGAGATCCGACCCCAGCGCCTGGTTGGTGATCGCATTGTTGATCGTGTTGCCGGTCTGGTAGCGATGCATCAGCTTGTGCGTGATGAGATAGAAGGGGAAGTCCTTCGCCTCGCGGTGCGGTGTTGGGAAGGCGTGATCCTTGCCCGGCAGCGGCGCGTAAGCGATCTTGTATTTCGGCAAATCGATCCGGGTGATGTTATTCGCCTTCGTTATCTTCTCGACCGTTTCATAAGTGCCGATAAAGTGATCTGCATAAAGTTTGAACTTCGGCTTTCCGGGACCCTTGAACACGGGATCGACGCCGTGCAGATACTTGCCCTTGGTATCCAGTTTTTTGGCGGTGAAGCCATGTTCCATGGCATAGGCAAAGTCCTTCTTGGTCTTGTCGGTCCAGACTACCTCCACCTGTTCCTTGGTCGTGTAGTCGCGGCCCGGCTTGAACTTGACTTCCTTGAGCCCCCATTTCTTGTTGAGCGCGTCGTGATACTGGTCACGCATGCCGACGCGCTTGGCCAGTTCGTACCAAATAGAGGTGGCGTCTTGTTCGAGGTTGAAGGGGTTGGTCATCGGCTGCCGGATGGCAGTGACACCAGTCATTTCCGGGGTACCCTTAGCCGGCGCGTTGTGCCACGACTCCAAGTATGTCTTGTCCGGCAGGACGATATCTCCGTACCACGCGGTTTCGGTCATCAGGATGTCGATCACGACCGTAAATAGCTTGCTCATGCCGTCAAATTGCTGCCAAGCGTTGGAGGTTGCGACGGCGCGGTTGGTGCCGTAGAAGATCTGCATCTCAGGCACATAACTCAGTCCCCATGACTTCGGATCAAGCAGGGTGATATGGGTCTGCTGCGCAATGTTGTGGTGCGAGTTTGGATGGAATACAGTTTTCTGCATATCCGTGCGCTTTGGCGGATACTCGCACTTGGCCGGTTCCAGATACTCCGGATGATTGTTGGGATGATGGATCAGCATGCCGCCTACAGAATCAATCGCCCCCACCAGCGAGTTAAAGATCAGCAATGAACGCGAGCTCTGTACGCCGAACTCCTTGGCGGCCAAGCCGCGGAAGGTGTAGGCGCACACCGGACGATAGCGCAACTTGACTCCGTCGATTTCCTTGAACTCGCCAATTCTCGCTTCCTTGGCAAAGGTTGCCGCGAGACGGGTGATGGTGGCGGCAGGCACGCCGCAGACTTCCTCAGCGTATTGCGGTGTGATGTCCTTGAGGCTGTCGGTGAACACCGTGAAAGCGGTGCGCACCGGCTTGCCGTCGACGGTGTAGCTGCCCTTGAGCGTCGGCTTGACATTCCCCGCATAAGCTGCGGCGGCATTGGTAACGGCGTCCCACACCAGCGGCGCCTTGCCGTCCTTATCCATCAGCACCTTGCCGTCGGCGCCCACTAATTGCGGAGAGTTGGTGTAGGTGGTGAGAAATTCCTCGTCGATAGTACCGGCATCGATCAGCAGCTTGCACATGGCAAGAATCATGACTACATCCTTGCCAGGACGCATCGGTACCCACTCATCGGCCTTGGCGGCACACCCGGAAAGCCGCGGATCCATGGCGACGACTTTCATGCCACGCTCACGTCCCTGGGCGGTCGCCCAGTCGAGCCAGCGCGAGGTTTGTTCACCCTCGTGATAGTTGGCGCCGAAGTTCAACAGGAGATTAGTGTACTTCAGGTCGGGCAGGTGGCCGTGATAGCCCCAGGTCAGTTCATCCGCCACATGTCGCGCCGCTTCGCAGGTTGTCGTGCGGTGCATGTAGTTCGGCGTGCCGAAAGCGTTGGCCCATGCGATCAGATTATTGTCGCCGATAAGGTATTTGCCCTGGCCCCACTGCATAATGAGCTTCGACGGATTGTCGGCCTTGATCTTGGTAAGTTTGGCGCTGATGATGGAAAACGCCTCTTCCCAGCTGATCTCGACAAAGCCCGGATTTTCGTTCGGTCCCTTTTTGGGGTTGGTACGTTTCAATGGCTTCTTCAACCGATAGGGGTCGTAGGTGTTGTACATGCCCGACGCGCCCTTGGGGCAGATGCCGTGGTTATAGACATCGGCGCGCGCGGCATCGGGATAAATGGTCTTGACGATGCCATTGATCACGTTGCCCTGAATGCCGCAGAAGTTCGGACATATCGAGCAGCCTGACTTGAAGGTCTTGACCTCCATCGACTTGGCTGCCGCCGTAGGCTTGGCTTTTGCCGCCGCCGCCAAAGCGTCGAAACCGACACCGGAGGCCGCTGCGCCACCGAGAGCGCCCATGCCCTTGATAAAACCTCTTCTTCCGATTTCCATATTTGACTCCTAGTTTTTTGCGATCACTACGGTTGGACGTCGCACAATAAAACCTGCCTGAACTGCTGTTTTGATCTGCATCAATGAACCGCCTGAATTTCTGAATCTGCGTCTTGAATGCCGCGATACAGGCCGGTCCCGATAAGTCTGGTTTGTGGTCGCAGCGAAGTTACCTTGCGGTAACCTAAACTCGAAGTAGCCTAAGCTTTGCCGACCCACAGCGTAGTCAACGATCTCGTCTACGAGAGTCGGCGCTAACGATGCGGCGTTCCATACATCAAGGCTGACAGAGCGTTTCGAGCGCAACTGGCGATCAATGCAATGGAGAGATATAAGTGCCTGCGTGTCATGCATATCTTTATCCATGCGAGAATCATGCCTTGATAATAATATGCTGTGCTTTCAGCGTACTAGAATCAACAAGTCAGGCCTGTCGCGATACGAGGCTGCAAAACAGGTTAAGATGGTTACCGTACAGTAACTCGTGGAGGCTCTGGTTCTGTCGCAGAAGGTCAGAAGTGGGCTGCGGTCGAGTCGCGGGTGCCTTCTTTGTTATTGTGGTTGAGTCAGTGACGAATGGCTACGAAGTGATCTCGGCACAAACGAAAGAGTTGCGGCCTGTCTGCCGCTTGGCGAGTGAAGGTTTGAAGGTGTCATTGAAGAGCTAGCAAATCAAGCCACCGGTATTGCCGATGCTATTTGACAGATGGAGGTCTAATGAATCAGGACACGCCAGGCTTGTTACCGAACCGTAACCGACGCCGCTGGCTGATCGACAGTGGATGTGTGGCCGCCGCCGGCCTGATTGGTTTGACGCGCAAGGCCAGGGCGACGGCCAGCAAGCTGCGCGTCGGCATGACTCCGGCGTTTCTGCATGACCAGCACAGCCTGCTCGACGAATGGCGCGACTTCATGGCAGGGTCCCTGCAGCGTCCCGTTGAATTCGTGCAGCGTGACAGTTATCGCGAGACAATGGATCTGCTGCGGCTCGAGAAACTTGAATTCGCCTGGATCTGCGACTACCCCTATCTGCACCTCAAGCAGGAGGTACGCCTGCTGGCGGTACCGCTTTATGAGGGACGACCGTACTACCGTTCCTACCTGATCGTCCGCAAGGACAACACCCAAGTCAAGTCGATAGCCGATCTGGCTGGCAGCGTGTTTGCCTATGCCGACCCGTATTCGAACACCGGCTACCTGACGCCGCGTTATCAAATCCGCCAGTTGGGACGCGACCCCGCCAGTTTCTTCCGCAAGACCTTTTTCACCTGGTCGCACCGCAAGGTGGTCGAGGCAGTTGCCAGCGGCTTGGCGCAGGGCGGCTCGGTGGACAGCTACATCCGGGACACCCTGCTTCAGGTCGAGCCGTCGCTGGCCTTGCGCACCCGCGTCATCTGGCGTTCGCCCGAGTATGGTTTTCCACCCTTTGTCAGTCACCGTTCGGTTTCCGACACCGACTATCAAGTCATGCAACGCCACCTGCTCGACACGAACAAAACCGAAGCGGGACGGCGCCTGCTTGCCCGCCTGCATCTGGATGGGTTTACCACCGGCAGCCCGGCGCTCTATGAAGGGGTGGCGCGGATGATGCGCGCTTTTGGCGAAGACTGATGCGCTGGCTGTTCAATCTTTCCTTTCGCCACAAGATTCCGCTTTGGACCTCGTTTCTGATCGGTTTTTCGATCTTTGTGGTCGGCGCCGCGTTGATGACGCGCGCCTATGAGGTCATGAAGAGCGCCGTGGTGATCAGCGCCACCAATTTAGGGCATACGCTGGCCAACACGGTGGCGCCGACGCTGCTGCACGACGACGTCTGGCGCGCCTTCGAAATCGTGCGCTCGCCGATTCGCGGCGAATCCGCACGAACCCCGGTCGAGGTCGATGCCGTAGTAGTTCTGACAAAGAACCACAAGGTCTTTGTCTCCAGTGATCCGGATACGCTGCCGATGCTGGCCGAGGCCGCGGCGCTGGGTGTCGACTGGCAGCAATTGAGCGCGCAGTTTGGCGCCGGTGCCAAATGGCCGCTGGTGTTGGAGCCCAAGGGATCCATGTATCTCTACGTAGCCCTGCCCATAACCGATAACGACGCGCAATTGGGACACCTGGTCCTGCGCTACGCGAAGTCGGTCTTCCATCCATGGTTCATCGACACCATCTGGCAGGGCTTGGGCATCGGCCTGCTGGTGCTGGCGGTGCTGATCCCCATCAACTGGTACTGGGGCGGCCGCATGGCGGCACCGCTGGTCGATCTGGCGCAGCGCATGGGCATGATGCCGGAAACGGTGCCGCAACCGTTGCCGCCCGATCTGTACCCCTATCGCGACGAACTCGGCCAGCTGTTTCAGGCCTACGACCGCATGGTGCTGGCATTGCGCGACAAGGCCGCGCTGGAAAACGAAATGGTCAAGTCAGAAAGGCTGGCGGCGATTGGCCAGCTCACCGCCGGCATTGCCCACGAAATCAATAATCCCTTGGCCGGGTTGATCACCGTCGTCGATACGCTCAAGCTGCGGCGCGATCTCGATCCGCGAGCCCTGCGCAGCCTTGAACTGATCGATCGCGGTCTGACGCAGATTCGCGATACCGTCGCCGCGCTGCTGGTGCAAACCCGGGTGCAGGCCCGGCCGCTGAACCAGCACGATCTGGAGGATATTCATACGCTCATCCAGCCGCAGGTGAGCAAGCGCCGCATCCGGCTCGACTGGTCGGCAGCCATGCCGGCAGAATTGCCGGCGCCGGCAAGCCTGGTGCGCCAGATTCTTATCAACCTGTTGCTCAACGCCGTCCAGGCGGCGGCCGAGGGTGGCCACGTGAGCTTGTGGCTGGGCCGGAAAGACGACTCGGAATCGTGGTTGTCGATTGTGGTCCGCAACGACGGAACCCTTCTCGGCGACGAACAGCTTGCCCACCTGTTCGAGCCTTTTACCTCGACGCGCGCCGGCGGCCACGGCCTCGGCCTCTGGGTGACCTACCAAATCGTGACTCAACTCGACGGGCGCATTGCCGCCAGAAATATCGGCGACCAGGTCGAGTTCGTGGTCAACCTGCCTCTTGGAGACGTTATATGCACCACCGCATAGGCCTGATCGAGGACGATCCCATCATCGGCGAGGCGCTTTCAGAGCGGCTCGAATTCGAGGGCTTCGCCTGCGACTGGTATCGCGATGGCAAGTCCGCCCGTCGCGGCCTCAACCAGCTTCGCTACAGCGTAATAGTGAGCGATATAGACCTGCCGGATATCAGCGGTGAACAGCTGTTTGGCGACTTGCTTGCAAGCGGCCAGGCAATCGCCCCGTTCATTTTCATCACCGGCTACGGCGCCATCGATCAGGCAGTGCGGCTGCTCAAGCTGGGGGCCTACGACTACGTCACCAAACCGTTCAACGTCGGCGAACTGATTGGCAAAATCCGGCGGTTGTGTGAACATCAACAACCTGTATCAGATGCCGTCGCCAGACTGGGTATTTCAACCAGTATGCGACATATCGAAGGTCTGCTGCCGCGGCTAGCCGCCAGCCATAGCGCGGTTCTGATCTCCGGTGAATCCGGGGTCGGCAAGGAAGAAGTGGCGCGTGCATTGCATCGTGCCGGTGACCCGGAGGGCAAAACTCCTTTCGTCGCAGTGAACTGCGGAGCGATTCCCGAGAACCTTATCGAGTCGGAACTGTTCGGTCACGAGAAGGGTGCCTTCACCGGCGCCGACCGGGAACGGCATGGAGTTTTCGAGCAGGCCGACGGCGGTTCATTGTTCCTCGACGAGATCGGCGAAATGCTACCCTCGATGCAGGTCAAGCTGCTGCGCGCAATTCAGGATCGGGCGGTGATTCGTGTCGGCGGCGCCACTCCACGCAAGGTGGATATCCGGCTAATGTGCGCCACCCATCACGACCTCAAAGCCATGGTGGAGAAAGGCGGCTTCCGTGAGGATTTGTATTACCGCATTCACGTCATACACTTGGAGATCGCCCCCCTTCGTGAGCGGCAGGAAGACATTCTCTGGCTGGCGACAGGTTTTCTCGATAAACGGGTAAGCACGGGCGAAGCGCGTCGCATGCTGACGGCCGACGCCGAACGCGCATTGACCCGCTATCCCTGGCCAGGCAACGTGCGCGAACTGCTTCACTGCCTTGAACGTGCCTGCGTGCTCACACTGACTCCATCGCTGAATGTCGAAAGTCTGTTCGGCACCAATGGGTCTTTT
>Ga0315271_10000494_pt1 | contig 21755 bp, 38 predicted proteins | sample C3_top_MG_FD_204664 | JGI IMG/M metagenome (GOLD analysis project Ga0315271, IMG submission 204664) | Sediment microbial communities from Yellowstone Lake, YNP, Wyoming, USA - C3_top | ecosystem: Environmental > Aquatic > Freshwater > Lake > Sediment | place: USA: Wyoming | collected 2017-08-01
ATCATGATTTACTCTGCTGCTGCCGCCGCGGAACCTAGATAACGAGCAAGAACTTGCATCACCTCGGTAGCAGGTCGGCCTGCGTAATACACGTCATCGTCCACTACCACGTCATACAACTTAGTCACACCGTTCGGATTCATTGGATGATCGAACTCGACAACTTTCAGTCTAGACTCGCCCATCTTGATGTCTACAATGATTTTACTCATCCACATTCTCCTTTAGTTTTTCAGACTTTCGTTCAAGATAATCCCTATAGCGAATCAACGCGATCATAACGAGAATACAAATAATCATCAATGACCAAGCCACTGGATAGTCTGTTACCATCTTCGGCGCTAACATTGCCACCAACGCCAAAAACCAATAGTCTTCTTTGCTGCTATCCATTTGCTTTCACCTTCCGCTTCCGCATTTCGATTATCTTTTTCTCTACGGACAAGACATACTCTGCTTGACGGATAGAGTCTTTAATATCGGCTAGCATGAACGTCGAACCGTCCTTGGTTCCGCCAAATCCCTTGTTGAAATAGTCTTTCCAGCTCATACTAGCTCCTTGAGTTCCAAATAGAATTTATGGTACTTTTCAATCCGTTTCACATCTTTTTCGGTGACGCCTTTAAGACGGCGGATATCGCTGTTATGGCGAAGGTCTGCCATTTTCACGAGGATCGCGTCTTTACTGGACTTGATCTTCGCTTTATATTCGTCTGTCGTTTCTCCAGGAATTTTTGTAAGAGCGCGAACGCCTTCGATGATTCGTTCTGTCATTCCCATTTCGCGAAGGTATTCGTAAGTGGTGTCAGTGTCTTCAACTACATCATGGAGAACAGCGATAGCCATAAGCTCCATGTCTTCAGATTTCAGAAAGCTCATTACGCGAAGAGGATGAAGAATGTATGGCATTCCGCCTTTGTCGAATGCACCCATATGTTTTTCGGAAGCAATTGCGATAGCTTTAGCAAGGACTGATTTCATTTTGATTACCTTTCTCTTTTAACAGTTACATTATAACATAACTGTCACAGAAAGTACACTATTCGATGTAAGCGCTGTCTTTCAATACCATAATAGCAAGCTTCTGTAAAGCGGTGACTGGTTCGCCAAGAGTGATGTTAACCGGCAGTCGTTGAATCTCACCAAGACATTCAGCGATGAATTCCTTATCAACATAGGTAGCTGATTGAAGGTGAAGTCGAACAAGATCCAAAGTTCCTTTAGGAACCAGGAATTGACGCATTTGCTCGAGTTGTTCTTCGCCAGTCATTTTAATGTTTCCGGTACGTGATGGCTGAGATATCGTCTAATCGAATATAAAACGCCAGGTTAGTTGCACACCCTTCCATATTGTACTCGATAAGTCGTCCGCCTTCATGTTTGATTTTTATATCATCACATGGAACATCGACCTTGGTTCCAGATTTTAGATGGAAAGTAACCATCAATTTATACGACGGACCGAAAAACCGTTCAATCAGCTTTTTCATTTTGATTACCTTAACCATTTTGTGTAAAGAATATTATATCATTGAATGCTGGAAAAGTACACTACTATTTGCGGTTCCCAGAATACACTGGGAGTGCGCCTATTGGTAGCGATAATTTTGGTGGATAGTGGCGGAATCGAACCGACCGTGCGCTCCAGGAGCTGTCCATTATAGACCCACAATCGAACACAATGGAGCCACTTAATTATTCCATTATTTCACCGGAAGGTTCTAGAATTCCTGTGAGGCGTGTGCTCGATGGTGGATCTAGAGGGAATCGAACCCCCTACACCCATTTACTACCCAAATTCTGGAGCCCAAGGACAGAATCGAACTGTCTTTTCTGAGATACCAACTCAGTGTAATAACCAAATATACCACTTGGGCGTGGTCTCCACTGACAGAGTTTAACTGTCACAGCCGGGATTAGGAATCCTAGTGCTATTCGATAGAGTGGAGTTTATTTCTTATATGGCTATGATGTCATTCCAATCAATGACGCCAGAATATTCTAATGTATCACCTTCGTTATCTAACACGTTAGTGTCAATTGAAAAATTCGATTTCGGTAATCTGTCTGTTCTTACTTTAAGTACTACAATTTGATCGAGCCAATCTTCCGGCACTGCATCTGATGTTTCTGCATAGCTTTCAGCAACTTCCGGACTCTTCGCAAGATACACAGTATCAGCTTTTGAATCTTCCCATTTTTTGTTTTCTGCCCCTCGGCCGCCTAGGCCATGCTTTTGTATAGAGTTTAGCAATGGGTCGTACGTGGCATGATAAAGAAATTTTGGGATTGAAATAGTTATTTCAGATAGTTTCATAATTATTGAATTTTGTGTTTATAAATACCTATTTATTAATCTACTTATTTCTTGTATTTCTTTTGAAGTGCTTCTAAAAGAGCTTTTTCCTGAGCTTCAGTTTTAGCCACCTTCTTCAGTTCGCGTTCTTGTTTCTTTTTAGCAGCTTTCGCCATCTCGGCTGCCACTTCTGCTTCTCGCTTTTTCGTCAGAGCTAAATAGCCCTTTACTGAGTTAGCGATGAACTCTTCCTGATTCTTTGGTTGTTCGATAACGTAATATGGATCGGTGCTGCGTGCCGAAAAAGCGCGTAATGCAAAAAGCTCCTCGTCTGTTACCTCTGCCCAATCAGTGATCGAGTTGATCAATATCTTAGACTCTTCATAGTCCCAGTCGTTCATGATTTTCTGGATTTTGATAATCGCAATCTTTCTCATTTTCTCGTCTCAGTAGGAAAATTGATAACATGACCATCAAGCAAATTCAGATCACCAGTGATATCCTTATCAGCCACGAATACGTCGTAATACGTTTCATCTTCTGGACAGTGAATGTTTTCAATGAACCGATTACCGTATTTCACACGGTAATGGTAGAAGACTTCTTCCTCGCCGTTCCATCGTGCGATGGAAGCATTACGACAGCGACCATGATAATAGTGACCATGAACCAATTCAGACTTCTTAATCTTCAATGTATAGTCTATAGCTCAGTCCTCTTTAATTTCGAACGTGAAAATATCCAATTCGCCCAATGATTCAAAGTAGCCATTCCATCCGCAATGAACCGGGATTTCATGTTTGCCGTCTTTGATGGTGACAGAATATTCGCCCTTAAACTTCTTCTGTACTACCTTGGAAACCGCTCGATAGCTACGGTGAACTGCATCGTACCAAGTAGCATGCTCACGGATCAATTTTTGGGCAGCAAGCGCTCGTTCTAAGTCGTTAAAAACCCAGATAAGAGTGAAGTATGCGTTTTCATCATTGCCGAACGAATCACCACCAGAATGAATCGCATACAACGCGTGGCATTTTCCAGTGTAGTCAGTATCGATATCGTCGAATTTCTCGAAGTTAACAGGAACAGTTTCTCCTGCTCCAACTATCGTCCAGCTCTTGGAAGTAGAATCGCGCGACCAGTCGTCGGCGGCATCATACCCTCCCAAATTTTCTTCATACGAATCGCCGTATAATTTTATGTTTTTCATGATTTTGTTAATCCATCTTTTTCAAAGAGAGTAAAAAGTCTGCATCAGATTCAAATTTATCATTCCAATAATTCATCAAAATCGGATAATTCAACTTAACCTCATATCACTTCTCCAGTTTTATTAATAGAAATAATTATATAACAGTTTTTAATAAATGTACACAGTTATTTGGTGCTCTCGGGTCGAATCAAACGGCCGCATCCTGATTACGAAACAGGTGTACTGTCACTATACTACGAGAGCGTTAAAAGAGATTAGATGCCTAATTTATTGGAAACTAAGTCATCGAAAAATTCCACGTTGAGCCCAATGTATGAGTCAATGGCTATTAAATATTCTGTTGTTTTAGATGTCATGGCTTGGACCATGTCAGACTTCTTCGTATTAATTTTCTTGCTTATGAAGAGCTTTTCAATTTGCTTCTTTGTGTTTTCTCTTCGATGTTTAGCGTCTAATCCATACGAATCAAAATTCGCGAGATGCGTGTACATATAATCGTCTTTCATTCCCTCGAAAAACGTTACGTCGAACCCATTTCTTGGAAAGACGATATAGGCAGCGCCCCAGGTTCCAGCGATATCCTCTTTCGTTGAGCAGAATAAACTGTTTCCTCTTAACGCCTTTGCACCCATTTCTTTCGCTACTTCGTCAGCGAGCTCTTGGAGCTTTGGAGGCAAAAATCCTGGTTTTCTATCCGTTCTAACTCTAGCTTTGATTGTTGCCACGTTACCCGTCTTAACGCCGCGATATAAAAACTTTCCAGCAGACTTATAGACCTTCAAAATTTCGCTACAGTTCTTTTCAAGAATTGGCCAAATTTGCTCGGTGAAAATTAGCCCGAGTTTTTCAGGATCATTTCTGTCCTTAAGTGAAATTTTGACTAGCTCTTCAGCCGGTCCTAGATTTTCTACCAAGATTTCTCGCACTAACATTGTTTAATATCCTCTTCAAGCAATTTCAATCATAGAATATTTATAGAATTCTTTGTGTTCCAGATTAACCGAAAAGATCATTAACCTATGCCCCGTAACCGTACGGACAGGAGTCGAACCGACATAGATAATTTACTCTCGTGAATGAGGCGGCCTGCAACATCTTCTGAACACAAAATGGGTGTAGAACAAAAAGCTTAAAATCGGTGTTTTATCAAAGTTGTGGTTTGAGTTTTGGTAACCAATAATAGTCCGGTTCTACAAATTGTGGCGGGCCCACTGTGAGTCGAACACAGCTCTTTAGGGTCAGAACCTAAAGCCACTCCGAGTGATGAGCCAACAAATGAATGGAGCGGGTAGAGAGAATCGAACTCTCAACTAAACCTTGGCAAGGTCTCGGGTTAACCATTACACCATACCCGCAATTAAAACTTATGGGGCCTAAGGTGATTGGATAAACGTCATCCCAGCTGCTACCCGATATACGGACAGCTCCTTAGGCTATAACAAACTCTTGGCCCGAACGGCAGGAGTCGAACCTGCATGTTTCCAATTAGCTTTCTCTTGCTTCGTAGGCAAGCGGCATACGTCCGGATATATTAGTTGGCGTCCTTAGAACGCCAGAGATCTTTGTTTCTCAAAACGCTGTCACTTGAAACGCGAATGGATCGATCAGCCAAAACAAATAAAAATCCTTTTGATTTTTTGGCCGGAGTGAACTTACTGCTACCAAATTCTCCGCTCACCTCAAGTGATTTGCCATCAATCAGATCAAAAATCTTTTTAGCGTCCTTCTCAGTTCTCATTGTAATTGACAGTGGTTCTTTGTATCTAGTTCCGTCGCCACGGGTCCACACCTTAACGCTGAAATCCCTTACTCCAATTATTTTGTCAGGACTGAGCGTTTTGGCGAAATTCTTTAGGTCGTCTAGCACGCTTAAAAGCTTGGTTGATTTAACCGTGAATCTGCTGCTGAGTATTTCGTCTATGCGCATGGTCGTCTCCAAATTGATCTAATCTTATTTATAATGATCATGCGTTTGTGGTGTCAGCTGTGGGACTCGAACCCACAACACCCAGCTTTTCAGACTGGTGCTCTACGCGATTGGAGCTAAGCTGACATAAATTCTTGTGGCGGTCGTCAAGAGAATCGAACTCTTTCCACCCCTTTAACGGAGGATAACCATTGTTCGGCCGGTTCCCCGAGAGGAACGAAAAATGAAAACGGTGTTTTAGGTGCGCTACCATTACGCCAAACGACCACTACTTTACTCTGGAGTCCCTGGTAGGATTTGCACCTACGAAATTTTCAACTCGTTTTGCAGACGAGGCCATTACTACTCTGGTCACAGGGACGTATTTGGAGCCCGGCCCGCTGTTTAGGCGGGGAACTTTCCGGGCATTGATTCTTGGTGCCAGCGAGTGGTAACGATCCACCCTCTACGGATTTTCAGTCCATCGCTAATCCATCTCAGCTACACTGGCAATTCTTGGTATTCCATAGAGGTAATGCTCCTCTGTCTCCGCCATGTCAAAGCGACGCACTGCTTCTGTGCTAATGGAATAATGTTTGGCAGGGATATCCAGATTTGAACTGGACCTACAACTTTCAAAGAGTTGTGTGCTGAACCGCTACACCATATCCCAACATGTTTAGTTGTAGAACAAATTAATAGAAATCGGGTTTTTTCAAGTAAGAGTTGATAACCAATTTCAATCCGGTTCTACAAATTCTGGTGGTCATGGAGAGAATCGAACTCTCTTAAAAACCGCGTATGAAACGGTCGCTTCACCATTCAGCCACATGACCTAAATTCTTTTTGACAACTAGTAGTCAGACTTCTGTTTTATCCTATCATTCGTCTACAGTGATCTTTAGTGTGAATCCCTTCACACTGCCTTTCTTCTCTTTCTCGGATTACTAATCGACGTTTCGGTTGGATTATCCTACTGTCAACGTTCTTCCTCAGATGGATAATGGGCTATCCACACTAAAGATCACTGTCCTCACCATCTTACGATGGATCAACGGTGCCACAACCCGAACCAATAGCCAGAAGATTACCTGGTTCTGTTTGTGTTGCATGCTAATATCACGGTAGTATTAACGGCAAGCTATGAACCTCCCTCCTACTCGTCTTCTGCGCATGGTCTGAACTTCCTCTAAGTATTTCTACCCAGCGATAGGTCAGTTGTCAAAATCGGTGGTGCTCTATGGCCAGAATTGAACTGCCTTCTCGTGATTACAAAACACGCATAATACCAATATACTAATAGAGCGTTAAATTTTGGCGGCGAGTATAGGAATCGAACCTATGTAACCTTTCGGTTGTCTCGGTTTAGCAAACCGGCCTATTACCGCTCTAGCAACTCGCCATTATTTAAGCTCACTGGTTGGAAACGACTTGGAGACCAACTTGCCAACAGTCACGATGGCTTCCAATGAACTTAAATAATGGTACCCCTGCTCGGTAATGCTCCGAGTTCACATGGTTAAAAGCCAAGTGCTTCACTTTAAAGCTTCAGAGGCAAATTTTGTTGTTTCGACTTTTTCTTTCCGACGCATGGCTTTAGTCGTTTTACCATGCGCTCCGGCTTTACGCTTATGGACATGGATGCCCATAGGGTTACGAGGTTTCATTTTTATTTCTCCTTTTAAATTTTCGTTTCAAATATCTACTCATAAATCCATCGGTGTCGTTTTTAAAAAATTGCCAGCTACTCCACCCACGCTTGTAATCGAGGGTATGTTTATCCTCCCAATAGATTCTTGCGAGACGTTTTGACATGAAGTGCAAAATCTTGAATTGTTGATCAGCTTCACGCCGCAACTTGAATGACACTTTCTTCCTCATATGTCTTATCCTCGGATTAGGTTGAAGTACGTTGCGCGGTTGATGACGCGGTTCTTCCACATCTTATACAGCTTCGCTAAGTTCATCTTCATTATAGTGCTCCCTTCTATGTAATTTAATATGTTTATGTTCCTTGCATTTGCCACCTCGATCTGACGTAGTTCTGCGATCTTTACGTTCACAGAGTCCGCCACCAAATTGGTATCTCTTCATCTTTAAGAAGTGCTTGCAGCCGCCGCATGATTTTTGCATAATTTTTGGCCTATTTCATTGCGGCCAGGTCGGCCTTCATTTTCTTGATGCGTTCAGTGAGCTTCGGTACGCTCACTTCACTAACACCCGACTTCTTCTTGAACAGAGCAGCTGATAGTTCAGCTTCAGACTGTGCGATCTGTTCGACCAAACGCTCCTTCTTTTTGTCGATCTTGCTCATTTCATTTGCTCCTATGTGTTTGGTGCTCAAGTACAGAATCGAACTGTATTTTCATTCGTACCAAGAATGTGTAATACCATTATACTACGAGAGCATTAATTTGTGAATTTGGTGGGTGCACTCAGAATCGAACTGAGATCGATCGGGTAAGAGCCGAATATAATGAACCATTATACTATACACCCATTGTTCTGTAAATTGCTTCGTTGAAAGTTTGGGGATCAATCCATCCTAACGTCACCATCCAATCCGTCGGTATGATCACTATCGATGGGACTCGGTGGCCATACTTATCCGTAAGGGGGTAGCCATGGAAGCAATTTAAAATTGGTACCTAGGGAGAATTTCGAAATCTCGACCTTCGCCGTGTAAAAGCGTTGCTCTTCCTCTGAGCTACCCAGGCATTAAACTCGTGGAGAGTCTGCAGGGAGTCGAACCCCGGCTTAGGACTTTGGAGATCCCAGTGCTACCGTAACACTTCAGACCCATTATACTTATTCTTTATTTAAAGCAATTTGCTGTGGAGGTAGGGATCGAACCTACGATTGGGAAAATTCCCGACGGATTAAGTATTGCACTCTCGTTAGAAAGTGCAAGGTGTCAGTCCGCTGCGTTACCACTCCGCGCACTCCACAGCAAATTGCTCTCATTTAAATGTACACTGTCTCCCCGCCTGGATTTGAACCAGGACCGCTGCGCCCCAAACGCACCACGCTACCAGATTACGCCACGGGGAGACACTGCACACTTTAAACGTTTATTCTTTTCTTTCCATTTTGTGGTTCAAATTCATCTACGACTCGCGCAAACCATTGAACCAAATTTTGAAGAGACTTGTCATAACCGGTTTGCTCTACGAAACGGGCAAACCCACCTAGTATCCGTTAACAGCGGGACGCGTATGCACCTTGCTCGCTTTTACGGCCAATAATCTGGGGTGATCACTGGGAAGTCGAACCCAGACCTGCGCTTTCACAGAGCACAATGCGAAACCTTTACACTATGATCACCATTGATTCTGGTCACCTCGGGTGGAGTCGAACCACCGCCCCCTGGTTCCAAACCAGGCACGCTACCGTAACGCTTCAAGGAGATTAAATGTTGTCTTTTTAAAACCCAGCGTCTTTCGCTTCTTGTTCAGAGTCGAAATTTAGCTCGGCTTTAAATTCACTTCTTTGTTTTGTTGCTGATAGTTTAACGATAACACCGTTACCCTTATTAGACACGATTTGTGAATTTACTTTTTCGCCTTTACGAAAGGTTAATGAACGTAGAACAGGACTTCCACCACCCAACTGGGCAAACCCGACGTCGTAGGGTAGGCTAATTTCTTTGTTTACGATTTCGAATAGTTTCATGTAAGTTCCCCTTTTCTAGTAAAGAATAATTATATCATATTTATACAGAAAAGTACATAGATTTGGTCACCGCAGGTGGTAATGCTCCACCTCCTCCTGAGTCCGAGTCAGGTACGCCACTTTTACGCTATGCGGAGTTTATTCTTGGTGGGATAGGTGGGAGTCGAACCCACAAACTGTTAGCTCTCGACCAACAAGGTATGCCAATTCCCGTCACTATCCCAAATTTTATTGATCGTTATGAATTTCTATACCGACTTCTTGATAAATTTTCAAAAGTCGTTTATTGAGAAGTTCAAGATCGTTCAGAATTTTCTGCTTATTTTCTTTCGTGAAATCGTTAATAAAAGCCGTTCGACGATTTGCTTGAAGCTGTTTCTGAAACGACTTGCACACGATAATAGTCGCCATCGCATCAGATTTTGAAATGCTCGAAACTGAAATATCAGACATTGATTCCATTTTATTGACCATTATGGAAATATCGAGCATCAATAATGCGGCTTCAGCTGAGAAATTCCCATGCTCTACTGATATAGTTATCGCATCTAGAACATGGATCGGACTTTCACTTAATAAACGTGAAACCATCAAATATCCTTTCCATTTCTTCATCAGAAATCATATCAGCAGTATCTTCCATCTGAGAATGATGGAGCTTAGTAAGCTCCCCGCGCTTGATAAAATCTAAAACTACTCGAACCTGCTTAGCATGTTCAGATTTTTCTGCAGTTTTGTTCAATTCTTTAATGAGTTCCATGCGAATCTCCTTTTACCATAAAATGATTATATCATATTTATCGGCAAAAGTACATCTTTATTTGGTATCGCGCCGGGGAGTTAAACCCCGCCCTGGAATTTGAAGGACTCCCGATCTAACCGATAATCTAGCGCGATGTTGAAACTTTGGTCCCCCGTGCCGGAATCGAACCGTTCCTTTTCGTTCGAAGCGAAAGATGCATATCCATTACACTTCACGAGAGATAATTTTGGTACTCGGTGACAGAGTTGAACTGTCGTCTAACGATTATCGGTCGTTTGTTCTACCGTTGAACTACCCGAGCAAATTTTGGTATTCCCGATGGGACTCGAACCCACGTTCACGCCGTGAAAGGGCGGTTTCCTAGCCGCTAGAAGACGGGAATATAATTTTGTCCGACCCCAGTCGGTAACGATCCGACTCTTCCTGTTAGACAGACAGGTATGCGTCCATAAACATCTTGAGGCCATAATTTTGGAGCGGGTGACAGGAATCAAACCTGCATGCGACTTTCGTCTGGCTGCTTGGAAGGCAGCTGCCCTATCAATGGACCACACCCGCATATTTCTTTTAAAGCACTCAAGTTGAGAATGCTCATAATTAAAAACCGTGTTTGCGACATTTCAGTCCATATCAACTCACGATTCTTAATTATCGCTACCATCTTTCGTTCCACATAAGGAACTCCAGTCCGATAGGCCGCCCATTCAATCATGTTTAACGTGCGATTTAGGATCTCGTTTCCTATAACACGTACTGCTCTTAAAATGAAACTAGGGAAAATCTTTCGATTTTCCCTAGTATCTAAATTCGGTTTGAAGTTCTGTCTTACTTAACTTGAACTTCCTCCATTGATACTAGGGACTCGTGTTTTATCATTACCATGTTCACGTGTTCCGCGCTCATTACTACCCACGAGTTGGCAAAATGTTGGCTGCCAAAACATAATACTGGGGTTAATAATAGTGACGTTCGTTTTCATGATGTTTCCTAATATCCTTCGTTATTTGATTTAATAATTATACCATGCTTTTCAGCATTTGTACATAGTTTATTTATAAGATTTCCAAAAAGTTTTGAAACTATTATTCATTAAATGCTGTCATCCAACAGCGTCGCATATACAGTGATCCGAAAATATACGACATCGTCGAAAAAACCATTTCACGACCAGTAACAGCTAACGTCGGAAACAAATAATTGCTGAGTAATCCGCCGCAAATTCCAAATGCAATTCCAAAGGCGAACGAAAATGCAACATGCGGAATTCCTTTGTTCATCTTCAATCTCCGTGTTAGAAGTAAATTTTATTAGTTATTCTCGAAAGGTTCTTTAACGAACCTTATTCCCCTGGCAAGGCGTTCGTTTCATCCTAGAGTCTGCCAGAACTCATGTTGGATTTATCGAACCTGCGGGAGGGACACTCCCATATTCGAGAACAGCTATCAAAATCAACTTCAGAAAGAATATTATATCAAGTAATTCACGAAATGTACATCTTTATTTATCAAATATTTTTAGAGCAAATTTCGTGAATTACTATATTAAATTGCGTCCAACGCTTTCTTTGCGGCTAGCACCAGTTTATCTAACTTAGCTTGAGCTTCTTTAATCTGACGTGCATTTGAGCTCGCTGAGCGAATGGTATCAAGAACTGAACACAGATCCCGCAACGCTAAAGAAGCCTTTGAATAAATTGCTTTCGTTGATACCTGTAGTTTTGGGGTTTCGCCATAGGAGCTCGGATGAATGCGGTATTCAGAAAGCTTTTCATATTCAAGATGATCAACACCGGCTGCATCCCTAATTGCAACAGACTCTTTCGGCTCGATAGTGCCACGATAGTGAGCCTCGTGCGTGACTTCTTCGTGTGTTCGTACATCATGGCCGAATTCTTTTCCATACGTTGACACCGCCAAGCTCATAATTCCGTTGGCTTTTTTGGCAAGATTCTTTCGTTCTGCGTTAGTATAATTATTATACTGTTGATTTTCGGCTACATCTCGTTCGTGCTCAATTTGAGCATAATCTGCGAAAAATGAAGCTTTGGATTTAGCCGCTTCCTGCAAGAGATTTTGTACTTTCATTTGGGGTATCCTTACGTTATTTTGATGGAGTGATTTTATATTTATACCCCGGCGTTTCGTTTTTCAAAATCCTTGGCGATCCGCCCCATGCCATAAACGTAACACATCCATGCAGTCGTCAAGTGATCGTGTATCTCCATTATTTCCATGTCGGTTTCCGGTATAAGCTGTTTCCACTTGGAAATAAACTCATCCCAATCGTCAGAGAGATCCAAGATTCGACCAAGCGCCATTGTCGCGGTGACACCATACTTAGGCCTGCCGGTTTCATCCCACAATTCAAGCGCGATATTGCGAATTTCTTCGGGCATTGCAGCGAGTTGTTCGTAATAGCTGGTCATCTTTATACTTCCTTTATCAATCATCAATATAATAATTATACACTGATTTTTAGGAAAAGTACACAGTTATTTTAAGTAGTTGGAACGTCTTTCAGGAGCTCGGATACGTCGAAACCGTAGTTTAGATAGAACAGTTTAACCGCCTTCTTCCACTTCTTAAGATTGGTGCTCTTGAGTGCTAGGAAAAATTCGTCTTGTTTTGCTCCCTCGATATTCGCTGCACCAACGAAGGCCGCAAGATTCTTAAGAACCGATTCTGGTTCTTTTTCGGCTATCTTCTTAAATAAGAAAATTTTAGTTTTAATGGTGGGATCAAACTCAACCGCAGCTGATAGATATTCTTTTCGCTGATCTTCTTTGGACGAATTAGGGTTATCTCTAACTGTTCTATCTTTCGCGACTTGACTCTTGTCCATCCACTTTAGCGAATTATGTTGTACTGCGTGTGAAGCTTCATGCCACATACTCGTCTTTATCTTTTCTAAAAGCGAAGTAACTTTTTGAAAGGAATAATCTTCTGACTGAAGCATATCCATGAAAGACCTAGGATTAACAGTGAAATATCCAGGAAGGCCATGTGCGTTAGCTTCCTCGAACGACGCATTAACTTTTGGTCGATCTGCCCAAATCTTTTGGTCCCAGTCTATAGTAAGACGTAGATATCCGAACTCTAATTTCCAAGCGTTCTTAAGCTTGTCAGAAAGACCGTCTAATACAGTATTCAGTTCAACTTCAGAGTTTTTCGGTTTGAAATTTTTGTCTATCATGATGCTATTGATTGATGCTAATTTTTCTGCATCATCTCTTCGATTTTCGAGACTATACATGTAGCTTAAATATTCGCCGAAGATATGGCGAACCAATGACTTCAGTAAATCAGATGGAACCTTTATGAGTCCTTCGCCCAAGAAGGACTTGAATGTAGTACGCATATTAGCCGCCAAACCAAGGATCAGCAGCGACGATAGTTCCGTCAGGCCGCATTAACCAGTTAGCAGTATGAAGGTCCATTACTATGTCATGACTTTTATACATCTTTCCGTACTTCCGAGTATTTTTATCCAAGAGCTCGATAGTTTTAATGATATCCTCAACATCGTTTTTCGCTGCTAGCTTTTCCTTAAACCGTGGAGATTTTTTCAAAATCGCAGCAGCGGCCTTGACGGCAGTTGATGTTCCATAGACTACAGCGTCATGCAGTCTTTCTAACAGTTTCGGAATTACACCAGGTAATTTCACCAGTTTTTCCATCTTAATCTGTACAACACGAACGTCGTCTGTGTTGATATCAATAATTATCGGAAGATGTTTGTTTGTACGACCGTGATCTATAAGGAAGTGAATAAATGCTAGATCAGTGTCTTGATCCGTACCCAAAGTACCGCCACCAGAAACTTTGACTACTGAGTCCGAATTGTCGGCCATCAAGTCATTCCAGACTGTCGACTGTGCGCCTGAACCCAATAATGCCCATTTTTTATTGTCGATACTACCATTGACCGTTTCTTTTCTATCGAAATCTTTCGTCGAAACCTTTGATGGGTTGGCGATCTTTTCTAGCTTGTCTATGCCATATTGGCGGTATAATACCTTGCCACCCTTGCCCCATTGTCCGGAGCCATACCACTTCAACCCTAGCTTCTTAGCTTCGATAGCAGCAGGACCGATACGCTCGGTAAGAAATTCTTTAAAGGAGATCATGCGAATAGATCGAAGCCAGTATGTTCTGGATTACTCTGATTCTTCTTGCACCATTCTTCCCATTTTCCAGGATAATTGTTCCGAAGATCGTCTCTAGCGTCGTCATACTTATACTGAAGATCTCGACCACGAATGGTACCAGTATTGCCGCCACGTCTGACGTAAGAATCGATCGACTTAACAGTGCGTTCTAGAATGGAGATTAACTTGACGGCTGGATCTTTTGCTTCGTCTACGAATTCTTTAAAGGAGATCGGCATCTTATTCGCTTCCAACGCTCTCCACAAATTCTGCTCCATGAACGCGATAGCCTTTTTTCTTGTAGTATTGCTTGGCTTGTTCGACTGCGGTCTTTACGTCTCTGTCCTTCATACGAATAAACTTCTGAACCTTCTCGTTACGCTTCGTAACCATCTGGTGATTTGGATCAGAGACAGTTACGGCAACGCGGTGGTAGGCATCAGCACCTTGTTTCGATTTTGCTGCATTATGTTTCTTTTCCCACTCTTTGTTTTCTTTGTCAGAAGAACCAGATCCTTGATCAGCGAATATCTCGGTTAATTCTGCAGCTTCATTAATCTCAACATCCTCCTTCTGCAATTTCTTTCTCATTACTGCAGCTGCCTTCAACTTCTCGTTACCCACTTTCTTCTGAAGATCAGTCATTTGCGCATACGGTTTGCTCTTAACAATGATGGCGTCAGGGTGGAGCGTATATTCAATGTTGCTGCTGACTGACATCACATCAACCTTCTTATCAGGGCGGATGGCAGTAACCTTTGCCTCAACATCCGGATGAAATTTACTTTGATAGAAACTGATTACGTCCCCAACTTTGTAAGCGGCTTCGGAAATCTGTCCTTCATTAAACAGTGCCTTTCCTGTTTTCTTATCAGCTAGCTGATAAAATGATGCGTACCAACCACGGCCATGCTTGTCACTGATCCAGCAGCGCTTTCTGTCAGGATCGCATTGTGACACGGTAAAGACTTCATCTGACTCAGCGTAATCTGGAGCGAGGCGAACCTTCATACCATCACGGATTTGGACAGCTTCAAGGAACGGTGTCGAAATACTTTTTGCGTTATCTGGACCTGCGAATCTACTAGTGCCTGGTTTCTTCACGTATTTCTGAACGTGCTTACGATACTTAGCTGCATCACCTTCACCGAATTTTGCTATAGGATCAGATCCAGATTCGTGGGCAATGTCTCTCCAGTAGCGATCTGATTCTGCATAAGTGGCAAAGCCGTCTTCCCAGCCAAATTTCTTTTTGGTCTCATTAACGAAATCCTTGAACGTGATCATTTTATTTAGCTTTCCTGTTTTAGTTTACTGACTTATTTATTACCAAACGTACCGAGACCTGCCTTTTTAGACAGCTGTTGCCATACTAGTTTGCGCTCATGTTCTGCTGAACTCTTCGTTAGGCCGTTCATTATAGAGCGACCGTCGACGATCACGTTGTATTGATAGCCATCATCACCACCAATCTGCTTGATCTTAACTCTACCGATCGTTTCCTTACCATAGAGAGCAGCAAGCTTTTCCATTCTAGACTTTTGATTCGCTGATTGCTCTTTGGCAGCGGCTTTTCTACGTTCTGGTGCAGAAGCAGTTCTTTCAGCCTTACCCTTTATTTCTTCGTTCGTTAGGTCGACAGCCTTATCTATAATTTTGCGAAGTTCCTTTTCCTGATGATCACCAATTTCATTGAACTTAAATAGACAGGAATTAGCTTTGAATTTATCAAACAGTCCTGGACTGGAAAGTGCACGTCCTGAGACTGTAAAGGCTTTCGCAATTTTGGAGAACTTATTGGCTTGTTCGGCGTATTTTTCCCAAGCTCCACCATCGTCATCCTCGTCATTGTAGATATCGAAGGATTTATTGGTCGAAAGCGCTAACGACTTCATCGCTGACATTAGCGGTCCAGAAGTGGCTGCAACCTTAACCTTAAGTGTGTTGTCGTCAATGCGTTCGACAGTAAAATCGGAAGACTTCACCGAGCTTGGTGTTGATTCAACTAATATGTCTCTAACTTTCATGGTTTAAAACTCCCCGGTCAATTTGCCATTTTTCAGTTCAACGTAAATTTTGCCCTGACGTTCTTTATCGTTGTTAAAACTTCCATCGTTCTTGAACGTGACGGCGTACATCGCCACTTTATTAGGACTCAACTTAACAAACTTCGACTTTTCGATCGTCGCTCTAGTAGATGGACCGTAGCCGCTATCTACTAAAATTTCATCGAGCTCATCTGAAGTAAACGAACTCAATAAAGTATCTAACACCTTCTTTAGTTTCTCTTTGGCAGATTTGCCGACAGCTTCACTGAGCGGTTTTGCGGAAGACTCAAGAGATTCTTCCAAAGCCTTTTTATACCATGCCTTAATATTTGGACCAGTTTGTTTTCCTTTGTATTTCCATGGCTCAGCGTTTTGTGCTTCGCCAGTCGGAACGACGTACGTCCAAACGCCATCAAAGTAAACTTCTAACGTAGAAGCACCATCTTCTATTTGGGTATCTATTAGCTCAGCATCACGACTGTTCTCAATAAACTCGAGATCGTCATCATCACAATCGTATAGCTTAGGCTCTCTAACGGCCTCGTTTAGTTTCAATAGTTCTTTAAGCACAGTCATTTTAGTTATCCGGGTTTTTAATCTAGACGCAGATCAATAATACCGCGTCGCTGCATTTCTTTGTGTCCTGCTGAATAAAACATTCCATGACCGTTTCCAGAACCAGTTATGATGTCATGAATTTTGAAACTCTTGCCATTCGAGGATCCCAATTCCAGGATCACGTACGGAGAAGCTTTCTTAAACTCTTCCCAAAGTTTACCCCAATCTGAGTTTTTATCTTCACTGTATTCAATACCTTCTTTGTCCGATTTCTCGTTCATATCTTCTTCGTCCATCCATGCATCTAGACCTACGAATAAATTACTAGTCTTAGGATCTATGCCTAGATAACATTCCTGAAAATCCACCATCTTAACCCTAATCGGTTCGTGATCTTCCATCGTGTGGCCGAGCTCTACGTACAGGTCTTCGTCGTCTTTTAAGGAATCAATGATTTCGTCAAAATGGCTGTAAACATCATTATTACCACCAAGGATAGGATTGCCCATGTATGTCAGCCTTGGGGTTCCCCAAAGTTTTCTAGCGTGCGCTTCTGCTTCCTTCTTATTTGGAAACGTCTTAACGATATCAACAATATCGACAGTTTGTTCTTCTTGAAGGGCGAGTAGTTCTTTGAGTATTGACATTTGATAGTTTCCTTATTGGTATGCTTCGCGTGTTAAATCTTGTGGATCTTTTCCTGACTTCTTCTTTGTTCCCTTAGGAAGATCGTGTAGGAATTCGGGAATAGAACCAGTTGGATGAATATTTGATTTCTTAATCGCGTATGAAGCTTTTTCAGTGCGTTGAGTAGCATCTCGTTCAATCTTACTCAAGTCTTGCAGTACTAAACCGTTCAACTTTCTTCGAATAGCAAGAGTATTATCAATTGTAAATTTGCGTTTTTCTACTTTCATCTCACCTGCTGCGTGACTAAAGCCAAGCTCGACCGGGATTTCAATCTCGACGGGTTCTCCATTATCATACTTAGCTTTGTATTCTGCTTCCTTTGCTGCTTTATGCGGTGCGAATGCAGAGTTGAAATCTTTAAAGGTTGTTTTATTTTTGGCCATGATTATTTTGAATTCTTGTCGATCCAGTCTTGTACTTCATCGTCGGACATCTCGCTAAAATAATCAGCAATCCAATTTGCCGGATCACCATCTCTGGCTTTTCTTGTACCGTAGGGCATTTCATCTTGAAGCATATCATACAGAATAGCGTCTAACTCAGATTCGCGTTTCACTGTTCCGAAACCGTTTCCAGTAATGTGCTTGAACATATCCTTTGCATCGGCTTTAGGAATAAACGCGGCCACTGATTCTTTAAGTTTCGTAACGTCCTTCTTCGCAAATTTCGCAAGCACTTCCTTGATAGAAGCCGTATAGATCGATAGCATTGTAGCCACTGGATCATTCATCACCAATCTTGGCTTCGGCGATTTTAGACGGGTAATGCCATGCTCGCCTTTTAGAGAGAACTGACGAATCTGACCGTTAGCATAAATCTTGTATGTGAAGTTCGTAGCCGCTTTCCAAGCTCTTCCTGGCTCAATACCGGAATAACCTTGATCGAAAGTTAGCGTTCCATTCTTAAGTTCCTTTTCTGTAGAAATAAACTTAAACTTATCAGCAGCTTCTTTAAACTCTGGAGTCTTCTTTAGTTCTTTAATGGCGGCTGCTAACTCGTCTGGACCGACGGAGATAGACTTCAGAAAGTCTCTGACTGACCCAAGCATGACTTTGGCGTTTTCGTCATACTTCGGTTGATGGTAGGCTTCAGCTAGTAGATCTTTAACTTTCATTTTGTTCTCCGATTATTTGTTTTGAGTAATTGCAGACTGTAGTACGCGCGTTTTATTCTGAAGATCGATCTGTTGACGTTGAGCTTGTTCGAGTTGGCGAACTGTGCGTTCATGCAGCGCTTGGTCTACTGGACTTAGCTTATTCTTTTGGGCAGCCTTTTTAGTTTCAAGAAGAAAGATCTGATCTTCCAAAGTTTGAAGACGTTGCTGGTTCATCTGCGAAGTTAGTCCATGTTCCACCATCTGCACTTGTCTCTGAACATTCTGTTCGACTTTTTGTACATCAGCAGCTGATGCATAACGACTATCCAATGCTAAGAAAGATGCGCCAATTGTCCCGATCGCCGCAACGATACCAGCTCCGTACTTCAGCTGGGTGTGGATTTTCGCAACTGCGTTTTCTTCTTGTTCAGCCATGATAACCCCTATTATCTATCGTCTTCGCCTTGAGCCATATCGACGTCCATTTCTAGATCAGCGATTTCGTCTGATAGTTCGTTGAGGTGCTTTCTAGCGGACTCAAGAATCTTCATGTCGCCGCCGAACTTTTCGACCTTCTTAGAAAATATGCTGTCTTTCTTCAGAACACGCTCTAAACGATATAGCATATCGCCAATGTTGCTCATCGACTTTTCATAAGCACGGTACTCGAACGTGCCGCGATTGTTTTCTTCCATTAGATCTTTGATTTTCATTTTTATTAATCCTCTAAAATATTTTTAATAGACCATACTAGTGTTTGGGCATTATGATTTTCATCAACGAAAAAGATCGTCTTACCACCGTTCTTGCTAACCTCTAACGTGTATTTTCCGGTCGTATTAGGACTGAAGGCGTTAATCGAGTACGTGTGATTGTCTTCACCAGTCAGATCACCGAAAATTGATGGAAGCGCATTAGGATGATCTTCACTCGTAAGTCCGTCAGATGATTTTTTAACGAAGCGTTTCAGATTCTTCTGGAGGAACGCCAAATCGACTTCTAGCTTAGAAGTCTTCTTCGTACCCTCGAGTAGATCTTTGATTTTCATATTAAAACACTCCCACTAATCTAGACGGTTTATGTGGATCACGATAAATTTTAACGTTTACAAATTCTTCTACTTTGTCTCTGCCACCATACATCGTTTCAATCGTTTTATCATCGTAACCTAAATCGTTTTTAAGATCGATAACTAAGCTAAGTCCCAACTTAACTGCAGCGACTTCTATGTCACCTGCTGTGGTATAAATAAACGGTTTTCTACTGGCAACGTCCTCGATTGAACCACCAATATTGTAACCGCCTCTATCAAAGATTTTTTCAATCTCGCTGCCGCCAATAAATGGGATCGGTTCAAGTCGTTTTTGGGCAAGCTTTTGATCACGTTCAGCGGTTTTAGACGTGGCGGCCTGTTCAGCCTTTTGCTTGGCTTTTTCAGCAGCGACGCGCGCTTTGTTTTCTTTAGCCCGTTCCTTATGCATTCTAGCAATGACTGGACTGTCTTCGAATAAATTATGTCCTTGAACGAAAATGATCTCTTTCGATTCGTCGTTTTCTTCTTCTGAGAAGACTCCGAAGCCAGCGGACTTCATGCTCTTTACGAAGTCATCTATTTTAGCATAATCTTTTTCGAAGCGCTCAGGATTTTTTTGCTTCGAGGTTAGAGGGAAATTCTTGGCCGATATCTTCTTGCCTTCTTGATAAAGTTCGAAAAGTTCTTCTTGTTGATCAGAAGATAACCATATGTCACAAGCGGACTTAGTCTTCTCCGCGAAGGAGTAAATAAAATCCTCGGCGTATTCAAAGTTTCTGCCGATCGGGTACATTACTGGTTTAGTGAATGCTTCGAATAATTCAGAAAGTTTCATTTTAGTTCCTTAGCGGTAGCTCTTAGGTTTTGTCTGTTCGCCAGCTTTAAGCGTCTCTAAAGTTCCGTTGGAAACAAGAGCGTGGATAGTCCTGGCTGCAGAATTGTTATGTGGTTTCTTTTCGAATGGTGAGAATTCTTCTGGAGGAGTTAGCCGAATCTGCGAAGCTTTTTCCGCAAGGCCAGGATTGCCGTCATTATCAGTATTGAAGAGTTGAACGGCAAACATGCCGCCGACAAGATCATGGATCTCGTCATCAGGTTCAAGTTCGAGTTCCTGATAAACTGGCTTATGGAGTCGTGATGCTCCATAGTAATGGTTAGAGGCTTCGTGACCTTTAAGGGCCCAAACCTTTAGCGGCTTTTCGACAACATAATATCTGTTGTCACTCGAGCCCTCAAACAGTTCCTTCAGTTTCATATAATCAATCCTAAATTCGATTAATTATTTATAGAAATCAAGCGCAAATGCCGTGGATTGCACGTAAAGCAGTAATATGCTTAGGATGAAGATTGTTAAACTTCTCGATAAATTTCTTATAGGAAGCAATAGACTCTACTGGAGCTTCAAATTGTTGCAATCTTTCTAAAGAAACCGAAGGAAGATTAGGCCAATTGGCACCCCGTGATTGCATAAATGCATGTGCTTCAATCTTTTGCGCAATCCTGTCTGCATGTTTTATCAGTTTATTCTCAGCGATAGATGGTTCACTTATATTGTAAGCAGAAAGGATGGCTGACATAAGTTTCGATTCGATCTGTTTGATGATGGAATGAAGTGCTGGGATCTGTTTAGTCGGACTTGGAAGATCACCCATATACGATTCTGGAGCATCATGTAGTAACGCTTTAATCTCTATCTCGGCAGACCTAAAGATCAAATCGTCAATGCCCTCAGCGAATGACGTACAATTCGGACCAAACTCTGAGGGTGATATTTCCTTTAAAATTTCTTCCAATTGATGTCGATTTGATAGGATTGAACTGACTTCATTTGCTACGAAAATCGAATGTTGCGCCACAGAATATGGAATGACAGTAATCGTCATTCCACAAAATCTAGAAATCCTAGAAAGAGCCCAAGCGATATCTTCGATATCTATCATTTCTGGTAGAGGATTTTCGACGTCTACCAGCTTTCCGGTTACCGTTTCAAGAAGCATTTTTCTTATTCCTGTTCAATTTAGCAATACGAACCTTTTCGAGTCCATCGGTTAATGCTTGAACGTAATCCACCACTGCTGCTTCGTTTCTGAAAATGAAACTATTTTCCACTTTGATATAGCCGTGGAACAACATGAAGGTGGCGAACTTAATGCGGATCCATTTATCAACATACCAATATCCGATCCTAGCAAACCAAGTATCGTAATACTTCCAGAAGTTGTTCGAATACACTTCCGAATAAATCGAAAGCGTAATGTCACACATTTCAGGATCATGTTCTAAGACGAGCGTCTGTGTATGATCATCGCTTTGACAAGAGCAAGTCACTTTAT
>Ga0315271_10000495_pt1 | contig 21745 bp, 23 predicted proteins | sample C3_top_MG_FD_204664 | JGI IMG/M metagenome (GOLD analysis project Ga0315271, IMG submission 204664) | Sediment microbial communities from Yellowstone Lake, YNP, Wyoming, USA - C3_top | ecosystem: Environmental > Aquatic > Freshwater > Lake > Sediment | place: USA: Wyoming | collected 2017-08-01
CAACGCCGTCTACAAGAACGTGTCGTCGGCGGGTGTCGTGCTCAACGAGGACACCGTGAACTACGACGCGTTCGCGGCCGACATCATGTTAGAATACCCGACGAAAGCGGGCATGGTGACGGCCACCGCGCAGTATCTCAAGACGGACTTCGACGACGCGTACCTGACGAACTTCAACGCCGGCGACCGCCTGGTGAACATCACCGGCCTCAACGGACAGAAGGACGGCTACTACGTCAAGGGCGCCTACATGCTGCCCGGCAAGATCGGCAAGGACGGCATGCTCCAACCCTACTTCCTCTATGAGGACTGGAAGTTCGCCCACCTGCTCGGGATCAACGAGCAGACGATCAAGCAGTCCGGCATCGGCATCAACTACTACATCCATCGCCAGAACGTGCGGCTGACCGGCGAGTACCTCGACACCAAGTTCGGCACGCCGACAGGGTTCATCGGCGGCCGTGTCGATCCGGTGACCTTCGCGCCGATCGACAAGATCCAGAACTACAAGACATTCCGGCTGATGCTGCAGGTCGGCGTGTTCTAGATTCGGCATCGACGACAACAGGAGTGACATCATCATGAAACGCTTCATTCTCACGCTCGCGCTCATTGCGGCGATCGCCGCGCCCGTGTTCACGGCGACCAAGACGGTCACCGGCAAGATTACGGCCATCGACGGGACCAAGGTGAGCATCACCATCCAGGGTGAGTCGGCTGACTGGGTCAAGAAGAACGGCCCGGTGAAGTTCAAGGTCGGCCCCGGCAAGATCCTCGAAGTGTCCGCCAAGGACGTGACGCCGGTCACGATCGTGGTCAACACGAAGAAGGCCTCCGAGATGAAGGTGGATGACGTCGTCACCTTCGAGAAGGGCCTCTCGGTCGCCGGTTGCTAGTCCGGGGGGGCCGGGCCATCCTGGCCGGAACGGGCGCGACGATCGCGTCACGAGGCCTTATGAAGACACGCATCGCACTACTGAGTCTGGTGCTGGCGGCCATCCCCCTGGCCGCCAGTCTCATCGCATCCCAGGCGGGCGTGGGCAGGGATCAGACCCTGGCCAGCCTGCCCAAGGCGAACTCCATCGCCGAACTGGCGGCTCGCTACGACTCCTCATCCTGCGTGGAGTGCCATCAGGACATCCACGACCAGTGGGCGCAATCGCTCCACTCCCGGTCCATTTTCGGGACGGGCCGGACAGCCGCGACGCTCAGGACCACCATTCACAACGGCCTGATGGAATGGCCGGCCTCCGGCGTCAAGACGCCGGCCGACGTCAAGGTGGAACACCTGATGGGGTGCGCGAAGTGTCACCTGCCCCAACTGGCCGATGCCACCGACAAGGTCGCACAGGAACTGGTCACCACCATCGAGGCCTGGCGAACCGCGATGGACGAAGGCGAGGAGGGAGCCGCCGAGAAGGCGAAGACGATCCTCTCGTCCCTGAACATCAACTGCCTGGTGTGCCACAACCGGAACGCCATCACGCACAAGTGGTCGGACGGGTATCCGCGGAGGGACACCGTCTACGGCAGCAAGGCCGGCGACCATCCGCATCCGGTGTTCACAAAGATGGGTCGAAGCCCGGTCATGTCCGAGTCGATCCTGTGCGGGCAGTGCCACGGCCTCGGGCCCAACCTCGAACTGCAGAACCCGACGCAGTGCGCGACGGCCTACGCGAGCTATCTCTTTGCGTATGTTCCCGAAGGGGGACGCGAGACCTGTCAGACGTGTCACATGAAGGCGTCCAAGCTCGGGCACAACATGCAGAGCTACCGGTCGCCGGTGATGGCCGAGGCGGCGGTCAGCATGCACGTGGACGCGACCGCCGTCGTGTGGCGAGACAACGCCAGCCTCCGGTCGAAAGCCTCGGTCCGGGTGGATTTGACGAACAATGCCGGGCACGGCATTCCCGATGGTTGACCCACGCCCAACCGACTGGTTCTGTCGGTAAGCGCGAAAGACTCCAACGGCAAGGAAGTATTCAACCACGAGCGCATCTTCATGCCGATCCCCCAGCAACTGGGCCGTGGCGTGTCGATGGGCCGTGGACCCTATGAGAAGAGCGGGATGCTCGAAGACTCCAGCCTCCCGCCGCTGAGGACGGTGACGTCCACCTATGACGTGTTCTTCCCGTTCACCGACGAGGAGGTCGGCGACAAGGTCGTGCGCCGATTCACCACCGAGAGGCTGGACCTCGAGATCAAGCTGTGGTACCTGCCGTTCGGCACCATGGATGATGACGCGTTTCTCTGGCGTGAGGTGAAGAAAACCGTCTCGATTCCGGCCGGGGTGAAATAGCCACCGCCTGTCATCGGCCCCTCACACAGTCGTCCTGGCCGCCGAGGGCCAGCGCCGTCTGAGGGGCCGATGACCAGGTCCTCTACGTTCTCGACGCCCCCTACCGTTCCATCTTCGGCTGCCACACCTTCCACACATTGCCGACCAGCGCGGGCCCCGGCTTGAGCGTGGGTTGCCCGGGCTCCCATCCGGCGGGCGTGGCCTCGGTGCCCTTGCTGGCGCGCACGAGCTGGAACGCCTTGATCTGGCGGATCGTTTCGGCGAACTTCCGGCCGACGGGCGGCGTCAGCACTTCCATGCCCTGGACCACGCCATCCGGGTCGATGATGAACCGGCCGCGTAGCTCGATGCCCTGGTTCTCGTCCCACACGCCGAACGCGCGGCCGACGTTGCCGGCCTGATCGGAGACCATGTGAAACGGCACGCCGCCGTCCACCATCTTCACCAGTTCGTAGTCGTTCCACATCTTGTGGACGAAGTGGCTGTCCACGCTCACGGAGAGCACCTCGACGCCCAGTTCCTGCAGCGCGGCGTACTTGTCGGCGACCGCCGACACTTCCGTCGCTCAAACGAAGGTGAAGTCACCCGGGTAGAAGCACAGCAGCACCCACTTGCCGAGGTAGTCAGAGAGCTTGATGTTCGTGAAGGCGCCCTTGTAGTACGCCGGGGCCTGGAAATCCGGGGCTTTCTGTCCGACACGTGCGGTCATGCGCGGGGCCTCCTTCTGGGTGACTGGGGAATCGGTGGCAGGCGCGGCCGGGGCGTGGTCGCCCACGACGGCGCCAGTGGTGCGTGCGCACCCGGCTGGCGGATCGGCCATGAAACCTCCTGGTCGGGAGGGGGACGGGTCCACGATTGGGGGCGTGGCGTGCTTCACGATACGCCTGACGGCCGCTTTGTCAATGCGGACGCCTGGCAGCGCCTCAACACTCACGGGCGATCGTAAACTCCCACCCGCAGTGCCCGTCCGACCCGGGGTCGGGCGGGCAGGCCACGCAGACCGTGACGATGCGGGGATCGACCGCCCTGGCAAAGGTTTCGAACTCGACCTGCCCGACGGGCCTGCACGGAAAGTCGGGCAAGCCCTTGCGCCGGCGCGTCTCCTGCACGCGGCACGATTCCATGAAGAACCGCAGGACCCCTCCGTCCGGGGACCGCTCGATCCGGAACGGGTTGATGAAGCTGTACATCCGGTAGGCGAGCGCGCGCGCCAGGGCGTCGAGACCACCGTGACCGGGAATACCGAAGGCCTCCATGATCCGCCGGGCTTCGGCGGCGGCGAAGCGCCGCCAGGACTCGGTGTCCAACTCGATGGCAACGTCCTGACCGTAACGCTCTTCCGCCGCCAGGAACCAGCACCCGTCGTGCGCCAGCCAGTTTCTCGCGAAGACGTCGAGTGCGGACAGCAACTGCGCGCGGCTCATCCCGGCGTACGCGCGAGACACACCGCGGGTGTCGGGCGTGCGGAAGACGCTCACGCGGTGCAGGTGCCCGTCCGCGGACGGGCATTCCTCCGCGCCCACCGCCGACAGGAAACCGCGCGCCCAGTCCATCGTGACCGGGCCCTCGGGATGCACGCGACCTTCGGCGCCATGGACGCGCGAGACCATCGCGAACCCGTCAGTCGAGAAGTCCGCCAGCACCACCAGGCCGCCCGGTTTCACGACGCGAACAACCTCGCGCAGAACGGCCGCGCCATCCTCCAGATGGTGCAGCACGTCGATCGCGATCGCTCCTCCGAAATGCCCATCCGCGAACGGCAACTGCGCAGCGTCGCCGGCGTGGTACGTGATGCGCCGGGCCAGCGCCGGATCCTCCGTCAGGAACGCCGCCACCTCCTGATCCTTGGCGCTGGAGTCGACGGTGACGACGTCGTATCCGCGACCGGCCAGCGCCCGTGCCGTGATGCCCGTGCCCGTGCCGACATCGAGCACGGGACCGCCGAGGCCGCGGGCCTGGTCGATGAAGAACTCCGGCGCGCCAAGCCGATCGAAGCCGACCTCGGCGAACTGGGCGGTGCGGCGGTGGAAGTGATCACGCTGCGTACGAAGGTCTACTGCCGCGCGAGCCATGGCGTTGTTGTCTTCGGGCGTGGTTCTCATCGGTCTCCGGTACTTGCCGAGGGGGTGCCGTGCCGGGCACAGGCCGGCCCCGGATGGACGCAGGTCGCGTCACAGCCCTGATGACGGGTCGGGCATTGGCAGGTGCGGCCCTGGCGTCGCGGACCGCCGTGGACAGGACAGTCCGACGGAGACGGGTCGTCCTCGACGACCGGGCTCGCTTCGGTCACGAGCATCCGCCGCTCGACGAGAGCCCGCGCCACCGCCGAGCGCGCGCGCGCGAGAATGCGGCCATACGTCTGGCGCGACACCCCCATCCGTTCGGCCGCCGCATCATGATAGAGGCCCTCGAGGTCGGCGAGACGCACCGCCTCGAGCTCGTCGACGCGAATCGTGATGGCGCTGGCCTTGCCATCGGGGCGCCCGATCGGCCGAAAGCCGCGACCGAACACCTGGCGGCAGACGCGACGCGGGACGACGGGCCGGGACATTGGATTCAGAGCATATGCTCACAATGTGGCGGCGTCAACCTGGCCCGGCGGACCCTCGATACCAGCTCGATGCCAGCTGTTTGACGCCCGCAAATTATGAGCATATGCTCATCTACGCTCCGTGGCATGGCCCCCAGCCACGCAGGAAGGGACTCGCCGTGGTTCTTGCCGTCCTCACCAACGCGGTCATGATCACCGGGTTCGTCCTCGTCATGATGCTGCTGGTCGAGTACGGGAACGTCGCCACGCGGGGCGTGCTGCGGGAACGCCTGAAGAAGGGGGGCGGGCGGCTGCCGGCCGTCCTGATCGGGACGGTGCCGGGGTGTTTCGGCGCGTTCACCAACGTCACGTTGTATGTGCACGGCGCCCTGTCGCTCGGCGCCCTGGCGGGCAGCATGATCGCGGCCACGGGTGACGAGGCGTTCGTCATGCTGGCGCTCTTCCCCCGGCGCGCACTGCTGCTGTTTGTGCTGCTGTTCGGCTACGGTCTGGTGGTCGCCCGGGTGGTCGATGGCCTCGCCGGGACACGCTACTTCCGCCAGACCGGCTGCGCATCTGGACTGACGGTGCACGGGGCCGAAGCGAAGTCGCTCCATCTGTTCCGGTTGCCGCCGGAAGGCCTTCGCTGGTCCGTCGATCGCGCCCTGCTGGCCGCTGGTGTGCTGGCATTCACGCTGGCTCTGGGCTTCGGTTTCGTGGCGGAGGACGCGGCCATATGGTTGCGCGCCATCGTCGTGCTGCTCGGCCTCCTGCTCGTCGGGTTCGTGCTCGTCGCGCCCGAGCACTTTGTCCGTGAGCATCTGGTCCGCCACGTCGTGCGGGAGCATGCGCCCCGGATCTTCCTGTGGACCGTCGGCGCGCTGGCGGTGACCGAATGGGCGACACGGAGCGGGCTTGGCATTGAGGCGTTCATCAGAAGCCACACGACGCTGGCGCTCCTCGTGGCTGCCGCGGTTGGAGTCATTCCGGAGTCTGGTCCACACCTGGTGTTTGCGACCCTGTATGCGAGCGGCATGCTGCCGCTTTCCGTGCTCCTGACGTCGTCCGCCGTGCAGGACGGGCACGGGATGCTGCCGCTTCTGGCAGAATCACGGTTCGAGTTCCTTCGCGTGAAGGCCATCAATGTCGTGGCCGGGCTCGTGCTGGGGTACGCAGTGATGTTCCTGGGTTACTGAACGAGGTCGACGATGCAGAAGAAGGACACGGAAGCGGCCGACACGTGCGTCCCGGCATGTGCCGTGTGCGGGATGAAGGACAAGGCGTGCCGATCGCCAGAGGGACAGGCGCCTCCGTTCTGTCCGGCGGTCCTCGATGCGGCCTCGATCGCCTGGGCACGGCAGCAGTACGCCAACCCCGGTGTCTCCGAATTCGCGCGCCAGGCGTCGATCCAGGAAGGCGAGTGCTACGTCGATCGGGGGACGCGGCCCTACGTGTTGCATCCGACGAAGACGCGAATCCAGGAGACCTGCGAGTTCGCGCGCAAGATGGGATACCGACGTCTGGGCGTCGCGTTCTGTGCCGGTCTCCACGACGAGGCCCGCGCCTTGGTCACGATCCTCGAAGCGGAGGGCCTTGAGGTTGTCTCAGTGGTCTGCAAGGTTGGCGCGACACCCAAAGAGGCGATCGGGCTGCGCGATGACCAGAAGGTGCGGGTGGGCGAGTTCGAAGCGATGTGCAGCCCGATCGCGCAGGCGGCCGTCCTGAACGCCGAAAAGACGGAGTTCAACATCCTGGTCGGCCTCTGCGTCGGGCACGACTCGTTGTTCCTGAAGTACTCGGACGCCCTCTGTACCGTGCTCGTGGCGAAGGACCGGGTGCTCGGGCACGCGCCAGCCGCAGCCCTTCACACGGCGTCCTCGTACTACGCATGGCTGAAGACGACGCGTTGAGCTCGAAGGCGCGGATCCTGTGGCGATGAGCGGCGGCAAAAAGAGCAACAGACCCTCCGTCATGACGGCGACCGAGGCCATCCTCGAGAGCATCTCGGACGGCGTGTTCACCGTGGACCTGGACTGGCACATCACGTCGTTCAACCGCGCCGCCGAGCAGATCACGGGCACCGCTCGCGCTGACGCCATCGGCAGGCGCTGCGCCGACGTCTTCCGCTCCAGCATGTGCGGGGCCGACTGCGCCCTCCAACAGACGCAGCAGACCGGCCGACCTGTCATCGGCAAGTCGGGGTATATCATCGACGCCCACGGGAACCGGATCCCCATCAGCGTCTCGACGGCCGTGCTGCACCAGAGTGACGAGCGCATCGTCGGGGGTGCGGAGACGTTTCGGGATCTGTCCCTCATCGAGGCCCTGCGGCAGGAGTTGGAGGGCCGGACCCACGTCGGGGACCTGGTCAGTCGCAGCCCCTTGATGCACCGCCTGTTCGAGGTCCTGCCAGCCATCGCCGCGAGCCCGAGCACGGCGCTGATTCTCGGTGAAACCGGCACCGGCAAGGAGTTGATGGCCCGGACGATTCATGACTTGAGTCCGCGCCGCCAGGGCCCGTTCATCGCCGTCAATTGCGCGGCCCTCCCCGACACGCTCCTCGAATCCGAGCTGTTCGGGTACAAGTCCGGCGCCTTCACCGGCGCGAACAGAGACAAACCCGGGCGGTTCGCGCTGGCAAAGGGCGGCACCCTGTTCCTGGACGAAGTCGGCGACATCAGCCCGGCGCTGCAGGTCAAACTGCTGCGTGTGCTGCAGGACCGGACGTACGAGCCACTTGGGGCCACCCGGTCCGAGACCGCGGACGTTCGGGTCATCCTCGCCACCCACAGGGATCTGGCCGAACTGGTCCGCCACGGCACGTTCAGGGAGGATCTCTACTACAGGGTCAACGTCGTGCGCGTTGAGCTTCCGCCGCTTCGACGACGGAAGGAGGATCTTCCGCTGCTGGTGAGGCAGTTCATCGAGCGCTTCAATCGGCTGCAGAGCCGTGCCGTCCAGGGGATCGGTGCCGAGGCCCTGTCCCTGCTCATGGCACACGCCTGGCCTGGCAACGTGCGCGAATTGGAGAACGTCATCGAACGGGCGTTCATCCTCTGCCGCGAGGGGTTCATCGAGATCGCTCACCTCCCGGAGGAACTGGCGGGACATGTCCCGTCCCGCGTGCGTCCGCCGGATGGTCGCTCGGCCCACGACATGCTCGACGCCCAGGCCATCCAGGCAGCCCTGGAGCGGAACGGCGACAGCCGCGCGGCGGCCGCACGGGAACTGGGCATCCACAAAACCACCCTGTTTCGCCGGATGAAGAAGCTCGGCATCCCGCGTCCCGCGCGGGACGGCCGGTCGAGCGAGAAAGCCATCAACGGGCGACGCGAGAGGCCATGAAACCTGACTCCAACAGCCGGTTCTTCGAGACCATTCTCAGCTCGATCGCCGACGGCGTGTTCACCGTCGACACGGCGTGGCGAATCACGTCTTTCAACCGGGCGGCCGAGCGGATCACGGGCGTGCCGGCCGACCAGGCGATTGGCAAGCGGTGCTCGGACGTCTTCCACGCGGACATCTGCGAGCGGGGGTGCGCCCTGCGACAGACGCTGGAGACGAACCGGAACCTCATCGAGGTCCCGGCGAGGATCCTCTCGAGTCCGGGCCGTGCGGTTCCTATCAGCGTCAGCACGGCCGTGCTTCGCGACGGTGGGGGGCGGTTGATTGGCGCGGTCGAGACCTTCCGGGATCTCTCGCAAATCGAGCGCCTGCGCCGCGAAATCGATCACTCCTATACCTTCGAAGACATCGTCGGCCGGAGCAGCGCCTTCCGGAAGATCTTCGCGCTCCTGCCCGACATCGCCGAGAGCGGCGCCACGGTGCTCATCGAGGGGCCCAGCGGGTCGGGCAAGGAGTTGCTCGCGCGCGCCCTCCACAATCTGAGCGCGCGCCGCAGCGGACCCTACGTGGTCGTCAATTGCGGCACGCTGCCGACGGCGCTCTTCGAGTCCGAACTCTTCGGCTACATGCAGGGCGCGTTCACCGACGCGAAACGCGACAAACCGGGGCGCATCACGCTGGCCGAAGGGGGAACCATCGTCTTCGACGAAGTGGCCGACCTGCCGCCGGCCACGCAGGTCAAGCTGTTGCGCGTGTTGCAGGAGCGCCAATACGAACCGCTGGGCAGCGTGAAGACGCGGCGGGCCGACGTGCGTGTGATCGCGTCGACGAACAAGCGGCTCGCCGACCTCGTCAGCGATGGCCGATTCCGCGACGACCTGTACTTCCGCCTCAGCGTGGTGCGCGTGAGCATTCCCCCGCTGCGCGAGCGGCGCGAGGACATCCCGTACCTGGTGGAGCACTTCGTGCGGCGCTTCAACGCGAAGCGTGGGAAGCAGATCAGCGGAGTCACGCCGGCGGTGATGGAAATCCTCATGCGGCACAACCTTGCCGGCAACGTGCGCGAACTCGAGAATGTCATCGAGTACGGGTTCGTCCTCTGCCACGATCAACTGATCGACGTCGGCCATCTGCCGGAGGAACTCCAGGCCCTTCGCCACGATGCGGCTCCAACGGCGACCGGCAGTCCGCAGTTGCAGTGGGCTGAGGCCGACGCCATCCGCGCCGCCATCAACCGGGCCGGCGGCAGGCTCGGCAAGGCCGCCGCGCAGCTGGGCATCGACCGGACGACCCTCTGGCGGAAGATGAAGCGCTGCGGAATCCAGGCCGTGCCCGGCGTCTCACCCGGCGCGGCCGGCCGCTCCGGCCAATAGGCGCCGCCCTGCTGCACGATTGCAACGGCGTGGCCGCAACACGCTGCAATATTGCAACGTGATTGGCGCCCGGCTCCGCCTCCCGATCGCGCCAGCGCCCGTCTTTCCGTCATCCTCACCGACCTGCCGCCTCTGGCCCTTTCCTTGCACCAAGTCCTTGGTGGAGACGTGCTGTTGATCGTAGCCATCCCGCGTTTCGGTGAAGTTGTCGCGCCGTGCTTCGAGTTCTCGGCCACGATCGCCCTCTTCACCCTCGCCGGGCGGACGGTGGTGGAGGAGCGGGATTTCTGCCTGCAGAGCCGCGATGCCCTCGACCGTTTGCGTTTGCTGCGTGACCAGAACGTGGACCTGCTGATCTGCGGCGGCGTGCAGGAGTACTTCCAGGACGCCCTCGAGGAAAGCGGCATTACCGTCATCTCGTGGGTCTCGGGCAGCGTTGACAGCCTGCTCACGAGCTTCATGGACGGCGAGCTGGCGCCGAGGCCCGGCGGGCCCGACAAGCCCAGGTGTCTGGCGAAGGGCCCCGGGGAGCATCGGAACACATGAGCGACGCCCGCACGAAGTACAGCTTCTATGTCGAGCCGCGCACTCTCGAGGTGCCGGACCGTCCGCGCAAGTTCCTCGAAGCGTTCGCCGCGATTCTCGAGCACTCCAGTTACCACCTCCCTCTGGATGTCTACAGCCGCGCCAGTACACGATGCGGGCGTTGTGCCGTAGAGTGCCAGCTCTACCAGACCACCGGCGAGGACCAGGACATCCCCTGCCATCGCTCGGAGCTGCTGCTGCGGGTCTACCGGCGGTACTTCACCCGCCTGGGGGCGGTCACCGCGCGGCTGACCGGCGGGTTCACGCTGACCGACGAGTACATCGACCAGATGGGCGAGGCCTACTATCGGTGTACGGCGTGCCGGCGCTGCAAACGGACCTGCCCGATCGGCATCGATCACGGGCTGATCACCCACCTGGCGAGGTGGGTGCTGGCCGAAGTCGATCTGGTGCCAAAGGCGCTGGTGGTCGCCACGCGCGCACAGCTCGAAGGCGTGGGCAACACCTCGGCCATCCCGGTTGCCGCGCTCAAGGACACGTGCGAGTTCCTCCAGGACGAAATCAAGGAGATCTACCACGTTGACGTGACATTCCCGATTGACGTCGAGGGCGCCGAGTACGTGTTCTTCCCGGCCGTGTCCGACTACCTGCTCGAGCCCGACACCCTCATGGGCAATGCCGCCGTGATGCACGTGACGGGCGGGTCGTGGACGATTGGCACGGGCAACTTCGACGGCATCAACTATGGGCTCTTCTACAGTGACCGCATGATGGAGCGCATCGTCCGGCGCGAGGTCGACGAAGTCAGACGCCTGAAGGGCCGGACAATTCTGATAGGCGAGTGCGGGCACGCCACGCGCAGCGCCTGGTTCGTGCCGACCTTCTGCGGACCCGAGGCGCCGCCCGTGGTCAACTTCCTGCAATACACGGCGCGGCAGCTGCGCGCGGGCCGCGTGCCGCTGAAGCCGGACCGCATCGAGCCGCGCGTCACGTACCACGACCCCTGCAACATCGCGCGCGCCGGGCGGATCACAGAGGAGCCGCGGGAGATTCTGAGGGCCATCTGCCGCGACTTCGTCGAGATGACGCCCAACCGCACTGAGAACTACTGCTGCGGCGGAGGTGGCGGCATCGTCTCGCTCGACGAGGTCCGCAAGTTCCGGACGGGTCCCATGGGACGACGGAAGGCCGAGCAGATCATGGCGACGGGCGCGAAGCTCCTGGTCGCCCCGTGCGCCAACTGCAAGAAGCAGCTCAGGGAGATCTGCGAGGACTACCGGCTCGACGTCGACGTGGTCGGGCTGCACGACCTGGTGTTGAAGGTCATCGACTTCCACAGCGATGTCGCCGAGGGCTGCGCACTGCCCCCCTCGGCTGGAGAGGCTCCCGCCCTCACCGCCGGGGCGGGCTCGTAGGAGCACCGATGCACGCGTGGCTCGAATGGGCCCGGGGGCCCGTCTTCCTCTTCTGCTTCAGCTTCATGGTGCTGGGCCTGGTCCGGCACGTCTGGCTCACGCTCTGGGAGACGACGCGTCTCATGCGCCGCGCCGGCGACAAATCCCTTCCCCTGGCCGCCATCGGGCGCGCCACCCTCGGGTGGCTGTTCCCGGTCCGCGCGATCGCGCGCGAGGCCTGGTTTTCGGTGACGTCGGTCCTGTTCCATGTGGCGCTGATCGTCGTGCCGGTATTTCTCGCCGGCCATGTGGCGCTGTGGGCTCGCGGGACAGGCCTCCGGTGGCCGGCGATGTCCAACCAGGCAGCCGACGTGCTGACCATCCTCGCCGTCCTGACGGCCGTCGGCCTTGCGTTCCAGCGGTTGACTGCCAGAGCGACGCGGGCCATCACCAAGCCGTCGGATTACCTGCTGCTGCTCGCCGTCACGCTCCCGTTCGTTACGGGCTTCCTGGTATTGCACCCGGGCATCAACCCGCTTCCGTACGACAGCGTCCTGTTCCTGCACGTGATGAGTGGCAACCTCGTCTTTGTGCTCCTGCCGACCACCAAACTGGCGCACGCCGTGCTGCTGCCCAGTACCCAGCTGGTTGCGGAAGCCGGGTGGCATTGGCCGGCCGACGCCGGCAGCCGGGTCGGCGCGGCGCTCGGAAAGGCGACGGAACGCGCATGACCGCCATGGCCATCCTCACCGACACGACCCTCTGCACGGGGTGCGAGGCGTGCGTCGTGGCCTGCAAGCAGTTCAACGCCCTGGGCCCGGACACGCCGGGCCGATGGACGCGCGCGATTGACGACCTGTCCGCCACGCGGTTCACGACGGTCATTCGCCGCAAGGGTCAATCCGTGCGCGAGCAGTGCCGCCACTGTATCGATCCGGCGTGCGTGTCGGCGTGCCTGGTCGGGGCGATGCAGAAGACACCCGCGGGCCCCGTGATCTACGACCGCGACCGCTGCATGGGCTGCCGGTATTGCATGGTGGCCTGCCCCTTCGAGATTCCGCGCTACGACTGGGCCGCACCCGTGCCCTACGTCCGCAAGTGCAACATGTGCAACGCGCGGCTGGCCGAGGGGAAGCGGCCGGCATGCGTGGAGGCCTGCCCGCAGAAGGCGACCATTTTCGGTGAACGCCAATCTCTCCTCACCGAGGCGCATCGCCGGATCCGAGAGAATCCCGGGAGGTACTTCGACAGGGTCTTCGGCGAGTCCGACGTTGGCGGCACCTCGGTCCTGATGATCTCGGCCATCGATCTCGACTTCCTCATCCCGGGCGGCGGTACGACGAGCCAGGCCCTGCCGGAACTGACCTGGAAGACTCTGTCGACGACACCGGCCCTCGCTCTGGGCGTCGGCGGCCTGATGGCCGGGGTGTTCTGGATTACCGAGCGGCGGATGCGGCGGCAGGGCGAATCGGCGACTGGCGGGGTCGATGCGGGCGCGGCACCAGGGGGCAGCGCCCCAGGGCCCGCACACGAGAGGGGGCGGGAGCGGTGAACAGCCGACTCGTTGCGGTGAAGACCGTCCTGTGGACCATCCTGGGCGTGCTTGCCGTCGTCACCATCGCGAGGTTCTGGCGCGGTCTTGGCGCGGTCACCAATCTGTCTGACGCGACGCCATGGGGCCTCTGGATTGCCTTTGACGTCATGGCCGGCGTGGCGCTGGCGGCGGGCGGCTTCACCCTCGCCGCCACGGTGTACATCTTCGGGCTCGAGAGGTACCGGCCGTTCGTCCGACCGGCGATCCTCACCGCATTCCTCGGCTATGCCGCCGTGGCGGTGGGGCTGCTGTACGACCTCGGCCTGCCGTGGCGCATCTGGCACCCGATCGTCGATCCGCAGCCGCACTCGGTGCTCTTCGAAGTGGCGATGTGCGTGATGCTCTACCTGACCGTGCTGGCCCTCGAGTTCAGTCCGGTTGTGCTGGAGCATCGCCGCTTCAATCGGCCAAGCTTCGTCGCCATCCACCGATTCCTGCAGCACGCGACGATTCCGCTGGTCATCACCGGGATCATGCTCTCGACCCTGCACCAGTCGTCGCTGGGCTCGTTGTTCCTCCTCACGCCCTTCCGCCTTCACCCGCTCTGGTACAGCCCGATCATCTGGCTCATGTTCCTGGTGTCCGCTGTGGGCGTAGGGCTGGCGATGGTCATCATCGAGTCCTACTTCACGGCCTGGGCGTTCGACCATACGCGACCGGCCGACAGGCTGGCGGGGCTGGGACGGGCTGCCTCTGTCGTGCTGCTCACCTATGCGGCGCTGCGCCTCGGAGACCTGGCGGTGCGGGGCCACCTGGGCGTCGCGCTCCAGTTCACGCCCATGGCTGCGCTGTTCTGGCTCGAACTCGCCATGACCGCTCTGGTCCCAGGCGTCCTGCTGGCCTTTCCCGCTGTGCGCCGCAACGAGCGGTGGCTCGGCGTGACGGCGCTGATGGTGGTCCTCGGCGTGGTCGGGTACCGGTTCGACGTGGCGATTGTGGCGTTCAGCCGCCCGGCGGGCGTGTCCTACTTCCCGACCTGGGCCGAGCTGTCGGTCAGCGTGGGCATCGTGGCCGGTGCGCTTCTAGTGTTCATCTTCTTCGTGGAGCGGCTGCGTGTGTACCCCGAAGAGGCGGCCGCCGGTCATCGCCATGACCGCCGACCGCCCATCGATCCACACGCCACGCGGTCGCTGCTGCCGCTGGTTGTGGCAGCTCCGCGTCGCTACTCGATGGGGTTTGTCCTGGGCGCGGCCGTGGCGGTCGGGGCGCTTCCTCCTGGGGCGATGTTCGGATCGTCTTCCTCCTCCACGCCGGTGTCGGCAGCTCGCGTGGTTCCAGGCGTCGTCACCGACCGAACTCCGCCGACAGGTCACGACCTGCGAATGGGTTCCTCGTCGGCCCGCAGCGACGAGCCGATCGCCCACATCAGGCTCATGCTCATTGACGGCAACCGTAACGGCAGGTCCGTGCTGTTTCCCCACGATCTGCACGCGACTGCCCTGGGTGGCGACCGCTCCTGTACCAACTGCCACCACGCGAGGTTGCCGTTCGCACGGTTCTCGTCCTGCGCGGCCTGTCACCAGGACATGTACTCGCCCTCGGACATGTTCGACCACGGCGTGCACGTGGACCGACTCGGCGGCAATGCGGGCTGCACGCGGTGTCATGCCCATGCCGATGTGCCCAAGACCCGCGCCGGCGCGACCCCGTGCGACCGCTGCCACGCGCAGATGCTGCTGTCGAACTCGCGTGTGAAGCGCCCGAAGGCCCTCGACGGGTGGGCCACCAGTTACGTCGAGGCCATGCACAAGCTGTGCATCGCGTGTCACGCAGAGCGCCACAAGCTCGAGCCAGGCACACACCCCGCGAACTTCGCGGAATGTCGTAATTGTCACCGGGACGCGGTCGGCGCGCCCGTCCGGACACTCGAACCCTACGCTGGTGCGCCCCCCGCCGCGCCGGACCGAAGAGTGGGCGGATGATGCCCTGTGACAGGTGGACACCATGACATTGGACCCGGTCCGGCAATGGGTGCGCACCGAGCTCTGGGACCACGTACCGGTCGCGATCAGTGTGATCGATCGGCAGTTCAGAATTGTCGAGGCCAATCGCTGTTTTGCAACCGAGTACGGATCCTGGGAGCAGCAGCCCTGCTACGCCGTCTACAAGGGGCGCACCGAGCGCTGCGAGAACTGCGGCGCCGCGAGTACCTTCTCGGACGGCAAGGTCCGCTTGCGCGAAGAGCACGGCCTGCGTCGCGACGGCAAGGAGATCCACTACCTGGTCCACCTGCTCCCGATCGTGATCGCGGGCGGCCAGATCCCGTACGTGATCGAAATGTCGACGGACATTACCGCCACGAAACGTCTCGAGCGGGAGAAGCTCGAAGCCGAGCGTCTCGCGACGGTCGGGCAGACGGTGGCCGGCCTGGCCCACGGCGTCAAAAACGTGCTCATGGGTCTCGAGGGCGGCGTCTACATCGTGCGCTCGGGGATGCAGCGCGGCGACTACGATCGGCTGGTCAAGGGCTGGCAGGTGGTCGAGGAGAACATCGCGCGCATTTCGACCTTCGTCAAGGAGTTCCTGGACTTCGCCAAGGGACGGCAGGCGACCGTCTCCCTCGTCGATCCCAACCGGATCGCCAGCCAGGTCGTCGAGCTGTTCGCCCAGACCGCCAAGTTGGCCCACATCGGCCTCGAAGCCAGGCTGGACGCGGAGTTGGCCCCGGCCCCCCTCGATGCGGACGGCATCCACACGTGCCTGACCAACCTCGTGTCGAATGCGCTCGATGCCTGCCAGGTCAGCGAGAAGACATCCAAGCACGTGACACTGACGACGCGAGAAACGGACGGCACGCTGATCTTCGAGGTCGTCGACGACGGCATCGGCATGGATTCGGAGATCCGCAAGAAGGTCTTCACCAACTTCTTCAGCACCAAGGGCTCGGAGAAGGGCACGGGTCTGGGCCTCCTGACCACCCGGAAGATTGTCCAGCAACACGGCGGCCGCGTCTCGTTCGAGAGCGAGGAAGATTCCGGTTCCCACTTCCGTCTCGAATTCCCGCGAGAGAGGCTGCCGCAACCAGACAAGCGGACGGAACATCCCTGAGGAGGTGTGTCGTGGACCGAGCCGCAGGCAGGACCATTCTGGTCGTCGACGACGAGCCGGACGTGCGGCGGTACCTGGCCACGGTTCTCGACGATGCCGGCTTCGTGGTGCTGACGGCCAGTGACGGGGAAGAGGCGCTCGAGATCATCAGGGCACGCAGGCCCGATCTCATCTCCCTCGATCTCATCATGCCGAGGAAGTCGGGTCACAAGCTGCTCTACGAACTTCGAAAGGACCGGTCGTTGTCGCGGATCCCGGTGATCGTGGTTACGGCACACGCCCGAGACGAACTTGGCAAGAGCAGCCTCGAAGAACTGCTCGACACCGGGGTCATCAGTGGTCCCGGCACGTACCTGGAGAAACCGGTGAATCCCCTGACCTACATCCACAGCGTCCAGCGGGCGCTGGGGATCGAGGAGACCGAAGAAGAGACCACAGCCCGGATCAACCTGAAGGGCGAACTCGAGAAGAGCCTCCGGGGGGCCTCGAGCGAAGCTCTGCGGCGGGCCTTGGCGGCGGTCACGCGTCAAGGCGACTAGGAAGGGAGTCTGATCATGAACGCGCACAAGAAACGGGTGCTCGTCATCGACGATGAGCCGTCGGTGGTGACCTACCTGGAAACCCTGTTGCAGGACAACGGCTACGAAACGAGCAGCGCCGAGAACGGCCGCACGGGATTCGAGCGGGCCAGGAGCGAGAAGCCGGATCTCGTGTGCCTGGATATCACGATGCCGGAACAATCAGGGATCCGGTTCTACCGTGACTTGAAGGATGACCCGGAGTTGACCCACACGCCCGTCATCATCGTCACCGCCGTGACCGGGCTTGGCGGGGACCCCGGGCCGTTCAAACGGTTCATCAGTACGAGGACGCAGGTGCCGGCGCCGGAAGGGTTCTTGTCCAAACCCATCGATCAACAGGAATTCCTCGCCACGGTGGCGCGCGTGCTCGCCGCCTGACGCGCGCGGGGCTGGGCCTCACCGAGCAGGACCTTCCTTCGAGTGACGTGGCTTCACGCGGGCGCCAGCGTGCTGGGCGGGTCTGCGATGACGGTAGCGCCAGCGCAATGGTCGGCGCGTTGCACGGGAGCGCCGCCGCCACGGTCACGCCCTCGTCCGGCCTTCCGCCCCCTCACCTAACTACTGTCATGCCAGCCTGTTGTCCGAGATCCGGCGTCGGTCGACGCCGTTGGCGCGGCGCATGCAGTGTCTGTGGTGAACCATGAAAGCCGCCTTCTCCACCTGGAACGCTCGCATCGCCCCGGTGTTCGACACGGCGCGTCAGATCCACATCGTCGAGGTCGAGTCGGGACGCGTCGTGGGCGAAGCCGACGAGGTCCTGCCCGGCGACCTGCCGGCGCAGCAGGTGATGCGCCTGGCGGAACTGGGCGTGGGGACGCTGGTGTGCGGGGCGATCTCCTGGCCGGTGCGCGGGATGGTGACGGCCTCCGGAATCCAGGTGATTCCGTTCGTCACCGGGACTTTCAGCGAGGTGATGCAGGCGTGGCTTGATGGCACGGTCGGGGGCGTGCATTTTGCGATGCCTGGCTGCCGCGGTCGTGGCGGGGGCAGGGGCCAGCGCCCGGAGGCGCTGGGTCGCGGCTGGCGGGGCGAGAGGCATGCGGGAGGCGTGGTCGGTACCTGCGTGTGCCCCATATGCTGGCACCGTGAACCGCACCAGCATAGTGTGTCGTGCGCGCAGCGACTGTGTCCGGTCTGCGGTGCGCCGATGATTCGAGACGCGTAAATGAAACAGGGAGCGTGAGTCATGCCAGGACGAGATGGAACGGGACCGAGGGGAATGGGCGCGACGGCCGGCCGCGCGGCCGGCCCGTGCGCCGGGGCCGGCGGACCGGCGAGGGCAGGGCACGGGTGGGGGCCAGGCGCCGGGATGGCTCACGGTGGGAGCCGCGGCGGCCACGGCTGGCGGCGCATGTTCCACACGACTGGCCTTCCGGGCTGGCAGCGTGCCCAGATGGGATGGCCGGGCCCCGGCGCCGGGGCCAGGTCCGCTGTTCCCGAGGAGCAGGAGCGATCGGCGCTGAAGCAACGCGCCGCCATCCTCGAGCAAGCCCTGGTCGAACTGAGAACCAGAATTGATCAGCTCGAGAAACCCGTGCCGAACGCAGGCCCGCTACCGGAGAAGGACGCACGATGAAGATCGCTATCAGCGCCACAGGCCCGTCCTTGGACGCGGCGATCGATCCCCGGTTTGGCCGCTGCTCGTACTTCGTGCTCGTCGACATCGACGATCTGACCTTCGAGGCCGTCGAGAACAGGAACAGCATGCTTGGCGGCGGGGCCGGGATCCAGTCCGCCCAGTTGATGGCGCAGGCGGGCGTCAAGGCGGTCCTGACCGGCAACTGCGGCCCCAATGCGCACGAGGCGCTCAGGGCGGCAGGCATTGACGTGGTGGTCGGCTGCAGCGGCCCCGTCTCGGAGGTGGTCGAACGGTTCACATCGGGCCACCTCCTCACGGCTTCTGCCCCGAATGTCGCCACCCACTCGGGCATGGCCGGCCGATGACCGCGCCGGCGTGGGATGTCGCGGAATGAGCGGACCGATTCGCATCGCCGTTGCCAGCGGCAAGGGCGGCACCGGAAAGACGACGATTGCGACGAACCTGGCGGTCGCCCTGGCGGAAGCGGGAATGCCGGTGGCCTACGTCGATTGCGACGTGGAGGAGCCCAACGGGCACATCTTCCTCGAGCCGACCATCCAGGGGAGCCGGGAGGTCTCGATACCTGTTCCCGTGGTGGACGAGGCACGCTGCACCTTCTGCGGCGCCTGCGGAGAGGCGTGTCGCTATTCGGCCATCGTGGTGCTGCCGCAGAAGGTGTTGACCTTCCCCAGACTCTGCCATGGCTGCGGGGGATGCACGCTCGCCTGCCCCGAGGGTGCGATACGCGAGACGGAGCGAGTCACTGGCATCGTCGAGCACGGCACCGCGGGCCAGGTGACCTTCGTGCGCGGGACGCTCAACATCGGCGAGGCCATGGCGCCTCCGGTCATCCGTGCGGTTCTCGCATCGGCGCCCAGGGACTGCACGACTCTGGTCGATGCGCCGCCTGGTACGTCGTGCCCCGTCATCGAGTCGATCAAGACCGCCGACGTCGTGCTCCTGGTCACCGAGCCCACGCCCTTCGGCCTGAATGACCTGACGCTGGCCGTGGAGATGGTGAGAGCACTCGGCGTGCCGTTTGGCGTGGCCGTCAACCGCGCAGGCACCGGCGACGACGCCGTGCTGGGCTACTGCGCGAGCGAGCGGATCCCCGTGCTGCAAGAGATTCCGAACGACCGGGAGATCGCCAGTGCCTATTCGCGTGGAGAACTGGCCATGGTCGCCCGGCCCGACCTGAAGCCTCGCCTCGTCGATCTGTACGAGAAACTCGGTGAGCTGGCGCGGACGAAGCAGCCGAAGAGCACGGCCACGCGAAAGGCTCCTCCCATCGGCGTACCGGGTCCGGACAATCGGGCCGTGGCGGTGCTGCAACTCGGCCGACGGACCGAGGTGCGCGAACTGGTGGTCATCAGCGGAAAGGGCGGCACGGGCAAGACCAGCATCGTGGCGTCGTTCTTCGCCCTCGCCACGCACGCGGCCGTTGCCGATTGCGATGTCGATGCGGCCGACCTCCACCTGGTCCTGAGCCCCACGGTGCGACAGCGCCACCCCTTCTCCGGCGGCAGAACGGCGGTCATCGATGCCGAGCGCTGCACCGGCTGCGGAGTGTGCGCCGAGCGCTGCCGCTTCGACGCCATCCTCACCCCGGCACCAGGGGCGCCCTCCGCCTACGACGTCGATCCGATCTCTTGCGAAGGCTGCGGCGTCTGCGCGGACGTCTGCCCGGAACATGCCGCCGCCCTGGTGCCTGCCGTGAACGGGGAGTGGTTCGTCTCCGACACCAGGCACGGCCCGATGGTCCACGCGCGACTGGGCATCGCCCAGGAGAACAGCGGCAAACTCGTGTCCCTGGTGCGGAGGGAGGCGATTGCGGTTGCCGACTCGAACCGGCGCGGGCTCCTGATCTGCGACGGCTCCCCGGGCATCGGCTGCCCGGTGATCGCGTCGATTGCCGGGGCCCGCATGGTGCTCGTCGTCACGGAGCCGACATTGTCGGGCCTGCACGATCTCAGGCGCGTCATCGAGCTCTGCCGGCCGTTCAACATCAAGGCGGGGGTCTGCATCAACAAGGCGGACATCAACCCCGAGGTGTCAGACAAGATCGAGGCAGAGGCGGCGATGCGGAACATCCCGGTGCTCGGGCGAATCCGGTACGATGAATCGGTGACCACGGCCCAGGTCGAGCGAAGGGCCGTCGTCGAGCGCGGAGACAGCCCGGCCGCCCACGATATCCGGGCCCTCTGGGAGCGGGTGAGGGATGAGCTTGGCTGAGCGAACGAACACGACACACGTCGCCGCGCGAATCGTCGGCCTGCTGCTCGAGGAGACTGAGACCACGCTCCCTCGATGCCAGGTGGCCCTCATCACCGCGACATCCATCATCAACCAGACCGTCGACAGCCTGCTCGCGGCCGCGCGGAATTGCCGGGACGTGGCACTGCTCGGCGCGTCGACACCGCTCCTGCCACAGGCGTTCAGCGCGGAGAGGGTGACGATGCTCTCAGGGGTCGCGGTCAGGGACTCCGCGGAGGTTCTGCGCGTCGTGTCCGAAGGAGGGGGCATGCGGCAGTTCGGTCCGCACGTCCGAAAGGTCACCACGAGAGTCGCCGCCTCTCGAGCGTTCGAGACGACACTAACGTGAATACGTATCTCGACTGCATTCCCTGCATCCTGCGCCAGAGCCTCGAGGCGGCGCGCAACGTCACAAAGGATGCTCGTCTTCACGAGCAGGTCCTGCGCGAGGTGCTGCGCATGACAGCCGAGCTGGACCTCGACCGGCCGCCGCCCTTCATGGGGCAGGCCATTCACCGGAGGCTGAGAACGCTGACGGGCGTGACGGATCCCTACGAGGCCGCTAAGCGCCGTTTCAACCGCCTGGCGATGGACGCCCTGTTCGAGCTGCGGACCGCCGTGCGGCAGGCCCCCGATCCCCTCCGTGCGGCCGCCACGTACGCCGCGGCCGCCAATGCCATCGATATGGGTATTGCGAGCGCGTACACCACGTCCGACATCCGCGCGGTTCTGCAGAGCGCCACGCGCGAAGCCCTGCTCGGCGACTGGGCGGGTTTCCAGGCGGCAGCGGCAAACGCGTCGGACATCCTTTACCTGGCCGACAACGCCGGTGAGATCGTCATCGATCGGTTGCTCATCGAACAGCTTGGCCCCGGGCGCGTGACCATCGCCGTGCGAGGGGCTCCGGTGCTCAACGACGCCACGGTGGCCGATGCGCGCGAGGCAGGGCTGCAGGATATCGTCGAGGTCATCGACAACGGATCGGATGCGCCAGGAACGATCCTCGCGGACTGCAGTGATGCCTTCCGGCAGCGATTCAACCGGGCTGACCTCATCATCGCCAAAGGACAGGGCAACTTCGAGACGCTCAGCAGCGCCGACGGGAACCTGGTCTTCCTCTTCAAAGTGAAGTGTCCAGTCATCGCTGGACACGCCGGGCTCCCGCTCGGGAGCCTTGCGCTCATTCACCACGCCGGCGGCCGG
>Ga0315271_10000496_pt1 | contig 21710 bp, 23 predicted proteins | sample C3_top_MG_FD_204664 | JGI IMG/M metagenome (GOLD analysis project Ga0315271, IMG submission 204664) | Sediment microbial communities from Yellowstone Lake, YNP, Wyoming, USA - C3_top | ecosystem: Environmental > Aquatic > Freshwater > Lake > Sediment | place: USA: Wyoming | collected 2017-08-01
AGACCGACCGGATACTGGGCGTGCACATGATCGGCCCACGGGTCTCTGAATTGCTCGGGGAGGCAGTGGTGGCCATGGAATTCGCCGCCGCGGCTGAGGATCTGGCCCGCATCTGTCACGCCCACCCTACGCTGTCCGAGGCCTTGCACGAGGCGGCCCTGGCCGCCCTGGGGCGTCCCCTGCACCAGTAATCAGCCCTTACAGGCGGCTTGTCCGGCCCCGGGTGTTGGTATAGCTTTGGCAGACGTTTGCCGCAGACGACACCATGTCTTTCTCGCCCGCCGATCTCAAGCTGCTCGCGACCCTGGTCCCGATCAACGCCCTGAGCACCGAGCACCTGCACAGGCTGGCTGACAAGGCCGTGGTCGAGGATATTCCGTCTGGCCGTGTGCTGTTTGAGGAAGGCAGCAGCGACAGTGACGCCTACTACGTGCTGACCGGCGACGTGGTGATGTCCTCCAGGAAAAGCGATGCCCAGCGCATGGTGAGCGGCTCCAGTGAAGAGGCCAAGTATCCGCTCGCCAACCTCAAACCGCGCCAGTACTCCGGCAAAACCAAAACAGCAACCCGTATTCTGCGCGTCGACAGCCAGTTTCTGGACACCCTGCTCACCTGGGATCAGGTCGCCGGAATCGAGGTCACCGAGTTTGCCGGCGACGAGAGCGACGTCGCATGGATGCGCCGGCTGCTCGAGAGCAAGGCCTTGCTGCGCCTGCCGGCGGCCAACATTCAGCAGTTGTTCGCGCGCTTCGAGGAAGTGCCGATCAAGGCCGGGCAGATCATTATCCGCCAGGGTGACAAGGGTGATTACTACTACGTCATCAAGCAGGGGCGCTGTCGCGTGGTGCGGAAGCCCGATGAGCAACAGAAAATGGTGGCACTGGCCGATCTGGCCGAGGGCGACGGTTTCGGCGAAGAAGCGTTATTGTCGGACGCGCCGCGCAACGCCACCATTGCGGCGCTGAGCGATGGTGCGCTCATGCGTCTGGCCAAGGCCGATTTCGACAAACTCCTCAGGCAGCCGCTGCTCGAAGGCGTGACCGACAAGGAGGCCATGGCGCGCGTGCAGTCTGGTGCCGGGCTCATTGATGTGCGCCTGGCAAGCGAATTCCAGCGCGCCAGTCTCAAGGGCAGCATCAACATCCCTTTGGCCCAGCTGCGCCAGAAGGCCGACAGTCTCGATGCCGGTCGCCAGTATATTGTCTATTGCGACACCGGTCGGCGCAGTGGCGCGGCCGCCTTTTTGCTTTCGGAGCGTGGTTTCAACGTCGCGCTGCTCAAGGATGGCCTCAATGCCTTGCGCAAAACCAATCCCTCGGCGGCTTGAAAAGAACGGCCAAGCTCCGGTTTGGGTTTCCAGGTGACCGACAACCTGGCCTAGCGCTGCGACGCAGCGTGTTCGCCGAGATGCAGGGAGTAACGGCCCAGGCGACGATCGGCAAAGTAATGTTGCAGGGCATAGGTCACGGCCGGAAAGGCAATCTGCTCCCACGGGATATCCGCTTCGCGGAACAGCTGTACCGCAAGGCTCTCTTCCCCGGGCGCGACGTCGAGGCTGCGCAGCCGGCCGCGATAGATGAGATACACCTGGCTGATGTGCGGCAGGTTGTACAGCGTGTGCAGGTCGCCGATCTCGATGGAGGCGTTGGCTTCTTCCATGGCCTCGCGTGCCGCTGCCTGGGCGGTGGTCTCGCGCAACTCCATGAATCCCGCCGGCAGCGTCCAGAAGCCATGGCGTGGTTCGATCGCGCGTCGGCAGAGAAGAATCTGATCCTCCCATTCGGGAATGCAGCCGACCACCATTTTCGGATTCTGGTAGTGGATGGTCTGGCAGGTGTCGCAGACGAAGCGTTCGTGCGTGTCACCGGCCGGGACGCGCCGGGTTACGGGCGCACCACAGTGGCTGCAAAATTCCATGACGGAACACCAAATGTTGCGCGGATAAGGTCATTCAGCTTACTGCCTTTCCGGCCGCACGGAAAAGGTGCTGCCGTTTATCAATTAACTCAACAATCCACCTTCGTTGCACTGCGTGCGGCCATTGCGCAACGGTGCGAGGCCGGTGTACCGGCACAATATTGAGCTTGTGGTGGAGCAGGGCAGGCCGGCGGGCAGTCCATGGCAGCGGTGGTGACGTAATACGGATTGACCAGAGCACAAACAACAAGGCCACCCGAAGGTGGCCTTGTTATGGGTAAACCGGTTCTTACACCATGTCCTTCAGGCCCTTGAGGGGCAGCACCTTGACGACGTTGCGCGCCGGCTTGGCCTTGAACATCACTTCTTCCTTGGTGAACGGATTGATGCCCTTGCGCGCCGGCTGCGACGGTTTGTGCACCAGCTTGATTTTCATAAGGCCGACGACGTTGAACAGGCCAGAGCCTTTCAGGTCACGCTTGATGAGGGTGGTGAGTTCGTCGAACACGGCGCTCACATCTTTGCGCTTGAGGCCGGTCTTGTCGGAAATGTGACCGAGGATTTCGGACTTGGTGCTGGGTTTCTTTGAAGCCTTGCTTTTTGTCGCCATGTGTCGCTCCCAATGGTGTGGATCTGATCTTGATGAAAGTAATTTTTGAATGCAGGGACAATCCGGACGGCGCTAAACTTAGCATAATTCCCGGGAAAAATAGAAGTCCCGCGTAAGCAAATATTTTTCACCGGTGCGGGTGCAAGCACGTTCGGGTGAGAAAGACAATTAGCGGATCATTGTAGAGCACTCCATTTTGACGCAATGGTTCCTCGCCCAGTACGTCAACATGAACGCTTAAAAAAATGATACCGCTGAATGTTTGGCGCAATGATCCGCTGAACGGCGAACAAGAAAGGTCATCGATACACACACTTGCCTGCGAATACTGCATCGATTTCTCCGTAATGACTGTCGCAAGTGTGCGTAGTGCGCTTTGTGCTGACCCGGAGTGAAATGCGCTGCCGATGGAGCGGCCTGCGGAGCCGGGTGGGGCCGTCCTGTCGGTGCAGGGCGCATCGAGCCAAACCAGGCCTGCACCAAAAAAGCCACAAACAGGCTATAATTCCGCTTTATTTTGCTGCCACTGTCCCCATTTTTCCGGACAGGCAAGACGAGAAGCTGGAGGAAATTTCATGCCGATTTATGGGTACCAGTGCCAAGCCTGTGGTCACGAATTCGAAATGATGCAGAAGATGAGCGACCCGGCGCCGGCCGTTTGCCCGACCTGCGGCAAGCCGGATGTGCGCAAGCAGTTGTCCGCAGCCGGTTTCCATCTCAAGGGTTCCGGCTGGTATGCCACGGATTTCAAGGGTGGCGATAAAAAGACCTCCGACACCAAGGTTGGTGACAGCAAGGTCAGCGACACCAAGGCCAGTAACAAGGACAGCTCGGACTCCGGACCGAAGGGTGGCTGTGGTGGTGGCGCCTGCGGTGGTTGCGCGTCGTGAGCCGGTTGTCGTTGTCTTTGACCCGCCTATCCTGAGATTCCAACTCCATGGGCAATCTGCGGCGCTACCTGATAGCCGGCTTGCTGATCTGGCTGCCGATCGTGGTCACGGTGCTGATTCTCAAATTTCTGGTCGACGTCGTGGATCGCACCCTGCTGCTGCTGCCGGCGATGGTGCAGCCCGAAGCGCTGATCGGTTTTCGCATCCCGGGCCTCGGCTTCCTGCTGTCCGGTGTGGTGCTGCTCGTGACCGGCATGGTGGTCACGAACCTGCTCGGCAGCAGCATGGTCAGGGTGTGGGAGAGCTTGCTGGCACGCATCCCGTTCGTGCGCGCCATCTATTCTGCTTCCAAGCAGCTCACCGAAACCCTGTTCAGCGGTTCCGGCAAGTCGTTCCGCAAGGTGGTGATGGTGCGCTACCCGCATGCCGGGACGTGGACACTCGCCTTCCTCACCGGTGATGGCATGGCGGAAGCGAACCGCAAGACCGGCCGCGACCTGGTGAACATCTTCGTGCCGACCACGCCCAATCCGACTTCCGGCTTTTTTCTCATGGTGCCGCGCGAGGACATGATCGAGCTCGACATGCCGGTGGATGTCGGCATCAAGCTCATTCTCTCGGCAGGCGCCGTGTCGCCCGAGGGCAGGCCGGAACCTCCGGGCGATTAAGAAAGCAAGCCTGCATAAAAATAGTTTTTGTTAAGTCCCCGGCACCACAATGCAACAGGCAATACACACAACAGGAATACCGGTCATGCGCAGTCATTATTGCGGGCAACTCAACCTCGACCATGTCGCACAAAACGTTACTCTCTGCGGCTGGGTTAATCGCCGCCGCGACCATGGCGGCGTGATCTTTATCGACCTGCGCGACCGGCATGGTCTGGCGCAGGTGGTGTTCGCACCGGACAATGCCGCCGCCTTTGCCGCCGCCGAAGGCGTGCGCAGCGAATATGTGTTGCGTGTCACGGGCGCCGTGCGCAAGCGTCCGGCCGGTACCGAGAATCCGCATCTGCCAAGCGGCCTGATCGAGATCGCGGCTGACAAGATTGAGGTGCTGAACAAGTCCGAGCCGCTGCCGTTCCAGCTGGACGAGGCTGATCTCGGTGAGACCGTGCGTCTCAAGTACCGCTATCTCGACCTGCGCCGCGAGCACATGCGCCGCAATATTCTTTTGCGCCACAAGCTGGTGCGTACGCTGCGCCACTATCTGGAGGACCAGGAGTTCGTCGAGATCGAGACGCCGGTGCTCACCAAGTCCACGCCCGAGGGCGCGCGCGATTACCTGGTGCCGTCGCGCACCCACCCCGGTCAGTTCTTTGCGCTGCCGCAGTCGCCGCAGCTGTTCAAGCAGCTGCTGATGGTGGCGGGCTTCGAGCGCTATTACCAGGTGACGCGCTGCTTCCGCGACGAAGACCTGCGTGCCGACCGTCAACCGGAATTCACCCAGCTCGACATCGAGACCTCGTTCCTCGACGAAGACAGTGTGATGGCGATCATGGAAGACATGCTGCGCAGCGCCTTCAAGACGGTGCTGAATGTCGACCTGCCCAAGCCATTCCCGCGCCTGGCGTACGCCGAGGCCATGCGCCGTTACGGCAGCGACAAGCCCGACCTGCGCATTCCGCTCGAGCTGGTCGAGGTCAGTGACCTGCTGAAGACGGTAGAGTTCAAGGTGTTCTCCGGCCCGGCCAACTCGCCGAGCGGGCGGGTGGCCGCGCTGCGCCTGCCGAACGGCGGCGAGCTGTCGCGCAAGGAGATCGACGACTACACCGCTTATGTCGCGCTGTACGGCGCCAAGGGCCTGGCCTATATCAAGGTCAACGACGCCGCCAAGGGTCGCGACGGCCTGCAATCGCCGATTCTCAAGTTCCTGCCGGATGAAGCGATTGCCGAGATCATGCGGCGCACCGGTGCTGAGAGCGGCGACCTGATTTTCTTCGGCGCCGACAGCGCCAAGGTAGTGAACGACGCCCTGGGCGCCCTGCGTATCAAGCTTGGCCACGACCGCAAGCTGCTGCAGGGCGAGTGGCAGCCGCTGTGGGTGGTGGACTTCCCGATGTTCGATTACGACGCCGAGGCCAAACGCTTTGTGGCGCTGCACCACCCGTTTACCGCGCCCAAGATTCAGGATGCCGAAACCATCGATCTCGATCCGGCCAATGCGCTGTCGCGCGCCTACGACATGGTGCTGAACGGCTCGGAGATCGGCGGCGGTTCAATCCGTATCCATCGGGAAGAGCTTCAGCAGAAGGTGTTCAGCCTGCTCGGCATCGATGAAGCCGCGCAGCGCGAGAAGTTCGGCTTCCTGCTGGACGCGCTCAAGTTCGGCGCGCCGCCGCACGGCGGCATCGCCTTCGGCATCGATCGCATCAGCGCACTCATGGCGGGCACCGACTCGATCCGCGACGTCATCGCCTTCCCCAAGACCCAGAAGGCCTCGTGCCTGCTGACCGATGCGCCAAGCGTGGTGGACGAGGCGCAGCTGCGCGAGCTGCACATCAAGCTGCGCAAGCCGGTCGAGCCGGTGGCTGACAAGCCGTGAGCCGCAGATGAAGGCAGCGCGACGGCAACCTCGGATTAATTCTGTGTGCATCGGTGGCTGATACAATATACAAACGTCCGGAGTCGGTGCTGGTAGTCGTCTATACCCGCAGCGGCAAGGTGCTGCTGCTGCGCAGGGCCGATCACCCGGAATTCTGGCAATCCATCACCGGCAGCATGGAGTGGGGTGACGAGCAGCCGGCCGAGACCGCGGCACGTGAGCTGCGCGAAGAAACCGGCATCGCGGTGGCGCCCGCCGCGCTCACCGACTGGAAGCTGCAGAATCGCTACGAGATCTTCCCGCAGTGGCGTTACAAGTACGCCCCCGGTGTCACCGAGAACACCGAGCATTTCTTCTCCCTCGAACTGGCGGACGAGCAAACCGTTACACTGAGTCCGGACGAACATTCGGAACACGCCTGGGTGCCGTTTGCCGAGGCGATTGAGCGGGTGTTCTCCTGGACTAACCGCGATGCCCTGTTACTGCTGATGCAACGCCGCGCGGACGCTGTCGCATAACGGTTTGATATGCCGCCACGCGCTCGCGGAACAGACTGAAGCAATGTCGGTAAAGTGTCTCACCCACAAGAATTAAAATTCGGCGCTAATTGGCTGAGAAACATGAAACATCCACTCCATGCAGTGTCTGCGTTGCTGTTGATCGCAGTACTCGTTGCCCTGATGTCGGGCTGCGCCGCGCCGCCCGAAAAGCCGGCGCAAGGGACACGCGGCGATTATGGCTATGCCAAAAGCTATTTGAGCTGGCTTATTCCACGAGAAATGAGTCGTGCAGAGGTTGCGGGCCTCAGTATTGCGCTGGTCGACGACCAGCGCGTGCAGTGGTCACAGGGCTTTGGCTATGCCGATGCGGAACGCCGGATTCCGGCGAACGAGCAGACGATCTACGGCATCGGCTCGGTGACCAAGCTTTTCACCGCAACCGCCGTGATGCAATTGGCGGTACAGGGGCGTATCGATCTTGATGCACCGCTGACACGTTATGTGCCCGAGTTCTCAGTGCGTGCCCGTTTTACCGATGTCACGCCAATTACGCCACGCCATCTATTAACCCACCACTCGGGCCTGCCTGGCGATTACCTGAAAGGGATGTGGACACTGCATCCCGCCCCGTTTGAGCAGCTGGTCCCACAGCTCAAGCAGGTCTACGCCTCGTATCCACCCAACCTGGTTTATTCCTATTCGAATCTTGGCTACTCGTTGCTCGGCCGGGTCATCGAAAACGTCAGTGGGCAGGATTACGCGTCCTACATGCACGATGCTGTGTTAGCGCCGCTGGGCATGACCGGCTCTACTTTTGTAGTCGACCCCGAGCGCGAACCGCATCTGGCCGTTGGCTATCGCCAGGGCAAGCCCGGTGCGGAACGCTATTTTCTGCGCGATGTGCCGGCGGGTGCGTTGTTTTCCAGCGCGGCGGACATGGGTCGTTTTATCCGCGTTTTGCTGGCCGACGGGCAGACCGACACGCAGACGCTGGTGAGTCCTGCCACGCTGCGCGCGATGTGGCGCGCGCAGAATAGCGATGTGCCCCTGGATATGGATCATCGCGTCGGGCTGGGCTGGATGCTGGGCCAAACGGAACTGGACTACGCCGGGCCGGTGGTGCACCACAACGGCGGCACGCTGGGTGCCGCCAGTGAACTGATGCTGTTGCCGCAGCACAAGCTTGGCGTCATCGTGCTGGCCAACTCAGCGGCCGGTTCGGCCGCGCTCAATCGCATTGCGGTGCAGGCCCTGAAGCTCGCGCTGGAAGCAAAAACCGGTATCCAGGAGCCCACATCGCCCAAGCCCGTCGAGCGGGTGCCGGTCACCGCATCTCCCGACGAACTTTCGAAACTGGCGGGAAATTATGCGAGCAACTTTGGTGTCGTGTTTCCGGTGGTGAACAAGGGAACCTATCTGCAGACCGGGTTTCAGGGGAAAACCTTTGCGCTGCTGCCGCAGGCGGATGCGACCCTGGGCGTGCAATACCGCCTGTTCGGCTGGTTACCGATCGATATTCCGGCGCTGCGCCAGGTTGCTTTATCAGCGCAGCGCATCGCTGGTCGTGATGTGATCGCTGTCCATTTCGAGGGCAAGCGTTTCCTGGCCGGCGTGCACATTGCTCCGCATCCGGTGCCGCAGGCCTGGTTGTGGCGTGTCGGGCGCTACACCATCGCCAACCGGGGTGAGGACGGTACACTGATAGAGAATTTGGAGCTGGCCTACGAGAACGGTGTGCTTGTGCTGAAATACACGTTGCCGGAAGCGCCTGGATTTACACCAAGCGTGGCGCTGATGCCCATCGATGATCATGAAGCGATCAGCCAGGGGCTGGGACGTTTTATGGGTGAAACATTCCGCGTGCTGACCGTACAGGGCGAAGAGCGCCTGTTGTATTCTGGATATGAATTGCGGCGTGTGGCCGCGGTGAAGCATGATTGACATGTCCGAAGACCGGGCCGACTCCGAGAGTGTCGTGCTGGTCAACGGCCTGTGGCTGGCCGACCCGGCGCTCTGGCTGCTGGCACGGCGTCTGCGGCGTGCCGATTTTCGCGTGTATACGTTCTCTTACCCCAGTGTGCGCCACGACCTGCGTACCAACGCCACGCGCCTGCACGAGTTTCTGGCACGTGTGCCGGGAGCGACAGTACACCTCGTGGGTTACAGTCTCGGCGGACTCATTATTCGCGCCCTGTTTCATGTTCACCCGCAGCAACGTCCCGGGCGTATCGTGCTGCTCGGCTCGCCGCAATCCGGTAACCGAGCTGCGCAGACTGTGGCGCACAACCGATTCGGGCGTGCGTTGCTCGGACATGCGGTGGAGGAGCTGATCGCCGGCACGCCGCAACGCTGGAGCTGGCCGGTGCGCGACACTGGCGTGATCGCCGGCAACCGATCGGTGGGTCTGGGGAGGCTGGTGGCACGGCTGACGGTACCGAATGACGGGACGGTGGCCGTGGAAGAAACGGCTGTACCCGGTCTGCACGTCCGGCTGGTGTTGCCAGTGGCACACTTTGCGATGTTACTGGCACCGGCCGTGGCCCGGCAGGTGGTCCGGTTCCTGCGCACGGGTGCCTTCGGTCTAACACACTAGCCGGCGAGTTGGACGAGGCGCTACCCGGTCCAGGCGCCGTGATTGGTGTAGTGGACTTTGCTACACTGGCCCGCGAGTGTCGGTGCGCAGGCCTGCCGGGGCAGGCTGCCATTCAGCGCGAGGTTTCACATGGCCGGTCACAGCAAATGGGCCAATATCCGTGCCCGCAAAGGCGTGCAGGACGCGCGTCGCGGCAAGTTGTTCACCAAGAGCATTCGCGAAATCACCGTGGCGGCGCGCACCGGCGGTGGCGACCCGGCGCACAACCCGCGCTTGCGCGTCGCGATCGACAAGGCGCTGCATATCAACATGACGCGCGACACCATCGAGCGCGCCATCCAGCGCGGCACCGGTGAGATCGAGGGCGCGCACTACGAAGAAATTCGTTACGAAGGCTACGGTCCGGGCGGCGTGGCGGTGATGGTTGATTGTCAGACCGACAACCACACGCGCACCGTCGGCGATGTACGCCACGCGTTCGCCAAGCACGGCGGCCATCTCGGCACCGATGGTTCGGTGGCGTACCTGTTCAAGCGGCTCGGCGTGCTTCACTATGCACCGGGTACGAATGAAGACAAGGTGCTGGCGGCGGCGCTCGAGGCCGGCGCCGAAGACGTGCTGACCGGCGGCGATGCCAGCATCGAGGTGCTGACCGCGCCCGAGAACTTCCCGGCCGTGGTTGACGCCATGACCCGGACCGGCCTCAAGCCCGAGCACGCCGAGGTTACGCAACGCGCCGCGATCGACGTGCTGCTGGCCGGCGAGGACGCCGAGAAGGTGTGGAAACTGATCGAGGTGCTGGAAGAGCTGGATGACGTGCAACAGGTTTACAGCAATGCCCATTTCCCCGACGAGCTCATGCAACAACATGCCGGTTAATTCTAGAATCCCTTCTCCCTTCGGGAGAAGGCGAGGATGAGGGAATATAACGGCATGCGTTTTATGCCCCTCACCCCAACCCTCTCCCGAAGGGAGAGGGAATATATAGTGATTCGTTGATGCGAATTCTGGGAATTGACCCCGGTTCGCGCCTGACCGGCTTCGGTGTGGTGCATATCCTGTCCTCCGGCAAGATCAGTTATGTGGCGAGCGGCGTGGTGCGCGTGCCGGCCATCGCGCTCGCCGAGCGTCTCAAGGTTATTTATGAAGGTGTCGCGGAAGTGATTGCCGAATACCGCCCGGAGGTCATGGCGGTCGAGAAGGTGTTCATGGCACGCAATGCTGATTCGGCCCTCAAGCTCGGCCAGGCGCGCGCCGCCGCGATGCTCGCGGGTGCGAACCGCGACCTGCCGGTGAGCGAATACACGGCGCTCCAGATCAAGCAGGCGCTGGTCGGCAAGGGGCATGCGCAGAAGGAGCAGGTGAAGCACATGGTCAAGGCACTGCTCGCACTCTCCGGCAATCCGCAGGCCGATGCCGCCGACGCGCTGGCCTGCGCTATCTGCCATGCGCACCATGCGCAGAGCGCTCGCTCGCGCCGCACCTTGAGCCCGCGCTGGCGCAGCCGTCGCAGCCTGCGGGTGGCGTCATGATCGGCCGTCTCACTGGAGTGCTGGCGCGCAAGGAACCGCCGTCGCTGTTGCTGGATGTGAACGGCGTGGGTTACGAGCTGGATGCGCCCATGTCCACGTTCTACGATCTTCCGTCGGTTGGTGACCGGGTGACGCTGTACACGCACCAGGTGGTGCGCGAGGATGCGCACCTGCTGTACGGCTTCTCGCGCGAGTCGCAGCGCCAGTTGTTCCGCAATCTGCTCAAGGTGAACGGCGTCGGCCCGCGCGTCGCGCTGGCTGTGCTTTCTGGACTTTCCGAGCAGGAGCTGATCACCTGTCTGGCGCACGAAGACATCGCGCGCCTCATCAAGGTTCCGGGCATCGGCCGCAAGACCGCCGAGCGCCTGGTAATCGAACTGCGCGACAAGGTGGATCTCGCCGGCGCGCCAGTGGCCGGCGCCGCCCGTCCGCTGAGTGTACCGGCTGATCCGGTGCAGGAAGCGATCAGCGCCCTGATTGCGTTAGGCTACAAGCCGGTCGAGGCGAGCCGGGCAGTGAGTGGCGTGCCGCAGGCTGGCCTCAGAAGCGAGGACATTATCCGCGCTGCGCTCAAGGGATTGGCGGGGATAAAGTGAAAGGAACCCTCTCCCAGGTCTGTTCCGCTTGCGCGGGTGACGGGATTAGGACAAATAAGGAAGCCCTCTCCCAGACCTCTCCCGCTGTCGCGGGAGAGGGGATTAGGACAACAGGGAGGAACCCTCTCCCAGGCCTCTCCCGCTTGCGCGGGAGAGGGGATTAGGACAACGTCTTTCTTATGATTGAAACCGACCGCCTTGTTTCCGCAAAGCCGGCCGCTGCGCCCGATGAGGCCAGTGTCGAGCAGCGCCTGCGCCCGGCGCGCCTGGCCGATTATGTCGGCCAGCAGCCGGTGCGCGAGCAGATGGAGATTTTCATTTCCGCGGCGCGCCAGCGCAGCGAGGCGCTCGACCACGTGCTGCTGTTCGGACCGCCCGGGCTCGGCAAGACCACGCTTGCGCACATCATCGCCAACGAAATGGGCGCCACCCTGCGCCAGACCTCCGGCCCGGTGCTGGAACGCGCCGGCGATCTGGCCGCGCTGCTGACCAACCTGCAACCGAATGACGTGTTGTTCATCGACGAGATCCATCGTCTCAGTCCGGTAGTCGAGGAAATTCTCTACCCGGCGCTGGAGGACTACCAGATCGACATTCTCATCGGCGAGGGTCCGGCGGCGCGCTCCATCAAGCTCGACCTGCCACCGTTCACGCTGATCGGCGCCACCACCCGCGCCGGGCTGCTGACCTCGCCGTTGCGCGACCGCTTCGGTATTGTGCAGCGTCTGGAGTTCTACACCGCTGAAGATCTGACGCGCATCGTGCGCCGCTCGGCCGGCATTCTTTCCGTCGAGGCCGAGGAAGAGGGCATCAGCGCGATCGCGCGGCGCGCGCGCGGCACACCGCGCATTGCCAATCGCCTGCTGCGCCGCGCGCGCGACTTCGCTGAGGTCAAAGGCAAGGGCGTGCTGACCGGCCGGATCGCCGAAGAGGCGCTGGTCATGCTGAGCGTGGACCAGGAAGGCTTTGATGCGCTCGACCGGCGGTTGCTCACGGTGCTCATCGAGCGATTTGACGGCGGGCCGGTGGGCGTGGATTCGCTGGCGGCCGCCATCGGCGAAGAGCGTGGCACGATTGAAGACGTGATTGAACCGTTTCTGATTCAGCAGGGCTTCCTGGCGCGCACGCCACGCGGCCGCGTTGCCACGCGCCGCAGCTGGCAGCACCTCGGCCTGACGCCCCCACCATCCGCCGAACCACAGCGCGGGATGTTCGAGGAATAACAAGCACAACACCATGCAGGACATTTTTTCCATTCCGATCCGCGTGTACTACGAAGACACCGACAGCGGCGGCGTGGTGTATCACTCCAACTACCTCAACTTCATGGAGCGCGCGCGCACCGAGTGGTTGCGGGCGCTTGGTTTCGAGCAGGATGAACTCCTGCGCGCGCACGGAGTCCTATTCGCGGTGAGCGCGGTGAGTGTTTCATTCCACAAGCCGGCGCGCTTCAATGAACTGCTGACGGTCACCGTGGCGCTGGACCGGCGCGGAGCCGCGAGCCTCACCCTGAAGCAGGAGGTTCGGCGCGGCGCGGAGCTGCTGGCGAGCGGCGAGGTGCGGATTGCCTGTCTCGACGCAAAGCGTTTCGTGCCGGTGGCAATTCCGGAACGTGTCGCCGAGACGGTACTGGCGACCTATGGCGCGGCATCGGTGCTGGCCACGAGCAGAAAATAATAAGGAGCGAAAGTGAATCTGACGACAAGCAACGAGGGACTGGCGCTGCTCAGTATCCTGACCCATGCGAGCCTGGTGGTGCAGCTGGTGATGCTGCTGCTGCTTGCCGCCTCACTGATCTCCTGGACCATGATTTTCCGCAAGTGGTCGACATTCAAGACCGCGACGGCCGCCGCCACCCGGTTTGAAGGCCGCTTCTGGTCCGGCAGCAACATCAATCAGATGTTCAAGGAATTGTCGCAGAACGAAGAACTGCTGTCCGGCATGGACAGCGTGTTCGTCGCCGGCTTCAAGGAATTCGCACGTCTCGAGAAACAAAAGAATATCCAGCCGATGGAAATTCTCGAAGGCGTGCAGCGCGCCATGCGCGTGGCGCTCACGCGCGAGATCGAGTATCTTGAAACGCATCTGTCGTTTCTGGCCACAGTCGGTTCCATCAGCCCCTATGTCGGCCTGTTCGGCACGGTCTGGGGCATCATGAATTCGTTCCATGCGCTGAGCGCCGTGCAGCAGGCGACCATCGCCAGTGTGGCACCCGGCATCGCCGAGGCACTGATCGCCACCGCCATGGGTCTGTTTGCGGCGATCCCGGCGGTCATTGCCTATAACCGCTATTCGCACGACGCCGAGCGGCTGTTCACGCGCTACGAGATTTTCATGGAGGAATTCGCCAGCATCCTCCAGCGCCAGGCATTCCTGAGCAAGGCCTGAGCATGCACAGCGTCCGCCATCGCCGCAAGCCCATCGCCGAAATCAACGTCGTGCCGTATATCGACGTAATGCTGGTGCTGCTGGTGATATTCATGGTCACCGCACCATTGCTCACGCCCGGCGTGAAAGTGGACCTGCCGCAGGCCGCCGCCTCGGCCGTTGATAATCCGGACCAGGAGACTCTGGTGGTCACCATCGATCGCAAGGGCAAGCTGTTTCTGGACGAGCGTGAACTGGGCGCCGAGGCGCTGCAAACCAAGGTGGCGGCGATTCTGCGCGTGCGACCGCAGACGCCGGTGCTGATCCGAGGTGACCGCCAAGCGGCGTATAATGATGTCGTGCAGACCATGGTATTGTTGCAGGCGGCCGGTGCCCCGAGCGTCGGGCTTGTGACCCAGTCACCCGGTAGCCGGCCAGCTGGCAAGAAATAAGGATATGTTGTCCGGAAACGCGCGCAGATTGCCTGGCGGCCGCAAGGCCATGGTCTACGCCGCGCTGGTGCATCTCGCGCTGATTGCGCTGGTAGTGGTTGGGTTCCGCTGGCAGTCGAAGCCACCCGCCGCCCCGGCCAAAGTCATGCAGGCGCAGGCGGTGAACGACGCCGAAACGCAGAAAGAGGTCGAGCGCCGCAAAAAGCAGGAGGAGCGCGAGCGCAAGGCCGCCGACGAGAAACGGCGTCAGGAGCAGGCCAAGGCAGCCGAACAGAAGCGCAAGGATGAGGACAAGCGCAAGGCCGCGGAGACCGAGAAGAAACGCAAGGATGAGGCGCAAAAGGCCGAGGCCAGAAAAAAGAAGGACACCGAGGAGCGGCGCAAGTCCGCCGAATCCAGCCTCAAGGAACAGCTGGCGCGCGAGGAGAAGGAGCGCACCGAGGCCAAGGCCAAGGCCGAGCAGGCGGCGCGCGCGCAAAGCGAACTGGCGCGCATCGAGGGTCTGATCCGTCAGAAGGTCGAGCGCAGTTGGGTGCGGCCGGCGGGCTGGACCAAGGGCATGGAGTGCGTGGTGCGTGTGCGCCTTGCGCCGACCGGTGAAGTGATCAACGCGACCATTTCGCGCCCGAGCGGCAGCCCGGCATTTGATCGATCGGTGGAGAACGCGGTATACAAGGCATCGCCCCTGCCGCTGCCTGAGGACAAGGGCTTATTTGAACATTTCCGCGAACTGGAATTGCGGTTTCGTCCGGAGGGACAGGCGTGAGGATTGTGCAGCAACTGATGAATATCATTCTGGCCACGCTGCTCGCGGGCCATGCCTCGCTGGCATCCGCCATTCTTACTATAGAAATCACCCAGGGCGTGGATGGCGGTCTGCCGGTCGCGATCGTGCCGTTCGGTGGCGCCGGCAAGGATCATCCGCCGCAGGATGTCGCCGCCGTGGTGGAGGCCGACCTGGCACGCAGCGGGCGTTTCACCCCGCTCGACAAAAAGATTTTCGTTTCACGCCCAACCGATGACAAGCAGGTTGTATTCAAGGACTGGCGCATTGTCAAAGCCGAGGCGCTGGTTATCGGCAGCGTCAAGCCGGCGGCCCAGGGCCGCTGGCAGGTTGAGTTCCGCCTGTACGACATCTACAAGGAAAAGCAGCTTGCCGGCTACAGCTATGTGGTGGGCGGCGACCGTCTGCGTGCGGTCGCGCACCAGATCAGCGACCTCATCTACGAGAAGCTCACCGGCGAACAGGGCGTGTTCAGCACGCGCATTGCCTACATCACGCGCGAGAGCGTCGGCAAGCGCTTCAACTACAAGTTGCAGATTGCCGACTCGGATGGCTACAACCCGGTTACCGTGCTGAGTTCGGCGGAGCCGCTCATCTCGCCGGCCTGGTCACCGGACGGCACACGGATCGCTTATGTGTCGTGGGAGCAGCGCCGGCCGATCCTGTACATGCAAAACGTGGTGAACGGTGCACGCAGCCGCATCGCAGAATTCAATGGCATCAATTCAGCGCCGGCCTGGTCGCCGGACGGCACGAAGCTGGCGCTCACCCTGTCGCGTGATGGCAATACCGAAATTTACGTCATGCGCCTGTCGGACAGCTCGTTGACCCGCCTGACCTCGAACCCGGCCGCCGACACCGAACCGGCCTGGTCACCGGACGGGCGCAATATCATCTTCACCTCCGACCGCAGCGGCAAGCCGCAGATCTATCGCATGCGTCCCGATGGCAGCGACGTCGAGCGTGTGACCTTTGAAGGCGAATACAACGCGCGCGCCTCGTACTCCGCGGACGGAAGCATGCTGACGCTGGTGAGCGGCGCGCAGGGACGTTACCATGCGGCACTCCTGCACCTGCAGAGTTCGGTGCTGCAGGTGTTGACCGACACGCCGCTTGATGAATCTCCGAGTTTCGCGCCCAACGGCCGCATGATCCTGTACGCCACCGAACGCGGCGGGCGCGGTGTGCTGGCGTCGGTATCGTCGGACGGTCGTGTGCGTCAACTGCTCAAACTCCAGGAGGGCGATGTGCGCGAGCCTGCCTGGTCACCGTTTAACCGTTCCACCACCAACAACCAAGGAGCAACACCATGAAGAATAAAGTCCTGCTTACCCTGTTAGGGATTGCGGCGCTCGCGCTGACCGCCTGCGGTGGCGCCGAGAGCACCAAACCCGGTGTCGATGACAAGAGCGTCGGCGCGGATGCGGCCGGTACGGGCTCGGGCACGGATGTGGGCGGCAAGGCTCTGGACGCCAAGGCCGACCTGCTTGCCAAACGGCGCGTGTACTTTGCTTTCGACAGCAGCGCCGTGGACGGAGAGAACCGCGCCATTGTCGAGGCGCATGCCGCTTATCTGGCCGCGAACAAGAACGTCAAGGTTGTGCTGGAGGGCCATGCCGACGAGCGCGGCACGCGCGAGTACAATCTGGCGCTGGGCGAGCGTCGTGCCCAGGCCGTGGAACGAATGGTCAAGGCGCTGGGCTTGACGGCGGACCGGATCAAGACCGTTTCCTACGGCGAAGAGAAGCCGGTAGCGATGGACCACAATGAAGGCGCCTGGGCACTGAACCGCCGGGTCGAGATCATCTATTGATAATGGCAAGGAGACGAAACGTTCTACGTGAGCGCATCGCTGCTGCGTTGCTGATTCTCGTCGTGGGGGCCGTCGCCATTGCGACGGCCAGCGCCGAGGAACAATTGCCGGACCGGCGTGCCGTGGCCGCCAAGCCGGCTACCGAGTCAGCGACGCGCAGCACGTTGCTCGATCTCCTCGGGCAAGTCGAGCAACTGCAGACCGAGGTGCGCCAGTTGCGCAACTCCGTCGAGGTGCAGGGCCATGAGCTCGAACAACTCAAGGGCCGGCAGCGTGCGTTGTATGACGACCTCGACAAGCGCCTGCGTGAGGCCGAGCGCCGTGGCAGTGCCACGGCGCCGGGCGCGCCCGCGATGGCGCCGACGGCAGCGGCCTCGGCTGTTCCGCGCACCACCACGGCGGCGCAGCAGCAGGAATACGATGCCGCATTCGAGCTTATGAAGCAGGGGCTCTACGACCGTGCGGTGAAGGCTTTCCGCGTGTTTCTGAACAAGCATCCGGACAGCGGGCTGGCGGATAACGCGCAGTACTGGATTGCGGAAGGCAATTATGTCCTGCGAAATTACAAGTTGGCACTCGAAGAGTTCACCAAAGTTCTGAATGCCCCGCAGAACCCGAAGGCGCCGGATGCCCTGCTCAAGATCGGTTATGTGCACTACGAACTCGGCGCCTACGACAAGTCACGCAAGAGCCTGGCCGAGGTGCAGGAACGTTACCCGGGCACGAGTGTGGCCAAGCTTGCCGCGGCGCGCCTCGACAAAATGAAGAAGGAAGGGCACTAGCAAGGCGCTGGCCTGCGCCGGGGCTGCATCGGCCTCCGGTCAGGTATAATTCCTGACAGCTCCTTTTCCCAGTGACCCTGCCGCCATGACTGCACCCCACCAGCCGGCTGAATCGCCCGCCGCTCCCGATGTCCAGGCGGCGCGGCTGCGCGTCAACGAAATCTTCTATTCCCTGCAGGGCGAGTCGCGCACCGTCGGCCTGCCCACGGTGTTTATCCGTCTCACGGGCTGCCCGCTGCGCTGTGGTTACTGCGATACGGCATATGCCTTCCACGAGGGTGGCTGGATGACAGTCGCCGTTATTCTCATCCAGGTGGCCAGCTATCAGCCGCGCTACGTGACCGTAACCGGGGGTGAGCCGCTCGCACAGCGCCCCTGCACCGAACTGCTTGCCAGGCTGTGCGATGCTGGCTACGAGGTGTCGCTCGAAACCAGCGGGGCGGTGGATATCAGCAAGGTCGATGCGCGTGTGTGCGTGGTTATGGACGTGAAGACCCCGGGCTCCGGCGAGGTGGCAAAGAACGAGGTTGCCAACCTGGCGCACCTCAAGAAGACCGACCAGATCAAGTTCGTGATTTGCGATCGCGCCGATTACGAGTGGAGCCGCGAGTTTGTGCAGCGCGAGCGGCTCGCCGAGCGCTGCGAATTGCTGTTCTCGCCGGTCTGGGGCCGGATCGAGCCCAGGGATCTTGCCGAGTGGGTGCTGGCCGATCGTCTGCCGGTGCGCGTGCAGGTTCAGCTCCACAAGTTGTTGTGGGGCGAGAAGCGGGGGCATTGAACATGACGCGCGCCGTGGTGCTGGTATCCGGTGGTCTCGATTCGGCGACGGTGCTGGCGATTGCGCGCGAGCGCGGCTGCGAGTGTTACGGCCTGAGTTTCGATTATGGCCAGCGCCACCGCATCGAGCTCGACGCGGCGCAGCGTGTCTCTAAAAGTCTGGGCGCGGCGGCGCACAAGCAAGTGCAGCTCGACATCGGTTGGATGGGCGGCTCGGCGCTCACCGACACGCGCCTGAACGTGCCGCACCAGCCGAGCGCAGGTATCCCCATCACCTACGTTCCGGCGCGCAACACGATATTTCTCTCCATCGCCCTCGGCTGGGCCGAGGTGTTGAATGCGCGCGACATTTATATTGGCGTGAATGCCGTGGATTACGCTGGCTATCCCGATTGCCGGCCGGAATTCATCCAGGCGTTCCAGAATCTCGCCAACCTCGGCACGCGCGCCGGCCTTGAAGGGCAAGGTTTCCGGGTGCATGCGCCGCTCATCACTATGAGCAAGGCCGAGATCATTGCCACGGGCATACGGCTGGGCGTTGATTACGCGCTGACCCTGTCCTGTTACGAGCCGGACGTCGCGGGACGGGCCTGCGGGACGTGTGACTCCTGCCGCCTGCGCGCCCAGGGCTTTGTCGCCGCGGGGGTCCCCGACCCTACACATTATGCAAAGGGCCGCCCGCCAGGCTGAGAGGCGCCCGTGGTACCGATGGAACAAACTGGGTAAAATCCCCGTCCTTAAGCAAGGCAGGCCGCACCCATGGTGCGGCGCTGATATCCCAATTTCCGGAGGAATTTATGGAGTTCACGATTCATCTTCAAGTGCTGGGCCTGGTGTTTCTGGGGGCCGTGGTTCTGGGGGCTGTCGCCAACAAGACCAATTTCTGCACCATGGGCGCAGTGTCTGACTGGGTGAATATGGGGGATACCAGCCGGCTGCGCGCCTGGCTGTTCGCCATGACCGTGGCGCTATTGGGCGTGATGATCCTCGAAGGCGCGGGCAAGCTGGTGCTGCCGGCCGACACCTTCCCGCCGTATCGCACCGGCAACTTCGCCTGGTTGCGTTACGTGCTGGGCGGCGTGCTGTTCGGCATCGGCATGACCCTTGGCTCCGGCTGCGGCAACAAGACCTGCGTGCGCATCGGCGGCGGCAACCTCAAGTCGGTCGTGGTGCTGGCCATCGCCTCGATCGCAGCCTATTACATGCTGTGGGGCGACATCGGCGGCGTGGGCTTCTACGACAAGTTCTTCAATGGCTGGATCGCGCCGAGCACCATCGACCTGTCCGCACACGGCATCGTCAGCCAGGAGCTGGGCGCGATCGTCGCCGGACTCACCGGCGCCGGCGCCGACGTCACTGACCTGCACTTCCTCGTGGGCGGCGTCCTGGTTGCGGTGATGCTGGGGTTCATTTTCAAGTCTGCGGACTTCCGCACCAGCTTCGACAACATCCTCGGTGGCCTGGTGGTGGGTCTGGTGGTGATCGGCGGCTGGTATGTCACCGGCGGTCCGATCGGCGCGGAATGGAAGGACTACGCCGAACTCGCCACCGACATCCCGAGCCGCGTGAATGTGCAATCCTTCACGTTCATCAGCCCGATGGGCGACAGCGTGCGTTACCTGCTGAGTCCGACCAATTTCACACTCATCAACTTCGGCGTGATGGCGCTCACCGGCGTAATCGTCGGTTCGTTCCTGTATGCGGTGCTGTTCCGCACGTTCCGCATCGAGTGGTTCGCCTCCGGCAGCGATTTTGTAAATCATGCCGTGGGCGGTGTGCTCATGGGTATCGGCGGCGTGCTGTCCATGGGTTGCACCATCGGCCAGGCGGTCACCGGCATCTCGACGCTGGCGCTGGGTTCGATCCTGACCTTCGTGGCGATCGTGTTTGGCAGCGCCCTCACCATGAAGGTCCAGTACTACCAGCTGGACGAGCAGGGCTTCTTCAGTGCGTTGCGTTCGGCGCTCGCCGACCTGCGTCTGCTGCCACGCAAGGCCTGACTTTTCGAAGTTCCCCACAAAGGCCCGCTCCGGCGGGCCTTTGTTTTTATCTCCAGGGATGGAGTGTATGCCGGCCGCTCTCGGCTTCCTGCCTGCGGTGTACTTTCTGCTTCCCTGTGGGTCGCGTGAGCGGCCCGCTACGGCCATCCATAGCCTTATGCGGCATTCGCGCATCCCTGTGCATCTCAGGATGCGCGAAGCGACCAGGCTCTTTCATTGACAGCCCCGGGGCCGCTCCGGATAATGCCGCCTCCTGCCCAGTCCCTGTACCCCATCGCGGGCCGTTAGCTCAGTCGGTAGAGCAGCTGGCTTTTAACCAGTTGGTCGCAAGTTCGAATCTTGCACGGCCCACCATTCTTTTCATATCAGCTCTCAAAACCTCTCAAAATTCTCTCAAAACTAATGCGCCTGAGGGCGCCGGTTGACCGTTATTGGTCGAAATGAGACTAGGTCGCTTCCCGACCCGAAGCAGACATTCTCTGTCGTTGTACGGACAAAAGATTGCCAGGGCGCCAAGGTTTAGTGCCACACCTGGATAGCATCATTGTGGCATCGTCAAGTAAGCTAGGCCAATAATGAGCGATACACGCAACTTCCCGTGGACAGGTCTTGAGGTAATTCATCAAGATGGGATGAAAGGCCATGTACAGAGCGCCGATCAATTTCGTATTGGGTACTTTAAGGTTCAATTCCTTGATGGGATCTGCGCTACGCACCATGCTCGTCATTTGCTCGTGAATGGCGAACAACTTTGGTCACGGCTGGGGAGAATCGCGGAATCCAAAGATAGCTGGGAAAGGGCAGTTCTAAATCCCGACAAGGTGAGAGCGTGGCTGGCAGCCGAAGAAATATTAGCACTGGAAATAGCGCGCCGGGACAAGATACGACGCGAAGCTTATGAGCAAGAAAGTCTACTACAGGAGAAGTTGCGCCAAGAGGTCGAAGCAAAACGTAACACTTTGATACAAGAACTCAGGAATCGACTCCGAACGGATTACCTTGGTACAGATACATTCTTTGAGACTTCGTGTTCCAGCATCATTTCTCTTGATGAGTATGAACAAGAGAAAGTAGGCTTCGTCAAGAACTGGGTTACGGAACACACCCCACCAGATAAGAACGGAAAGAAAAGGCCCCCAGATAATGAGCAGGCGGCTGCTATTGCCGCTGTCCACGGGAACATACAACTCGTCGCCAGAGCGGGCAGTGGAAAGACAACAACCTTAGTAAGCCGGGCGCATTTCCTGCAGAAGCACTGCGGTGTCGCACCTGGAGAAATGCTCCTGCTCGCATTCAACGGCAAGGCGGCCCAGGAAATCCGTAAGAAATACCTCGCGACCTTGAACGACCAGACTGATGCCGCTGTAACTGTAGAAATCAACCAGCGAACACAAGAAGCCAAGAAACGGTCGCGATTCGACTTACGGGAAATTGAGAACAATGCGATTGAGGCGGTCGCCAAACAATACAATATTGTGTTGCCTCATGTTATGACTTTCCATGCACTGGCTCGCGCAATAGTCTTCTCGGCCGCCCACAATGCAGGGGACTCC
>Ga0315271_10000497_pt1 | contig 21689 bp, 20 predicted proteins | sample C3_top_MG_FD_204664 | JGI IMG/M metagenome (GOLD analysis project Ga0315271, IMG submission 204664) | Sediment microbial communities from Yellowstone Lake, YNP, Wyoming, USA - C3_top | ecosystem: Environmental > Aquatic > Freshwater > Lake > Sediment | place: USA: Wyoming | collected 2017-08-01
TACGGTTCGTGAACAAGGATACTTCGCAGACGCATCTCCGCATCGGTCATCTATCGATCAAGGAGCAGGATCCGGACTATGTGGCGTTGGCGATTGCGAACGACATTCTGGGGGGCAGTTCCTTTCGCAGCCGTCTCTTCAACGACGTGAGGACCAAGCGGGGGTTGGCTTATTCGGTCGGTAGCCGCTTGAACTCCGGGGTGCATGATCAGGGCATCTGGCTGATGCGCGCAGAGACGAAGCTGCCGTCGACACAAGAGGTCACTGCCAGGTTTGTCGCGAACATGGAACGGATGCGGGCAGAGTTGGTGACGGACAGCGAGCTGGCAGAAGCGAAAGAAGCCTATGTGAACTCGTTTGTGTTTTCCTTCGCCAGTTCGTCCGCAATCGTTGGGCGGTTGATGGAATTGGAATACGATGGGCTGCCCAAGGATTTTCTCCAGCAATTGCGTGCCCGCGTGGTTGCGCTGACGAAAGAGGAGATTCTGGCGGCGGCGAAGAAACATTTCAATCCAGAGCGGTTGACCATCGTCGCTGTCGGGTCCGGCGAGGCCCTGCCGAAGTTGCTGTCGGGATTCGGAGAAGTAAAAGAAATAAAGTTAGCTCCGGAGAGCTGAGAAAGAGCGGACGGGTGACCCGTGATCTCCTGTGCTCGCGCAACGCGCGGTCTCGGAAGACCCTCGTTGGACGCGCGCAGTGGGAGATCAACAGGTCACTCGTCCTAGAGAGTGGAAACTTCCGGAGCTTTGGTGGGGGAAGTATGAGAAGACGGGGGGGCGAGTCGAAGCTTGTGCTCGCTCGACGGCCGCAATAGGGGAATAACCGAGCCCCCCGTCCTGGGGAATGCAAGCTTCCGGAGCTTTGGTGGGAAAGGTGGATAGACGGTCTAATCGAGGTTGGTACTCTCGCAGCCTGCATTTAAGAAGGTGCCTGCAGGGAGTTTATGAAAGGAGGCTGCCATGGTGACCTATCTGATGCTGCTGAATTGGACGGATCAGGGAATTAAGAATGTGAAGGATTCGCCGAAGCGACTGGATGGGGTGAAGAAGCTTGCGAAGAATATGGGCGGCGAGGTAAAGGCGTTCTACATGACGCTAGGGGTGTACGATCTTGTTCTCATCGTTGATATGCCGAACAACGACAAGTTGGCAAGCTTCGGCCTCAAGTTGGGATCGCTCGGCAATGTACGGTCCACGACTCTACGAGCCTACCCTGAGGATGACTATCGCCGCATCATTAGCGGCCTGAGTTAAGATGCCACAAGCATGGAACAGAATCGACAGTTGTCAGTGGTCAGCCAGCAGCTCTCAGTAAAGATCGAACTCTGAACTGACTGCTGATAGCTAAAGGCTTTTCACATGCCCCTCGAAGACGATTTCTGCGACATCATCAAGAAGGCGCGAATAGGCCAGGGACTTTCGGTCGGCGATGTCGCCCGGATGGCCGGATTGCCTGATGGCGATATCACAGCATTCGAGCGCGGCGTTTGCCCACCGAATCGTACTGAGGTTCAGGTTCTGGCAAAGGTACTAGAACTTCGTTCTGATCCGTTGGAGCAGATCGCGATTGAGAAGTGGGAGCCGTCCGCGCAACAGCCGATGGCTTGGGTGGAGACGATACGGGGATCGATCAATGGTTATGGGGTCCAGGGCTATGTGGTCTATGACGGCGGGGAGGCGCTGCTCATCGACACGGCGTACAATGCCCCGGCGATGATCGAGTTCTTATCTGAACATCAACTGCGCCTGATGGGGATATGTCTCACGCACGGCCATGCAGACCATGCAGACGGAATCGATCAGATTCTGAAGTTCTGTCAGGCGCCGGTGTATCTCGGAACGGAGGATGTCGGTCTCCTCAGCTGGCGGCCTCCCGCCGCACAGATGAAGGCGCCGGAACAGGGTCAGACGATTGCGGTCGGGCGCTTGCGCGTACAGTGTCTGACGACGCCGGGCCATACCCCTGGCGGGATCTGCTATCGAATGGATGCCGGGTCAGAGCGCCTCTGTTTCGTAGGCGATACGTTGTTTGCGGGATCCATTGGCCGCTCGAATCCCAGTACCCTGTATCAGACCCATCTGGGATCGGTCAGGACCAGAGTACTTGCGTTGTCGCCTGAGCATCGGTTGTTGCCTGGTCACGGACCGGCCACGACGGTTCGGGAAGAACTCGATCATAACCCCTTTGCATTGGGTCATTGAAGACCCCTATGAGCTTCGACCAACGGAACGACGACCAGCCGATCCGTAGCGGAGAACTGCCGGTTGTGGCAGAGCCAGTTGAGGATTTCAGAGAGCCCACCGAGGACGGCGAATTCGAGGAGACCCCCTTCTCGAAATGGATCCTGCCCGTCAGTCTATTTATCGCGACAATCTTTACCACCCTGTGGGCCGGGGCCTATCAGCCTTACTATCTAGGCAAGCGCGGGCCGATAGATTTTCTGCTCGATTCTCCGGAATTGCTCTGGAGCGGGATTCCCTTCGCTGCCACACTATTAATCATTCTGGTCACCCATGAATGCGGGCACTATGTGCTCTCTCGCATCCACAGGGCACCGGCGTCACTGCCGTTGTTCATCCCGGGTCTTCCGTATTTCATCGGCACATTCGGGGCGATCATTCGCCTGCAAGGACCGATCGTGAATCGCCGCGCGCTGTTCGACATCGGCGTGGCCGGCCCGCTTGCCGGCTTCATCGCCGCGGTAGTGGCACTCTTCATTGGCCTGAGCCTGTCAACGGTCGTGGATCGGACTGTGACCCATGGATTGCAGTTGGGCGAACCCTTGCTCTTGCAGTTCATCGCCTGGCTGGTCGTCGGATCCATCCCTCCTGAGGCTGACATCGTCTTGCACCCCATCGGGGTCGCCGCCTGGTTCGGCCTGCTTGTTACCTCGTTAAATCTCATTCCCATCGGCCAACTCGACGGAGGACATGTGGCCTATGCCCTGTGGGGCAAACATCAACGCACGATGGCCTTTACCATGGTGCCGATCCTCATTGTGCTGGGATACGTGGGCTGGCAAGGCTGGTGGGTTTGGGCCTTCATGTCAGGACTCTGGGGTTTTGGCCATCCACCGGTGCACGATATTCATGTTCCGTTGGGCCGAAAGCGGGTCGTTGTTGGATGGATTGCGGTTGCCGTGTTTGTGGTCACCTTTGTGCCTATTCCTGTCTCATTCCACTGACAGTAACACGTGACGCGCGAGACAGGCGGGAAAGGCGAGACACTTGAAATCATAGCTTGCGCGTCGCGCTCTTCTCGCTATTCTCACAAGTTACGCTCCGAATCATTCCTGAGATTTTCTTGTCCGATTGCACACTCAGCCCTACAGTGTGTTTATGGAGTCCACTGCAAGCTCGACGGTGTCGTGTCCTAAGTGTCAGGCTGACCAGCCTGATGGAGCGACGGAGTGTGTGAAATGCGGGATCATCTTTGCAAAGTATAGGCCGCTTGTCTCGCCACAGCGGCAGCAGGAATCACAGAATAGCTTACGCTGGGTGTCTTTTTCCAAAGAGTGGCTCGTCGACTCGGATACGTCGAACGATTCGTTGACGTTCGCCGGCCGGATCGCAGTGTTTCTGTTACTTCTCTGGTGGGGCCGAGCGTTCATGTTCACGCCGCTTGAAACCAACTACACAGGGGAATCGTTCCTCCATCTGATCAATCTGCCGTTCCACGAAGCCGGCCATCTCCTCTTTATCCCGTTGGGGCGTTTCATGACGATCCTAGGCGGGAGTCTCGGCCAGATTCTGATGCCGCTCGTTTGCCTGGCCACCTTTCTCATCAAGACGCGCGATCCCTTCGGCGCCTCAGTGGCCCTCTGGTGGACGGCGGAAAGCTTCATGGATATCGCCCCCTATATCGACGATGCGCGGGCGATGGATCTCATGCTGCTTGGTGGGGTGACCGGGAAGGAAACAGATGGGCATGACTGGAACAATATCCTGACGATGTTGGGCTGGCTGGAATACGACCATCGCCTGGCTCACCTCGCCTACAACCTCGGCATTCTCCTCATGCTGGCCTCGTTCGCTTGGGGCGGGCTGCTACTTCTGAAACACTACCGACGACTCTAGCAGGATGCTGAAAACGAGGGGTGGGGTAGCTGGGACGATCCCCTTGCTCGCGCAACGCACGGCCTCAGAAGGATGCGAGGGAGCAGGCAGACCGTTCTTCTTGCTCGCAGAACGCGCACGATAGGAATGTGCTCGTTCGATGCGCGCAGTAAAGAACAATCTGCCTACCCCCTCTGGGGAAGTTGGAGAGTTAGAAGGCCCTCGACCGGGCTAAAGCGCGTCTTGGCGCGCTGAGGGTGGGAGGGTGGAAAAGTGCGCGCAGTTGGGATCATCCCACCCACCCCTTATAAAGTGACAGCTCGCTGCGGCCGCACTGGACGGCCAGTTTGAGCATCCTGCGAGCCGTTCCTGCGACATCACAATTCACAAGATCACAATGAATGTTGAGCAGAAATCGATGCGTCAATCCTGTTATATCGTTATCTCGATGTCCGATAATGATTCGAGTGCCAACATCAGCGCGTGGGTGCCGCTGCGGCCATGTCCGAGTGTTTGGACTGTCTGGTAGAGCTGGTGTGCCAACGTGAGGCCGGGCAATACGAGTTCCATGCGGCTCGCCTCCTCCAATGCGATGCCCATGTCCTTGATGAAGTGCTCGACAAAAAATCCCGGGTCGAAGTTGCGCTGGAGAATTCTTGGCGCCAGATTGTCCAAGGTCCAACAGGCGGCTGCGCCGCCGCGGATCGATTCGAGTATGCGGTTGAGATCAAGGCCTGCCTTGTAGCCATAGAGCAAACTTTCGCAGACACCGACCATCGTGCCGGCGATCACGATCTGATTGCAAAGCTTCGCCTGTTGCCCGGCGCCGGAGCCTCCCTGATGCACGATCTTTTCCCCCAATAGTTCGAAGAGCGGCATGACGGCTTGCACAGATGTCGCGTCGCCACCGATCATGATCGAGAGAGCGGCATTCTTGGCGCCGATGTCGCCGCCAGAGACAGGCGCATCGATGGCCGCCAGACCTTTTGCTGAGGCAGCCACTGCGATTTCGCGGCTCAATGAAGGTTGCGTCGTCGTCATGTCGATGAGGATCATCCCGGCTCGCGCGCCGGCCAAGATTCCAGTCTTGTCGAAATAGACGGTGCGTACATCCTGAGGGAAGCCGACCATCGTCAAGAGGACATCGGAATCAATTGCTACAGCGCGCGGATGTTCGGCCCATTGTGCACCGCGATCGAGCAATGGTTGTGCCTTCGACTTCGTACGGCTATGGATGGTCACGCGGTAGCCGTCCGTGAGCAGATGGCCACACATCGATGAACCCATCACGCCGGCGCCGATCCAGCCGATTGTCCTGTTCGCCGGTGCGGCTCTGCCAGGAAAGCCTGTCATTAGGGCTTCACCTCATCGAGTAGCGGGGTGATTCGATCCGCCACTGCCTGAATGACGCCTTCTTTATCTCTCGCCACCTTCACCCCCTGAAAACTCAAATAGTAGCCCCCGTGACTCGGCGACTGGATTGTGGCAGTGAGTTCGATCCGTTGCCCGTCTTCGATATCGGGGTCTTTGACGGTCGGAATCCCGCAGAGTCCGTATACGGCGACGTTGATTGAGGAGGTTTCGTCTTCCAGGTAGAACAAATAGGCGCCGTAGCACATCGTGCCGGCCTGGAGCTTATAGGGATCGAGCGGCGTCACATTGCGAACCGTGCCTCGTAATGTGACCTGTTTCAAATGAAACGACTTCGGCTCATCGACGATCTCACGAATGGTGATGGGTTCCGCGGCTGAGGCACAGGAAACGCCGACCACAGACCACCCAAGCCAGAGGATGGCGAGGAGGCTCACCAACGTTCGTGCACGAGATGCGCTAAGGTGTATCACGATTCTATTTTACAGAAGGTCATCGTAGAAGTCCCTTCCGCCTCCTCAATGAACTCGTTATAATCGATGACCTTTCCTGGAGAATTCCCCATGATCGATCCTGTGCATCTTGAACGCTACATTACAGATAGCCGCCGCCGATTTGAAGACCTGCTAGGCCAGATGGTGGAGATCCCTTCCATCAGCATGGACCCGGCCAAGGCCCCCGACATCCGGCGGATGGCAGAGTTTGCGCGGCAGGTTCTGACGGATCTAGGAGCTGAGGCCCAGATTGTGGAGACCGGCGGTTATCCCATCGTGTCCGGCGGCTGGATCACCGGAGCCCAGCATCCGACAGTGACCATCTATAACCATATGGATGTGCAGCCGGCGCAGGAGCCGGAATGGAAGCAGGCGCCCTTTGCCTTCAAAAACGAGAACGGCCTGTATCATGGCCGTGGTGCGACGGACGATAAGGGGCCGGCGCTCTCGGCCCTGTTCGGCGCGCGGTATGCCATCGAGCAAGGAATGCCGATCAACGTTCGATTTCTCTGGGAGCTGGAAGAGGAAATCGGCAGTCCGCACTTTGCCTCTGGGCTCAAGAACCAAGCGGCTATTCCTCGACCTGACTCAGTTGTCGTATCGGATACCATCTGGCTCGCAAAGGGGAAGCCGGCCATGCCCTATGGACTGCGCGGTCTGCTGGGCGCGCGCCTCACGCTACGCACGGGAACCAAAGATGCCCATTCCGGTGTGACTGGAGGCGCTGCGCGGAATCCGCTCGCGGAGCTGATGGAAGTGGCCCACGCCTGCGTCGATGCCAAGACCGGCAAGGTGAAGATTCCCGGGTTCTATCAGGATGTGGTCGAGCCAACCAAAGCGGAGATCAAGAGCTTCCTCGCGTCAGGTTTCCAGGTCAAGAGTTTCAAGCAGGCCTATGGGTTTCAGACGCTGCGCACGAACGATCCTGCCGAGGTCATGCGCCGGATTTGGGCTTCGCCGACGTTCGAGGTGCATGGGTTGACCGGCGGCTATCACGGTCCAGGAGTAAAAACCATCGTGCCGGGCCATGGCGAACTGAAAGTGAGTATGCGATTGGTGCCGAATCAGACTCCGGAGAAAGTTTTTGCATTACTCAAGAAACATGTCGCCAAGCTGAATCCGAATGTGAAAGTCGAACGGGAGGGGATGCTTCATCCGTTCAAGGGACTGTTTGAAGGGCCCTATGTCGAGGCGGTGAAGCGAGCGGCGAAAGCCGGGTTTGGAAAAGAGCCAGCATTCATCCGCGAGGGCGGATCAATCGGGGCCGTGGTCACCATGCAGAAAGCCTGGAAGGTGCCGATCCTGTTTATGGGATTGAGTCTGCCGGAACACGGGTACCATGCGCCGAACGAATACTTCGACTGGGGCCAGGCCTCAGGCGGGATGAAAGCGTTTGCGCATTACTTTGCGGAGGTGGCGAAGATGGGAAAGAGGTGAGGAGCGGCCAGGTGCCCTTCTTGCTCGCAGAACGCGCACATTCAGAAAGTGCTCGTTCGATGCGCGCATTAAAGGGCAGCCTTGGCCACTCCTCTATATGGGTGAATGGGGTAAATGTGGGATTGGACCGAGTGTCTCCTATGCTCGCGCAACGCGCCAGGATTCGTCTGTCTGGTTGGCTGGTCTGTCTGGTTCTTCTTGATGAATTTCCGGTCCGACCAACCAGACAAACCAGATAGACGAGATAGACCAGATGAACCAGCCTTCGTTGGGCGCGCGCAGTGGAAGATCAATCAGCCCCCATCCCTGAAGATATAACAAGCAAGCTTGGAAGGAACATCATAGGAACGTGGTTCCTCGATGTGCGCAGTGAAGGCCAGCTCGGCCACTCCTTATGAAGCGAGTCAGGAAATGGATGCACGCGGTAGGGATCGACGAAGCCGAGCTGGAATGACAATCCGGCCCCTTGTTGTTACATAGACAGAATCCTTAACTCCTCCGTGCCGAAAAACGCTTACGATTGTCATGATTTAGAGAAGTCTACCATCGGTGAGTCCTGGCACGTTGATGAGACGTTTCTCTCGATCCAATCGCGTCATTTGTAGGTCCGGTCAAACTCATGGATCACGTCCAGCGTCAAATCTTTAGTGGGTCTCCTCATCAGTTCCAGCACAGGGAGCGGCAAATAGGCTTTAGCTTCGTCAGAGTTCCCGAAGGTATCCAGCACCAAATCAATCCCGTTCATGGACGCCACTCGTCCTGTTATCTTCTGAATTTTCTCGGTATATTCCTGAACCAATTCCGCATGCCTCGCTTTAAGCTCGTCGTTAAACTCCCTCATCTTTTCCTTATATGCGTCCTGCGCCCTCAAATCTGCTGCCATGTCGCTAAGAACTTTTTGTTTTGCGTTTACATCCTCCTTCTGTGTTGCCAACGCGCGCATTCCTGCCTTGGTAAGTGCAACAATAGATTGGGAACTCACTACCGACACTTTGATATTCTCGACCGACACCCGGTCGAGGTCTAGTGCCTGATTCGCATACACAACCAGGGTTATTCCATTCACATTCCTGGGCACCTGAATGGTCACCGGGCGCATCTGTGCCTCTTCACTCTCTTCTGTCAGGGAGGCGCCGACGCACCCGCTGAGTACAAGAAGGGTGAGTGGAATGAGAAGAAGTCGTGTCATTGAGAAAACCTCAGCAAGAGATCGTCAGGACTTCGGCAGGAACTGCGGCAGTGTGCGCCCGTTTGAGGGGAGATTCCAAATGAAACTTCGAGCGGTTTCGCGGCTCCTTGTGGGGAGCATGGGCTGATCGCTATGGGCGCTTGCGAAGGGTGTCTGTGGATCTACTGCGAGTGTGGCGAGAGCGTTGGAGTGAAGGGAGAGCGGTAGATCCAACTCAGCAGCCTTTGAACTTCAGTGCCATGCACTGTTGCGTGAGCCGCTTGGCTTCTGTAATCTGTTCGGGAGTCATGCGCCCTGCCACATCGTTTCGATTTTCCTCGGCTTGTTTCTGCTCGTCACCCTTCATGTGTACTGCTGCGAGGCTCACCCACAAATACGCCCGCACATAGTCCTGCGGTACGCCTAGACCTGCGAAATACAGTTCCGCGAGGTTGTTCTGTGCAAGCGCATGCCCCTGCGCCGCGGCTTTCTCGTACCACTGACGCGCTTGCGCATAATCCTGCGGCGTGCCCTGTCCTTTGGCATACAGTTCTCCGAGATTGTTCTGCGCCTCCGCATTTCCTTGGGCTGCAAGCGATTGAAAGGCTTTCAACGCAGTCGCGTGATCACCGCGTGTATTTGCAGCAGTAGTATCTTCAAGCGGACTTGCCCATACCGTACCAACGGTCAGCAGAAGCCCAATACCTACAGAAAGAGCCATTCGTGTCATTGAGATTTTCTCCTGAAAGATCGTCAGAACTGCTCAAGTGTGCCCCAGTTTGAAGAGAAGTTCAAGGATGCTTGGATAGGCTTCGCAGCAGCTTGGGGGGGGAATGGCATGGGCTGGTCGTTACGGATGATTGCACATGGTGTCTGCGTGGCTACTCGATAGGGGTGCGGGTCGATTTTCTGCTGCGACGTCCTATTTGACATTATAAATGTATAATTCATTATTACTGAGCTACCGTCTCACGACTTATGTCGTGGAATGTCGAATTGCCAGCGTCCGCATCGTTCAGGCAGGATAAACGCCGTGGTCAGGTGATCAAGAAATTTGTTTCGGGGGATTTCTTCCGCTCCTAGGCGCATCACATGCGGGGAGGATTGTTGGCAGTCGATGATGTGGAATCCCCAGCCATGGAGCTGACGGACAAGAAAAACTAGCGCCACTTTTGAGGCGTCATTCACTTTCGTAAACATCGATTCTGCGAAGAAGGCGCCACCGAGCGCCACGCCGTAGAGCCCGCCGACTAATTGTTCATCTTGCCAGGTCTCAACGGAATGGGCATAGCCTTGTTCGTGTAGGCATGTATAGGCCTTGAGCATCTCCTCAGTGATCCAGGTTCCACCGTCCGGGTATTGTGGTCTTGGTCCTGCACATTGCCGCATCACGTCGCGAAAGCATGTATCGAGGGTGACGGTGAAGATACCGGGACGAAGGCTTCTTTTCAGGCTGCGTGAAATGTGTAGTTTTTCTGGAAAGAGGACGGTCCGGGGATCGGGCGACCACCACAAGATGGGTTGGTCTTCATCGTACCAGGGAAAGATGCCGTGGCGGTAGGCTTCGAGTAATCGCTCTGGCCGCAGATCTCCGCCGACAGCGAGTAGCCCCTCAGGGGTGGATAGATCAACGGGTGGGAAGCGCAGATCCGATGGGTTTGCGCTGAGCCTGAACATGGCTCAACAAGGTACTCGACACGACGGGAAAAGGCTACGGTTTCTAGCAGGCTGCGGAAAACTCGGTTTATACACAAAACGCCGATGGAATCTTCCAAGGCTGTCCAGCAAGGCCGCAGCGAGTGATCAAAATAGGATCTTTCCAAGCTTGCTCGTTATCTCTCTAGGGATGGGGGCTGATTGATCTTCCACTGCGCGCATCCAACCAGGGCTGGTTCATCTGGTCTATCTCGTCTATCTGGTTTGTCTCGTTGGTCGGACCGGAAATTCATCAAGAAGAACCAGACAGACCAGAAAGACCAGCCAACCAGACAGACGAACCCGGGCGCGTTGCGCGAGCACAGAAGATCATCAGTTTCCATCCCTCACCCTTTCTTTTCCTCTGCTTGAGCCAGCAAAGGTTGGAAGATGGGATCTGCGTCCAGCACCGCTTTCAACGATTCTGCCCCGATGAAGAAGTTCCAGATATCCGGAGTCTGTCCGGGAACTTCAGCAAACCATCGTTTGGCTTGAGTCAGCCGCTCTAGGAGCGCCCGATTGTTTTTGTCCGGGGTGAACAACAGACTGTAGGCTTTCGTGTATTCGGCCATGAATTTATCGAGCGGCAGATCGGCCAGCGCGAGCGCTTCGTCGGCATCCTGATAGGCAACCCGTATATTCAAGTCGCCGAAGATGCGGTTCCAGGCCACTTTATTGACACGGGACCAGGCCAATTGCAGCAGGGCTTCGGCTCTGCCGGCTCGTTGCTCAGCCGGAATGGCTGTGACTAAGGATCGGTGGGTTTCGATCGAGGCTTCTTGATCGTTATTCCAGCGCAATGCTACGCCCAATCGATATCGGTTATCGAGTTGCTTCGGCCGTACGGTGGCCAAGGTTTGCATCGCTGAGAGCATACGGTATAGATAGTCGGCGGTTGTCGGTTTGTCGAACCCACCCATTTCCATCCCCAGCGACAGGTCCACTCTCACTGATTGGGAATAGATGTTCCAAAAATGCTCGTTCACGACCAAGTCAAGCGCCGGATCCTTCACCGTGAGTTTGTGGAAAGGGGTAGCCTCGCGCAGAATGGCGGCATAGAGGTGTTGGCTCAACACCGTGAGGGCGTCAACCTGATTGGGATCGATGATGAGCACACGGTTCAACAGGGCGACGCGGTCACGCAGCTCAGGAAAGGTGGCGGCGCGAGCTGCAGCGGCGGTCAAGAGTCCTGGGCTGTCTGTCGGTCCCCACCAGATCAGTGAGTTGGGCAGGGCATGGCTGGTTTCCGTGGCAAACGGAATCTGTTCCTGCCTGCCGCTGCCGAAGATGGAGCCGCTCGTGACGGGAAGGTTCACAACTGCCTGGTCGCCCGCGAAACCGTGCTTCTTCAGTCCGGAGAGGACAACCCATTGAACGGTGATTTCTTTTAGCGCGCGCCTGGTCCGCTTAATCGTTGTCGTCCACTTGACCGAACCAGATGCGTAGGTCAATGGTGCGGTCAGGGGATCTTGGTAACTGATGGACAGTTTCACCAAGGTGGTTGGCGCTGCCACGATCGGGCCATTCGGTCGAAGGCGGAACGAGGCCGAAGGGAGCGGCGTACTTTCAACAATGTGAACGGTGAAGCCGGTTCCCGGCGGCGTAAGACCCAACAAGTCGGCCACGAAGGCCGAGGCGGGATAGCGGTTCAGGTCTTCGCTAAAGAAGACCAGTTCTCCATTGCTGGGCCACAAGCCCTCCATGCCGACATCGGTTCTGGCGAGGGTGGGGGCATGGGCTTCTCGCAGGCGCTGCCAGCAGGAGTCGTAGACTGGGTCGGAGTCGATCGGATAGGTCCTGATGCCATGGGGGACTGCAGCTACGAGGGGATACTGACAGGCGAAGTCGAGCTGACCGACGCCCACCTTATTTCCCGCTCCCATCGCTTCGGCGTAACGCTGAGCAGTCGTTTCAGCTGAGGTGACAGCCTGCTTCGACTTCTTTGCAGCAGTGGCGGCTGATGCTGATGGGGCCTCGATCAGAGTCATTGCGGTCACAATTGACAGGATTCCGGCGAGAAACAGGATCTTGGACCAGCCACGCTGGAGGATCTGCAGACGCATCATGTCGGACAGGCTCCTAATAAAGGGATGAGAAGAAGGCGATACTGTACCACGCTATTTTGAAGATCTGAAATAGGCTAGGGCAGCAGATTCATTGACTACCGGCCATTATTTATGAATGTTTCTGCTGCCATCGCTAGTTCCTGGCTCAAGCAAGACGGGCGGGATGGACGACGGTTCGAGGTCCGAAGTTCGAGGTTTCCGGAACTTCGAACCCAGAACTTCGAATCACGCCTCGCGCTTGTCTCGCACCATTCCGCCATTTCGCGACGGTTATGAATAGTGCGGGCTCGTTACTCGACCACGATCACAGCCTGCATGTTATGTCCCGGCATGTCGCACAGGTACGAGAAGGTTCCGGTATGTGCCGGTGTGAATTGAAACTCAATGAGGCCCTCAGCCGGAATAATCACACGCTTGAGTCCGTTTGGGCCGAACTCCGGGGCTCCGTTGCCGCCCACGTTGAGGTCGGCGCTGAGGAAAAGTTCTTTGGCTACCACGGTGTGAAGTTCTGTGTCGTGGCTGCGGAACCGTAGCACGGTCTTGCGATCATGATGTAAGTGGACGTGCTGTGGGATGAACAGCCGTGAGCGGATCTCCACAGTGAACGATTCTACCTCGTCTTCGGTTGGGAGTGCGATGGCGGGAGTCGCCAGCGCGAGTGCCAGACATATGAACCAGAACGTCCTTTTCACCGTGCGTTGGCCTCATTGAGGATCGCGCGGCGCATATTCATCCGGTCGTCCGAGGTCAACTGTGGAGCAGGACGATGTCGGCAGAGAGTCACGGTCTGTTGGAGTGAGGCGATGAAGACTTCGCAGTTCGGACAGGCTCCCAGATGTCGGCGTATTTCCCGGCAGATATCGGATGGGAGTTCGTCGTCGATATAGGCAGACAACTGCCGGAGCAGATCCACGCAGTGGCCCCGGTCATTGGTATGGCGGTGAGACGATGGCCCGGCTCCTTTTTTTGGCGCCGACGTCTTTTTCTTGGTCATGAACGCATGCCTCCAGGCTTGTGGTCATCGTGACGGGTGATGCCGCGGGCGCTGAGTTCCCGCCGCACAAACAAGCGGGCTCGGTGCAGCCGCGATTTTACAGCGCGCTCATTCAATCCCATAACGGTTCCTACTTCTTTGGCGCTCAACCCTTCCATATCGCGGAGCACCAGGGCCATCCGATATTTAGGGGGCAGTTTCTCGATCGCCTGGTCAAGGGCCTGCCGAAGCTCCTTGCTTTGCAAGGCCTCTTCGGGGCTGAGCCCGTCCATCGGGATCTGAAGACGAAACTCTCCTTCGGAAGCGGGCACGAATTCTTCGAGTGACAGTTCGTGTTCCGGCTGCCCTTTGCGCTTGCGCCGCATCCGTATGCAGGCCCGTGAGGCAATGGTGTACAGCCATGTGGAGACTTGGGCCTCGCCTCGAAAGTCTTTGAGTCCTTGGTAGGCATTTAGAAAAGTTTCTTGAACAAGATCCTTTGCCGACTCCGCTTCACCGCACAAACGGTATGCGTAACGATAAATCAAATCGACATAGTCTCGGTACAACTTATCAAATTCGCCAGACTCTTGCATGGCCTGGCGTTGGGGCGGCGTCTTTGGAGCAGTGGTGCGCATGGCTGGCGCGAAGTCTAGGGGCTTGGTTGGAGGCCTGTCAAGCCAAGCCGGCAGAGGAGCCGTAAAAGGTAAAATGTAAAATGTGAAAGGTGAAACGTAGGGCAGCGAGTATTTTCCCCTCAGAAACCTTTCACGGTTAACGATTTACGTTTCACGGGGGACTTTTTGAGCATCCGCCCGGTTAGTGTATCGGTGAGGCACTGCGACGAGGAGGTAGTGCCTTAGTGGGTGGGAGGGTGACGGTCACATGCTCATGGTCGATATGTAATGTCAACGGTTGTCCCACCTTAACCTGGGGAATCCCGATTTTTGAATTGAGCATGACCAGGCCGACGGGAGTGCGGACAAAGACGAAGTTTGACTTGAGCTTAGTGACGGTTCCAGAGAGGAGAAGTTGCACGTCGGAGCCGGCCGGCGGGGCTTGATTGACTTGGATGTCGTACTGTAAATCATGCACCCCGGTGATGGTATTCGTGTCATCGACTTCGACGGTCAATGGATCTCCCTCGCGATGGTTGGTGAGCTGTTCTTCCTGCGTTCCGACATTGACAGTCTGGTCACCGGTAGGCCCCCACCAACGTAATGTTCTCGGTGTATCACTCCCGGGCGTCATTGGCCCGCTGAGGAAGCGATGGACGAGCGACCCGTCGGTCCGCTTTCGGACTTCTACGACGGAATGGCGATCATGCACCCAAAAGTGCACTTCCTGTGAGGCCTTGAGATCTTTCAGCGTTGTTTTGGAGCTCAGGGTCAGCAGCCCGATTGGGGTCTTAAGAAAGACGATTCCGGTCTTGGTCCGCCACACCGATCCCCGTAGCATGATATAGGGATCACTGGTGATTGGATCGCTAGCCGCAGAGGATGGAGCTGGGACTTCGGCGGCTGGGAGCGTGCCGTCTGGCGCAGGCGGTTCCTCGGCACGGATAGGGCCGAGGAGGGTCAGCACGACCATCCCGGCGCAGAGGGTTTCGATCACCAGTCGTGGCAGCCTGCGAAGCGACGAATCGCTTATCCCCCCGGTCCTCGGTTTATCGCGAACCGCAGAAGGGTGAGCCACTTTATTGGCGGAATGCAGCATGGTTGAGCGAATAACATGATGTCCATGAGGAGTCAAGGCGAAACCCCTCAGGACAGTGACTTGGAGGGTGACCCCCTTACAAAACTGCGCTATTCAGAGGAGCATGTCCATCGGTCGACGGGTGGAAGTATCGTGAATCCATGGCATCGCATGGAGCGGAGAGCAGAGGGGTGAGGGTCAGAATGACCCGGATCTCACGGCTTGTTGAATTCTGCACGCCGAATCCTGTGAGCAGGAGGGGCGGTGTGACCATATGGCAGATGCGGCGTATTTCAAATTGTGCCGGGTCTTTCGCCTCGATTCGACGTTGGAGTTGTGCCTGCACATCGTCGCAGAGCTCTGTGAAAATGGATGGCATGGATTCAGGCGTCACTTGTGGCCAGAGATCATGGGATGTATTGAACAACGCCATCAGAGCGCGGGCTGGTCTATTCATGTGCAGGATGCGAGCGGATGAGGAAAATACGATCATGCCAGCGACATCATTCTGTGGCGAGGATGTCTGGCTTTGCGAAAATGTTTGAGGCATGCGTCTCCTTTCGGGTGGAACGTTCTCCCCCTCTGTGCAAGAGTTGCACCCAAACGACAGGTGCAGGAAGCGCGATTATCCCGTATATATCGACAGCAATGCGTTCGCTAAAGCCAGTTTGCGCACAAAGACTGTGTCATGGTGGCGGCAATTGAACAAGCCCGCATTATTCACGAGAGTTCGTGACGAAACCGCTGAGACGCCAAGTGAGACGGGCGCGCGGAGCCGTGAAGGAGGGAGGCATACTTGAAACAGTATGTTGACCGACTGAGTGGCGAGCCCGCCCGCCGCCAGGTGCGTCGCCACCGCGCTTGCGAGGTCTAGCGCCCTTTGTATGATCCTGGCGCGAAGAAAGAATACCGCAATGAGTTCTGATTTTTGTATCGGCGGTTGCAGTAGAAGTCTTCGTAAATAATGCGGGCTAACTACTTCTTGCGAACCAGCATACGAATCGGGGTTCCCTCGAATCCATATTCCTCGCGGAGTTGGTTCTCAAGAAAGCGGAGGTAGGCGGGCGTGATATTGTCCGGGTGACCGACGAACAAGGCGAAGACCGGCGGTTGTGTCGCGACTTGAGTCATAAAGGCAGACTTGGTGATCTTCGTCGGTTTACCTTTGCGCACCGGTAGGGGATGGGTGGCGAGGATCTCCTGGAGAAATTTGTTTAACGCTCCGGTCGGGATCCGCTTTGAAAAAGCCCCGAACACTCTATCGATGGTCGGAAAGAGCTGGCTGAGTGAATCGGGATGAGCTGCGGATGCGAACAGAACCGGTGCCCAGGTCAGGAAGGGAAAGCGCCGCCGAAGTTCCAGTTCGACCTCCTGCCTGGCCTGGCTATCGCCTTCCCGAAGATCCCATTTATTCACCAGGAGGAAGCAGGCCCGTCCCTGCTTGATGATGATCCCGGCGATCTTCGTGTCCTGCTCGGTCACGCCTTCAATGGAGTCGAGCAACAAAATTCCGAGGTCGGATCGCCCGATGGCCAAATGCGATCGGACTACGCTGTAACCTTCGATCCCCCGGTCGATCTTTCCACGCCGACGAATACCGGCAGTATCGGTGAAGAGATACCGCCGTCCTTGGTGGAGTGCGATCGAATCGATCGAATCCCTGGTAGTTCCAGGCACATCGCTAACCACCACTCGGTCTTCACCAAGCACGGCATTCACCAGCGTGGATTTGCCGACATTCGGTCGTCCAACGACGGCAATGCGGGGCATTGTCGTCTGCTCTGGGTTCTCATCAGGGACCGGGAGGAATGGATAGATGGCATCCAGGAGGTCGGAAACGCCGATGCCATGCTCCGCAGAAATAGGATAGAGCGTTTCCGTGCCCAACTGATAGAAATCCGCCACGAGCGTTTCGACCTTAGGGGTATCGATCTTGTTCACCACGACAAACAATGGTTTCGGTGTTCCGCGCAAGAGACGAACGACTTCCTGATCCGGGGTCGTCAGTCCCGTCCGTCCGTCCATCAGCAGAATCAACAGGTCCGCTTCCGCAATGGCGAGTTCCGATTGACGTTTGATGAGGGCCAGCATGCCTTCTGAGGCCGATGGGTCCAGGCCCCCAGTGTCCACGAGGCGAAATGGCCGATTTCGATAGATGGCGTCGGCGTAGTTACGATCCCGGGTAACACCTGGAACGTCGTCTACGATAGCCGTTCGTTTACCGAGCATACGATTAAAGAGCGTCGACTTGCCGACGTTGGGTCGACCGATAATGGCGACAATCGGTGGGTGAGCCGTCGGGGCTGACGGTACCGGAGCTGTCTGCAAGGGACTGGTTTTGGTGCTTTTGGTGCGTGGCATGGGGAATCGTGCCTCGACCGTAACATAAGAATTTTGGCAAACACAACCGGCTCGTTTTCTCGGGCCGCCTTCGCTATACTTTGCTCGTGACCCCTTATCCCTTATCCCTTACCCCTCACGCTGTCGACTGGAACGAGATCGACGACGTTCTGCTCGATATGGACGGGACGTTGCTCGATCGCCATTTCGACAATTTCTTTTTCGAAGAGGAGCTGCCTCGTCGTTATGCGGGGCTCCACAGCCTCACTTTCGAAGACTCGCGAGACCGGCTTATGGCCATGTATCGGTCCGTCGAAGGTGAATTAGCCTGGACCGATCTACATTACTGGACCAAACGGGTGGGCATCGATGTCGTGGCAATGCATAAGGAGCTGGACCACATGATCGGCTTCCTTCCCGAGGCAGAGGAGTTTTTGCGACATCTTCGGCAACTCGGGAAGCGCGTGACGATTGTGACGAACGCACATGAGGCGGGTGTGTCGGTGAAAATCGCCAAGACCGGGCTCGATCGGCAAGTCGATCGAATCGTGAATGCGTTTGAGGTGGGGTATCTAAAAATGCGTCCGGAGTATTGGCCCAATTGTCAGCAGTTGCTGGGGTTTGACCCGGCAAGGTCTCTCTTCATGGATGATGATGAAGGCTGCCTGTTTGCGGCAAAACAATTTGGCGTCGCGCATCTCATTCATAGTGCCAAGTCGAGCTCTCAACTGCCTCCTACCCCGCTCGCCCAGTTCGTCTCGGTGACCGGTTTCTCCTTACTCCTTAACGGCCGGCCTGCGCTCTAGCCCCCTTCGTCGATTCTTGTTGCTCCCACTGGGCTATGTTAGAGTCCAGCCTCTTTCCCAAGACAAGTGGAACTCAGCGCCAGTATGAGCAAGACCTACGATCATCACGCCCTCGAAGTAAAGTGGCAGGCCTATTGGGAGGAGCACCGGACCTTCCGCGTCGCTGACGACCGGGCCAAGCCAAAATTCTATTGCCTCGACATGTTTCCCTACCCATCCGGCTCTGGCCTCCACGTCGGTCATCTTGAAGGCTACACCGCGACGGACATCGTCTCCCGCTACAAGCGCATGAAGGGCTTCAATGTACTGCACCCGATGGGGTGGGACGCCTTTGGACTTCCGGCGGAACAATATGCGGTGAAGACGGGTATTCACCCCGCGAAAACGACGGCGCAGAACATTGCGACCTTCAAGCGCCAGATGAAACGGGTCGGTTTGTCCTACGACTGGGATCGCGAAATCAGCACGATCGACCCAGATTATTATCGCTGGACACAGTGGATTTTCTTGAAACTGTTTGAGCGGGGACTGGCCTACGTGGCGGAAGTGCCGGTGAATTGGTGTCCCGAGCTGGGGACGGTGCTCGCCAATGAAGAAATTATCGACGGCAAGAGCGAGGTCGGCGGGTTCGACGTGGTGCGCAAGCCGATGCGTCAATGGGTATTGAAGATCACGGCCTATGCCGATCGGCTGCTCGAAGATTTGAAGTTGGTCGAATGGCCGGCCAGCACATTGGAGATGCAGAAGAATTGGATCGGCCGGTCGATCGGCGCAGAGGTCGAGTTCGATCTGGCTGGCGTTCCCGGCACAGTTCGGATCTTTACGACGAGGCCCGATACCCTATTCGGCGCCACCTATATGGTGCTGGCTCCGGAGCATCCGCTCGTGGCGGTCGTCACGACCGCCGGTTGCCGTACCGAGGTCACTTCCTATCGCGAGGCAGCGGCCAGAAAAAGCGATCTCCAACGGCAGGAACTCGAAAAGGAAAAGACCGGGGTCTTCACCGGCGGCTATGCGGTGAATCCGGTCAATAAGGAACCGTTACCTATTTGGATTGCCGATTACGTGTTGATGGGCTATGGGACCGGGGCCATTATGGCTGTGCCGGCGCATGACGAGCGCGACTGGGCCTTTGCGAAGACCTATGGCTTGCTGATCCGTGAAGTGATTGCGGGAGGTCAGGTTGAACGAGAGGCTTTCGTCGAGACCGACAAAGGGATCGTTGTCAATTCCACGACGCCGGATAGAAACTTTACCATCGACGGGTTGACGCCGGACGATGCCATTCCGAAAATCACGGCCTGGTTGGAGTCGCAGGGTAAGGGCCGCAAGGCGGTGAACTACAAGTTGCGGGACTGGCTGTTTGCCCGTCAGCGGTATTGGGGCGAGCCTTTTCCGATTGTGTGGGTCGATGGCCAAGCTCTTCCGCTTCCGGAAGAACAGCTGCCGCTGCTTTTGCCGGAGACCAACAACTTCAAACCGTCCGGGAACGGCGAAAGCCCACTCGCGAATCTAACCGACTGGCTTACGACCACTGACCCAACTAGTGGGGCAGCAGCCCGCCGTGAAACCAACACGATGCCTCAGTGGGCCGGTTCCTGCTGGTACTATCTGCGGTTTATCGATCCGAAGAATCAGGGGCAGCTCGTCGATCCGGCACAGGAGCGTTATTGGATGCCGGTGGATCTCTATATCGGCGGCAGCGAACATGCTGTGCTGCATTTGCTCTACTCACGTTTTTGGCACAAGGTTCTGTTCGACATCGGGGTGGTGAGTACGCCGGAGCCATTCAAGAGGCTGGTGCATCAGGGGATGGTGCTGGGAGAAGACAACCAGAAGATGTCGAAATCCCGCGGCAACGTCGTCAATCCCGACGAGATCATGGACCAGTTCGGGGCCGATGCGGTGCGGCTCTATGAAATGTTCATGGGTCCGCTGGAGGCCGTGAAGCCTTGGAGTACGAGGGGCGTGGAAGGGGTCACGCGTTTTCTGGAGCGGGCTTGGCGGCTCATGGTGAATGAAGAAGGCCGGCTCTCCAGCACCGTGACGGGAACAGCTCCCTCCCTCGAACATCAACGATTACTCCACCAGACGATCAAGAAGGTGACGGAGGATATCGAAGGGTTGCGGTTCAATACCGCGATCTCTCAGATGATGGTGTTTACCAACGAAATGACAAAAGCCGAGCAGCGTTCCCGATCCTTGATCGAGCCCTTCGTCTTGCTTCTGGCGCCCTTCGCGCCCCATCTGGCTGAGGAACTATGGGAGGTGTTGGGTCATAAACCGAGCGTTTCTGAGGAGTCTTGGCCGATCTTCGATCCGTCGATGACAGTCAGCGATCGATTGACCATCCCGATCCAGGTGAATGGAAAGTTGCGGGCTAAACTCGACGTGGGAGCCGATGCCACTCGCGAGCAGGTCGAAGGTTTGGCTCTTGCGCAGATTGCGGAGTGGTTGCAGGGCAAAGAGCCGAAGAAGATCGTGTATGTTGAAAAAAAGCTGATGAACTTTGTGGTGTAGCCGATGCAGCAAGTAAAAAATTTCAAGTTAGAAGGTAAAAGTGGATGCTCCGGAACCTTGTACTTTTGCCTTTTTACTTTGTACTTAGCGCTGAGCCTGTCGCTCAGCGCGTGCGGCTATCAGTTCCGTGTGGAGGGAGTCGGGCCTACGATCGGGGGGGCAGAGGCGACCTCCTCTCCTACGTCACCGCCCCCGCGGCTTGTCATCCAGGCCTTAGAGAATAAGAGCTTTGAACCCAACTTGGAGACCCGATATACCAACTATCTGCGCCATGAGTTTTCGTCCGGCAGCGGGGCGCAGATCGTGTCAGAAACTGAGGTAGCCGATCTTGTGCTGTCCGGGCAAATACTTTCGGTGACACTTCCGACGCTCAGTTTCAGCCAGACCACCACGCTCGAAAGCCGCGCAGAGGTCGTCGTGATCGTTAAGGTGGAAGAAACCAGGACGCAACGTCTCGTGTGGGCGCAAACGGCGAAGGGCGCCTCGGAGTTTTTCGTGACGCCCGACCTGCAATTTAACCGTGTTCTGCAGAACCGGGCCTTGGAACAAGCCGGCCGTTTTATCGCTGAGGACTTGGCTTCTCGCTTTCTGCTCCAGTTAGAATCGGGGCAGCTGGCAAAGCCGACCGAGCGCTCAGCCTCTGACAGGGCGGGCACCAACGTCAAATAAATCGGAATCCACTGTGGCCTCAGCTATTTCACATGCCCAACTCACTACGCAGCTCGCGCAAGGTACGTTCGCGCCGTTGTACGTGATAGTCGGTGAGGAAGATTTGTTGCGCGATATGGCTCTGGGTGCTTTGAAGTCCGCGTTATTGGGAGAGGGCGAGAGCGACTTCAATTGCGATTTGTTCTATGGAGACGACGTGAGCGGTGCAGAGATTGTCACCTGTGCCTCTGAGGTAGCCGTATTTGCGGCTCGGCGAGTAGTGGTAGTGAAAGCGGCCGAGAAACTTCCAGCCCGGGAGTGCGACGCCATCCTTCCCTATCTGAAAAGGCCGAATGACTCCACGTCCGTGATCTTCCTCGCACCAAAGCTGGATGGGCGGCTCAAGTTCACCCAGGGGCTG
>Ga0315271_10000498_pt1 | contig 21664 bp, 21 predicted proteins | sample C3_top_MG_FD_204664 | JGI IMG/M metagenome (GOLD analysis project Ga0315271, IMG submission 204664) | Sediment microbial communities from Yellowstone Lake, YNP, Wyoming, USA - C3_top | ecosystem: Environmental > Aquatic > Freshwater > Lake > Sediment | place: USA: Wyoming | collected 2017-08-01
GATCGGTGTACAGGGTCTGCTCGTGCCGCCCTTCGCTGCCAAGAGCGATCCAGCAGAACCGCGGCAGAGGCGCATCGTGCGCCTTGATTTCGAGTTCGATGGCGCGGTGCGTGAGGTGGTCGTTCAGAGAAGAGATGATGCGCATCAGCGGCCCGGCCGCGAGCCCCTGCGACATGAGGTTGGCTGCCAATACGCCAATTTCACCGGTCAGCAGCTTGAGCGCCGGCAAGCTGTTGGCCTCGCGCAGACGCGAGGAAAGTTGGCTCAATGCGACGCGCTGCAGCGAGAACAGATCGCGTTCCGTGACTGCGCCGATCAGCCGCCCGTGTTCAACGATCAAGACCTGCTGGACGCCGTTTTCGGCCATGGCCATCACCGCTTCGTAGCCATCAGCATCCGGTGCCAGCGTGACGAGTTCGGGACTCATGACTTCGAGCAGCAACTGGTCCAGACTGCCTTCCTTGAGCAACACGCGGCGCAGCAGATCATGCAGGGTGAAGACGCCGACGGGAGCGTTGTTCCTGTCGACGATGACCAGTGCGCCATCGCGACTTTCATCCAGTTTGCCGATCGCCGCCTTGATCGTTTCATCGCTTGTGCAGGTCGTCGGCATGCGGCACTTGAGCGATCCAAGGCGGGCCGCAAGAAACGCGGCGGCTTCGGTCTGGCGCGCGAAATGCGAGTGATAGAGGCGGCGGGAAGAATCAAGAAAGGATTCGGCCCGGCTTTCGCAGAACTCGCGGAAGATCGAACTCATCGCGACGAGTTCCGCAAACTGGTCGCTGTCAATCGTATAGCAGGTGACGTCGCCATCGGCGCGGAAGATCGAGAAGACCGGCCGCTGTTCCTGCAGGGCTTCGATCGGGAAGCACTCGCCCTTGGTCAACTCTGCAAGAAGCTTTTTGTCCGCTGAAATGGCCTTGCCTATGGCCTCCATGCGCACGACACCCGAGGCGACGAAGAAGAGCCGATCTGCCGCATCCTTGGGCGAGAGGACGATGTCTTCCGAAGCATATTGACTGGCTTTCATGCGCTCGACGACCCATTCCAAATGGGCCGGGTCCATGCGGGAAAAGGGCTGGCAATGTCGCAGGAATTCAAGGGTCGAGGATCTTGGAACCATGCTGCTGGTGCGGCCGTCCTCGCGAGCGAGCAGACTGGTAGTGGTCTCCCGGACCATAGTGATGCCTGTGTTGATCGGGTTCATTGCGCTAAACACCTTACGACTTTGTTGCCAGTGCCTTGAGTTGGTACAGGACATCGAGCGCTTCGCGCGGACTCAATGCATCGGGCTTGACCGCCTGCAGCGCCTGGTCTACGGCGCTGACCGCGGCATTTTCTGGTATGGGAGCCGCAGCAAACAAGTCCACCTGCGCGTGGCTTTGCGTTGCCTGCTGCTCCAGCGCTTGCAGTGTATACCGGGCCTGGTTCACGACCGCTGCTGGCATGCCGGCGAGCCGCGCCACCTGGATGCCGTAGCTGCGACTGGCGGGCCCGCTCTGGATCTCGTGCAGGAACACGATGTCGCGACCGGACTCGACCGCGCTGACGTGCACATTGACGGCGGCGTGATGGTTGGCCGGGAACTCGGTCAGTTCGAAGTAGTGGGTCGCAAACAGGGTGTAGGCCTGTGTTCTGTCGTGCAACTGGCTGGCGATGCTCGAGGCCAGCGCCAGGCCGTCAAAGGTGCTGGTGCCACGGCCGATCTCGTCCATCAGCACCAGCGAGTTCGGTGTCGCGGCGTGCAGAATCTGGGCCGCTTCCAGCATCTCGAGCATGAAGGTGGATTGCGCGTTGGCCAGATCGTCGGCGGCACCGATGCGGGTGTGGATGGCGTCGATCGGCCCCAGGCGGCAGGCCTTTGCCGGCACGTAGCTGCCCATGCTGGCCAGCAACACGATGACGGCGATCTGGCGCATGTAGGTCGACTTGCCGCCCATGTTGGGGCCGGTGATGATCTGCATGCGCTGCCTGGGGCCGAGCCGTGTGTCGTTGGCGATGAAGGCACCCGCGCTGGTTTCGTTCAGGCGCATCTCAACCACCGGATGGCGGCCGGCCTCGATCTCCAGACACGACTCGCGGACAAATTGGGGCCGGCACCAGTTCAGCGTCAGGGCGCGCTCCGTCAGCGCGCACATGGCGTCGAGCGCGGCCAGCGCCTGCGCCAGTTGCGTCAGCCGCGGCACATGCACCTGCAACTGGTCGAGCAACTGCTCGTACAGGAATTTTTCGCGCGCAAGCGCCCGTTCCTGCGCGCTCAGCGCCTTGTCCTCGAAAGCCTTCAACTCAGGGGTGATGAAGCGCTCCACATTTTTCAGGGTCTGGCGACGTCGGTAATCGCCCGGCACCTTGTCGATCTGGCCCTGCGTCACCTCGATGAAGAAACCATGGACCTTGTTGAACTGGACGCGCAGGTTGGCAATGCCAGTGCGCGCCTTTTCGCGGTCTTCGAGGTCGAGCAGAAAGGCGTCGCAGTTGGTCTGGATGGCGCGCAGCTCGTCGAGTTCGGCGTCGAATCCGCTCGCGATCACACCGCCGTCGCGCACCAGCGCGGCGGGTTCGGGGTCGAGGGCGCGTTGCAGCAGCTCGGCGCAACCGTCTGGACGTTGCAGATGCGTGGCAAGCTGAGTCAGGTAGGGCTCCAGCCCCAGCAGCAAGGCGGCCAGAACTTCGGTCTTTTGCAGCGTCTGCTGCAGCGCTATCAGCTCACGCGGTCGCGCCTGGCGCAAGGCCAGCCGCGCCGTGATGCGTTCGACGTCGCTGCTGCCCTTGATCTGCTCGCGCAGCCGGGTCCAGGGCCCATGCTGCAGCGCGCCAATGGCATCCAGGCGCTGTTGCGCCTCGATGCGCTCGCGCCGCGGCGCCAGCAGCCAGCTCCTCAGCAGGCGGCTGCCCATGCCGGTCATGCAACTGTCGAGCAGCGAAATGAGGGTCGGCTGATCTTCGCCGCGCAGCGTTTGCGTCAGCTCCAGATTGCGCCGGGTGTTTTGCGGCAGATCGATCAGTTCGTCGTTGCGCTGCACGCGGATGCTGTGCAAGTGCGTCAGCGCCCGGCCTTGCGTGTGCTCGGCGTAGGCCAGCAGCGCGGCGGCCGCCGCGTGTGCCTGAACCAGATCCTGCGCCTGCCAGGCAGCGAGGCTCGCGGCCTCGAATCGCTCCAGCAGCTTGCGCCGGCCCAGTCCAGCGTCGAACTGCCAATCCGGTCGCTGCGTGACAGTCAGCCGTAGGCCGGTTTGCAGGCCGCGCAGCCGCGCCTCGAAACTGGGCGTGACGCCGGCGCTGAACAGCAGCTCGCCGGGGCTGATGCGTGCCACCCAATCGGCCAGTTCATCGGGCGCGCATTCGGCGAGGTCGATTTCGCCTTTGGTGATGCTGAGCCAGGCGAGACCGCAGCTGTTGCGCGGGCCCTGCTGTGCCGCCAGCAGCAGCGACTCGGCCTTGTCGCTGAGCAACTCCATATCCGTCAGCGTGCCGGGTGTCACCACGCGCACCACCTTGCGCTCGACCGGCCCCTTGCCCGTGACCTCGCCGACCTGCTCGCAAATGGCCACCGACTCCCCGAGTTTGATGAGCCGGGCCAGGTAGGTGTCGACCGAGTGATACGGCACACCGGCCATCACGACCGGCTCGCCCGCCGATTGCCCGCGCTGGGTCAGCGTGATGTTGAGCAAGCGGGCCGCTTTCTCGGCATCAGCAAAGAAGAGCTCGTAGAAATCCCCCATGCGAAACAGCAGCAGTGTGTCGGGGAAGTCAGCCTTCAGGCTCAGATACTGGGCCATCACCGGGGAATGTTCTGCTATCGCCACAGACGGATCTTTGCTCTGAATCTTTTTGTTTTGCATCAATGACTTAGCTCGCTTGAGCCTATCTCCAATCTACTTTTTGACTCTGCGTATTAATCTATCTGGTGAGTGACTTTACGATGTTTTCCAATTTTGAATTGTCATTTAGTATCAACTCCTTACAGGAAGGAAACAGCTTCAGACATTCTGAAAGTTTGTTCTTCACCTGCATTGTCCACACTGCAAAGGGAACCATAGGGGGATCTGGAAGTAATAAGGAGGGCGACTTTATTTCAGTGGTCCCCCTTTGATGGACCACTGAGTCAGTGGAGATTCAGCAGTCTGACTAGGACCTGAATGAGGGAATCAGCTTGCTCTGGACGCAGAGATGTTGAAGCAGGAGCTTAGACTGGTCCCGCGTATTCGCCACGAGCAGGATAGTCCTTCGCGATGGCGAAGTCGATCGCGCCCAAAAGGTCTTGAAACTGTGGCCGTGCAAACGGCATGGTTTGTGTCGAGCCATAGTAGAGTGTGCCGTCCGGCTTTATCAGGAAGACGCCAGGCTCGCTGAACAGGGCCGGCTCCTCGATGCCAATCGAAGTCGCCCCGCGCCCGGCGCTGATATACAGGCCCCAGGAGCGAGCGGTTTGAAGGCCAAGGCCATAGCCGAACTTCACTTCGCTAGCGCCAACCTTATCGGCCATCTTCTTTCCACGCTCTTGGTCGTCACTGCTAATGGCGATCAGACTGACGCCGCGTTTCTTGAAGTCGGGAGCCAAACGTTCCAGTTCCAATAAATATTTTGCGCAGATCGGGCAATGCAGCCCACGGTAGAAGACTACAAGATCAAACTTTTCCGCAGGTGCTGCGCCTAGAATAAATCGCTCACCGTCGATGGTGAAAACGTCCAAGGTGGGCACGATCGCGCGAGGCATGAGGGGTTGTGGCTTCACGGGGTTTCCTTCGGATTATTGGATGCAGTTGCTGGGCCGATCATATATTCGCGCACCAGTTCGCGAGCACGGTGCAAGCGGCTCTTGATGGCGCCAGCCGGTTCAACAAGCCGCTCAGCGATCTCGGCGATGGTCAACTCCTCGAAGTCGCGCAGCAGCACCACTTCGAGATAGTGGGCGGGCAGCGATTCAAGCGCAGCGGCCAGGTCGATGCGCAGGTCGTTGTCGCTTTTGCTGGCTATCTGGTGCTCGGCCAGATCTTCATCCAGCGGCTCGTGGCGGAACATCGCCCGCTCCAGCTTGCGGCACTCGCGCTTGATGACGGTGAAAAGCCAGGATGAGAATGCGGCAGCGGCCTTGAGGCCGTGCACTTTGCGTGAGATCACCAGCAGCGACTCCTGGACGGCATCGTCCACGTCGCTGACCTGACAATGCCTGCGGGCGTATCTGCGGGCGTCGGATTGGCATACCGCCAGCAAGCGCCCAATGGCGGCGGGATCGCCCGTTTGTGCGGCGCAAATCAGGCTGTCTCGTTCAATCCCGCTGGTCGCCATGGCTCAGGCTCCTTTGTCGAGCTTTCTGCCCACCATCGCGCACATGGGGCAAAAGCCAAACAAGCCGGTCATGGACAGAATGGCTCCCATGGCACCGGCGCCTATGGCCAGCGGCGAGCCACCCCAATTCATGGCGGCGAAACCCAGAGCCATCAGGCCCATGACAACCCGAAGAACCCGTTCCCAGTTGGGGAGATTTTTGACGTAGAACATATTGATTTCCTTTGATACCTTGGTTTGTGAGGACAGCCCTCAGACCCTAAGAGGGGGCGACGGTGCAAAACGGTTCGCAGGAAATGAAATAAACATGGTCAGGGCTGAGCGGGCACTAAATTGCCGTCCAGGATGAAGACGCGGTCAGTTGGATTAGCGCTCTTGATGTGCAGGGTTCCCGCGCCCTTGAGTCCCTTGAAGCTTCCCGTGCCGGAGACGACTTCCCAGAATCCGTTGTCATTGAGCTCGGGCTTGCCATCCTTGCCTGGCAGGAAGACAGCCCGCACGGTCCACTTGATGTAAGCCACGTTGCCTTCGCCCTTGGTGGCCACGAGGTAGCCGCTGGGATCGCCTGAGACGCCGGGGACGATGTCGTGGCGTCCGAATTCGACGATCTGAGCGCCGTCAAGAAGTCCGCTTCCAGACGCATTGCCTTCGCGTCTCACCATCAGCACAAAGTGGCCCGAGCCGTCCTTGAAGTCGAGCTTGATTTGCTCTTTGGGGACCATGGTGGCTTGGACGCTAAGCGGCTCAGCCATAGCAGACCCGGCGGCCAGCGAAGCCACCCAAAGGGCGATGACGGCAACTTTGCGAAGTTTGTATTGATTTGGCACGGAAGTTCCTTTTGATTGGTGAACAGATAACAAGATTTAGGCCGAGGTGTCAATTTGCTTTTTGTTGCCCCGTAGGGTTCGTCAATTCGCGGATGGATTTTGAGAGTTCTTCAAAACCGTCGAAGACAAAATCACAGTCGCTGTGAGGTATGGGGTCAGGCGGCCCCTCATGACCCCACTCCAGCGGATGGCGAACGAACGCAGTTTTGTAACCGCAAGCTCTGGCGGCATTGAGGTCGAAGTTGTGGCAGGCGACCATCAGGATGTCGGGTGGCTCCAGCGCCAGCCATTTCGATGCCTGTTGGTAGGCACGGGGATTGGGTTTGTAGAACCCAATGGCCTCGCAGGAAATCACAGCGTCCCAGCTGATGCAGTTGAGCCGAGACACGTCCACCACCAGCGACAGCGGCAGCATGGTGAAGGAGACAACCGGACAGCACGCCCTGATTTCACGCAGAGAAGGAGCGAAGTCGCTCCAAGCCGAGAGCTTGTGCCAGGTTCCTGCGATCTTCTTGCGATCAGCTTCCGAAAACATGATTAATCCGTTGGACTTGAAGACCTCTTCCAAAACACGAAAGTGAACATCGTTCATATTGAAACTGGGTTGCTCTTGCCCGACGATGCCTTTCATAGCGAGGCGCCGATATTGATTGGCTATCGTTGCCCAGTCCCTCTGCACGCCATGCATTGATCCGATGGCGGCGAAAGCGTCCCGGATACCCGAATGCCAATCCAGGACGGTGCCCCCGGTGTCAAACGCGATGGCTTTAAGTCTCATAGGAAATCCTCACGTTGCGCGAGTTCAAAAACGGGTGGTCAGAGTCGTTAGCCAGGAAGGCGAGTGATCCACCAGCCACGATTCAACAGGCTTGTCTGCCCCGGACAGGATCATGGACGACAGCGCGATCATGATAGCCCCCATCAGCATCTTGCCGGTCTTGCCAGCTTGCATGAGCTTGCCCCGTATCTTCATCATGGCGCTGCGGCTGACATAGGCAAGTGCAACAACAGGCAGCGCCGCGCCAATGCCAAAAACACCCATGAGCAAAGCAACTTGGGGCAGCTGCGAACCTTGACTGGCAAGCACCACAGCCGCTCCCAGGGTCGGCCCGACGCAGGGGCTCCAGACCACGCCAAGAACGAGGCCAATAGCGAATTGACCTCCAAGTCCGTCGAGCTTCATGCGCGAAATCAGATTGTTGCCGGCGTATCCGATGCCGGAGGTGGCAGAAGCGAAGCGTCGCTGCAGGCTTGCAGACATCAGGACGAGTCCGAGCAGGCCGAGGATGGCCGCGCCGACATTGCGAAAAATCGAGGTGTCGAGGCCCAGCGACGAGCCGGCCCACGCGAGCGCTGTGCCGATGACGGCGTAGGAGATGGCAAGCCCGCCGGCCAACGCCAGGGGAGCCCGCGGATGGGCGTTGGCCGCCGATCCCAGAAGAATCGGGATGATGGGAAGCACGCACGGCGAGAGCGTCGAGAGAAGTCCCGCCAGCAAGCCCAGGCCGTAGGAGCCGAGTCCGAACGTCATCAGTTGACGGTCTTCTTGATCAACCCTTCGAGGCCCTCAGGGCTGGTGTCGCCGACCGAGCGTCCGACTTCCTTCGCGCCCTTGAAGGCCACCAGCGTGCTTTGCATGCCGACCTTGAATTTCTTGAGCTCCGCCTTGTTGGCGTCGAAGTCGATTGTCATCAGGGTCACGTCCTTGTAGGCGGGCTGCTTCATGAGGCCGTCGATGATGGGTTTTTGCGCTTTGCAGGTCGGGCACCAGGTCGCGCTGATATCAAGAACGACGGCTTTGCCCGAGGCGGTCATGGTGTCAAAGTCCTTTTGGCTGAACGGCCTGATTTCACCAGCCATCGCCAGTGACATTAACGATGAGAGGCCGAGAAGGACGGCTTTCTTTGCGAATTTCATGTGGAGACTCCTGAAACTGGATTGCCCCTAGCGGGTCGGTTTAAAAGATTTCTGTTGAATTTGAAGGTAGGCCACGAGCCCGGCGAGTTCCTTTGAGTTCCAAGGCAATGGCTTTGCAGCCATGGGCATGACCATGCAAGCCTGGACCATCTCATCCAGATGGACCGATCTTCGGTCCATTTGTTCCTTGGCCATGGCCACGGTGTGCGGATAAGGTTTGGCGAAACTGTCCGAGTAGGCGCCATGGTTGGCGTGGCAGCTGGCGCAAGCCATGCCGTTGGTTGAGAGCTTGGTGTCCTTGAAAAGCTTCTCGCCGAAAGTGGCATCTCCGGCAATCGGTTTGTAGCCCGCGGGCCGTGTGGTTTGGGCGCCGGCGCCCTCGGCGGCGAAGGCTGGGAGCGTCGAGAAGGCAAAAGCGGCAATCAGCGCGCTGAGCAATGCAAATCGGGGTTTGGACATGGCGAACCTTTCATGTTGAGTCCGCACTAAGAGGCGGCGATCCGTCAAAACGGTTCGCGAGGTCGCAAATATTTATTTTGAGAGTTTCGAACCCGATTGCCAACAAGGCCTCTCTTAGTCTCCGAGGAATCGCCTCACAAGGTCTTATCAACCCAACTACCAGGAAAACCCAATGAACACATCTTTGAAAATGGCTTCGCTCATCGCTCTGACGGCTGCAACCCTTGCTCTTCCTGCCGCCGCGCAGGACACAAAAGATCCCATGAAGTGTCAGCCCAAGCAGGGCGTGGCCAAGTGCGGCTCAAAATGCAAGGCGAAATGCGGCAGCAAATGTGGAGCCAAGTCCAAATGCACCGCCAAGAAGTGCGCTCCGAAATGCGGTGCAAAGTGCGCTCCTAAATGTGCCCCCAAGTGCGCACCCAAGAACTGAAGGGAGTGGGCCGCAACCGGAGATCACGGCCAACAAGAGAGGCGGCGCGAGTCGCCGGTTTGCGCTTGCTTGAAATCTACGCCGGTTTGGCCCGACGCGGCGAGCATCTCTTGGGGCAGCTCCTTGGCGGCGATCCGCCGCGACAATGGCGGCACTACCCCGAGGATGATGCTATCGATCAAGGGAGTGGGTTTCAGTGGTTCTATCACTCGCATTCGCCGGAAGATCGGCCAGGGGCGTTTGAGCATGGGCACATCCATCTGTTCGCACGGAGAAAGCTGTGGGCGCGTCGGATGCGGTCGGCCTATGAAATTGAATTTGCCAATCTTGCCGATGACCCAACCCGGCAAGTCAGCACGCGCCACTTGATCACGATCGGGTTGGATGCCAAGGGTGTCCCCATCTCGCTCTTTACCGTCAACAGTTGGGTGACCGGCGACTTGATGCTTTCGGCTTCAAACACCGCATCGCTCTTGGAGCAAATGACTCTTGATACCGGCAAAGAGGCCGTCGATGCGTTGATCGAATGCGTCGTCAGGCTTTACAAGTATGAGATTCGGGATTTGCTGGTTCGACGCGATGCGCTGCTTTGTGAGAGAAGAGCGCCAGGCTTGCTACGTGATGAGAGCCTCGAAGTGCTCTCTGAGATTGCCATTAATGTGGATGAGAAATTGGCGTGCAGTCCCGATTAGCAGCAGCCGGATTTTCCATTTTCTTGAATCGGCGGACACGGGACCGTTCCATACGAGCAGAACACGCAGCAGTCGCCCGCCTTCGGCTTGAGCACCTCACGACAACTCGCGCATTCATAGAACCATTGGCATGAATCCGTCGGCATGGTTTCGCTCTTGGCATGCCCGCACTGCGGGCAGGTTATGGTCGATTCCGTGATTGGCGACGTCATGCTGCACCTGTTTGATTGGACCAAATTGTTCTCAAAAGTGCCCTCATTTGCCTACGCGGTCCATGGGGACCATAGGGGGACCGCAAGGATGACTTGATGACGAAAACCCAATGTTCATGCGGGTTACAAAGTCGCGTCAGGGTAGTGGGCCATCGAGGCGGAATGTGGCTTCGTGGGTTCGGTCATTGGAGGAAGTCTAGCGGTCTTCAAGCCTTGCCCTGGCTGCGTCAGGCGTTGACAAGGGGCTCACTTCGACCATCGTCTCGATGCAACGCTTCGCCAGTCGCTGATAGGCCAGGGTGCCTTCGAGCTTTCTGGCAATTTCGTCGTCGTTCAGTTGCCGCACGACCTTGGCCGGCATGCCGACGACCAGCGAGCGCGGCGCGATCTGCATTCCGGCAGACACCAGCGCGCCGGCGCCGACGATGGATTGCGCCCCAACGTCGGCACCATCCAGTATCACAGCCTTCATGCCCACCAGCGCATCGCGCCCAACGACACAGCCGTGCAGCACGGCACCGTGGCCGATATGTCCGCTCTCCTCGACCACCGTGCCTTTGCCCGGAAAACTGTGCAGCGTGCACGTGTCCTGAATATTGGCGCCGGCTTTGACAATGATTCGACCAAAATCACCGCGCAGACTTGCGCAGGGACCGACATAGCAACCGGGACCGACGATGACGTCTCCGATCAGGACAGCCGTCGGGTGCACAAAAGCCGTCGGATCCACGATGGGCACGACACCGTCGATGGCATAGCAGGGCATATGTGACTCCAGGAATAGGCTTGTTCAGGCGCTTGAGGACCATTCTATGCGGCTGCTTTTGTCGCCGACAGCCGATATGTGCCCTTCCACTCTGAGTTGTCGCGCGACAGGTTTCGAGCGATCACCAACAAGCGAAGCTGACTTGGGGTCTTGACACTAATTGAGGCGTCAAACTTCACGCACGATTTGTCCGGTTCTTCGCCTGAATCGTCAAACCGAACTAGGGCAATCGAACGAACAATCGCTTCGACTATGGGCAAAGGCCCGATAAAGCGTGTCCATTCGTCACGTAGCAAGGGTGCCGCTCAAATAGGCAGTGCGCCAAAATGAGGAGACAGAATTGACCTTACTCGCCCGAAACATCTTTAGCGTAGAACACGAGGCGTTCCGTGACTCTGCGCGCAGGTTCTTTGAGAAGGAAGTGGTGCCATTCCACCCCGAATGGGAGGTAGCTGGAGTGGCACCCCGCGAGGTCTGGACCAAGGCAGGCTCCGAAGGGTTTCTCTGTACCACGTTGCCAGAAGCCTATGGCGGCAGCGGTGCAGATCGGTTGTTCGCAGCGATTTTGATCGAAGAGCAATCACGGCTCGGGTTGTCCGGTCCGGGATTCTCGACCCACTCTGACATCGTTGCTCCCTATATCGTCAACTACGGCACGGAAGAGCAAAAGCAGGCATGGTTGCCAGCTATGGCGCGAGGAGAACTGATCGGTGCGATCGTGCTGACAGAGCCCAGCGCGGGCAGCGACTTGCGATCGATTCGCACTACCGCCATTCGCCAAGGTGACGAATGGATTCTCAACGGCCAGAAGACCTTCATCACCAATGGGCAGTGTGCCGACATCCTTGTTGTTGCAGCCAAGTCCAACCGTGACCCGGATTGTCGGGACCTCACGCTGTGGGTGGTCGAAGCCTCGTCGCCGGGCGTAACGCGGGGCCAGAACTTCAAGAAGATTGGCATGAAGGCGCAAGACACCTGCGAGCTCTATTTCGATAACGTGCGTTTGACCCAGCGCAACATGCTCGGCGAGGAAAACAAGGGCTTTGGCTTGCTGACCAAGGAACTGGCCTGGGAGCGGCTGCAGATTGCGCTGGGGGCGGTCGCCACCTGCACGGCAGCGCTGCAATGGACCGTGGACTACACCAAAGTTAGAAAAACCTTCGGCACGCCGATCGCGGACTACCAGAACACGCGCTTTCGCCTGGCCGAGATCAAGACCGAGATCGAGATCGCACAGACCTTTATCGACCGCTGTCTGACCGAGGTGTGCGAGGACAAACTCGACAAGACAGTGGCTGCGATGGCCAAGTACTGGTGCACCGAACTGATGGGCCGGGTACTGGACCAGTGCCTGCAGTTTCATGGCGGCTATGGCTACATGTGGGAATACCCGATCGCGCGCGCCTTTGCCGACGCCCGGGTGCACCGCATCTATGGAGGCTCGAATGAAATCATGCGCGAGCTGATTGCGCGCACCCTATAGCTGCAAGCCGCCCAAGGCATAGCGCAGCCAACGTCCTTGTTGTCTGATTCATTGGAGACTCTCACTATGACCAAAACCAAATCTGCCGCCGCTACTGCCAAACGAGCACCTGCCGCCAAGCGCTCACCCAAGCGACATTTCATCGAAGTCGAGCGCGATGGCGAGGTCGAATGGCTCACCCTGGCCCGACCCGACAACTTCAACGCACTCAATCTGGGGCTGGCCGGTGAGTTGTACGAATACTTCGGCAGTCTGCCCGATAGGCAGGAGGTTCGGGTCATCGTCATGCGCGGCGCCGGGCGCCACTTCTGCGCCGGTTATGACCTCCAGGATGTGGATCAGTTGACCGTGTCGATGGACCAGAGTTCGCGCCTGCAGCGCCAGCTCTCGGGCATCGTCGTGCGCATGCGCCGCTGCCCGCAGCCCATTGTCGGTCTGTTGCAGGGTGCCGCCTGCGGTGGCGGCTTTGCGCTCGCACTGGCTTGCGATGTGCGCTTTGCAGCCGCCAACGCACGCATGAATGTCGCGATGGCCAAGATAGGCCTGACCGGCTGCGACATGGGCATCAGCTACTTTCTGCCCAGGGCGGTCGGTGCGGCGCTTGCTGCGGAACTGATGTACACCGGACGCTTTGTCGACGCCCAGCGCGCGCTGCGCATCGGTCTGGTCAATGATGTGGTTCCCGAGGATAAGCTGGTCGACACCGCCCGCGAACTGGTGCAGGAGATGCTCACCATGTCCCCGGTGGGTTTGCGTCTGACCAAGGACGGCTTGTGCGCAGCCCAAGAGGTGGGCAGCCTCGAAGCGGTGATTGCGATGGAGGACCGCGGCCAGGCCATGTGCTTCGCCTCTTTCATGAAAGAGGGTGTCGCGGCATTCATGGAGAAGCGCGCACCGAATTACGGGCCACCCCAATGACCGTCGCGCAACGGGTCTCCTACCCTCGCCTGATGGCGCCGCTTTCGGTGCGCAATCTGAAGCTGCGCAACCGCGTCATCATGGGCGCCATGCACACCCGGATCGAAAGCATGGACCGCGCGAACGAGCGCATCCGGGTGTTCTACCGGGCCCGCGCCGAGGGCGAGGTCGCGCTCATCATCACGGGGGGCGTTTCCCCGAACCTGGCTGGCCGCATGGAGGACGACGCGCCGGCCGTGACAGCCGACGCAGACCTGGACTGGCACCGCGCCATCGTCGACAGCATCCGCGGCACCGAGACCCAGGTCTGCATGCAACTCTTGCACGCAGGCCGCTACGCCAAACACGCGGGTTGCGTCGGCCCCGGCAATCGGCGAGCCCGCATCAACAAATTTGTGCCGCATGCACTGACGACGCAGGAGGTTTGGAAAACCATCGCCGACTATGCCGGCAGCGCCGCGCTGGCGCGCGAGCTCGGCTATCACGCGGTGGAGATCATGGCGTCCGAGGGCTACCTGATCAACGAATTCACCGCAGCCTGCACGAACGACCGGACCGACGAGTTCGGCGGCGACTTTGAGGCTCGTGTGCGCTTGCCGCTTGAAATCATCAAGGCCGTGCGCCAGAGCGTCGGGCCAGACTTTGCCATCATCTACCGCATCTCTGCGGTCGATCTGGTCGAAGGTGGCATGACGGGCGATGAAACGCTGGAACTGGCGCGACGCGCCGCTGCAGCGGGTGCCGACATTCTCAACACCGGCGTCGGCTGGCACGAAGCGGATGTTCCAACCGTGTCGCACAACGTTCCACGCGCCGGCTGGGCCTATGCCGCACAAAGAATCAGGGCCGTGGTGAACATTCCCGTCGTCGCGTCCAATCGCATCAACGATCCGGCGGTCGCCGAATCCCTGCTGGAGTCGGGCCAGGCCGACCTCGTGTCAATGGCACGGCCGCTGCTGGCCGACCCGGATTTTGTGCGCAAGGCACGGCTCGGGCAGGCACAGCGCATCAACACCTGCATCGCCTGCAATCAGGCCTGTCTGGACAACATATTCAAGCAAAAAACGGCGACCTGCCTCGTCAATCCGAGTGCCGGTCGCGAGTTGGACTGGGTTGTCATGCATGCACCGCTGGCCAAGCGTATTGCAGTGGTCGGCGCAGGCGCGGCGGGAATGAACTTTGCCTTCAATGCCGCCGAACGTGGCCACAAGATCAGCCTGTTCGAAGCGGGCTCCGAGGTCGGCGGCCAACTGCGGCTGGCGCGCAATGTTCCAGGCAAAACCGAGTTCAACGAGATGTTGCGGTACTTCAGCGGCCGTCTGGTTGAGGAGAAAGTGGACCTCAGACTCAACTGCGCTCCGAGCGTCGGGCAACTGTCCGACGGCGATTTCGACGAGGTCGTGCTGGCGACCGGGGTCAGGCCGCGCCAACCCGACATTCCGGGCATCGATCGCAAGGACGTGCTGCCATATGACCAGGTGCTCTCGGGCGCGAGGACGGTTGGCGAACGCGTCGTCATCATAGGCGCAGGCGCCATCGCCTATGACATGGTCGAATTCCTGTTGGGTGGCGCTTCCCACACTCCGCCGACGCTGGCCGATTTTGCCGCGGAATACGGTCTTGACACCAGCGCGCAGTCGGCTGGTGGCCGCAGCGGCAAACCCGAGCGCCTGCCGGCAGTCCGCCAGCTCACCTTGCTGCAGCGCAGCGACCGCCGGCCGGGTTCGGCACTGGCCCTGACCACCGGCTGGATACGGCGCGACAAGGTACAACGCTTCGGCGTTCCGATTCTGACCGGCGTTAGCATCCAGTCCATCGATGATGCTGGCCTGCACTACACCTTGCAGGACGGCAACTTGGCGACGCTGCCTTTCGATACCGTGATCGTCTGCGCTGGGCAGGAACCGGTGCGCGAACTCGAGGCGCAACTGCTGGCTGCGTCACCCGGCTTGCCTGTCCGCGTCATTGGGGGCGCCGACAAGGCTGCGGAACTCGACGCCATGGTCGCCATCGAACAAGCCAGCCGGCTCGCACTGGAAATTTGATCACCCGTCTTCCCGATGGATGCCTGCCGCTCCTCAAGCGCCCGCGGGCGCTTCAAGCTTTTCAGGCTTTTGCATCACAGCGACCGCCTTGGCCCGAAACTCACTGGGGCTCAGACCGGTGTGCTTGCGAAAGAACCGGCAGAAGTAGGTTTCGTCGGCAAAACCCAGAAAGTAGGCCAGCTGCTTGGTGCTGTTGGCGGTATAGACGAGCTCGCGCTGTGCCTCATGAATCAGGCGCGCGTGGATGATGTCCAGGCTGGATACGCCCAGCACTTCGCGGCACAGCCGTGATAACTGCCCCGGTGTGATCCCCAAGTGTTCGGCGTAGGCCGTAATCGGCAGATGCTTCTTGTAGTTTTCATCGAGCATGGCGCGGAACTTTTCGAGTTGCGTCGTCTTGCGGGAAATTGGAGTGCTCGATACGGTATCGCCGGCGCTGGACAGCCGTGACATGTGAATGCACACAGCCGCCAGCAAAGCCATGCCCGCAGTTGCTTGCCCCGCAGACTGGATTCTGGCTTCGCGTTCGATGGCCAGAAACAGCGGCATGAGCGACTCAGCGTGCTGCGTGGCCTGATCCAACGCGATGGCCGCTGGTTTGCGGATCAGCGCAATCAGCTCTGGGTTGGACACACCCAACAGCGATTCCAGCGGGCGCTGCGCCGCCGTGACGGCGGGTCCGTTGACGTTGTCCGCAAAATTGAAGCCATGCACGGTTTGTGCCGGAATCCAGATCAGGCACGGCGAGCGCATCAGATATCGGGTGTCGTCGAGCAGGATCTCGCCCGACCCTTCCATCAGGTACAGGATCTGGATCAGCGCATCGTGCTTGTGCGGGCGTATCGTCCAGTTGTAAGGGCGGGAGCGCTGCGGAATCCACTCGAAGTCAAACAGACTCTTCCAGCCGGGCTGCGGCTGCACGCCGTAAAGTGAGTAGTTCGGGATAACCCTGGTTGTCATATTCTGGCTTCGCACATCGTGCACGAATTGTCTGGTTCTTCGCCTGAATCGTCAAGCCAGCGCTGGGCGGATCAACCAACAATCGCTTATCGAATCTTAACGGGGGCATGATGAAATCCTTGCGCGTTTTAGTGACCGGAGCCAGTCGGGGAATTGGCCGCTCCACCTGTCTGCGTCTGGCCCTCCAGGGTTGCCGGATCGCTGCCTGCGCCTCGGCCCATGCCGACGAACTCCAGCAGATGGTGGACGAAGCAACGCGTCTGGGCGGCCATGTGGTTCCGCTGATTGGTGATCTGGCTGACCCTGCCACACCGCAGATGCTGGTCACCCGATCGCTTGAAGAATTGGGTGGTCTCGATGCGGTCGTCTCCAATGCAGGGGTGTCCCGTCCATCGACGTTGGCGACACTGTCCATTGAGGATTGGGACTACCTGCTCTGCGTCAACACGCGGGCGCCCTGGCTGCTGGCCAAGGCGGCCTATTCAGCCTTGCAGACGAGCCGCGGCAGCTTCGTGGCTGTCGCTTCGATGTCGGGCGTGCAGCCCTACCCTGGCATGGGGGCCTACAGCCCGAGCAAGGCTGCCTTGCTGATGCTGGTGCGAACGCTAGCGCAGGAGTGGGCGCAGGACGGCATTCGCGTCAACGCCGTCTCGCCGGGGTTGATTCATACCGCGCTGACGGCCAGGATTTACGCCCACGAGCCAACCAAAGCGGCGCGCGAAGCCCTGGTTCCGCTGCACCGCATCGGCAACCCGGATGTCGACATTGCCGGCGTGGTGGCGTTTCTCATCGGCCCCGATGCGACCTACATGACCGGACAAAACCTGCTTGCCGATGGTGGACTGCTTGACGCCGCGCAAGGACTCATTGCGGGGCGACCCGCCTCAGAACGATAGGCACCACCATGATAGAACTGAAACCCGCATCGGCTTTTCTGCAGCGTTACCACCAGGCCGGCTACTGGCAGGATCGCTCGCTGGCCCAATGGATTTCCGACAGCGCCGCGCGCTACGCCGACAAGATTGCGGTGCAGGACGCATCGAGCCATTCCATCAGCTACCGGGAGCTCGACGACCAGGCGGCCAGGTTTGCCACCTTCCTGCAGACGCAGGGGGTGGGAGCGGGCGATGTGGTCACCATGCACCTGCCCAACTGGTGGCAGACCGCCGTCGTGACCTTTGCCACCCTGAAGCTGGGCGCGGTGATCAACCCGCTGCCTCCGACCTACGGCTGGAAAGACCTGGCTTTCATCATGAACAAGAGCCAGTCGAAGGCGGTCGTCGTTCCGGCGCGCTTTCGCAGTGTGGACTACACCGAGCGCCTGGCGCGCATCCGGGACGAGCTGAGCATCGCGCCCACCATCGTGGTCATTGGCACCGGCAAGGTCGCCGTCGGTACGGCTTTCGAAGACGCCCTTCGCAGCGCGCCACTCGCGCAGGCAAGCCTTGCCACGCCCGACGAGCCTTGTCTATTGTTGTTCACCTCCGGCTCGGAATCCAAGCCCAAGGGTGTGGTGCACACGCACAACACGGCGATCTATGGCGAGAGCGCGCTCGCAGGCACGCTGCAGCTCGGCAGTGAGGACGTGTGCTTCATGGCCTCGCCGGTCACGCATACCAGTGGCTTCATGCATGGCATCCTGATGACGCTGATGACCGGTGCCACGGTGTCCCTGCTCGATATTTTCAAGGGCGACACGGCGGTGGAGCAGATGATTTCGGCACGTGCCACGTGGACCATGGGCGCCACCCCGTTCCTGAACGATGTCGTCGAGAGCATGGAAAAGAGCGGCAAGCGCCTGCCTCATTTGCGCTACTTCCTGTGCGGCGGCGCGCCCATCCCCGAGGTCATCGTACGCCGGGCGCAACAAGTCGGCATGCGCGTGCTGAGCATTTACGGCTCCACTGAAAGTCCGCCTCATACCGTGACCTGGCCCGAAGATCCGATCGAGGCGGCATGGCAGGCCGATGGCCGCGCCCTGCCTGGCATCGAAGTCTGTGCTGCGGATGAAGAGGGAAGGATCTTGCCCGCAGGCCAGCAGGGCGAACAGTGGTCGCGCGGACCGCACGCCTTCATCGGCTATCTCGGTGAACCCGAGCTGACGGCCCGTGCGCTCGATGCGGACGGCTGGTACCACTCCGGTGATCTGGCCACGGTGGGCGCCGATGGATCGGTGCGTATCGTCGGACGCATCAAGGACATGATCATCCGCGGCGGGCAGAATATTTCAGCCCGCGAGGTCGAAGACATCCTGCTGGAGCACCCGGCCTGCCAGTCAGTGGCGGTCATCGGCATTCCCGATGAGCGGCTTGGCGAACTCGGTTGCGCCGTCGTCGTCTGCCATCCCGGCAAGACGCTGGCCTTCGAGGACATGAAGCAATTCCTCATTGGTCGCGGTGTGGCGCGCTTCAAGCTGCCCGAACACCTGGTTTTGCGCGACGCGCTGCCAGCCACGCCCAGCGGCAAGATCCAGAAATTCAGACTGCGCGAAGAACTCAAAAGCTTGCCTGGTGTGCTAGCCCATGCTTGAGGTTCGCGCCCTTGAGACAGTCGTCCTCCTCAAGGGCCCGCCCATGACGTTCTGGCGATCGAAGCAGGCCGTAGGTATCGCGCTGATCGTGCTGGCCGCGTTGTCGTTCGCCAGCCTCGACACCACCATCAAGCATGTATCCAAAATGGTTCCGGTGCTGATGCTGCTGTGGTTTCGCTATGTGTTCCAGGTCGTCACGACGCTGGCCCTGCGCTATCCGGTGCAAAAGGGGAGTTTGTTGCGCACGCGAAATCCCCGCTTTCAGGTTTTGCGCGGAGTGTTGCTGCTAGTCACGACGGCTTTCTCGTTTTTTGGCGTGCAGTATTTACCACTGGGTGAGTTCACCGCCATGATGATGCTGTCCCCGTTGGTGGCAACTGCCTTGTCGGCATGGTTTCTCAAGACCCATGTCGCTCGCATGCGCTGGCTGCTGATGTATGGCGGACTTGTCGGCGTCTTGCTGGTCGTTCGTCCCGGTGGGCAGGTGTTTGGCTGGGCCCTGGTGTTTCCTGCCGGTCTGGTCATCACCTATTCGTGGTTTCAGGTGCTGACCAGCCGCCTCAGCGGCGAGGAAAACCCATACACGACACACCTCTACACCGGTCTTGTGGGGGCCATGATGATGAGCCCAGTGATGCTCTTCACCAGTTGGCGGCCCGATGCCCTGTCGAGCCATTGGCACTGGTTTCTGCTGGTCGGTGTGCTAGGGACTTTCGGGCACCTGATGCTGATCCGTGCCTACATGCGCGCCTCGGCCCCCGTGTTGACACCCTATTTGTATACACAGATCGGGTTTGCCACTTTGGGCGGGTGGCTCGTGTTCCAGCACACGCCCGATCCATTCGCCTGGATGGGCATTGCGATCATTGTGGCAAGCGGCGTGGGCAACACGCTGCAATCCATACACGAATTTGCCAGAAATTCGCTGCTAACGCGCTCTGCAAAGTCCATATCCGGGCACTCCAGTGGCAAAGTACCCTGACGATTGGCAGCGCCAGGTAGCTGTTTCAGCAAGCGGGTCAGATCACTGCTACACGTCAATCTATTGTCTTAAATTGACATTCCGCGCAGAACGATTTTCCTGGCTATTTTCTCCATGATTTCAATTTATAAGGGAAAACACTTAGTCTATTCAGAGGAGTTTTCTCGATGCAGCTCTTGCCAAAAACACTTTAGGACAATATATTGTCGTATGTCGTGTTCTAATGTTTCAGTGACCCCATGCCGAGACCCAATGATCAGAAGAGACCGCCCATGAATTGTCATACTGTCCCGAATCCGCCGCTCTGTCCGGCAATGCCCTCAATCGACCTATGCTGATTTGCGGCCCATCCAGACCTGTCCGCCTAGGGAAAACACTGACCCGGTCGTGCACGAAACGTCCTATTCCAGGCCGGTTTTGTTGCCCGATTCCTGGCCTGGAAACGCAAAATTCGACTGCCTTTGACCCAAGGCGACCCGACGCTTCCATTCCATCGAGGAGACCCCTTTGCAAGAACCACTGAACAGGGTGGCGATCGTCACCGGAGCAGCCAACGGCATTGGCTGGGCTGTGGCGCAAAGTCTGGCGCGTGAGGGCTACCACGTGGCGCTGCTCGATCTGAACGGGCAGATGGCCGTGGCGCGGGCGCGCGAACTGGGCCCGGCCCACTTGGGGCTGGCTTGCGATGTCTCGTCGGAGTCTGGCGTGGCCGCTGCGGTGCAGGCGGTGCAAGCAGCCTTTGGACAGATCGACGTGCTGGTGAACAGCGCCGGCATCGGCGACCAGACCGGCGCCACCATCGCACAAAATGTGGAAGCCTTCGACCGCGTGCTGGCGGTCCACCTGCGCGGCACTTTCCTGATGAGCCAGGCGGCGGCGCGGGTGATGCTTGAGCCTGCCCCTGCCGATGCGGCCGAGCGCGGTTCCATCGTCAATCTGGGTTCGATTGCCAGCAGCACGGGCTTGCCCACGCGCAATGCATACAGCGCTGCCAAGGCCGGCATTGTGGGCATGACGCGCTCCATGGCCAGCGAGTGGGCACGATCTGGCATTCGCGTCAACGCCGTCGCGCCCGGCTATGTGCGTACCGAACTGATCAACGAGCTGGAACGCAAGGGCGCCATCGACGCCAAAGGCATTGCCCAGCGCACACCCCTGGGACGCATGGCTGAGCCCGGCGAGGTTGCTGCAGCAATTGTCTTTCTGGCATCACCCAAGGCCAGCTATATCACGGGCGCTGTGTTGCCAGTTGATGGCGGCTGGACTGCCTTTGGCGGGCCGGTATCGGCCTTGCCGGCTCTTGCCCAGGAGCCAGTCGCATGAAACAACTATTGCCAATCAAGGAGACAGCAGCATGCTGACGATCAATCTGTTCAATGGCCTGGTTTATGGATCGTTGTTGATCATCATGTGCTCGGGCCTGGCCCTGATCTATGGTCTGCGCCGAGTGGTTAATTTTGCCCATGGCTCGCTCTATATGCTGGGCGCCTACATCGGCTATTCGATTGCCAGCTACAGCAACTTCTGGGTGGCCCTGGTAGCGGCCCCGGCTATCATGGCCGTGCTTGGCGTGCTGCTGGACCGTTATGGTTTTCGCCTGCTGCAGGACCGCGATCCCCTGAGCGTGGTGCTGGTCACCTTTGGCTTGCTGCTGGTCATCGAAGATTTTGTGCTGAGCGTGTGGGGCAAGAGCAACTTCTCGATCTCGGCGCCACCGGCACTCGCTGCCACCGTGGACCTGCTCGGCACCCCAGTACCCGCCTACCGCATTGCAGTCATTGCAGTGGGTGCGCTGGTTGCTGTGGGGTTGACCCTGTGGCTGCGCAACTCCAAGGTAGGGCTGTTTGTGCGTGCAGCCAGTACCGACCCCACGACGACGGCTATGCAGGGCGTCAACACCGATGTGCTCAGCGCGGGCGTGGTCGGTCTAGGCACCGCGCTGGCCGGCCTGGCCGGGGTGGTTGCCGCACCGTTTCTGTCGCTGTCGCCGTCCATGAGCAGCGACGTGATCATTGACTCGTTCGTGGTCGTCGTTATTGGCGGTCTGGGTTCGCTTGCCGGTGCTTTCATCGCCGCCTTGGTGCTCGGAATGATCCAGGCCGTTGGCGCTGTCTATCTGCCAGATGCGGCCGCGCTGCTGCCGTTTGGCCTGAT
>Ga0315271_10000501_pt1 | contig 21619 bp, 46 predicted proteins | sample C3_top_MG_FD_204664 | JGI IMG/M metagenome (GOLD analysis project Ga0315271, IMG submission 204664) | Sediment microbial communities from Yellowstone Lake, YNP, Wyoming, USA - C3_top | ecosystem: Environmental > Aquatic > Freshwater > Lake > Sediment | place: USA: Wyoming | collected 2017-08-01
CCTGTGGTATATTGATGCGGATGGTCGTGACCTGGGCGTCGTGCGCGTAGCTAACGATGGGACTGTGACAGTCAAGCTGGATGTGGCGCGGTGGATCAACCCGCCACAGCCAATGCTTGGCGCCATATGGGGTGTGAACGTTATTGAGACTGTAGGCTTCGGGGTGCACAACTCTGTAGGGCTTGCTAAAATAGATTTTAAGGACAGCTTGTCCGATGAGGAGATCAAACTCATCGAGTCGATAGCGTCCGATGAAGGGGAAACTAAGGAGGCGTTATGAAAGAAATGGAGAATGCTGTTCCGCGTCCGTCGTCGTTTGAAGGCTACACCTGCGATCCTATCCTCAAGGCGAGGCTGACAGAGCACATCGCCGCGGCTAAGATCAAGGGCGTACTGCCCCCGCACATGCTGTTCAGCGGTGGCCCAGGTACCGGCAAGACCACGATCGCTATGATCATGGCCAAGACCCTCAACCTACCTGTGTTCCGGTTCATAGGCCAGGAGCTGAAGAAAGCGAGCCAGCTCAAAGAGATACTCAGGACTCCCGACTGCGGCGCCATGCTGTTCATCGACGAGATCCACTCAGTGAGCAAAGAGATCATGGAGCTGCTGTACCCTATCATGGAAGACAGGGCGATGAGCAGCCCTACGGATCCGACGCTGACGATATACCTGAATCCCATCATCGTGGTCGGCGCGACCACGGAGCCTGGCTCCCTGGAGAAGCCGCTGCTGGATAGGTTCACTCTGAAGTTCGTTATCCCGTCCTATACCACGCCGCAGATGGTGGACATCGTCGGGTCGATGGTGACCAAGATGAACCAGTGCAACTACACCAGCGCCGCGGTAGAGGCCATTGCACGCCGCAGCAAGAACGTGCCCCGCATCGCTGGCAACCTTATCTTCCAGGTCAACGACAGTGCACTGGCCAACGCAGTGAAGGTAGTGAACGACGGCTTCGTCAAGGAAGTGATGGACCGCAATGGCATCACCGACGACGGGCTCGACGGGACTGACCGCAAGATCATCGAGACTCTGCAGCAGCATGAGACCCTGGGCCTGGACACCCTCTCTACGTTCATCGGCGAGGATGCCAACTGGATCTCCAAGGTCTACGAGCCTTATCTCCTGCAGCATGGGTACCTGCTCCGCAGCAAGACGGGCCGCACCCTGACCACCAAAGGCAAGCTGGTAAGATTTTAGTTGACAGCCCTTTGGTGGTTATGTATAATCAATGTATTGAACTTGAACTGAACCGGGGGCTGTATGTCGAATGAATCCGATCTGCAGAAGCAGATAGACGACCTCAAGAGCCGACTCACCGAGCTGAACCAAAAGCTCACCACGATAGTCGGCAACCAAAAGCACTACCTGCGCCATCGCGCACCCGCAGTGCTGAAGAACCAGCAGATCCGAATACTCCAGGCGCAGCGCTTACTCAAGCGCATCGAGGCCATCCCCAACTTGAAGGTAATTACTTCATATAAAGGGAAGGTACGTGCACAGCGGTCCTTGTTCATGTGCACAGGCAACGAAGCGCGCAAGCTCCGGTCGATGCTCAACATCGACTTCCGGCAGTTCAACAGCAGCAAGGCTAAGAAGCTGCACGACAGGATGAACTACTCGCATAAATAGATCTCAGGGCGTGGCACTCCCGTTCCCCGGGGTGACCCCAGCTGGCCTCCATCCGGCCCACGCCCACAATTTGAAGGAGGGTAATGATATGAACCAGAAGCTTATGGTTGTTGTGAAGTATGACCTGTTCCCTCACATGCTCGTGTTCGATGTGGCGCAGCTGGAGCCTAAGGGCGTAGTCTACGTGAAGGACTGCGGCCACTACCCTCCGGAGTCGGTGCTGGCGATCGTGCCGCACGCCGAAGGTATGGCGATCAAGGCGCGGCTGCAGGCCATGGAGGGGGACGTGCGTCGCCTCTACGAGAAGGCTTGCGACGAGCGCAAGGAAGCACTGTTCAAAGATTTCCCCGCCATCCGGCGGATCAAATAGCTCAAGGAGACAACACAATGGCAAACAATGAAACAGCACAGGGGCATCGCTATCAGCAGCGGGTCAATAAGTACAAGCTGGCGCACATCGCGGCCGGCGGGGACGGTTGGGCGGAGAAGTACAGGGAAGAGGGCCGGATCGCCAAGGAAGCTGCGGATCTGGCAGCACACCAGGCGCACGAAGCCAGCGTAGCCGGAGCTGCCCCGGACGAAGAGCCTGCCGTAGTGGTGGCCCCTAACCCTGTGGGTGCTGCGGTGGCTGTGCCCCCAGCTGACTGTCCGACCTCGGAGGGCATGAGCATATGAACCCTAAAGAAGCCGACGCGCTGCAGAAGATAAGCAAGATCGACATCAGCCAGGTCAAGAAGGATCGTGCCGCGACCATAGCCGAGATGCTCTCCTATCTGTGCGATGAGAAGCCGGTGCTGCTCAAGGCGACCAACGCCATGCTGACGCACCTGCTGCGCCTTGCAGACAATGACCACTGCATGCGTGCGGGCCGGTGGATAGTGCGCCGACAGGCGGAGATGTCCTGGGAGTATTCCGTGCTGCTGGAGATCGAGCAGTGTGAGGTGCTGAACCAGCGTCCCAAGAAGGTGCGGACTGCACATAAGGTTTGGCACCTGAGCCAGTCGGACATGGAGTCCTTGGATAAGGCCATAATGTACTGGGAAGCGATGATAGACAACTGAGGAAACAGCTATGGCAAAGACATTCGCAGAGAAGGTAAAGGTAGCTATCGAGCGGATCAAGACGTTCGAGCCGGCGGCTGGCTACTACCTGGCGTTCAGCGGTGGCAAGGACAGCTGCGTGCTGAAGGCCATCACTATAATGGCCGGGGTCAAGTTTGACGCCCACTACTCGGTCACCACCATTGATCCGCCTGACGTGGTGCAGTTCATCCGCAAGTACCACAGCGACGTTATATGGGACAGGCCTGCTGTCCCGCTGCTTAAGAAGCTTGAGACCAAGGGGTTCCCTCTGCGGCAGGCCCGCTGGTGCTGCGACATCTACAAAGAGACTGGCGGCAGCGGCAGGGTGGTGCTGACGGGCATACGCAACGCGGAGTCCAAGCAGCGTAGCACCAGGCGGCTCACTGAGACGTGCTACAAGGATCCGGCCGGCAAAAGGTTCGTGAATCCTATCATCGACTTCCTGGAGAAAGACATCTGGGAGTTCATAGGCAAGTATGACCTGCCTTATGTGGGCTTGTATGACGAGGGCTGCAAGCGCGTGGGCTGTCTCATGTGCCCCATGGCCACCCCGAAGCACCGGCTGTGGGAGAGCCAGCGGTACCCCCAGTTCACTGCCACGTTCATCAGATCTTTCGAGCGCCTCTATGCTTACCGCAAGAGCATCGGCGCCAAGTCAGTGGACCGCTGGAGCTCCGGCAAAGAGATGTTCGACTGGTGGCTCACCGGTGTGGGCGGCAAGAAGAAGGAGACAAAATAATGTGGATCATCGACGTGTTCTTGGCACTGTTAATGCTGTTCCTTATTCCCGCGGCCGGGGCGTGCTTTCTCAAGTGGGTGACTTGGCTGTGGCGCTGGCTGAATAGCTAGGAGGCTATAATGAAACCTGTAATCATATACAAGGATGAGGTGTCGGGGAAAACATTCGGTACAATATGGGAGGCTGAGAAATCTGAGAGGAAGTCAAAGCACCTCAAGAAGCTCTTCGCCTTCGTGAAACTGGAGAAGGATCCTGGCTGTAAGTTCGCCAACGGGGGTTGGGCTGTTCAGCGCACCGCGGAATACCACGCCCAGTTCAAGGCCGCCCTGGTGCTGGCGATCCAGAAGTATGAGCCCAAGATCGTCAAGGAGTTCAAGGAGAAGGGCTATAAGCTTGAGGACGTTATCTTCGCATCGGGCTGGCTGGGCCGCTACCTCAGCGACAGCGACAGTGACATCTACGGCCACCTGTGCGACTACGGGCGCATCTGCCCCAAGTGCTATAGGGAGTGGGGCCAGATGTATTACACGATCAACTGCACGCACACCAACAAGACGTGTGCATCGGGGTTATAATCATGGAAATAAAAATAGGTGATAAGGTGGGTTGGTTCGGCTTCATCCGCCGCTCAGGCAAGCGCACCAAGTTCTTTGCTTGGGGCACAGTGCTCAAGCTGCTGCGGACTAACACCGGTGGGGTGCGGACTTCCTGCACGCCCACAGCCAAGATCGAGATAGATCCGAAGAGCGGATACCCTTTCGGGCTAGTCCGCACGCACACCACAATCAGTGTGAAGCGGCTCTACCGGGCCAAGCGCGAGAAGCAAGCTCTGGTGTGGGAGGAGAAATAACATGCCCAAGATGAGCCCTGCGCAAATGGAGGACGTGCTGTTCGTCTTCAAGTCCGGGATCGCCTGCGGCCTGACCACGTTCGAGGAGTGCATCCTTAACTGGCAGAACCACGTGGGCCAGCTATATGGCTACACAGAGATCGATGCCAAAGAGAAAGAGATGTACACATCCCTGGCGGAGTTCTACAAAGGCACCTCCGGCAGTCCTGAAGAAGATGAGGCCCTTAAGGTGCTCAACGCTGACACTGTGAAGGCTTACACGCAGGGCAGACTGACTGCCCAAAGGAAGGCATATGAGCGAAACCATACGGAAGGGTAAGGGGCATGGCTACAAGGACACGCAGACCGGTTTGATCTGTCAGATCCGGTGCTTCAAGTGCGGCAAAGAGAACTACGCCATCGCCGTGGCCACAGGCAGCTGCGCCTGGTGCGGTTACGACGCCAACAAGAAGGTCGCCCGCAAGTCGGTCCGGGGTCCCTCGCCTCTGCGCGGCGCCATCAAGCTGCTGATCCTGGAGGACCGCCTCAAGATGGCGCACAGAAACTTCCACAAGAAGCATGGAGGCTTATGAGCAAGATACTCAACGAAACAGTGGCGTGGCTGCGGCCCTACTGGCACATACCGGCAGGTGTCCTGATCTCCCTGGTGAGCCTGTGGGTGGGCTTTGGGTTCATACACTTCTGCCCCGGCTGGATGGAAGCCCCTGGGGTGTTCACGATGCTCGCCGGGGTTGCTGCGGGGATCGTGCTGGCGTGCAAGAACGTGGACTGGTTTGACCAGTATTAAGGAGGGGGTATGAAGCTGGAGAATATAGGATTCTATACGCTGTCTGAAGTCCGCGCACGTTCGTGCCGGCTCCCGCACCACCCGCTGTGGCGCGCTGAGCTGCTGGTGACTGCCCGCTGCAACTTCAAATGCCCTTACTGCCGTGGCACTGACATGCCACACGACATAGCCTTTGAGAAGGCTGAGAAGATCATCAGCACTTGGGGGAACTTAGGCTTACGTAATATTCGATTCTCCGGTGGGGAGCCTACCTTGCACCCCGACCTGTCCGTGTTCTGCCGCTGCTCCAAGGCGGTCGGCATTGAGCGCATCGCTATCTCCACCAACGGCACGGCGGATCTCAAGACCTATATGTACCTGGTGAACGCGGGGGCCAACGACTTCTCCATATCCCTGGATGCCTGCTGCAGCGCGTCAGGTGAGAAGATGGCCGGCGTCCCAGGCAAGTGGGAGCAGGTGATCAGCAACATCGCGTGGCTGTCTAAGAAGGTATACACCACTGTAGGTATTGTGGTGACCCCTGATAACATCAGCGAGGTGCGCAAGACCATCGTGCTGGCCGACAGGCTTGGGGTGGCTGACATCCGCGTCATACCAGCCGCACAGTGCGCGGAGCACCTGGTACTTGAGCGCGAACTGCCCAGATCTATACTCAACAAGCATCCTATCTTGGCGTACAGGATGAACAACATGGCCGCCAGGCGCCCAGTCCGCGGCATCCCATCCGGTGGGGAGCGCCGCTGCCACCTGGTCATGGACGACATGGCTGTGATGAACGACGAGCATTATCCTTGCATCATTTACCTGAGAGAGAAGGGCAAGCCCATAGGTAAGGTGGGGCATAACATGATGTCACAGCGCGTGAAGTGGTCCATGCAGCATGACTGCAGCCAGGATCCTATCTGCAAGAAGAACTGCCTGGACGTGTGCGTTAAATATAATGAGAGGGCTGCCTACTATGCGGCCGGAGGGAAATGATGGAAGACCAGCAAGCCTGCCAAGCCCCACCCTGTATACACATTGTATCTACAGGGAAGCACGAGTGGAACTGTATCAGCTGGCGCCACCAAGCTGGAGATCCCCGCGGCCTGTTCATCGCGCACTGTGAGACCTGCGGTTGGGTAGATATGAGCCGGACGATCCGCTCGATGCCCTTTGTTTTGAAGCTGCGTCTGTTAATGAATTGGATTTAAGGAGAGCTATGGCAACCTGCGATAAAGGCCACGAAGCAATAACATTTGAAAGCCCCTTCTCATCGATGTGCCCGTTGTGCAAGGTGATAGAGGCGGAGGGTACCACGGCGGCGGCCGTAGAGCGCGAACTGCGCGACGACCTGGATGAGCAGCAGGGTGAGCTGGAGTCCTTGCAAGCCCAGCTCGATGAAGTCAGGGGTGAGTACGCGGCGTACCGCAAAGCAAATCCGGAGGCTGCCAAATGACCGCAGCTGATAGAATAAAAAAGAAGATCCAGAACTGGCACGCATGGAGCGCGGCATGGCGGCATTCGGACTGGGCAGCAATCTCACCTACAGGCAAGCGGATGACCATCACCAATGAGCTCACCGAGAAGCACAAGCGCCTGGACAAACTGGTCGCGGACATAACCAAGATCGCCAAGGAGGCAGCATGAATATCTTGATGCAACCGAAAGCTACGTGGGTGAAACCACAGATGCGCATAACGATCACCACGGAGGAGACCAGAATAAAGTATAATGAGAACGCCGATCCGGAGCTGCTGGCCCGCATGACCGCCTTCGCCAATAAGGTTGTGGAGCGTGCCATGCCGCTGTTCACCGGCAAGACCTTACGAGGTAATGTGAACTTCAACCTGCGGGAGGCTACCGCACCGGAGCTGAACCTCCTCGCGCTGCGCATGGGCGCATGCTGGGCAGCCATCCGCAATCAGCAGGCAGCCCAGCTGCTTATAGGCTTTGAGGAGATGGACAAGGCCCAAGGTGAGTTCACCGAGGCCTACAAAGAGATGTATAAGCGTAACCCCTCAGAGGGCAGGATGAGCGTAGTGCTATGCGCCAACTCTCACAACCCCGAAGAGGTAATCAGAGTCAGGGAGGTGGATGCTGATGTCGTTCCTAACTAAAATATTCGGACCGTGTGGCTTCGGCCATACGTGGACCAAGTGGACCCGTAAGGTTAAGAAGTATCACCGCTCGATCGCCGGTGAGTGGCAGAAAGGCCCCAAGGGTGACCTGCTTACCCACTACGAATACTACCTGGAGAGATCCTGCCAGACCTGCGGGGTGGTAGAGCAGCGCAAACTTGATGAAGGTGCAGGGGTGGATGTGAAATGAGCATCCAAGTGCACACGTTCAGCGACAAGAAAATCAAGAAGCTGCTTGCCAACGCCGATCCGGAGCTGCGGGATTACATCGCAGCACAGCAGCATGCCCTCGACGGGTATAAGGACACCCTGGCCCAGGCCATGAAGAAGATCTTCGAGCTGTCGGCGGCTGGCGGGGATGGTATCAGCACAGATGACAGCAGCCTCGGATCTAAAATGCTGAAGCAGAAGGATTAAACAAGGAGACAACCATGAGACAGTTAGCTACTATACAGCAGATCAGCGCGGTGGAACCCATTGCCGGCGCCGATGCCATTGAGGTGGCCTCGGTCCTGGGCTGGAAGGTCGTAGTGCGCAAAGAAGAGGGCTTCAAGGTGGGCGATCTGGTCTGCTACATAGAGATAGATTCCTTGCTGCCTCTGGCGCCCTGGTGTGAGTTCCTGTTCAAGGACACCAAGGACAAAGAGCGCGGCCAGTATCGGCTCCGCACCGTCAAGCTGCGTGGCCAGGTGAGCCAAGGCCTTATCATGCCGTTGACCGTACTCGATGGCAAGAAGTACGCGAACGATACCCGTGAGCACCCAGTGTATCCCCGCGCCGTTGGCGTCGATGTCACCGGACTGCTAAGCATTATGAAGTACGAGCCCCCCATACCGGCCTGCCTTGCCGGCACCATCAAGGGGCAGTTCCCTAGCTTCATCCCTAAAACCGACGAAACCCGTATCCAGGCGGTTCCAGGCGTTCTGAAGGAGATCGCCGGCAGACCAATATATATTACCACTAAGATGGACGGCTCCAGTGGTACGTTCTACCACAATAACGGCGCCTTCGGGGTATGCAGCCGCAACCTGGAGTTCCTTGAGGACGGTGACAACACCTTCTGGAAGGTCGCCAAGAAATACGACCTCAAGACCAAGCTGGCAGCCCTGGGGCGCAACATCGCGCTGCAGGGAGAGGTGTGCGGGCCCGGGATACAGAAGAACCGGCTCGAGCTGAAGGACCACGACCTGTTCCTGTTCAACGTTTACGACATCGACAAGGGCTGCTACATGGACATGAAGGACTTCGTGACCATAGCAAGGGGCCTGGCGGTGCCTACAGTGCCTGTGGACAGCATCATGGACGCTGACGACAAGTGGACCGTTGAGCAGCTCCTAAACGTCGCCAAGGGCCTTTATCCGAACACCAAGGCCCATCGTGAGGGCATCGTTATCCGGCCTCTGGTCGAGTGCTATAGCCGCGAACTGAAGGGCAGGATGTCCTTTAAGGTCATCAACAACGACTTCCTGCTGAAGGGCGGTGAGTAGCATGCTGTCGGCAATACATAGTGTTGACTGGACGGCCGCACTACTGGCGTTAGCTGCCGTCTCCGGGTGCACTACGCCGTGGCTCATGCTGCGCAATATAGCGCTGCCTGAGTTGCTAACCCGGGTCGTGCATGAGGAGAAGGAGTGGCTCGATCAGCACCCGGCGAAGTGGGACGGCCACTTTTACAGGTATGAATCACTGCCGTCCTATGGGCGCATGCTCTTAAGCCTGTGGAAGCCCGTCAAAGAGTTCGAAGCAGAATTGAAACCAGTCGCGGAATACTACAAGGAGAAATAACTATGGCACTATCACACGACGTACTCTCGGCGAAACGGCAGCGCAAGGCGGCGAAGCGCTCCCAGGCCCGCAAGAACCTGAAGGTCTACAAGCAGCAGATGCGTGCTCTCTGGGTCGCGAAGCCTGAGGCGTTCGCTAAAGCGGCGAAGGAATTTCCCCGCGGAGGCAAGAAGAAATGAAAAAGACCAAGGCTGAGAAGACCCCGGTAGTGCAGTCCGCCCCGATACCCTCCTCACAGGTAGGGTGCGACGTGGAGAAGATGCCTATGATCAAGCGGGGGCAGAAGATAACGGAGGAGATGGGTGTCCACAAGCAGTGGTATATCGACGCCAAGGACGACAAGATGTCGCTCGTGACCTTGCCCAAGTTCCTGCACCACCTCATGAACGACTACAACCACGACTACGGCACGATATGCCACGCCATTACTGCGGGCGGCATGGCAGCTATGTGGGCCATGAACCGCGCGCCGCAGGGTGGGATCTCTGGCTTCCAGGCCGGCGCTATCCAGTGGGAGTTCATCAGGCACTGGATGCACAAAGAGGGTTCGCTGCACCTGGTGGAGTACAACGACATGCTGTACCCTCAGCATGCGGATCGGTTCGCCAAGACCCTATCACTTAAGACGTTCCAAGATCTGCAGAAGACTGCAAAGCAGAACCTTAAGTCCGGCCGGGGCGCGCACCCCCACGTGATCAAGCACTGGAAGTCCATAGTGGCGGGCAAGGTGCCGTTCGGTTACAAGCTCAAGGAGGACTGATATGAAGGTATTCTACGACAAGACCAAGAAGATGCGGCCGGGGCGCGCATAAGTCACAAGCGTAAGCTGGCGAAGCTCTGGAGGGAGAACGACGCACGCTTATGAACCGACCAATGACTGAAACGGATTGTATCCGTAGGGCGTTAGAGCCTTATGGGTTCGCCGATGGTAAGTACGGGGACATCCCGTTCAAGCTACAGTTCAGCTCATTCCCGCATAAGGGCGAAACCAGCCACTACCATGTGGTCATCAGCGGGAGGGTTATCGCGGAGGTGGGGGTCAGGAGCGATGGCACATACCCGGTTAGGATGCAGCTGTCTGAATGGCTCAAAGGGCCACGCACCTTGGACGATGACTACAGGGAAGCTGTAGCGCGTAGAGCATTCGCAATATCCAGCAGGCGACATCTACCCTCTTGACAAGCGCAATGGTTATGGTATACTGTAATTATGCTTACAACTAAACAGATCAAACAGCGATACTTCCAGAAGAAGTGGAGAGCGGCTCCGGCAGTTAAGTGCGCTTGTGGATGTGGTGGGGGGCTGAAGTCGGTGGATCACTATGGCCGACCCCAGACATTCATCAACGGACACAACGGCCGGAAGTATGAGAACCCTACCCAGTACAAACGTGAGTGGAATCACCGTAATCGTAAGTACCGGTACAGCCTAAAGAACCGCCGAGCGCATGAGCGTAAGGCCGCACTAATAGTGGAGAGGGGAGGTAAGTGTCAGCGTTGTCCTTATACCTATGATGGGAAGAACGCTGCGGCATTTCAGTTTCACCACCGTGATCCAAAGCAGAAGAAGTTTGGTCTGAACCAGGCTGTGTTTCAGCTTAAAGGTTCAGCAGCTATAGTTAAGGAAGCAAAGAAGTGTGATCTCTTGTGCGCGAATTGCCATGGGATCGAGCATGCGGGCGAGTATTAAAAGGAACGAATATGAAAGTGATATACACACCTGAAATGAAAGCGGGCCGGGTTCGGCCTATCCGCAGCTGGTGCATGGAACCTGAAGCTGGAGCCATAGAGCAGGCCGCTCACGTGGCTGCCCTCCCTTTCACCCATAACCACGTAGCCTTGCTCCCGGATACGCACCAAGGCTATGGGATGCCAATAGGTGGTGTGGCCGGATTACTCAACGCCGTCGTGCCTTTTATGGTCGGAGTTGATATTGGGTGTGGCATGCGTGCCGTGCGTACCGACGTAAGGTTCGATCAGCTGAATGCGGACATGCTGCGGCACGCCATGGGGGAGGTACGCAAGCGCATACCTCTGGGCTTCGGCCACCACGCGGAGGTACCTAACCTCGCTCATATGCCTGCACTGCCCGATAAGAAGCTGTGCCCTATCGCCTACGCCCAATATGATCGCGCTACCCGGTCGCTGGGGACCCTGGGCGGCGGCAACCACTTCATCGAGATCCAGAAAGATGAGGAAGGCTACGTCTGGATCATGATCCACTCCGGCAGCCGTAATCTAGGCAAGACCATCTGCGACTACTACCATGCTATCGCTGATAACCTGGCTGTGAAGTTCAACAGCGCGACTCCAAAGGCATGGAAGCTGGCGCACCTGCCGGCCGACTCCGCGGAAGGAATAGCCTACGTCGCGGAAATGAACTTCGCCCTGGAGTTCGCCAAGGCCAACCGGCAGGATATGATGGAGGCTGCCGTTGTCAGCCTCTCTACTGTGTCTCAGCCGAAGATAACGTTCGAAGTGGACATCCATCACAACTATGCAGCCCTGGAACACCACTACGGCGAGAACGTGTGGGTGCACCGCAAGGGTGCCACGGCCGCCCGGCTCGACGAGATCGGCATAATCCCTGGATCTCAGGGCACCGCCAGCTACATCGTGGCAGGGCTCGGTAATCCTTTGAGCTTCCAGTCCTGCAGCCATGGAGCCGGCCGCGCTATGTCGCGCAGTGCGGCCACCAAGAACCTAGTACTGGCCGACGAGATCAAGAAGCTCGACGATCAGGGCATTGTGCACAGCATCCGTAACCAGAAGGATCTCGACGAGGCTGCCGGCAGCTATAAGGACATCAGCGTAGTTATGGCCGAGCAGGCGGATCTCGTCAGGATCGTCCACACGCTGCGGCCGATGGCTGTGGTGAAAGGCTAAAGCGATGACCGTCAAAGAACTCATAAAGCAGCTCAGCACCTGCGGCCCTGACGATGTGGTGCTGATGTCCGTGGATGAGGAGGATGGCGTTAAGAGCATAGAGCGCTGCCAGCTGGTTGCTACGCACAGAGACCCTACGAACATCAGCGGCGCCGTCGGGATCATCCAGTTGGCAGGAGATAGCTATTATCATTCGGTTGACAATGCTATAGAAAATATTTTCTAGCTGTGGTATAATAGAGTTCAATCAAGATCAGTCCCAGTGCACCAACCCGTCCTCCTGCGTAATACCAGGAGGATACTCCCACCCGAGTCGTCCGGGGGGCTTCGCCGGGTAACCGTCGGAGTTAATAGGATGATCTACCGTGAGTCTCCACGGAACGTCAAGGCTACCCTGCCGGACTCTAACCGGAGCAAGGGCGCAAATCCCGGAAGTATACAAAGACGGATAGAGGCTACCGGTCCCGAGACACGTTAGGACAACCGTGCGTCGCGTGGACACAAGGCGCCATGCGTGTAGGGGCCGGCATTAATTTTTCAGGAGGCGATATGAAATCAGCTGAATGGATCAAGCTCATCTCCAACGACAAAGATAAGAAGTTCGCCAGGGCTGCCTGCGCCGAGATCCTCGACGAGACCAGCAGCCAGGTGCTGATGGACATCCTCAAATCCCGCCGGCCCAAGTGCAATGAGTGTAAGCACGACGGCCTGCAGCCTGGGCTGACCGCGTCGGCCATGAGCGGAGGGAACGACGGCTGCGATCTTAACTGCGGCTGGCAGAGCTACTTCGCGGATCTCTATAAGAGGAAGAAATAATGGCCTCGTGCGTGTGGTGTGACCGTCCTTATGTAAGGACCTTGAAGCTGGGGGACGTGACCGTCTGCGTTTGCGACGTCTGTGCCGCCCAGGTAGCTGCAGTATTAGCTGAGCCTGTTCAATTGCCGGGTCGTAATGACTCTTGTCCTGAATGTCTTGAGAACGGCGTAAACGTCAAGATGAAAAAGTGCAAGGAGCATAACGATGTCGAAACAGGATTACAGCTCACCATGGAAGAAGATGGGAACCAGCGCTCGTGCTGCGATGTGCGGGTCGAAACGGAAGCCGGAGCCGCGGATGGTACTGCCAACGCGGAAGGAGTTGTCCGCAATGAAACTCCCGGAGTGTGACCCATACGTCAGACGCTTTGATGACAAGTTCAGTGAGAAAGGAACATCACTTCCCCGACGTAAAAGCAAGAAGTAAAATAATTGTTGACAGGTCGCAAGTAGTTTGATACAATTAACCGTAACACAGAATATGATCAAACGTGGACCGGCATTCAAAGCTAACGAGATCATCCGGCGCAACAAGCTGGTGTTCATCTGTATAAACCTTATAGCCAGTGGCGGGCATCGATAGAGGTTAACCACAAGCGCATGCATCTCGGATATTTTGTGTGCTTTAAGTGCGCAGTAGCAGCCCGAATAGCTGCTGAAAATAAATTTTGGAATATACTTCCAAATAAGAACTGAATAGAGAGGAACCCTGAAATGAAAACTAGAAACACCACCCCCGTAAACTACAAAGTCGTAACCCTGTCCAGCATCCCGTCGCGCCTCCCCACCAGCGACAAGCCGGGCAAAGCCAGCCGTTACCATAATGCCATCCAGGCCGCCGCGAAGTACACCAAGCGCGCGATCCTGCTGGACACCCCCGAGATCACCACCGCCAAGCAGGCCATGATAGCGCGCTACTCCGTGCTGTCCGCGATCAAGTCGAGGAAGCTCAACAAGACCGTGATGGTTCTGCAGCGCGGGGCGAAGCTGTACCTGCGCCGCACCCCTAACACCAAGCACACCGCTGCCCCTGCCCCTGCCCCCGTGGCCGCCTAACAGTGGCTGCCACTCCGATAAGGAGCCGGCCAGTCCGGCTCTGTAAGGACTGTCCCGTATGCATAAAGGCCCCTCTGGACACGGGGCGCAGCAAAATGATGCTGCCCTACTGCATACCAGGCAAGCGGTACCTCGAGGCAAAGGTCAAGAGAGACTCCAGCTGCCCTTACGTGGGGCGTTCATTCGCCTGGCCGAAGTAAGGATCACATGCCCACAACTGACACACCGCAGGGAATGATCGACACCATCATCTCCGAAGCTGCCGAGCGCAACAGGCTCGACGGTCTCAGGATCCTGGTGCCGGATACCATAGCCGCGGATCTCGTCCCGGAAAGCAAAGCGGCTGCCGGGCAGGATCTGTTCTATAAGGGAGTATTCTTAGTGGCTACTCCCCGCATCAAGTCGTACTCGATGGTAGAGGTAACATATGACAAGAAAACCAAGGAGACCCCAAACAATGGATAACAACAACGCCCCCAAGGGCTTCATCGCCCTGATAGTGTTCGCAGTAATCGGCTTCATGTTCCTTATGGGAACATTCTTCATCGTCAGACCTGGTGATGTCGCCGTGAAAACCCGCATGGGTACGCTGGTCGGATCCTACGGCGAAGGTCCGCACCTCAAGCTGCCGTTCATCGAAGGCATATCCAAGTTCTCGATCCAGATCGAGCGCACGGACATCAAGACGGAAGCCTTCAGCAAAGACCTGCAGCAGATGACCTGCGACCTGGCCGTTAACCACAGGATACAGCAGAACACCATCGAGTCGGTTTACAGAAACCTGGGCCCGAACTACGTGAACAACATCCTGAACCCCATGGTGCAGGAAATACTCAAAGCGATTACCGCCAAATACAGCGCCGAGGAAGTTATCGCGAACCGGATGGCTGTGGTGAAAGAGCTCAACGAAGTGGCCAAAGCTAAGCTGCTAGAGAAAGAGATCATCATCACCGACATCTCCATCGTAGACCTGTCGTTCCGTGACGACTTCATGAAGGCCGTAGAGGCCAAGCAGATCGCCGAGCAGCAGGCCAAGCAGGCTGAGAAGCTCGTCGCTAAGGCCAAGCAGGAAGCCGATCAGATGATCGCTACCGCTCGCGGCCAGGCTGAAGCTCTTAAGCTCCAGCGCGAACAGATAACCCCCATGATGCTCGAGTCCAAGCGCCTTGACATCACCCGCGAAGCCGTCGCGAAGTGGGCCGGCGGCGTGCCGCAGTATATGGGCGGGAACATGCCGGTTCCGTTCATCGACGCGGCCATGATGAAGGGTAAATAAAGCGTTAAATCGTGTGTGGTCGTCTACAGGTAGGACGCGGAAGTCCGAGACACCGCAAGGTGGAGTAGGCATCCAAATGCCGTAAGGTGGTTCGAGTCCACCCCACACACGTAGATGCTGGGTGTAGCTGCGGCGTGCGTTGCGGACACTTCCGGTGAGTTCCCGCGGAGATGGGACCCGGCTGATATAAGCAACAGGAGTCGGAAAAGGTAGCGGGCGGAGACTCCGATAGGCCTGCGAGAATATCCGTAGTGCGATAAAACGACGAAGCCTTGTCGTATAACCGAGCTCAGGGACCGCAGCGAGCAACGTTTAATCACTGTGTTGGCAGTACGGAAGGACGTACCTGTAGAACTCACTACAGAGTCTGGGAGCTACGTGGGGGAGGCCCGCGCAGAAGCTCAGAGGGAGCTGGAATCGAGTCCAGCCCACACAGTTACAATTTGAGGAGATGACTTGATATGAAAAACTGGCAAACCAAACTGACCTGGACGCTATTCGCGATAGTTATCCTGATCCCCGCACCCATATTCCTGGCAGGTTGCTGCGACGGCCCCAACACTGCGGTAGCACAACCGCGCCCCGTGGCTGTATACAAAGTAACCCTCTACACCGCGGCCGGCACGGTCCTGCGTGAGTGGGACGTGGACAGCGATCGCTTCATCAGCGATAACTCATCAGGGTACTGCAGCTTTGTCAGCAACCGCAAGTCAGTGCGGGTGTCCGGCACCGTGGTCTGGGAGGAAAAATGACCCCGCGCGAAGCAATGGTACGTGACGTAATCCACAAGTGCCCCTACAAGACCAAGGTGGACACCGCCACCATGACGTTGGCGGAGATAGTGGCCCTGGCTCGCAAAGGGGAACTAGGGGCCAAGGTTCTGGAACGAATCGTGATCCGCATGGATGAACTGCTGGGCTCTTACGCCGACAAGGAAGACGCCCGCAGGGTGGCCCAGCGGATAATAAACAGCGAGGTGGAGGCAACACAATGAGCGACTCACTTGGCGATCGCATGAAGGATAGGTTCGAAGACCGCGCCCGGTTCTATTTGCCCCGGCGTTCGTTCGTGATCATCCGTGTCGATGGCAAGGCGTTCCACACCTACACCCGCGGCTGCGCCAAACCGTTCGATGGCCCGTTGATGCGAGCCATAGACTACACTGCCATGGCTATGTGCAAGGAGATGATGGGCTCCGTGTTCGCTTACACGCAGTCCGATGAGATCTCTATCCTGCTGCATGACTTCGCCAAGCAGGACAGCCAGGCGTGGTTCGACTACAATGTGCAGAAGATGGCGTCGGTCGCCGCCTCTCTGGCCACAGCTTACTTCAACAGCCACTACAAGATGCTGGACCGCGATCGGGACCTGGCCACGTTCGACGCCCGGGTGTTCAGCGTTCCGGATCCTGTGGAGGTGGTCAACTACTTCATCTGGCGGCAGAAGGATGCGGAGCGTAACTCTCTGCAGATGGCCGCGCAGTCGGTCTACAGCCACAAAGAGCTGCACGGCGTATCATGCTCCGGCCTGCACGAGCTGCTCCATAAGAAGAAGATCAATTGGAACGACTACACCGCCCGGGAAAAGCGCGGTGGGTTCATCCAGCGCACCCGGGAGAACTTCGGCTGGAGCCAGTGGGAGACGCCCATCTTCGCCAAGGATAAAGAGTTCCTGCCCAGCCTTATGCCGATACTAGGGTACGATAAATGAACTCTGTTCCTGTGGGTGTTAGGACGCCATTACCCGCCCCAGGCCGGCGCTCCGTGGAGCATATGTTCGACGGGGTGGACGACTGCCCGCCAGCCAAGAAGCTGTGCACCGGGTGGGTGAAGAAATACGATCTAACCCAGGACAGGCAGAATTATCGTTCCATCGATAGTGACGGCCCCTTCTCTACTATACCCGTGGGCCCGGTTGAAATGACGCTGCATGTTCTGCTGACGTCCGGGATAGATTCGGAGACGGCCGAGATGATGCGGTCGGGGACATGTGACATAATTATACGGAGGCAATATCCATGAGGAAGTTCTGGGAGATGAGCATTGCTGTTGATGCGGGAGCTGGGCTCGCGTGTGTGGCCCTAGGTAAGTGGGGCTGGGTGGCCTTCTACACGGTGGCTCTGCTGTGCGCGGTCGAGATATTACGGAGGACAAAATGAGTGACATCTGGGAACCTTTAGAGACTGAGATCCGTTCGATCGTGAATCCTGAGATCCAGGCGTTCGCTAAGTTCGCCTTGTCGGCGGCGCCCGCGTACTTCTGGACCGATCCGGCGTCCAAGTCCGGCAAGTATCACCCGACCAAGAGCCGGCAGCCGGGTGGCATAGTCCACCACACCCGCTTGGTCTTCTACCTGGCCAACGAATTGGTGGAGTCTATGGGCTGCGAAGCCTGGCGTGATGAGATCAAGGCGGCCGCGCTGCTCCACGACGCTTACAAGAACGGCGATGGCACCACTAAATACGGCACCAACTGGGCAGCGCACGGCCAGAACCTGCGCGGCTGGCTCCAGAGCAAGCCTGAATGGGCTAAATTCGCCGGGAAACCGGGCGTAGACAAGGTTTTGAGCCTCTGTGCTACCCACATGGGCAAGTGGGGCGGATTCGCGCCGCGGCCGGCCAGCATGGAAGATTGGCTGCTCCACATCGCCGACATGATAGCGTCGCGCAAGCTGATCAATGTAGACCAGTTCGACGAGTCCAAGGTGCCTTGATATGGCTTCAACGGATTTTATGGATCATGAATGCACCCCTAACAGCTACCCCACGCTGGAGCAGGCATACTACAAAAGTAAGAACGCAGGCCCTCAAGTATTGTGGGAAGACAGTCACGTGCACCGAGCATTCATCTTCCATATAGGCCCAACCACGATCGTGGTGCCCTATAGCGTCCTGGGAGAGCCCACTACGCACGTGGTGGATGTTAGGGTCCCCTCGTACTTTGCGGACGCTGAAGCTTTGTACGGCAGGAATAAGCCGGCAGAAAAGAAAACCGAAACTAAACCACAGGAGAAAACAGACCTATGTTCAACGCACATCTACACCAGAAAATAGCGGAGTTGGAAAAGCAGAACCAGGAGCTGATGAATAAAGTCAGCTCCTGGGAAGACGCCTACCGGAGAGAAGAGGCTAACAGCCGCGACGCCCGGCAGGAGCTGAAGGACTTCCGCAGCCAGCTCGATAAAGAAAAGCAGAAGCTCCAGTTCGACCTGCAGTACGCCGGCGACACCGCGGCCATCGCCATGGAGAAGGCTCTCCAGGAGCAGGCCCGCAAGATGCAGGAAGTCCTGATCAAGTCGGACATCACCCGTGAAGCCGCGCTGGCGAAGCTGTCCGTCTACGAGAAGATGGACACCAAAGCGGACGCCAACACCATCAAAGATATGGTTGGCAAGCTGATCGAAGTGATCGGCGTGGTCGGCAAGCCTTCGGTGAACGTAAACACCGCGGCGAAGTAGGCGAACTATGTCCTTGACTCTCAACCCGAAAGCATTGTATAATCTATGTATTAAGCGGTTGGGGGTCAAGGGCGTTAGTTTCTCTATATCGGCGGACCCCGACAAGGTGTTCGCCTGGATTGCGAACCTCTTCCGAAAAGGAAGGAGTTGATATGATCTGGTTTACAGCAGACCTCCATTGTTTCCATAACAACATCATCGAGCTCGATCGGCGCCCCTTCGCGTCCCTATACGAGATGCACGAGACCCTGGTACACAACTGGAACCAGGTGGTGAAGGCTGTGGACCGCGTCTATGTCCTGGGTGACATCGCTTTCGGCAACCCCAAGCGCTTCGCGCCGCTGCTGGCCCGCTTCAATGGGCAGATCGTGCTGGTGCGCGGCAATCACTGCCGGCAGAACAGCTTCAAGCTGCGCAAGCTCATCGTCGATGGCAAGCCCATCCTCCACGATTACTGCGACATCAAATACATCAAGATGGCTGGCCAGGACGTATGCCTGTCGCACTTCCCTTACGCCGATGAGCGGTTCAGGGAACTCTGCCCGGTGGACTGTGGCCATTGGCTTATCCACGGCCATATTCACAACACCAACCCTGCTATCGTCCGGCGCAAGATGATCAACGTCGGCACGATGATGTGGAACTATGCTCCAGTGTCTGAAACTCAAATACTTGAGATCATGAACGGAGGCGAGCCATGGAAGCAATAGACCTTTTAGTATTGAGTCGCACAGAGGCAGAAGTCTTCGTGCCTGCTGCGCCAACGGCCTATGTTAGTATTTTTACCCCAGGAGACATGCCCGCAGGCTTCCCACATCACCAGTACATCTGTGGTGTGCTCAAGTTAGCTTTTCCTGACCTCAACATTGTGGATCACCCGCGGCTAGCGCCCATCCTGTTTCAGCCAGCTCAGGCTGCGTCAATACGCGACTTTGTACAAGCCGCTTACGATCGTGGGATCCGGCATTTCATGATCCACTGCGACGCGGGGATCTCACGGAGCTGCGGGGTGGCATCAGCACTTGATATGGTATTCAATAACGCCCAGGAACTGCGGCCACGGTACTGCTGCCGCAACTCCATGGTGGAGCGGATGGTGCTGGAAGCCTTCAAAGGACCGGTGGTGCAGCATGACTAAGCGCACCCGCCGGCTCCTGTGGAATCACGCGCGAGGTATTGCCAGTGTCCTGCTACAGCTTGCTGGTGTTGCAGGTATCGTGTGGGCGATTTGGATCCGGGAACCGGACCCTGTCGTCATCCCGCCTAACGCCCGGCTCGACATGCACCAGGGTCATATCACGGAGATCACCATAGAATGAAATACACATCTTGCCGACTACCATTACCTCCACCGCCGGTGCCTCCGCTCCGCCGTATGTGCGAATTTCAAGAAGTCCACGAGTCTCAGTATGAGGGTTGGCGCTACCGTGCAGCCACCGCCTTCTGGGACCGCATGACTTACTGGGTGCGGGGTGGCCGGTATGGTGTGATGCCCTATCCTCAGTCGCCTCCCCCGCCTACACCGCCGAGCTGGTGGCAGATATTTACACCGCTCTATACTGAGGCGGATGCGTATAACCTGTGCAAGTTCTACGGCGAGGTTATGGAGTTCTCACGCTGGATCCCCTGGACTCGGCTCAAGGACGTAAAATGAGCAGGTCACGACGCAAAACCAAGATCATGGGGGTCGCTGGTGGGCCCCGGTCTTCAGACAAGAAGGACAAACAGTTCTGCAACCGAGCAACCCGCCGTAAGGTGCGGAGCCAGATCCAGGTAGGTGACTATGATACGCCGCTACCCCTACAGAAGGAAGTAGTTAACACCTACTCTATGAGCAAGGATGGGAAGCACACGTTCGAAGAAGATAAGTATTTAAGGAAATGACATGACCTGCAAAAAGCATCCCCGCTATAAAGGTAAAGGCCGCCCGACGTCCAAGTGTCCTCGCTGCTTGGACATATACTGCTTGGCGCACCCGCTTACATTCCCGCCAGCAGTTCCTCTTTATGTGGTTCGGATTTACTCCGGCAATAAGCTGGTGTACGTCCAGACGGTGGAGAAGGCGCGGGTTAGCGTGGAGAAGCTGTGAGGGTGCTCGTCGGCTGCGAATACTCCGGCGTGGTGCGACGCGCGTTCCAGGCGTTGGGCCATGATGCCTGGTCCTGCGACCTGCTGCCGGCTGAGGACAACTCGCCCAACCATTACCAGGACGACGTGCTCAACGTGATCAAGTATCCTTGGGACCTGGCGATCTTCCATCCGCCGTGCACTTTCCTGTGCTCGGCCGGACTGCACTGGAATAACAAGCGCCCCGAGCGGCCGCAGCAGACAGTAGAAGCGCTGGTCTTCGTACAGAGACTACTCTCCTGCTACATCCCTAAGATCGCGCTGGAGAACCCCATAGGTTGCATATCGTCGAGGATTCGTAAGCCGGACCAGGTCATACAGCCTTATTACTTCGGAGATCCGGAGTCCAAGAAGACCTGCCTGTGGCTCAAGGGCTTACCTAAGCTGGTGGCCACCAACATACTGCAGAAGCCGGCGTGCGGTTACTGGAACAACCAGACGCCGTCGGGGCAGAACAAGGTGGGCGAAACCAAACACAGATGGAAAACCCGCTCGAGAACTTACGACGGGATTGCGCTTGCTATGAGCACACAGTGGGGCAAGCTGTGAAGTATTTCACCATAAAGGCATCAGGTAACACGTACCCTATAAAGGACGACCTTCAGTCCTGGGCATTCGGTTGGCGCCCGGAGGAGAGGTGCTGGATCAGGGAAGGTGCTGACGAGCATGACGTGGCGTTCTTTCAGCTGAAAGTGGCGAACCCTGATCGGGACATGAAGATACCTTGGACAGGAGTTAAGCTGGAGCTGATACCTGAACCACCCTCTGCTGTAACAGACGAGATGATAGCAGAATTTAATAAGGAGATAAAATGAAACTCGTAGAGCAGCGCATTGAGATCTTGACGCCCATCCTCCCTAATCTGAACCAGAGCATCGAGCGCATAGGCCGGGTCTGCTACAAGTCCGAAGATCGCATAACTCCGACCAGCGCCGACAAGTTCGTGGCAGGACTGGTGAAGAACGGGCATCACAGCGTGCTGGAGCACTTCACTGTCACCGTGCGC